>Ga0190275_10002581_pt1 | contig 12994 bp, 17 predicted proteins | sample Popmic550T_FD_133745 | JGI IMG/M metagenome (GOLD analysis project Ga0190275, IMG submission 133745) | Populus adjacent soil microbial communities from riparian zone of Yellowstone River, Montana, USA - 550 T | ecosystem: Environmental > Terrestrial > Soil > Riparian zone > Trees stand | place... | reverse complement strand
TGCGGGCCTGCAAACTGAGCCTGTTCGGGATCCGCTACCTCAAGACCGAACAGATCATCGTGCTGGCCACCGTCTCCAGCGAGACGGTGCTCCCGCAACTGATGCGCAAACTGGAGAACCTCGGGGCCAGCAAACCCGTTGCGGCATGGTGATCTGCCGATGGCCTGCACGGACGGCGCCAAAGTGGAAGGTTTGGTCTGCCGTTTCACACGTTGGGCCGGAAAACGAGTGAAAACGACATTCGAAACGCCTGTCAGCATCGCCGGCAGTTGTGCACGGAAGCTGTTGCGCCTACTAGCGGTGCATGACCTCTTTAGTTGGTCTCGATCATGCCGTCGCTGGCCCAACCTAGGCGCGCCGGAATGGCCCGATCGCCTGCTGCACAGCCCTGGCCGACCGGGCAGCTGTTGCCGGCCGGTTTGCAAATATTCATCCTTCGAGGCGGCAGCCCCACCGCGCACATCTAAGCGCGCGACCGCAACCGTCCCCTGGACCAATATGGCGTAGAGTAATCACTACGCACACACAGTAGTCTTGCCAGGACGGGTCGTACCCGCCCGCTGCTCGCGTGGTCTACGCCTGGGTTGCGTGCGATTCCGGCGCTTGGCAACTTAGCCGAGCGAAAGAATGTAAATGACGCGCATACGCCGAGCATGTCTTGCCATATTTGTCGGTCTGCTTATCACCGGGTGCGGAGCGGCGGACCCGCCGCCCGCTGCCGCGCCGACGCCCAGGGATACTCAGCTGGTTCTGATGCCTGCCACAAGCGAGCCCATCGTGACGTTCAGCGGGCTGGTCAACGGCGGGCAGCCTCTTACAGCGGATCTTGCCTCCCTCGACGCCCTGCCCAATCAAACTCTGACGGTCGTCGAGCCTTTCGTGAAGCAGTCGATAACATTTACCGGCGTTGGCTTCGCAGACTTGCTCAATGCGACACAATCAACAGGGCAATCAATAACGTTGCACGCACTCGATGACTACGAGGTGACCCTGGATTTCGCAGTGCTTGCCGAGCCGGGAGTAATGCTGGCCACCCAGGCCGACGGAAAGCCCATCGACGGCGCTTCCGGCGGACCGGTGCGATTGGTGTTTCCGGCGTCGTCTGAGAGCGGTAAAGATACCGACCTGTGGGTGTGGAGCATTGACCACATCACCGTCGAATGACCGCACGAATAAGCGGTCGGACGAAGCTGACGCGAGTCCAGAAGCTTGGCGGGCTGGTGCTCATCGCCCTCGTGGTGGGGGCGAACCTGCTGAACCTCTTCGTCAGCCAATCGCTGAGCGACACCAACGAACAGGTCTACGCCGCCGGCGAGACAATGACGACAGTCGCCAATGCCGGACGCGAGGCCAACTTCGTCGCGGTTGCAGCAGCACAACTGCCTGACCGGGAGAAGTTCGACGAGGTGGGAGTGCATCGCGGGTTGCTGGTGCGGCAGATCGCCGTCACGCACGCCATGCTGGGCGGAGTGCTCGGGACCGAGGCGGCGACATCGGAGGTCGATCTGCGCCTCGCCGAACTGGACGACACACTCAACTCGCTGGGTCCCAACCCGCCCGATTCTGAGCTCAGTAGCGCCACGGCCGGCATCCTCGAGCAGGCGGAAACACTCGAGGTGGCCACCAAGCACCTTTACGACGAGACCGAGGTTGAACTTTTCGAGGTCAGCAGGAGCGCAGCATCGGTGCAGCGCTGGTATCAGATCGCCCTTGTCGGAATGGGCGTGTTCACCGCATTCGTCACTGGCGGTCTGCTGATCTCGCTCAGACGCCGTGCCAGCAAGAACCTGGCGGCGGCCTACGACGATCTCTTCGCCGAGTCGCAGGAGCGTCGCCTCGCCGAAGACGGTTTGCAGCGCAGCAACGACCACTTCCGGGCACTCGTGCACAACGCGAGTGATGTCATCACCGTCATCGACCGGGACCACCGCATCACTTACCAAAGTCCCACGGTGATGGGCGCACACAGCCGCCACGCCGACGACCTAATCGGCACTGATTTCCTGGATCTGGTCGAAGAGAAAGACCGGAACCGGGCCAAGGCCCGACTGAACGAGAGCGCGACCCATCCCGGCAAAGCCGTTCTGACGGAACTTGCCCTGCGCAGTGGCGACACATATCGGCTGCACGAAGTGACTTTTTGCTCACTGCTCGACGACCCCGCGGTTCAAGGTGTCGTGCTGAACTACCGCGACGTCACCGAACGGGTGGAGTTTCAACGCGACCTGGAGCGCCTTGCCTACCAGGACGTCCTCACCGGGCTGCCCAATCGCGCCTACCTCCAAAACGAGGTCGTCCGCATCGCCCGGGAGCATGAAGCTGTCGCAGTCCTGTTCATCGACCTCGACGGTTTCAAAATCGTTAATGACTCCCTCGGTCATGCCGTCGGTGACCTACTGCTGCAGGCGGTGGGGCAGCGGCTGACGGCAGAGATACGAGGCGATGACCTGCTGGCCCGGCTCGGTGGCGATGAGTTCACCATCGTCGTCACCGATCAACGTGTCGAGACCGTCCGCGGGCTCGCCGATCGGCTGATCTCGGCACTGAACCAACCCTTCTTACTCAATGAACAGTTCGCGTTCGTCGGCGCCAGCATCGGTATCGCAACCACCCAGGACGGCGAGCGGTCGCCGATGGCTCTGCTGCGTAACGCTGACGCAGCGATGTACCGCGCGAAAGCCAATGGCCGCAATCGTTCTGTCCTGTTCACCAGTGCATTGCACGAGGAGGCCGTCAACCGGCTCCGGCTGGAAACCGATCTTCGCGGAGCGATCGACAGGAACGAACTAGAGCTCCACTATCAGCCCATCAGCTCACTAGCCTCCGGACGAATTGAGTCGGTCGAGTCTCTCCTGCGCTGGCGCAGAGATACCGGCGCACTTGTCAGTCCGGTGGAATTCATACCGGTGGCTGAAGAGGTCGGCTTGATGGGCACGATCGGCAGGTGGGTACTGCGCGAGGCGTGCCGTCAGCGAGTCGAGTGGGGCCGCGAAAGTCTGTGCGCTGACGATTTGGCCATCAGTGTGAACCTGTCTCCGCACCAGTTCACCGATGCCACCGTAGTGGCTGACGTTTCCGGGATCCTGGCCGAGACGAATCTTCCGGCGGGTCTGCTCATCCTCGAGATCACCGAGAGCGCCATCATCGGCGATATCCACACGTCGCGGGCCGTATTGCGGGAGCTGCGAACAATGGGTGTGCGGGTCGCTCTCGACGATTTCGGGACCGGCTATTCCTCTCTCACCCATCTGAGCGATCTACCGATCGACACGATTAAGATTGACCAGAGCTTCGTTTCGGAAATGTGCACCCGCAGTCAGGACGCGCTGATCATCGAAGCCGTGATCACCCTGGCCCATTCGCTTGGAATGTCCACCATCGCCGAAGGGGTGGAGACGCCGGCGCAGCTAGCTGCACTACGGCTGTCTCGCTGTGACAGCGTGCAAGGTTATCTGCTGTCTCGACCGACGTCGCGCAAGCAGGTACCGGCGATGCTGGCCGCTGTGGAGGGCTTGGCCGCGCCCCCGGTGGCTGCGTCCCCTCACACAAGCTAGAAGGTGCCGGACGTGGCTCGACCCGTAACAGCAGACCGGTGTTAACGGTGAGGCCACGTCAAGTTCCAGGCAGTAACCTAGTGGGGTCTTGCGGATCCTGAGCGCTTCGCGTCGTAGTCCGAGTTGGAGCACGTCACTACTCTTGGGTAGTCGCTCATTGAGCCCCCATCTGGTTAATCGCCCGTAGGGGCGGCCGTGTCCGGCGGCCGAAACACAAACAACTCCCCGTGGTGCCGCTAGCCATCTTTTCGCACCCGGCGACGTCAATGGGCGCCGTTGGCTTACTCGCGGTCGGCGCTCACAAGCCGCTCGATGAGGTCCTGAATGCTGCCCGTCTTGGGCAGGCCACGCTCGGCCAGCTGGTCGGACAGCTCGACTTTGGTCAGCCCCTCGTAGGACACGCGGACCTGCTGCTGGGACATGCGTGCTTCTCCGCGCTCGATGCGCCTGGCTTCGCGAGTCCCGGCCCTCTCGACCACTCCGGCTTCCTCGACCTGCTCACGCCTGGCCCGCTCGGCCCTTTCCGCCTGCTCGTTAGCTGCCCGTTAGGCATTCTTGGGCTGCCGGGCCCGATTCGCGAACGTATCGGTCTGGTCTCTCACAATGCTGCTGACCTGCTCGACCTGCTCGCGGACCGAACCGGACAGGGTGATTACAAGCCCGGCCCAGTGTGTGGCAAGGTCGCGGTTAAATTCGACCACCCCCTGAAGGAACTCGAAATACCGCGCCACCGGCTCGGTCATGTCAACCGTCGGCAGCTTGACCGAGTCGATAAGGTTTGTGAAAGTATGCGCTGCATTCGTAAATCCTCGACGGACTTCTCCGTAGCCTGCCGCACCTGACCGGCGGTTGTGGTGTAGGGATCCGTGCTGATTGTCAGCAGCACTCCTTGAGAAGCCGCCGATCCAATCGGCGTATCGGTGGAAATGATCGGGCGTGCGGTCGGCGGCCGACCACTCTGTCAAGAATTCCTGCTCCGCGGCGGACTAGGAAACGGCTTGCTAGGCAATCTTCCTCCTTTTAAAACTGTAGCCGTTTGCTTATATGTTGATGTCAAGAATCGATTTGGAGTACGGTTTGGAAGCAGGGTGCGGCACCGACAGCCGCTATAAGCCCAGCCCGCGGGGCTGGTGTTTCGCTGCTTTGAGGTATGAGCGGTTCCGTTTGGCGCTGCGATCCTCGGTTGACGTTGTCGCCATGTTCTTCGACCCGTTCCTTAGGGACCTGACCGCTGACGTTTGCTAATCGGTGGCGTTTTCGCTGCGGAGTCGAATCCGTTAAACCGGACAGCCTCATTGGCCTGACGGGGGATCCGCGTGGGGCACCAATCCATGTTCCTCATTAGTAATTCCGGCGCCGGACGATACGTCACCCCGGCTCGTGTCGGTAGTCGGCTCCCGCTCCATGCCGACTTCCTCACAAAAGACTGGACTTGGAACGGATTGTTGTTCGGTGACGACGTATTTCCGGAGCCGGGCCCGTCTATCTTCAACCATCCTGGTGTCGACCCGTGCGTGTTCCTCTTGCCTGTTCATCGCTTCGTTTCAGTGTTGGGACTGGCCGCGTTCCTGCCATCGCCCTGCTTGGCGGTTCGGAGGGCGGCGTCGGATCCGGCGGTGGATGTCGCGTCGTTTCGCGTGTTCGAGGCGGGTCCAACCTTCAGGTAAGGCTCGTAATAGGCGTAAAGGGATTGTTCCTCCGCGGTGTCCAGGTGACTGCTGTCGGCGATGTGCGGCGAGTCCTTGACCACGTCCTTGTCGAACGGTAAGACGATGTCGTCACCATCGATTAGGGTTCCCTGCAGCGGAACAAAGTTCTCCTGAGTCGCGAACAACCCGGTGTTCACGGTGATCCAGTCCGGTTGTCCGGTCGCGTCGTCCAGATACACCTGGCCGACGAATCCGATCTTGCTGCCGTGCGGATCCACGGCCCTGCGACCGATGTATTGCTCGGCGGATGCTGCGTCTGTCACGTTCAGCCCTTCGATCTGGCCCCGAGGTGGCTTACAGGATGGTTCCGATTTAACGAGGGGCTCCCTGGAGGTGTGTTAGATGGATGCGTTTGTCTTGGAGGCGCTGGCCGACTGAGGGCACCCGGGCGTCTTCCTTCAGTAAGTCTTTGATGGCGGATGCATGACGCGCACCGCCTGCCGACAGGGCCGATCTTTGTTTCCACCCATGGAATCCGAAGTGTGGGCTCCGTGGATACGTACCTGGGGTGATAGACACGTGGCCGACGCTGCTTGCATCGACGGCGGTGACCCTCAAGCGGTTCATCGGGCGCTTGTCCAGACCACTCGCGTCATGTGATCGGAGGTAGGCACTCTTCAAAGGTGAACGCCACCGCTGGCCGGGGCGGCAGCACTTACCTCTTGCCGACAGTTGCCGATGGAGCCCTGATGACGACCACAGCTGACGAACCGGTGGAATCCGGAGCGCAATACCTGATCACTGGTGTCGGCGGCCACACGCCGGCCGGCCTGTTGGACTTCGCTGGCGAGGTCAGTATCTCGTTGGCCAAGAACGGCAAGCAACTGGAAATGATGGGCTGCGGCGCCGAGGACTCGGGTGAGGTCCGATTCCACCAGAAAGATCCCGGGTTGCACGAGCGGGATGTCCGGGTCTGGACCATCACCGAACAGAACAATGGCCGGTTCTGGGCCCGTCCGAACGCGGCATTCTGAGGCTGTCGTCGCTGCCAAGCGCAGACGATCAGTGCGCATCCTCCGCACGGAAGAACCGGGAAGGACGGGTTGTGATGCACCCCGTGAACGTCTACGCCGCGCTGGGCGGTCACCAGGTACTTCGCCGTGCAGTGGAGCTTTTCAGCGAACTGTTGATCGGTGACCCAGCTGTCGCCGGACACTTCGGGGCGAAGGACACCGAAGCATGGCGCCGGCATCAACTCGAAGTGCCCGCCGCGGCCGTCGGTGGACCGCAACGTAATTCCGCGACAAGCACGGTAGCGGCACCCGGGGCAGAGTGCTTGACGGACGAGGAGTTCAATCGCGTACTCGGTCATCTCAGAGCGGCGCTCGCCGAGGTTGGCGCCGGTGAAGTGGCAATTCGAGACGTGATCGAAGCCGTGTCGCAGATTCGTGACCTGATTGTCATTGCCCCTGAAATAACGTATCCCCACGCCCACCTGGAAAGGACACCATGATGACGTCTGGAAACCAGTCGGAGGACGATCCGACCCTTTACCCCGTTACCGAGGTAGGGGGGCACGATCCTGCAAGCCTTGACGACTTTGTCGGAGCCACCACAGTGACGGTGGAAAACCACGGACATCGGCATGATCTGTTAGGAGCGGGCACCAAGGAAGGACAATCCGTACTCTTCTTCTCCAGGGATGAAGTGTCAGTGGGCGAGGAAGAAGCGGTTTGGAGAATTTCCGAACAGAGCACCGGCAAAATCGTCGCCCAGCCATCGACGGCCCAGAGCGACCGGACATCAGCACCCGCAGCCGGGGGCCTACGTGAGCGGTAATAGCCGAGGTGTTGCGCTGCACGGTCTCCTTGGACTCGACCGCCAGCACTTTGCAGGCCTTCATCGGACTGGCGATAGAGACTGGTCCATGGTCCGCCGGCAGTATCAGCTTGGTTCAGCCACCAGAGCTGCTGTCCACGGCGGCCTATCTTGGTCGTCGCGCTGCTGATTGCGATCTCGTGCAACGGCAGGTCGGGGCAGGGCCGGCATATGACGCGGTCTCGGTAGCACCCCTCCAGGCAGCGGGCGATCTGAATTTCAACAGCAGATGGCCCGAATTTGCGGCTCGAGCGAGTTCGGCTGGAATCCATGCCGTCATGTCGCTACGCCTATTCACTGACGTCACCTTGGGCACCCTCAACCTCTACGCTGCGCAGCCCTTTCATATAAATGCCGGTATTGCTCAGGGTGCGCAGGTGATAGCGGCGCACGCCTCAACAATTCTTGGGCATCTCCTCGTTGAGGAGCATCTTGAGCGCGCTGTGAAGTCCAGGACGGTTATTGGACAGGCCCAGGGCATGTTGATGCAACGATATGGCTTGACGGCAGAAAACGCATTTGCGGTGCTCCGACGCATCTCCCAGAACAATAATGTAAAAATCGGAGCACTGGCCCAGGAACTCGTAGCCACTGGGAGCATTCGAACAGTCGATGTGACATCCAGAGACTGACAGATCACGACTATTTACGCTATAGAGCGCCTGCGCGAAGCGCGATCGCTACCATTTGTGACCGGTTTCCGGTGCCTATGACCATGCCGATACGTGCCACATGGCGTTTGATCGTCGTCGTGGCGAGGCCCAGTTCTTTGCCGATTTGTGGGTTGCTCAGCCCATCGGCGACCAGGTTGAGGACTTCCTTCTCTCTCTTCGACAGACCCCGCGTCGGGAGCAGGGGTGGGGATTGTGCAAGGAATGTTGGCCAACACAGCACCCCGGTCGCACCGGCGTCAATCGCCAAGACGGTGGTCGCGAGGTCACCTACCGGAGCAAAGAGAAGAACACGATCCCAGCCGGCGCGCCGCAGCTTCCAGATGATCAAACCAACCTTGTCCCCCAGTCGAGCACTGACCACGGCTAGCTCGCCGGCACCAGAATGGCAGCAGATTATCTCGTCGACCTGGTCCGCTGAACGAGCCACTTCGACCTGCCCTGCGCCTGCGTGAAGCATTCCCTCCCGCAGGATGTGGGTGAGTTCGCGGGTCGGGTCCACCAGGAGCGCGGTCCAGCCCTCCGGCGGATCAGCGGGCCTCATCGCCGGCCGTAGTTGACTGGGCGGGCAGTTGGTTTCGAGCGATAGTTGCACAATTGACTCCTGATCGAATCATGGCCGCGGTGGTCATCTCTTTCGCACGCGGATCGAATGTCGGAACCACATCGGTATCTTGTGAACGGCACGTGATGGCACTAACTCGGATAGGCGCGAGAAGTAGCCGATTCCTGAGTAGGCGCGGAACTTCGTTCAGAAGACGGATAACGGCTCGGCACGGAAACTACCGGCGGTCTCGGTGATCAACCACACTCGGATATCGCGGTCGTGCAAGGCGGGGTCCTTCTGGTAGAAACGAACACCGTTTGCCGTCTCACCGCCGACGCCGAGCAATTGTGTGGGCGCGCCATCCTTGGTGACGGTGACTTGGACCTCTCCGGTGAAATCGTCGATGCTGCCCGGCGCGTGCCCGTCGATGTGGGTGATGATGTAGCTCCGGCCCGATTCGACGGGATCGTCCTTGGTCATTTCATGCACCTCCGCTTTTGTCAGTTTGGATCCGGCACGGCTGTCCCACAGCGCGCCGCATCCGTCTTATCCGCACCGGAACTTTTGTCGTCTGATTGTTGTGAGTCGATGCCACAGCGGCGATGACGGAGGGTTGTCACGTGGTCACATGGCGATTACCGGCTATGGCTGGGCCTGCGCGCACAACGCATGGTGCGCAACGGGCCACACACCTGTCACCGGGTGCGGCGGCAGCGTCATGCAACGAAGGTCAACCACTCTTCAGAGGTAGCGCGGACGAATCTCGAAGCGATCCCGTGGATAGGTTGGGGAGACGCGGATGACCAGCTGGCCGCCCAACCCCTTCCTTAGGGTGTGCCGTTGGCGTTCAGCGCAGCGCTATGGTCGGGGCTTAGGATCCGGCTCATTCCGGGAGAGCCGAGCAACGGGAAGAGGTGCTTCGTGCAGGAGGGTGATCCTGCTCCTGCCTGGTCCGCCGAACGACCAGTTGCCGACGCGGCCGGTGGCGATGGCTTCGGTGAATTCGTCGTGTCAATGATGCCGATCCTGCGCCGAGTAGTCGGGGCCCGGGTGAGGGACCGCCAGCTGGTGGACGATCTCGTCCAAGAGACGGTGACCAGAGTGATGGCGGCCAGCAGCCGGATCGACAGAGAGGCCCTCATCCCTTACGGGATTGTGACCGCCCGCAATCTGGTCAGCGCGGTCGGCAAGAGCGAAAACACGGCACAACGTAACGCGCACCTGCTTGTTGAGAACGCGACCAATCCGGGACCAGATGGATCAGTCCTGCAGCGCGAGGAGCGCAGCATGGTCGGAGCCGCCTTGGCCCACCTGTCCCCGGACGAGCGGGAGGTCCTGCTCGCACACGAGGTAGCGGGCACGGGCACTGCAGAGCTGGCCGCTAGACGCAACACCAGTCCCGGCGCGATTGCTGCCCAACTGAACCGCACGCGTGCGAAGCTGCGAGTGGAGTACCTGCTGGCCGATAGTGCTGTCACGGTGCCCACAGACCGATGCCGGCCGGTGCTGTTCGCACTCTCCGCCGGGGACAGGCGTCGCCAGCGCGAACTGGACACCGCCGGGCACCTACTCAGCTGCGACGAATGCCTGCAGCTGAGTATGAATCTGTTCGAACGGCGGCCACCCAGCACGCCGGATAACGAGGCCAGAATCATGGTCACGGCGGATGCCGACGTGGTGAAAGCTCGCCAGCAGGGCAGAACCATCGCCGCCAGGGCCGGCTTCACAGCGACAGAATTGACCGTCATCGCGACCGCAATTTCCGAGGTCGCTCGAAATATCGTGAAGTTTGCGCGGCGGGGGGAAATAGTGGTGCGGTTGATCGACGAGGCAGAACGAAAGGGTGTCTCCATTGTCGCCCGCGACTCGGGCCCGGGCATTGAGGACGTGTCCAAGGCGCTTCGTGATGGCTACAGCACCTACCAGGGCCTTGGCCTCGGATTGCCAGGTGCGCGCAGATTGATGGACGAGTTCGACATCGTCTCCGAGGTCGGAACAGGCACCACAGTCAGTATGACCAAATGGCGGTAACGCCAGCACAACGGTTGACAGATCAAGGAGCACGACAATGACCGATACCACCACGAATGCCGACTCGGCTGACGACATGTTACTGCCAGAGCTGGTCGCGCACCTCCGGGAGAACCGCACCAATCTCCGGCAGGAATGGGCCACCCGGATCACCGACGCGACTCTGCTGTCCGCGATGACCCACCAGGAGATCTTCTCTGAAGCAACGTCGGTTTATGATAATTACGTTGAGGTTCTCGAAACCGGCAGCGTCGAAGCTCTTCAGCATTACGCCCGCGATCTGTCCGAACGAATCATTCCCAGAGGGGTGGAGACCGACGAGGTCGTTGGCATTGTGCTGTTGCTCCGGGACGTGTTGGCCAGGTCCCTGTTCGAGAAGTACCACCAGGATTTTCCATTGCTCAACCGCATTCTGGACGCTTACGAGCCGGCCGCCAACCGCATCGCGAACACGGTGGCAGTGAGCTTCGTCGAAGAGCGGGAAAGGGTCATCCGGCAGCAACAGGATGCGTTGCGCGAGTTGTCCACACCTGTCCTGCAGGTGCGAGAGCGCCTTTTGATACTGCCCATCATTGGAATCCTGGACGCGCAGCGAGCCCGGCAGCTGACCGAGCAACTACTGCGGGGAATCCGCACGCACCGTGCCAAGGTGGTGGTCGTCGATATCACCGGCGTACCCGAGATTGATCAGTCCGTGGCAAACCACTTATTGCGCACCGTCGATGCATCCCGGTTGATGGGAGCGCGGGTCATCGTCACAGGGCTCTCAGCGGAAATCGCCCAAACATTGGTGGAGATCGGCGTGGACCTGAGCAAGATCGTCACCGTGGGAGATCTGCAAGGCGGCATCGAAGAGGCAGAAAGAGTTCTCGGTTTCACCGTCATAAGGCCGGACGATGCCCAACGATAACTGGTCGACCACACAGCCGGCACTGGTCTCGATTCTCCGGCAAGGGACGCATCTCATCGCGTCGATCCACACCGCCCTGGACGACAGTCAACTCCTGCGATTCCAACAGGATCTGATCGAGCGGGTCGGCCGAGATCGCGCCCGCGGCATCATCATCGATGTCGCTGCGCTTGATGTGCTGGACTCCTTCGGAACGCGGACCTTGCGGAACATCGCCCAGATGGCGAACCTCCGCGGCGCTCGAACCGTCATTGTCGGTATCAATCCCGACGTTGCCTTCGCCATGGTGGAACTGGGCACCGACCTCGGTTCTGTACTCACTGCGCTTGACCTCGAAGAAGGCCTCCAACTGCTCAACGCAACAACCTCTACAGGCCCCATGCAGCCTGCCCGCGACTCGGAATTCAATCGGAGATGATCACCTCCCTGAGACGCCTGACCCAGAATTACACGCCCGCCTTCCTGGCGTTCCTGAACAATCCTGACGAGCAACGTCTGCACCGGGCCTACGAGCTGGGGCGCACCGCGCTTGCCGACGGCATCTCGCTGCTCGACCTCGTTCGCACCCACCACGCCGCCTTCGGTCAGCTGGTGACCACACTCGACACCGCAGCCCAAGCCAGGGCTGTCGACGACGCAGCAACTTTCTTGATCGAGGCGCTAGCGCCCTACGAGATGGCACGCCGCGGCTACCTCGAGCGAGCACGCGGTGATCGACAACTCCCGCAGACGTAGTCGCACGCTCAGAGCGTTAAACGGACGAGCTGATCGAAGGTGAGCCGTCATACAGGCGGTTCATGGCCGACCGCCAGTCGGCGATCGTCATTTCGAAACTCTCAGCGGGAAATCTCCACCCCTTAGGGTGTGGGCCCGCAGCGGAACTTGCGCGGATGATTGGCATTGTCCGAGGTGAACCGCCCACCACGCGGTGGGCACCACTTGGAGGTCCTTCATGGTCAGTGAAGATCAGGCACGGCAATTGCTCGGGGCGCAAATTATCGGCGCCGATGGCGAGAATGTCGGCACAGTCAAGGATGTGTATCTCAACGACCGGACAGGTGAGCTCAGCTGGGTTAGCGTGGCAACTGGATGGTTCGGGCGAACCGAGTCACTCCTTCCCCTGGACGGGGCGAAAATCAGCCATGACCAGATCCGAGTGCCGTTCGACCAGCCGACGATCAAGAATGCCCCCCGCTACCAGAGTAGTGTCCCGCTGTCCCCGCAGGATGAAGACGAGCTTTACCGGCACTACGGAATTCCGGCAGATGCCGCCGCCGCGCGCGTGCCGGCCGATCAGGGCGCCAACACCATGCCCTACCCGAAGGGCTCGGGGCGCAGTCGAGAAGACTTGACGAACAGGTCAAGAACGGATGGGGCCCAGATCCCTGCGGAGGGACAGCTCGACCCCGCAGGGGAACAGCTGCCGGCTGAGCGAACCCGGTTGCGGAAGTACGTGGTTACCGAACAGCAGACGGTCACGGTCCCGGTGTCCCACGAGGTACCACGCCTCGAACGCGAAGCCATTACTGATCAGGACAGGGACCGGGCGTCATCAGTGGTGGAGCTCGCCGAAGATGAAGTTGAGATTGTGTTGCACGCCGAACGGCCTGTCGTGAGCACCGAGTCCGTTCCGGTGGAACGCGTTCGGTTGGACACCGCAAGAAGGAACCGGCGATAAGGGGTGAATCCATAAAACAGTGAAAAGGTTCACTTAACATGGAGCAGCTAGGTAACAGATCCATCGACGCGTGACC
>Ga0190275_10002580_pt1 | contig 13003 bp, 9 predicted proteins | sample Popmic550T_FD_133745 | JGI IMG/M metagenome (GOLD analysis project Ga0190275, IMG submission 133745) | Populus adjacent soil microbial communities from riparian zone of Yellowstone River, Montana, USA - 550 T | ecosystem: Environmental > Terrestrial > Soil > Riparian zone > Trees stand | place... | reverse complement strand
GGGGCCGCCCTCCACGGCGATCCGGTAGAAGGAGAGCGCGCCGGCGAAGCGGCGGTCCAGCACGCGCCCCCGCAGCGCATCTTCCTCGCCCGCGTTGGGGACGATGCGCAGCGCCTCCGGCCGCACCATCAACCGCACCGCCGCTCCCCGCGCGGCGCCGACGCCCTCCGCAGCGCGCGCGCGCCACACGGGGCCCGCGGCGAGGCGGCAGGCGAGCACGCCGTCCTCCGCGCCTTTTTCGACGGTGGCGGGGAGGAAGTTGGCGCGGCCCAGGAATGCGGCGATGAACGGGTTCACCGGCGCCGCGTAGAGCGATTCCGGCGTGCCGAGCTGCTGCAGCACGCCGCGGTTCATCACGGCGATGCGGTCGGAGAGCGCGAACGCCTCTTCCTGGTCGTGCGTGACGAAGACGGCGGTCATCCCCAGCCGCTTGAGCAGCGCGCGCAGCTCGTCGCGGGTGCGCTCGCGCAGCGCGGCGTCGAGGTTGGAGAGCGGCTCGTCGAGCAGGAGCAGCGGCGGCTCGGGCGCCAGCGCGCGGGCGAGGGCCACGCGCTGCTGCTGGCCGCCGGAGAGCGCCTGCACCTTCCGCTTCCCGTATCCCTCCATCTCCACCAGCGCCAGCGCGCGCTCCACCTTGGGCCGCGCGTCCGCGCGCGACACGCCACGCGAGCGCAGGCCGAACTCCACGTTGTCCCACACGTCAAGGTGCGGGAAGAGCGCGTAGTTCTGGAACACCATCCCCACGTCGCGCTTCTGCGGCTTGAGCGCCGTCACGTCGCGGCCGGCGATCACCACGCGGCCGCTGGTGGGGTGCTCGAAGCCGGCGATCATGCGCAGCGTGGTCGTCTTCCCGCAGCCGCTGGGCCCCAGCAGCGTCAGGAACTCGCCCTCGGCCACGTCCAGCGACACCGCGTCCACCGCGACGGTCTCGCCGAACCGGCGCGTCAGCGATTCAACGCGAAGCATCATCCGAGTGCTTCACTGGCGGGATTGTCACTCACTTTTTGTGCGCGGCGTTCCACAATCAACCGTAGAATGAATTTTTGTCCATCTTGAGTTATCTCGAACCTTTCCCCCGGGTAAAACTCATCATGGTTATCTCCGGCCCAGCGTGTAAGGCCATAGTATTCGAAACGTCGCATAACATTTCGAATATTTCGATTCTCCCACTCAGTCTCAAAAGCTGGAATAAGTTGTTTCTGCATCATTAAGAGCGCATGCAGCAGCTTTGGATTTGGATCGCCTTCTCGCTCCGCGATCCGATTAAGTGTGTCTACAAATCGTGTATCTTCTTCGGAGTTCGATTCAACGGGATCAAACGTCTCTCGTGACAGGAGCCCAAAGAGTTCATCGAACCGCAATCCACTGTATGTCTGGCCAGAGATGCCAGATTCAGCTAATTGTCGTCTCAACTCGGAGTTCTCTTTTGCAAGCCGCGCTAACTCTCCAGCTAGGCTCCCCGCGTCGATTGCTTGGCTTCCAGGGATCCAGCCCATTAGATCAGCCCGGCGGGAGAAATCTGACATTGTTTCATAGACCGCGAGTTTTATGTCACGGGGATCACTCCAAAATTTCACGAGACGCGTAAGAATCTGCTCCCGAAACTCACGTAGCTTCGGCGCATTTTCCGTCTCTACGACGTGGATACCGTGAGATTTTACACGATCTTCACGGTGCTGCTCATCAATTACTACTGCGAATAGTGGCTTCGCTCGACTTACGGCGTACTCGTATTCTAGATGGATGTAGCTCTTTCCAGATGTCGGCTCAACACTGCCATAACGCCCCCCTAATACAAGGAGGAATACGTCCGATTCATCAATCCAGCGTTTGATTACCTCCATCTGGGACTCGTCGCCAGCTGAAAAAAGCTCCATTCCGGCGGGGATGTGCCCTGCAGTGAGGATCGCCTCGACAGCGGCTTGACGTTCCGCACGGAGGTCTTGATAGGTAGACGAGACAAACACCTGGAGTTTTTTCTTCTGAGTCATGTGCACTCCGTCCGATTTTTCACCGGGGTCCCTTGCCGCGCACGTGCTCGTCCCAGTAGCGCATCCACTCGGGGGTGCGCTGCTGGAGGAGGGCCCAGTCCAGCGGCTCGGGCTTGAGGCGGGCCTGCACGGCGCGAAGGCCGGGCGGCAGCGAGTCGGGCGGCACGTCGGTGCGCGCGGGGAGGCGGAAGAACTCGCGCGCGGCGGGGATCACGCCGGGGCCGCCCACCCACTCCACGAACTCGCGGGCGAGCTCCGGGTTCTTCGTCCCCTTCACCACGGCCACGGCGTCCACCAGCACCGGCGTGCCGCTGCTGGGGAGCACGTAGTCGATGGGGAAGGCCGAGCCCTTCGCCTTCAGCGCCTCGATGTCCGGCAGGTCCCACAGCGTCACCAGCCCCTCCTGCCGCGCCAGCTTCTGGTACAGCATGGTGGGGTTGAGAACGTACTCCTTCGTCTGCCCGTCCAGCCGGCGCAGCCAGGCGTAGCCCGCGGCGGTGTCGCCGCCCGCGCGGATGCCGCGGTGCATCACCATCCCGAAGATGGCGCGCATGGTGCCGCTCGCCATCGGGTCGCGGATCAGCACCTTCCCCTTCCACTTCGGGTCGAGCACGTCGTCCCAGTCCTGCGGCGCCTCGGCGGCGGGGACGGCGGCGGTGTTGTAGGCGATCACCTCGGGGGTGAGGTAGGTGCCGTACCACAGCCCCTGCGCGCTCTTCGCGTCCGCGGGCAGCGCGCCGGCCCAGCTGGGCGTGGAGCGCTCGAGCAGCGAGTCGCGCGCGGCGTCCTCGAAGGTCTGCGCGGGGGCGCCCCACCACACGTCGGCCTGCGGGTTGGCGCGCTCGCTGCGCAGGCGCTCGAGCACCTCCTGCGAGCCCATGTCCAGGAACTGCAGGTCCACGTTGGGATGCAGCGCCTCGTATCGCTTCTCGAACGCCTGCAGCATCTCCCGCCCGTGCGGCGAGTAGATGGTGAGCACCTGGCGCCCGTCGCCCCCGCCGCACGCGGCCAGGGTTGCGAGCGCCAGCGGCGCCAGGATTCGTTGGATGATCCGCATTCCGTCCGTCCGATGGAGGTCCGTCATTCCGCTCACGCTTCTACCGCACCTGCAGACCGGCGGCTGAAGCCGCGGCAACAACTACGAGAAGCCTCGCAAACTGCGCGAGGCTCGCCGGGGTGGCGGCGGCATCGCGGCTCGGTCCCGGCACGGTATTCACTCCGCCTTCCATCTTCACCGAGATCACGCGGCGGTGAGCAGGAGGGGGCGGCCGCGGGTGATGACGACGGTGTGCTCGTAGTGCGCGGTGTAGCCGCCGTCGCGGGTGCGCAGGGTCCAGCCGTCGGCGTCTTCCATCATCCGCCCCGAGCGCTCGGCCACGATCGGCTCCACCGCGATCACCATCCCCTCGCTCAGCGTGGAGCGGTCGCGCGGCTCGTAGTAGTTGGGCACGCTGGGCGGCTCGTGGATGGTGCGGCCGATGCCGTGGCCGGCCAGCTCGCGCACCACCTGCAGCCCGCGGCTGTGCACCTCGGCCTCGATGGCGCGGCCCAGCTCGCTCACGCGCACGCCGGGCCGCGCCACCTGCATCGCCCTGGCGAACCCCGCGCGCGCCGCCGCGATCAGCCGCAGCCGGTGCTCGGGAACGTCGCCCACGGGCACGGTCACGGCGGCGTCGGCCATGAAGCCATCCTTCTCCACCGTCACGTCCAGCTTCACCAGGTCGCCGTCGCAGAGCACGCGCGGGCCGGGGATGCCGTGCACCGCCGCGTCGTTCACGCTGATCAGCGTGTCGGCGGGGAAGCCGTAGACGAGCCTGGGCGCCGAGCGCGCGCCGTGCTCGCGCATCGCCAGCCCGCCGATGCGGTCGAGCTCGGCGGTGGTGACGCCGGGCTTCACCGCGGCGCGCATGCGCTCCAGCACCAGCCGCACCACGCGGCCCACGCGCTTCAGTGATTCGAACTCGTCCCTGGTTTCGATCGACACGTCGTGCTCTCCTCAGAAGCGGCCGGGGTTTCGTTACTTGATGATCCTTGAATCCGACTTCTCCACGGCAAGCGGCGGGAGCGCCCGCTCTTGAATCAGCAGAGACGGAACAAGTTCCCGTGGCAAGCTTTCCAATCCCAGATGGGACCGGAACTCCTTCGCGAAGTCCAACCCTACCGTTCGAGCAAAAAGCTCGGCCTTTATCATGCCAGGGATATCCAGATTCGCTGAAGCTTCCGCCGGAAATGGTGCAAGGAGATTCGACTGCGCACTGAAAAGCTGCTCCACGGCCTCGATCGATCTAGGCGTTGCGTACAGATACGCCAGGCTCAAGACGGGGTTTATCTCCTTGATGCAGCGTGCAAGCTCCTCTGCCAGCTCCGGGTGCGGCGCCAGAGGGCCCGCCCGCCGCGCCGTATCGACAAGCGATCTCATCGTTTCCGCATATTGAACGACGACGCGCATTGCCTGCTCGTACCACTCTCGCCGTCCATCGAACGCCTTCTCTCTCGCATACCGTCGCAAGCCCAGCCGGATGCTCAGGTATGCGGCAAGACCAGCGGCGATCGAGGGTCCCAGCACGGATACGAACGGCTGAAGGTAGCTCACATGTGCACCTGGTGGATTATCGCTTCGCCCCCAGCGCCAGCAGGTTGGCGAACAGCCGCCACGCGCCGGGGACGCCCTCGGGGAGCTGGCGGAAGAACGCGACGCCGGTGTAGACGTAGGTGCCCTGGCCGTACTTCGCGATCAGCATGCTGCCGCGCATCGGGCCCTCGCCGGGGTCGTTCATCTCCAGCAGCGGCATGTAGGCCGAGTCCCAGGTGTGCGCGAAGTAGAGGCCGCGCTCCTGCACCCACCCCTCCCAGTCGGCCGCGGTGATGCGGTTGGGGGTGGTGAAGACGGGGCTTTGCGGATCGAGGATGCGCACCGGCGCCGTCTCGTCGCTCACCCGGCCGTGTGGGCTGGCCATGGTGATGGGGAAGGGGGTGAAGCGGCCTTCCACCAGCTCGTACTTGTTGTACTGCACCACCAGCGTGCCGCCCTGCCGCACGTATTCCAGCAGCCGCGGGTTGGTCGCCCCCAGGTCGCGCCGCACCTCGTAGGCGCGGATGCCGGTGACGATCACGTCGTACTTCGACAGGTCGGCCCCGGCGAGCGAATCCGCCGTCAGCACCGAAGGGGTGATGCCGATCTGCCGGAGGATGTCGGGACCCGCCTCGCCCGCGCCCTCCACGTAGGCCACCTTGAGCCCCGCCGGCACCCGCACGTCGAACGCGCGCACCACGCTCGCCGGCGCGTGGTACAGCGGCCGCGCGCGGACGTGGGGATAGTCCACGATCTGCACGCCGCGCTCGTACGTCTCGCCGCCGTCGCCCACGAACAGCGCGGAGACGGGGAGGTTCCCCGGCCGCACCCCCGCGGGCGCGGCGACCGACACCTCCACCTCGCGCGATTCGCCGGGCGCCAGCGTCAGGCGGCCGCTCTCGGGCTGCGCGCGCCACCCCGCCGGCACCCGCAGCCGCCAGGTGCCCGCCACCGGCCGCGGCCCCGCCGCCGCCAGCCGCACGCGGAAGCGCAGCGGCCGCTGCGCGCCGCCGCCGAGGGCCAGGATGCTGGCCTCCGGCTCCAGCCGCACCGACATCGCGGGGACCACCAGCACCGGCAGGCGCAGCTCGCCCTGGCGCGGGTCCACCTCGCGGAAGGTGGCCTCGGTCTGCAGCGGGACGTCCGCTCCGGCCACGGCCACGCGCGCCGCCGCCCGCAGCGGCGCCGGCTCGAAGGGGCGCGCCTGCACGCCCCAGTCGCCGGGCCAGCGGTACAGGTCGCCGTCGCGCGGCTGGCGCAGGAAGTACGGCTCGGTGGGCGCCGCGCCCGCCGGCACGCGCACGCGGAAGCGCCGCGTGGCGACCGCGCCCGCGGCGAGCGGCCCCGCCGGCAGCGGCGTCGAGTCCGCGCCGGTCACGCTCCACCCCTCCGGCACCCGCGGCTCCAGCGCGGCCACGGTCACCGGGCGCGTGCCGCCGTTCCAGAGCGACACCGTCAACGCGACCTCCTGCCCGGGAACGACCCGCGCCTGGTCCGCCGTGACGTCCAGCACCAGCCCCGCGGCCAGCGCCAGCGCCGTCTGCGCGTCGCGGGCCTCGTTCTCCACCAGGAAGCGGGCGGCGTCGGGGTCGATGAGCCGCCCCGCTCCGGGCTGCAGGAGCTCGGGCTGGGTCAGCACGCGCAGCGCCGCGGCGAGCTCGTCCACCAGCCCCTCGGGCTCCAGCACCCGCGCGCGGTGGCGGACGCTGTCGAGCAGCAGCGTGTACCGCACCAGCGCGCTCTCCAGCGGGTGCGCGCGGCGCGACGGCGACAGCGTGCGCCCGCCCACGAGGGTGTCGACCCCCGCCCAGATGGAGGGCTCGGGGCCGGCGGCGGCGGGGACGAGGCGCACCAGGTAGCCCCAGCGCGGGCCGCCCGGCTCGGGCACGCCCATGTCCTGCGAGCGGTGGCGCGAGCGGCTGGCCATGGCGAGCTGGAAGGGCGAGCGCCCCACCAGCGGGTCCAGGTTCCCCAGCGCGATGCGCACGGTGGCGCTGTCGCCGCGTCCGCGTAGCGAGCGGTAGAACTTCTGCGGCTGGTGCGCCCGCAGCCCCGCGCGGATCTGCTCGGGGAACTGCGCCTCGTCCGCCGCCAGCGCGAACGCCTCGCGGGCGACGATGGCGCTCACCTGGTGGTGGCCGTGGCCGTCGCGCGGGGTGCCGCTGAACACGGCCACCACGATGTCGGGGCGGTACATGCGGATCACGCCCACCACGTCGCGCAGCAGCTCCTGGCGCGGCCAGTGGCGGAACGTCTCGTCGGCGCTCTTGCTGAAGCCGAAATCGTAGGCGCGGGTGAAGAACTGGCGCGCGCCGTCCACGCGTCGGGCGGCCAGCAGCTCCTCGGTGCGCAGCAGCCCCAGCGCCTCGTGCAGCTCGGGGCCGATCCCGTTCTGCCCGCCCTCGCCGCGGGTGAGCGACAGGTAGGCCACGTCGGCGCCCTGCTCCAGCGCGAGCGTGGCCAGGAGCTGCGTGTCTTCGTCGTCGGGGTGCGCGCCGATCATCAGCACGCGCTTGCTCACGCCCAGGCGGCGCAGGCTCAGGCCCAGCGCGGCGGCGCCGCGGTACTCGCCGATCCCGTCCTGCGCGGGGGCGGCGGTGGGCGCGGCGGGGAGCAGCGTCAGCGCCAGCAGCGCGGCGGCGGCGAGGGTTCGGGTACGCATGCGGCTAAGCTTGGGCGACGCTCCGTGCGCGCACAAGGGGGATGCTACACGTGTGAACGAATTCGCCCGTTTCCAGATCGGCGGTGACGTCTGAACCGATCCTCGCGAGGATTCCACCGCGGACGGGTGGTGGCGCGGGATCGATCTCATCTGCAACGACAGCAGCCTCGCGGAGTGCGCGAGGCTGCTGGGTGAGATGGACTGCGTGATCAGAACCGGTCCGACGTGATTCGTCTTCCCGCCGATGCCGGACGGCGATCTAAGCGCGGCGCCAGACGAGGACCACGGAGCACGCGGAGCCGGTGGCGTTGAACTGCGCGGGGATCTCCGCGGGGCCGGCGTAGGCCTCGATTGCCTCGATCTCGCCGAGCGGGATGATGTTGTTGATGTCGTCGTACTTCTGGTCCACGTGGATGTGGACGCCGTCCACGTAAAGCATGGGCTGGCATCCCCGCAGGGTGCCGGATGGGCGCGGCGGCACCAGCAGCGAGCGGCCGTCGTACGTCTGCATCACGCGCACGCCGCGCATCCGCCGCAGCACGTCGCTGAAATTCAGCCGCCCGCGCCGCTCCCAGTCGGCGCGCATGGCATAGGTCCCCAGCCCCACCTTCTTCCGATCGAGGAAGCCCGTGTTGCGCAGCCCCACGCTGTACGACGCCGTCGCGCGCACCTCGGCCAGGCGCACCGTCTCGGTCTGCAGGTCCACCTCCACCGTCACGGTGTCGCCCGCGCGCACGGTGAGCGGGAAACGCTCGTCGCCGTAGCCGAACTTGTGGACCGACACGATCGCGGGGCCGGCGGGCACGCTCGCGAGCCGCACGATGCCGTTGTCGTCGGAGTTGGCGGCGATGCGCGCGCCCAGCAGCTCCACCCGCGCGCCCTTCAGCGCTCCGCCGCCCCTTTCGGCCTGGACGACCACCCGAATGCTGCCGGTCGCCTGGGCCTGCGCGGCGGCGGTGGCGGGGATGCAAGCGGCGGCGGCGGCGAGCGCCAGCAGCGGACGGATGCGGAGCGCGCTGGAAGGCATGGCGGGATGGGAGGCTGGAGGGGAGACGCGGACGTGCGGCGTTGATTCGCACAACGTGCATCTTCACGGATAATGACACGCCTCGTCCGCGCGGGGAAGACTGCGGGACGGATTGGGACTTCGCGGCGGCCCGAGAGTTCGGAAGAGGGAGTGGATTCGGCTCAAGGGAGTGGATTCGGCTCGTTCGGCGGCGCGGCCCCCGCCCTGGCTCGTTCCTCGCCTGTCCCTCCCCCGTAACTGCACGGGGGAGGGACGACTGGGTCGGCGTGCCCAGCGGGCCGCAGGGCGGGCAAGAGGTCCCCGTGGCAGGATGACGGCGGTGGGCTCCGGTGTCGGGGACGCGTCCGCGAGGGCGGAGTTCCCGAAGTTCCAGCGGCGGTTCGCGGAGCGATGAGGTGGACAGCGGAGGGGTGGGGGCGTGGGATACCTGTACGTGCTGGCGGCGGCGGTGCTGTGGGGGCTGCTCGGGCCGGTGTCGCGGTTCGCGATGCGCGACGGCGTGGACCCGCTGGAGATCGCGTTCTGGCGGGCGCTGATCGCCGGCGCCTGCTTCGGCGTGCACGCCGTTGCGATCGGGCGCACGCGGATGGAGCGGCGCGACCTGCCGGCGGCGGTGGGGTTCGGGCTGGTGGGCGTGGCGCTCTTCTTCGCCGCGTACTTCAACGCGGTGCGCAGCGGCGGGGCGGCGCTGGCGTCGGTGCTGCTGTACACGGCGCCGGTGTGGGTGGCGCTGCTCTCCGCCGTCTTCCTGCGCGAGCGGATGAACCGGCGCACGCTGCTGGCGGTGACGCTGGCGATCGCCGGGGTGGCGGGGATCGCGCTGGCGGGCGGGGGGAGCGTGCGCCTGACGCCGGCGGCGCTCTCGTGGGGGCTGCTCTCGGGGTGGGCGTACGCCACGTACTACCTGGTGGGGAAGCGCTACTTCACGCGCTACCACGCCGCCACCTTCTTCCTCTACGCCCTCCCCGTGGGCGCGCTGGCGCTGCTGCCCTTCGTGCGCTTCGGCCACAAGACGGCCACGGCGTGGGCGGTGCTCGTGTTCCTGGCCGTGGTCCCCACCTACGGCAGCTTCCTCCTCTACGGCGCCGGCCTGCGCACGGTGGACGCGACGCGCGCCTCCACCGTGGCCACGCTGGAGCCGGTGGTGGCCGCCGTCGCCGCGTTCGCCGTCTGGGGCGAGCGGATGGGCGCGGGCGGATACCTCTTCGCGCTGCTGGTGGTCGCGGCGGTGGTGCTGATGGTGACCGGAGAGCGAACGGACCCCTCATCCCCCGGCCCCTTCTCCCGAACTGCAGGAGAAGGGGAGAACGGCAACAGCAACAGCAACGGCAACGGCAACCGCAATCACATCACACCGAACCGTAGTCGACTTACCTCTCCCGCTGTCTGGGAGAGGTCGAAAAAAGGCGATTCGGCAGTTTGAATCGTCTTTTTTCGGGTGAGGGATCAACGGGGCCGAGGAATCACGGTGCTTTCCGTCTTCATCCTCCCCCAATCCCCCCGAATTGCCCTCTAATCCGCATGGGGGTTAGATTTACGGACTCTCGTGTCCCGCAGCCGAACGCGTTCGATAAACGCCATGCAGCCCATACAGCGCAGGAAGACCGTCACCACCTGGGTGGGCGACGTGCCCGTGGGGAGCGCGCACCCGGTGGTGGTGCAGTCGATGACCAACACCGACACCGCCGACGTGGAGGGCACCGTCCGCCAGGTCGCCGCCCTCTGGCGCGCCGGCAGCCAGATCGTGCGCGTCACCGTCAACAACGACGACGCGGCCCGCGCGGTCGCCTACATCGTGGAGTTCCTGGCGCAGCGCGGCGTGCACGTGCCCATCGTGGGCGACTTCCACTACAACGGGCACCTGCTCCTCGCGAAGTACCCGGATTGCGCGGCGGCGCTGGCCAAGTACCGCATCAACCCCGGCAACGTGGGCGCCAAGCGCCACGACGAGAACTTCGCCGCCATCATCCAGAAGGCGCTGGAGTTCGGGAAGCCGGTGCGCATCGGCGTGAACTGGGGCTCGCTCGACCAGGCGCTGCTGACCGAGATGATGGACGCCAACGCGCGGCTGCCGGAGGCCGAGCGGCACGACGCGAAGACGGTGATGATGCAGGCGATGGTGGAAAGCGCCATGCGCTCCGCCGCCTTCGCCGAGCGGCTGGGGCTGCCGCACGACCGCATCATCCTCTCCGCCAAGGTCAGCGGCGTGCAGGACCTGGCGGCCGTGTACGGGATGCTGGCGCCGCTCTCCGACTATCCGCTCCACCTGGGGCTGACGGAGGCGGGGATGGGGATGAAGGGGATCGTCGCCAGCACCGCGGGGCTGTCGATCCTGCTGCAGCAGGGGATCGGCGACACCATCCGCGTGTCGCTCACCCCCAAGCCCGGCGGCGACCGCACCGAAGAGGTCCACGTCGCCCAGCAGATCCTGCAGTCGCTGGAGATCCGCTCGTTCACGCCGCAGGTCACCAGCTGCCCCGGCTGCGGGCGGACCACGTCGACCTACTTCCAGAAGCTGGCCGAGGACATCCAGGGCTACCTGCGCGACCAGATGCCGGTGTGGCGCGAGACGCACCCGGGGGTGGAGGAGATGAAGGTGGCGGTGATGGGGTGCGTGGTGAACGGCCCGGGGGAGTCGAAGCACGCCAACCTGGGCATCTCCCTCCCCGGCACCTTCGAGGAGCCCAAAGCGCCGGTGTACGTCGATGGCGAGCACACCGTCACCCTCCGAGGCGACCACATCGCCGAGGAGTTCAAGCGCATCCTCGACGACTACGTCGACAGCCACTACCCGGCGCGTCTGGGCGTGCAGGAGCCCGTGGGGGTCTGACCGGCTTCGCGCCGGGAACGATCAGAGGCCGCGGACGGCGATTCGTCCGCGGCCCTTTCGCATCCGGTCGCGCGCACGGCTCACCAGTAGGTGATCTCGCGCACGTTCTCCCATAGCGGGCGGGGAGTGCCACCGTCGTCGGGAACCACCATGTACCCGCGGCGGGTCCAGTTGCCGTGCGCGTCGAACTCCTCGATCCAGCGCATCCGGCCGGCCAACCTGTGAGCGCTCCGCGTCGCGGGGTCGAAAACGGACTGCTCCACCCGCGTCCCGTCCGCGTGGAGTTCCTCCCACTCCACCCGCTTCCCGCTCGCGTCGAACCGCTCCACCCTGCGCCCGGAGAGCGCTCCGCCGGCATCGTAGCTGAGCATCTCCATCGTGTGGCCGCCTCCGGGGTGGTATGTGTACACCACCTTCCCTCGCTCGTGGGTGGCCGGCATCACATCAGGGCGGGGATTCTTGTCGAACGTCTCCTTCTCGCGCAGCCGCCCCTCGGCGTCGTAGCGATACTCGACCCGCCAGCGCGGTCGGGCGTCGTGGTAGATCTCTTCCTCGCGCTTGCGCCCGGCGCCGTCGTAGCGGGTGACCTGGCGCGCCTCCAGCCTCCCGTCGAAGTCGTAGCTCTCCATCAGCGCCAGGTTGCCGCGCTCGTCGTACACGTAGACGGTGCGGCTCTCCTTTCCGCCAGCGTGGAAGAACCGCTGCGCGCGCACCCGGCCGGCAGCATCGTACTCCTGCGCGGTCCGCGAGCTCTCCTCGCCGCGGTGATCGAAGCTCGTCATCAGGCGCGTCCGGCCGGCGGAATCGTAGGCGAAGGCCATGCGGCCGAGGAGCGTTCCGTTGGGGAGGAGCTTGCGCTCCTCGATGCGGTGCCCCGCCTCGTCCAGCACGTACACGTGCCGCTCTCGCAGGGTGGGAGGCGGCGTCCCGGTTGGAGACGTTGTGGGAGTGTGGAGCCCGCCGCCGCGCGGGACCGCGTAATAGTCCCAGCCGGTGTTGCGGCCGCGCTCGTCCCAGGTGTACACCAGCCGCGACCGCAGATCGTCCGACTGGTACGTCAGCAGTTCCGCCCGGCGGCCCGTGCTGTCATACGTCGTCACGATGGCGACGTCACTGCTCAGCACCCCGGTGGAGGTGTGCCGGACGGAGCGCACCGGCCCTCGCAGGCTGTCCTGAACAGCCGTGGGCTCTTCGCGCGGCGTCATACCCGTGATCACGTTCTGGGCAAGGGCAGGACAGGAGAGCATCACGGCGAGGACGGCGGCAAACTGGCGCATGGTTGTCTCGTGGTTTTTCGCGGATGATTTACGGGCCCGGGCCCTCCTCGTATCGATAAAGCCGTCGTGCCGATCACGCCAGATTGCAGAGTGCGTGGCGGTGATGGGGTGCGTGGTGCACGGCCCGGGCGAGTCGAAGCACGCGAACCTGGGCATCTCCCTCCCGGGCACCTTCGAGGAGCCCAAGGCCCAGCTCCCCAAACGAGAACGGCCCCGGACGCATTTGCGCCCGGGGCCGTCCTCATTGTCCGGGAAAGCTCGGGAACCATGAGCTTCTTCTGCCGATGACGGGTCCCCCGCCGCGCGCAGATCCAGCCGTTGAAGCCTCGCGCAGTTTGCGAGGCTTTTCGTAGTTGTTGCTGCGGCTTCAGCCGCCGGTCAGAGGCTGCGTGCGGACTCAGAGTCGCATTGAATGCAGATCTATATACGGTCAAATCAAGGAGATTGAGCCATGGGGTAAATCGCGACCAACAGACAGAACGAGGCATACTGCTACATGGATGTGTCACAGTGTCGTTCTTTTGACGAATATATTTGATAAACAGCAGGAGGTGATTAGGATGCGCTCTCACCCTCCGCCGACGCTCCGTCGGCTCCACTCCCCATCTCCCCAGGAGGAAGCGCATGCGATACCTCACCCTCGG
>Ga0190275_10002579_pt1 | contig 13005 bp, 8 predicted proteins | sample Popmic550T_FD_133745 | JGI IMG/M metagenome (GOLD analysis project Ga0190275, IMG submission 133745) | Populus adjacent soil microbial communities from riparian zone of Yellowstone River, Montana, USA - 550 T | ecosystem: Environmental > Terrestrial > Soil > Riparian zone > Trees stand | place... | reverse complement strand
TACATCACCCCAAGCACCGTCAAAGCCCACCTCGCCAGCCTCATGCGAAAGCTCGGCGCCCGAAACCGCGTCGAGGTCGCCATGTGGGCCCACGAGACCGGCCGCATCTGACGCCGCTAAGGCTCCCGCCGCCGTTTGCCGCAACCCCCACAGCTCGCTCGCGTCGAGCTCCGGCTCCTCAAAGGCCGCAAAGTGCCCGCCGCGTGGGGGTTCACTGACCCGCACGACATTCGTTGTTCGCTCGAGCCACTCGCGGGGCGGGCGGACAACATCGCCGTGGAACAGCGAGAAACCCGATGGCACCTCGACCCGCCGGGCGAGCTGCGCGGGCGGGATGGCGGAGTTTGCGCGGTACATCCGCATCGACGAGCCAATCGTTGCGGTGAGCCAGAAAATCGTGATGTTGGTGAGGATCTCGTCCTTGGTGAAGCTGCGTTCGATGTCACCGTCGCAATCGCTGCACGCCCGGAGCTTTCCGACAATCCAGGCCGCCAGGCCGGCCGGTGAGTCGGTGAGCCCAACGGCCGCGGCCTGCCGTTTCATGCGGCGCATGGCGCCGTAGGCACCCTCCCCTTGACGTCAGGCGAGCGCGTCTGCAAAGAAGGCGCGTTCTGCTGGTGCGAGGTCCGCCGGGTCACCGGTGCAACTGGGGATGCCGGCGTCAGTCCGGTGCAAGGCAACTCACCCGGTCGGGGTGATCGAGGTACCGGCTCACATGACTACCCATGTCGCCGCCCGCGGCACCGAAACGTGGATAACCCAGCACGGTCATCAGCTCGGCCCCTAGGCTAGCAACGGCTCGGCCGTGGGCGAAGTGGATGTTCAATTTCCCGAGCCGTACCCGGAAGCGGGCGAGCCGAGCGCTGCTTCCTGCATAGGCCAATCGAACCCGTCCGCCCAGTACGCCATCAGCTCGCGGAGACACCCGACATCGGTCGCCGGATGAGTTGCTGACGCCGCTGTTGCGGCTCTAAGGTGCTTTTCATGCCGCAGTTTCGTATCCGCGAGGCGTCTGAGTTGCTGGGTGTCAGCGACGACACCGTCCGCCGGTGGATCGACGCCGGCACACTGCCGGCAGCCAAGGACGACGTCGGCCGGATGGTCATCGACGGGGTCGCCCTCGCTGAATTCTCTAGGCAACATGCGGCGACCCCAACGCCAGACCCGTCCGGTATTGGCAGGTCCGCGCGAAACCGGTTTGTCGGCCTGGTCACCAAGGTCATCGCCGACGGTGTGATGGCTCAGGTGGAAATGCAATGCGGCCCGCACACGGTGGTGTCGCTGATGAGCAGCGAAGCGGCCCGGGAAATGCAGCTCGAGCCCGGCCGGTTGGCCGTGGCCGTGGTCAAGGCGACCACGGTCATCGTAGAAACTCCTGGTGGGTCTTCGTGAGTCGTTTCCAGCCGACTACGCGGTCGCGAGGTGTGGTCGCCGCCCTGACGGGAGTATGTGTGGCGATCCTGGGGGTGGGTTGCAGCTCCGGTGGCAGCACCGCGGCGTTGTCCACCAGCGCCGGGTCGGCTGCGCCGGCCGCGGCGGGCATCTTGACGGTGTATGCCGCCGCCTCGCTGAAGGCGTCGTTCACCGAGATCGGCACAATTTTCCAGGCCGAGAACCCCGGGTCTACCGTGACCTTCAACTTCGCTGGGTCATCCGATCTGGTCACCCAGCTCACCGCCGGCGCACCCGCGGATGTATTCGCCTCCGCGGACGCCAACAACATGACAAAGGCGGCCACCGCGAACCTCGTCACCGGGCCCCCGGTGAACTTCGCGACCAATATCCTGACCATCGTCACCCCACCTGGAAACCCCTCCGGCATCACCGGTTTCGCCGATCTGGCGACCCCGGATGTGAGTGTCGTGGTGTGCGCTCCGCAGGTGCCGTGCGGTGCTGCGGTGGCGAGCATCGAGTCGAACACCGGTGTTTCGCTGACCCCGGTCAGCGAGGAAAATTCGGTTACCGATGTGCTGGGGAAGGTTTCCAATGGACAGGCCGACGCCGGTCTGGTGTATGTCACCGACGCGAAGAATGCCGGCGACAAGGTCACCGAGGTCGATTTCCCGGAAGCGGCCGCTGTGGTCAACACCTATCCGATTGCCACCCTGACCACCGCGATTCAACCAGCACTGGCCACCAAATTTGTCGACCTGGTGACCGGGCAGGAAGGCCAGCAAGTGCTGGCTGCCGCCGGGTTCAAGCCTGCGCCATGAGATTGATCTGAATGACCACGGCCAAGGCGGTTCCTGCCCGTGTCAAGCGGGGGTGGGCAGGAACCGGGTCCGGCTTGCCGGGCTGGGTGTTTGCGCCGGCCGTGGTCGGCGGCGTCTTCATCGTGCTGCCGCTGGTGGCGATGCTGGTCCGGGTGCAGTGGTCATCATTCTTCGAACTGATCACCTCCGAATCCTCGGTCGCTGCGCTCTGGTTGAGTCTCAAAACCTCCACCGCCAGCACCGTGCTCTGTGTCCTGCTCGGCACGCCGATGGCATTGGTGTTGGCCAGGGCCAGGTTTCCCGGGCTGCGGCTGGCCCGGTCGCTGGTGTTGCTGCCGCTGGTGCTGCCGCCGGTGGTCGGCGGGATCGCGCTGATCTACACCTACGGCCGGCAGGGCCTGCTCGGCGGCAGCCTGGAGTTCCTCGGCCTGCGGATCGCGTTCAGCACCACGGCAGTGGTCATTGCCCAGACCTTCGTCGCGCTGCCGTTTCTGGTGCTCAGCCTGGAGGGGTCACTGCGGACCGCCGGCCGGCGCTACGAAGCGGTCGCCGCCACCCTCGGGGCGAACCCGACAACGGTGTTGCGCCGGGTCACCATTCCGCTGGTGCTGCCGGGGTTGATTTCCGGAGCCGTCCTGGCATTTGCGCGGGCGTTGGGCGAATTCGGGGCGACCCTGACCTTCGCCGGCAGCCTGCAGGGGACCACCCGTACCCTGCCATTGGAGATCTACCTGCAACGCGAGACCGATCCGGACGCAGCGGTCGCCCTGTCGCTCGTCCTGGTTGTCGTCGCGGTGTTGATCGTGTTGGCTTCCCGGGGCAAGGCCAGTAGAGGATTGCTGTGACCAAGGCCCAGCAGTTGGGCGCACTGGACCTTCAGGTCAGCCTGGACGAGCGCGGAATCGAACTCGACCTGGGTATCCACCCGGGTGAGGTAGTTGCCTTGCTCGGCGCAAACGGAGCGGGAAAATCCACCCTGCTCTCGCTGATCGCTGGGCTCATCCGTCCCGATAGCGGCTGGATCACCCTGGACGGGCAGGTCCTGGTCGACGTCGACCGGCGGGTCTGGGTGCCGGCCCACCAGCGGGGGGTTGTCTTGCTTGCCCAGCAGGCGCTGCTGTTCCCGCACCTGACCGCCGCGGCGAATGTGGCATTCGGGCCGCGCAGCAAGGGCACCAGTCGCCGGGACGCACATGCCGAGGCAGTGCGCTGGCTCGATGCCGTTGATGCCACCGAGTTCGCCGACCGGCGCCCGGCTCAGCTGTCCGGCGGCCAGGCGCAACGGATCGCCATCGCTCGCGCTCTCGCCGCCGACCCGGCGTTGCTCCTGCTCGACGAGCCAATGGCCGCACTGGATGTCGCGGTCGCGCCAGCCCTGCGACAGCTATTGCGCAACGTACTGCGGGATTCCCGCCGGACCGCATTGCTCGTCACCCACGATCTGATTGACGCGTTGTCGCTCGCGGATCGAGTTGTCGTACTGGCGGCCGGACGCATCGTCGAGGACGGGCCAACCAGGACCGTATTGACCCAGCCTCGTTCCGCCTTTGCGGCCCGAATCGCCGGGGTCAACCTTGTCGCCGGCACCGCCGAACATCACGGCCTGCTCACCCCCGACGGCACCCGGGTGCTCGGAATCCTGGACCAGACCTGCGTGATCGGGCAGAACGCGGTCGCAGTCTTCAGCCCCGCCGCGGTTGCAGTACATCTGACTCCGCCGACCGGCAGTCCGCGTAACCACCTGCCGGTGACCGTCACCGAATTGGAAGCCCGTGGCGAATTGATCAGGGTGCATGCCGCGGGTGCCGTCGGCGGCACCGGTGACCTCATCGCCGATATCACCGCGGCGGCCGCTGCCGACCTCGAACTCATCCCGGGCAAACACGTCTACTTCGCTGTGAAGGCCACCGAAGTGCAGATATACCCGACCAGAATGGTGTGAATGCGCTGCCCAAGTGACGGTCGGTAGGCACCGCGCTCGATGGAGTGGCACCCGCTGAAATCACCAAAATTCCGGCTTCTCGCTTTATAGGCTTTCCTCGCCCGACGTTCGTGGTCCCGCGCAACCAGGGCAAAAGGGGGAAGACTGCTCGTGGTCGGTCGATCGAGAACAAACATTTCCGCAGTTCTCGTCGTCGTGGTCTGGCTGGCTCTTGCTCTGTCGGCCTGTACATCGGATGAATCGTCCTCAACGCCACCGCCGATCCTCGCCGGCGGGGTCAATGCGGGTCCCGACGGTCGCCCGGCTGCGTACCGGGAGCCGGTCAAACTGTCCAGCAAGGACGCCGTCCTCGAGGTCCGGCTGTCCGCACACCAAGGCACCGTTGCGCTCGATACGGTTGCCGAACCAGTGTCCAATTTCCTGGTGTTCGGCTACCAGATCATCAATGGAACATCGTCGGATGGCTCGACCGAAGGGGACAACAATTATCCCGCGCCCACCTTGCACGTCGAGCCCGGCGAGCGGTTGATCATCCATTACGACAACGATCTGCAGAATCTCTCGATCCAGGACTTCTACGATCCGGCTTTCACCCCGGCAGGCGGCGATGTCCCGATCTACCCACCGGCTCTGACTTCGGCGCCGCTGAATCTGCACACCCACGGGCTGCACGTCAGCCCGGATGGCAACGCCGACAATGTCTTGCTCGACATCCCTGCCGGGATGGGCAATACCTACGACTATGCGGTGCCAACCGCCATGCCCAACGGCCTGTACTGGTATCACAGTCATCGGCACACGCTCACCGCCCAGGAAACTTACCTGGGTTTGGCCGGTCTGCTGGAAATCGGCAGGCCGGACGGCAATCTGCCAATCGTTACCACGAACGACATCCCTATTCGCAACATGGCGCTACAGGATAATTTCGTCGTCGACCGGAAGGGCCAGGGTCACCAACTCAATGATCCGAACTGGTCGCAATACGTGAGCACACTGCGGCCGCCGGAAGGCTCGCAGCTGGCCGACGGCGACTACTCCCCCAGTTTGGCACCGGTCAATTTCTCCGAAACGACGGTGGGTTCGCAATTCATGACCAACTGGTACGCCGGCCCGCTGTCGCCGGCCAATCATCGAGGACAAAACCAGTTCATCCCGGGCAACCTGCAGAGTTTCAGCAGCGCGGCCAAGAACGTCCCCGCTGATCCCCTGCTCCCCGAGAACGAGCGGGATGTGCAGTTCACCATCAATGGCCAGTTCCAGCCGGAGCTGAAGCTCAAGCCCGGCCAGACCGAGATCTGGGTGCTGGCCAATGTGAGCGATTTTGCCTACCTGCCAGTGCGGCTCACCGAAACAGCATCTGGCAACCACCCCAAATTCGCCATCGTCGGGCAGGACGGCAACCCGTTCACCCAGGTGCAATCGCCGGTTGACGGGGACGGCACACGGCTCGTCATGCCGCCGGCCTCCCGTTATGCGATCGCGGTGACGATGCCGTCGACCGGCGATCTCGTGCTGGATATGCCGGCCGAGGAAGGTGCGGAACCGGTATCGAACCCTGGTGTGCTCTACACCAACAACGGCACGAAGAACACACCGGCGGAGTTGGGTACGGTGACCGTCGACCCCGCCTATATCAGCTACACCGATGGGTTCTTCACCTTTCCCACGCAGACCTTGCTGCATGCCACACCAGACAATGGCGCGGGCCGTACCACGCTCTTCGAGCCGGGTCAGAACTTGAACGCCTATACGTCATTTGTGGACACCTCGGTAATGACACCGGACGTCACCCGCGAACTCACCGTCTCCGGCGGCTTTGGCAACGAGAAGGCCAGCAACTCCGACCCGAAGGCGTTCACCTACGAGTTCGACGACAACACCTTCCCGAACATACCGTTGATCCAACCACGGCTGAATTCGGTCGAGGAATGGACGATCACCAACCTCAACAATGACGAGCACCCCATGCACATCCACGTCAACGATTTCCAGGTGACGGAAATAGTCGACCCGGTCGCCGGCACCACCACAGGTGTCCAACAATGGGGCGAGGACAATGTCAATGTGCCCGCACCGGTGACGGATGCCAATGAGAGCGCGTTGGTTCCCGCATCGGTCACTCTGCGAACCGAATTCACCGATTACACCGGCACCTTCGTGATCCATTGCCACCGGCTCAATCATGAGGACAACGGGCTGATGGCGATGGTCAATGTCATCCCGGAGGTGTCAACCTTTGCTGTCGCCGGGCCAGGCCGTCCGGGTAGAGCGGCGACGGTGCAGGTGCACGACGGCGATGGCGACCAGGTCATCGCCACTGTCACACCGTTCCCGACCTTCGAGGGGACCCCGTCCATCGCAATGGCCGATGTCAACGGCGATATGATCCTCGATCTGGTGGTCGGTAGCGGCGCCGGAATCGCGCCGGAAGTGGTTGCCTACAGCGGGGCCAGCAGTCCTGACGGACCCTTCCGGACCGAATTGACCCGTTTCGCGCCATTCGCGACCGATTTCCTCGGCGGCGTCACCATCGTTGGTGCTGATATCGACGGGAATGCTCTGGCGGACAACATCATTGTCGGGACAGGGCCGGGTGTCGAATCCCAGATCAAGGTATTCTCCGTCGTCCAGTCGGCGGAGCCCGGCGCGGTGCCGGAGGTCTTCTCGACCTTCACGCCGTTTCCGGGATTGCAGTCGGGGGTGACACTCGCTACCGGTATGGTCGACGCCGCATCCGGGAGAACCAGCCTGGTGGTCGCTCCCGGCCCGGGAGATGCCGCGCAGGTGAAGGTCTTCCGCTACGACCTCTACATTCCCACCGCTAGAGCCAGATCGAGCGGCGCGTCCATTCATGAGCACACCGCCGGCACGCGCGAGCCAACAATGACAGCGGAATTTCCCGCCTATGACGACTCGTACACCAGCGGTGTATCGCTCTCCACCGGCTGGGTAGCCGGCGCCGAGGGCGGTGCAAAGAGCATTGTCACCGGTCAGCTCGGCGGCGATGGCACGGTGCGAGTGTGGTCGAGCGGGTCCAGACTCGACGGTGAGCCCCCGATGTACACCCAAAGTCCGGGCCATCACTCGGCCGCGATTGATTTCAGCGAGATTGCTTCTTTCACCCCATTCCCCGGTGCCGGGGTGACGGTGGCGACCACCAGCACGACCACAGGTGCGGATCTGCTGGTCAGCGCGGCAGGTGACAACGGGGTCCAGATCAATAAATTGGCTCTTGGTCGTGCCGATCCGGCGGCCACGACAGTGTCGCCGGGATTGCTGAACACCGTGCCGGCAGCCGGCGAGGCGACCGCGCCGGCACCGCTGGCCGGCCGCTGAGCCGGTCGCCGAACAGCCCGGTCAGGTCACCGGGACCAGTCGATCCGAACCGATCCGCTGGTAGATTCGTTCCGGAGTGAAGGGCAATTCGCGGAATCGAATACCGGTCGCGTCCTGCAGCGCGTTGGCCAATGCCGGCGCGACTGGGTTGATGCAACATTCGGCGATGCCTTTGGAGTGCATCGGCCCGACCGAATCGACGGAGTCGACCAACAACACCTCGGTCCTGGGCACATCAGCGTAGGTGGGGATTCGATAATTACGCAGACTTGGGTTGGTCATGACGCCGTTGGCGTCGACATGAAAGTTCTCGGTCAACACGAAGCCGATGCCCTGGGCCACCCCACCCTCGATCTGCCCGCGGACCTGCGCCGGATTGATCACGACACCGGCGTCGCTGGCCTGCACGCTGTACAGGATGCGAATCTCCCCGGTCACCCGATGAACGGCGATACGGAAACCCTGGGTATTGGAGGTCACGCTCCGCGGCGAACCGTAGGCCTTTCGTGCCTCAGTGAACCGGATTCCGCGCGCCCGCGCTGCTTCGACCAACTCGATGAGGGTGAATCGTCGGTCGCCGCAATCGACACCATCGTCGTCCATCGCGCAGCCGCTCACCGGAACCTGGGCCTGCGCGGCGGCGAACCCCAAGATGCGATCCCGCAGCGCATCGGCTGCTCGGAGCACGGCATTGCCGGCAACGAAAAGACCCGCACTGGCGAAAGCGCCGGTATCGAATCCCGTTCGGTCGGTGTCCGACTGCACCAGCCGTATCCGTGATGGCGTGGTGCCCAGCTGATTGGCCGCGATCTGCACGTGTGCGGTTGACGTCCCCTCGCCGAATTCGACGGTGCCAACGGCGATTTCGTAGCTGCCGTCGGTACCCAATGTCGCCCAGGCTTCGGAAATGTGTTCGGTTGGCGGCGCCGTCTCGTGCAAAGAGCTCGCCGTACCGTCCCCGATCAGCCAATCACTGCCGAGATCGGGTGTTCCGGCGCGACCGCGGAGGGCTGCATCCACCAGGTCGATGCATTGCGCGAGACCGTCTTCGGTGAAGGAAACGTCGTCGGGGTGCTCATCTAGGGCGAGCAGGGCATCCCCCGGTCGAACGATGTTGCGCCGCCGGAGTTCCAGAGGATCCATGTCGAGCGCCAGGGCTAGTTCGTGCATGGCGGATTCGATCGCAAAGGCCGGTTGCGTCATCCCGTAGCCGCGGAGCGCCCCGCTGGGCACCGTGTTCGTGTAAACCGAATATGCATCAAACTTTTTATTGGGGCAGCGGTAGATCGCGATGGCCGCCCCACCGGCGAACAGCGTCTCGCCGCCGTGGTTGCCGTAGGCGCCGGTGTTCGACACATTGCGGACCTGGAACGCGGTCAGCGTGCCGTCGGCGCGGGCGCCGAGGGTCACGGTCAGGATCATCGGATGCCGTGGTGACGCCGTGGTGAACTCCTCCTCCCGGGTGTACTCCAGCGACACCGGCCGCCCGGTGTCGAGAGTGGCGAGGGCGACCAGATCTTCGGCAATGACTTCCTGTTTGCCGCCGAAGCCGCCCCCGACCCGTTCGCAGAACACTCGCAGCTGGTCGGGGCGGAGATCGAACAGGTGCGACAGCTTCACCTTCGCGATCGACGGCGATTGGGAGCTGGTGCGGATGTTCAGCCGGCCGTCCTGCATCCAGCCGATCGATCCGTGCGTCTCCAGGTGGGCGTGTTGCACCCGCGGGGAAGAATAGGTGCCCTGGTGGATCACCGCTGCTTCGGCGAATCCCAGATCGATGTCGCCGATCTCGCCGTGCAATTCCAGCAGGATGTTGTGTTCGGGGTCGCGGACGAACGGGTCATCCGATCCGTGCAGCTGCGGAGCGCCATCGGCCATCGCGTCCTCGGGGTCGAACACCGCCGGCAGCACCTCGTACTCCACGATGACCTGGCGGCAGGCCTCTTCCGCGGCCGCGATCGTGTCCGCGAGTACGGCGACCACTCGCTGTCCGACAAACCGGACAACATTATCGAGAATGAAGGTGTCGTCGGGATCGACAAGATGGTCCGTATGAATCGCGGTGGTGAAACGTTTTCGCGGCACATCCTGCCAGCTGTAGACCCGATGCACTCCCGGTACGGCCAGTGCGACCGATTTGTCGATCGAGAGGATGCTGGCGTGAGCGTGCGGGGAGTGCAGCATCTTGAGGTGCAGCATGCCCTCCATCTCGGTGTCCATGGTGAACTCGGCCTGACCGGTGACCACGCCGGTGGCGGCGGGCGCACCGACGCTCAGGCCGACGGCCTGGCCGGCCGGCGCATCCTCAATCGCAGCGACTCCCTTGATGGCGTCCTCAATCGCGCGGTAACCGGTGCAGCGGCACAGGTTTCCCTTCAGCGCACGCGGCAGGTCCGCCTGCTGCGCGGCCGTGAAGGTGGCTGCTGTCATGATCATCCCGGCCGTGCAGAAGCCACACTGAAAGCCCGGTGCGTCCCGGAACTGGCGCTGCATCGGGTGCAGGTCGTCCGGGGTGCCCAGGCCCTCGATCGTCGTCACGGTGTGTCCGTCGGCGCGGAATGCAGGCGTGATGCAGCTGTGCACCGGCGCACCGTCGAGCCAGACGGTACAGGCGCCGCAATCACCTGCGTCGCAACCCTTTTTCACTCCGTGCATACCCAACGAGCGAACGAAAGTGCGCAGGCACTGACCGGGATGTGGCTCGCTGTCGAAGGTTTGGCCATTGACGGTGTAGGTCATGACGGCTCCCCCGCAGCTAGCTCGAACCGGATTTCCTCGGCGTAGAACTCGGCCAGGTGACGGCGGTGAGCTGGGGTGCCGTTCGGGTCGTCGAACCAGTGGCCGCTCGGTATCGCGTCCATGCTCTGCTGCAGTGTGTCGGCGTCCGGCATGCTGTCGAAGCGCATCCGTATCGGACGTGTGGTGCCGGCGGTCACCGTCAGCAGCAGGTCTGTCGAACCCAGGCGCTGTGTGCCGATCATGAAAATGGTCGAACGACCGAGGTGGGTGAGGGTGAATCGGCGATGCGTGACGCGCTTGCGCAGAGCATCAATCGGAATGGTCACCCGCCGGAGAATTTCACCGCGTTTCAGGACATTCTCGTGATTGCCGGTCACAAAATCGAGTGCGTCGACGACTCGTTCTGAACCGTCTGTGCCCCAAAGGGTGTAGCTCGCCTGCAGGGCGACCGTCAGGGTAATCATCGGGCCAGCTGGAAGCGACATGCAGATATTACCACCGACCGTGGCCGAATTCCACACCTTGAACGAGGCCAGGAAGGCCTCGCAACTGGTGCGCAACAACGAACCTGCCACCCATTCCGGCGGCGGGGCAAACGCCGCCAACTCCCGAATCGTGCACATCGCGCCGATCTCGAGTCCTGCATCGGTAACCGCGAGGGTGTCCCAGCCCAACGGTGCCAGATCGACGAGACGGTTCAACTGCGGCTGCGGCTCGGAGAACAACCACGTCCCACCCGCCAGCCACGCGTCACCCGATCGCCACAATTCGCCCGGTGGCTCGGGTGGCCGTCGAACGACCTCGGCGATGGTATTGAGGTCCATGGAGCTCTCCCACGTGCGGGGTCGTCGAGTTTCTGATCGAGCTGTGCGGCAATCGCTAGATGATGTGTAACAGGCGGCACGGAGATTTCCGCGGTCACCAAAGGGTGAAGCGCAGCAAGAATTCAGTAACCGCGCCCGGCGACTGGGTGGCGGCAGCTCAGCTCGGCCTCGCGTTAGGCGATTCCGCTGCAATCGAGACTGCTCGAGGTGACAGCGCCCCAAAACAGCGAGAGCTGGTAGGACCCTGAGTTGGATGGCGGCCGCCTCGTGCAACGCGAAGAGATCCTCGACAGTTTCGGTGGGCGCGCCGACGAGGTCCGCCGACTGCCGGACGCGCCATACGTCATCCTGTTCAGATGGAACGACCCGACGATCCGGAACCGGAGACCCAGGAACAACGGGCCATCCGTTCGCTGGAAGCCATCTTCTCCGGGGCGGACCTGACTGCCGAGACGACCCGGCTGGCGAACGAGTTCACCGACCGGCAAAGCGGACGGTTGACCGGGTGGCTGAAGCGCAAGCGAGGCGGGACCGGCGAGCCAGCACGTCAGGATCCGGCACCCGGATGACCTGAGCCAGTCTCTGCCGCCACCCGCCGGTGGAACAGCCGGTTGATCCAATCTCCGATGCTCAGCCCCAGCACAACGCCGAGCGCGATCGACACGATCGTCACTCCAGCATTGAGAATCGACGATGCGCCGTCGACTCTCGCCTCGCCCATCACCTGGGTGACACCGACCAGCGCGATGGCACCGGGCACCAACAGCCAGAAGGCCGGCAGAAAGGTCACCAGGGTCGGTGGGCCGGTCCGCTGGGTGGCGACGAAGACCGCGACGGGGGTCATCACCACGGCGCCGGCGAATGCCGACAGTGAGCCGCCGAACAGCAGCCCGCCGATGACCTGGCCGGCGTACGCGACATACAGCACCAGCAACATCCAGCCGAGCGAGCGGGGCCGGCCGGAGTAGCTGAGCAGGACCCCCACCCCGAAGATCAGCACCCCGATCCACGGCGCAATGGCGCCGGCCAGCGACGTCTCACCCTCGGCGACGGTGACCGCCGGAATGCCGAACAGTTGCAGACCGGCGACGATGCCAAGGGACAGCAGGATCAGCTGCAGGGTGCCGTAAACGAACCGGCTGGCCCCGGAGATCATCTGTCCGGTTGCGAGTTCGATGACTGCGGTGGTCAGCAGCCCACCCGGGATGAAGGTCACCAGGGCGCCGAGGATCGGTGGCAGCAGATCTGGATTCAGGTCGGTGCGGCCGAGCAGGGCGACTGCGGCAGCGACCAGGAACGCGCAGGAGACGGGCAGGAACACCTGAATCGCCAGCCGCCGCCGGGCCGCCAACTGCTTGACAGCGCCAACCCCCGCGCCCAGTACGGCGGCCACGCCGACATCGACCCAACCGCCGGCGAGGATGATGGCGAGCCCCATGGCAATCACTGCATGCCCGGCGATGATCACCCCGGGAGCAAAGGACGGGGCCAGCACCCGGGCCGACTCCAGCTCGGCGAGCGCGGCCAGCGGTCCGATGTCGCCGCGTTCGGCAGCGTCCGCCACCCGGAAGACGCCCTCGACTTGATCCAGTCGCAGCCTGGAGTTGCCGGTCGCCGCGACCTCGGTGCGCGCTTGTTCCAGGCCCGGCAGGGTAATGATCAAAGCCGTTGGCAACACGATGATCTCGGCGCCGCGCACTCCGTTGACCCGGGCCACCCGCTCCAGGCATTCGCTGACGTGGGTGACCGGATCACCGGAATCGACCATGGTGTCGCCCAGCGCGACCATAAATGCCATCAGCGCGGCCATGGACGAACCATCGATCGGCGATGACCAGTCGGTCGGCTCGGCACCGGATCCGGTGCCGATCACCACCGATGGCTCGGCGCGCTGGGTGGCCGGGGCCGGCTCTGCGATCGACGGCTTGTCCGGCGAGCGCCTGCGGCGGGT
>Ga0190275_10002578_pt1 | contig 13012 bp, 12 predicted proteins | sample Popmic550T_FD_133745 | JGI IMG/M metagenome (GOLD analysis project Ga0190275, IMG submission 133745) | Populus adjacent soil microbial communities from riparian zone of Yellowstone River, Montana, USA - 550 T | ecosystem: Environmental > Terrestrial > Soil > Riparian zone > Trees stand | place... | reverse complement strand
TCACCGAGTTGATCGCGGCGCAAGGCGGCACGGTCACGCTCGACGATGCCGACCCGGAGCTGGGCGCCGGGCACGCACCTGGCCTTCGAGTTGAGGTCAGGCTGCCGGTGTCGCCCGGGAGAGAGGTACGACTGGGTTGACAACATGACATAGAAAGTCTTGTCTGTCACCATGTCAATCTTCGGGCTCTCCATCTATCAGTGTCGCCCTGGGACGGCGCAATGAGCGGAGCCCTGCTCATTTACGGAGCTTCTGGCTACATGGGCGCGTTGACGGCGCGCAAAGCCGTGGAGATCGGTCTGCAGCCGATCCTTGGCGGGCGGCGGGCCGAAGCGCTCGCACCGCTCGCGAAGGAACTCGGTCTCGCCACTCGGGTGGCGGCCCTTGACGACGACGCACAGCTCGACCATGTCCTCGACGGGGTCACCGCGGTGCTCAACTGCGCTGGTCCGTTTCCCGCGACGACTGTGCCCCTGGCGAATGCGTGCATCCGGGCCGGGGTGCACTATCTGGACCTCGCGGGGGAGATACCCGAATACGAGGCCCTACTTGCACTCAACGAAACAGCGCGGGCGGCTGGAGTCATGCTGATGCCAGGCGTGGGTTTCGCGGTCGTACCCACCGACTGCATGGCGGTGCATCTGAAGCGGCAGCTGCCTGACGCGGTGAAGCTCCAGCTCGCCTTCCAGGCGGACGGCACCGTGACGCGCGGGACCGCGACAAACATCTTCCGCCAGCTCCACAAGACCGGAGTGCAACGCCGCTCCGGTGCGCTCGTCACCACGCGCCCTGCCGAGCGGGGGCACCGGCTGGACCTGGGAGCGGGCACCACAAAGGTCTGCACGAACCCCTGGCGCGCCGACATCACGACGGCCTACCAGTCGACGGGCATTCCCACTGTCGAGACATACACGGCCATGCCGCTACCGGTCCGACTCGTGATGCGCTCCAGCCGCTACGTCGGCTGGATGTTCGCGTCGCGCCCGTGGCAGGCATTGCTCGGCGTGGCGATCCGCTTCATGCCCGAGGGGCCAACCGAGAAGCAACTCGCGACAGGCGCGAGCTACGTGTTCGGGTCTGTCGAGAATGCCGAGGGCACATCGGTCGCAGCGCGGCTGCGCGGACCGGAGGTCAACCTGTTCACAGCTCTTACGGCGGTCGAGGTCGCGCGCCGTGTGGTGGCCGATTCTCCGCCACCAGGATTCCAGACACCCGCCGGTGTGTACGGACCAGAGCTGGTGCTCGTCAAAGGCGTTGAGCTGACCAACATCTGAGCCCGGTTCAGACCGCTTCGACCACCCTGCTCACGATCCAGGCGTGCTTCCCGACCTGCCTGACCCGGGTGAATCCGTATCGTTCGAAGAGTTCGACAGTGCCGCTGAACAGGAAGCGCCCAGGCGCCTCGCGGCCGGCGGTCACCTCGGGGATGGCCTCGACGAGGCCGCCCCCGGATTGGGCGATCAGGTCAAGCGCACCCTCCACCGCGGCCCTCGCGACGCCCTGCCGGCGATGTCCCTTGCCGACGTAGACGCAGGTGATCCGCCAGTCCGGACGCGGCGGCGCATCCTTCTCGTACTCGCGCCTGTGCTTGATGTTCGGAAGCTCTTCCGGGCTGCCGTACTGACACCACCCGTACGCGGCGCCGTCCTGGTCAAGGACGAGCGCGGCGTGCGCCCCATCTGTCCTGACCCGGTTCTCCTTGACCGCGCGATGGCTGATCCCCTTCTGGCCGCATTCCGGGTGCCAACCGATGCACCAGCAGCCTCCGAAGATCCCGTTGTTGTCCTCGACGAGCTCCGCGAAGACATCCCATGTGGAGGCGTCGAGGGGGCGGATGGTGTACGACAACATCGAGGTCACCGGCTGCGGCGCCGCGTCAGGCCTCGGTAGCCGCAGCAGCGAGCAACCTGGCAAGTTCGGCTGGCTTGGTGAACATGGGCCAGTGGCCCGAATCGATGTCGACGAAGTCGAGGTGCTTGGCCTTGGCGAGCTCTGGCACGTCACCGGCCTCGATCCACTCCTTTGCCTGGGCGGGGGAGAATTCCGGGCACACGAGGACGACCGGAACGTCGAAGCGTCGCTCGTCGGCCAGCCGGACGATGCCCTTGGTCACCGCGTCCGGGACCGGGATCGAAGCAGCCTCGAAGCTGCGTCGTGCCTGCTCGTCGAGGTCGGCAGAGTCCGGCCCCTCGAACGGGCCCCAACCGGGGAAGGGCATGGCGCCGTCCTTCGCCTCGAAGAAGTCGGCGTAGGCCTCCCCGTCCGCGGACGGAAAACCGCCGATGAGGGCGACCTTGCCCACCTTCTCCGGTCGCGCGTCGGCGGCCAGCCAAGCCAAGGTGCAGGCCGCGGAGTGCCCCACCAGCAACGGCTTTCCGGAGGTTGAGTCGATGGCAGCGAGCACCGCTGCCACTTGGTCGTCGAGGGTGGCGGAGGCCGATCCGTCGCCCTGGCCCGGAAGGGTGAGCGGCCGGGGATGGTGGCCGAGTGCCTCGAGCTCTGGTGCGACGTCGTCCCACGCGGATCCGCCGAGCCACAGGCCGGCGATGAGCAGGATGTCCATTGATCAGTTCCCTTTCTCCACTGCGGCAAGGTCACGTTCGGCATAGAGCCGGTGTTCCCATTCCTCGTTGAGGACGATGTGCAGACATTCCATGACGGGGAAGTTCTCCAGCTGCGGCCAGCCCGGCTCGGTACGGGTGACCGCGGTGGCGAGTCGTTCGTCGGTGAGGCTCTCCATTACCTGGGCGACCATCGCCTGGCGTTCCCGGCGGACCGTGAGCACTTCGTCAAGCGAGGGTTGTGCCTCGCGGTCATAGGCGAGCCACTCCCACTCGGGTGCCTCGGTCCAGGGCAGATCCAGCTGATGCCACGGCGAGGGGTTACCCAGGATCATCCGGCCTACCCAGGCAGCGCTTGCGAAGTTGAGGTGCCGCAGCGTCTGGATGAAGGACCACTCGTCGTCAACGCTGCGGTGCAAGTCCGCTTGGGGCAGGTTCTTCGCGCGCGCGACAGTCTCCTCCCACAGCCGCTCAAGGATTGCCCAAGCCGCGCGATATCCGTCGCTGTCATCGGGGCGCATCTTCTCGCGCTCGGGCATCCGACGGTTCAGTTCGGCGTCAACCAACGGTGCGATGTCGACGCCGTTCACGACGACGTTGCGTATTTCGCCGTCAATCTGGACGTCGACGAACTCGACGTTGCGCATCCGGCTCTGGTTGAACAGGGCGCCGCGGATCTGCGCTCCGGTGAGGTCAACTGAGTGCATGCGGGAGTCATTGAGCTTCACCTTGGTGAAGATGGCCCCTTGCAGGCCCACCTTGTCAAAGCGCGCGCGGGAGAGGTTCTGCTCACGAAACTCGGTCATGGGGATCACGCTAGGGCCGGTTCCGGACGATCCGCTTCCGGTTCAGTACGTCGACCACCTAGTCTGCGCCTGTGCCGCGGGATCTCAGCCCTACCGCCCGAGCTTTGCGAACCCTCGATATTCTCCAGAACCGCCCCGGTGCGACGGCCGACGAACTCGCCGAGAGGTTGGGTGTCACGGAGCGCGCCGCGCGTCGCTACGTCGGAATCCTGCGGGAGGCAGGGATCCCGGTCGAGTCAGCGCGGGGGCCCTACGGCGGGTACCGGCTCGGGCGCGGGACGAGATTGCCGCCGGTCGTCTTCACCGAGGCCGAGGCGCTTGGTCTGGTGATGGCGGTCTTTGATGGTCAGCCCTCGGCCGCCGACGTCGACGACCTCGTCGGTTCTGCGCTGGGCAAGGTGATCCGGGCGCTGCCCGAAAGCATCGGCAGGCAGGCGGCGGCTTTGCGAGATCACGCGAGAGCTGCACCTGACCGGTACTCGGCGCGTCCGGATCCCGCCATCATCAGCGCCTTCGTCGCTGCTGTCGCAGCCCGACGTCGCGTGCTCCTGACCTACCGGAGTGAGTCCGGCAAGGAGTGGGAGACCGAGGTCGACCCGTGGGCGGTGGTCGTCCGCTACGGGCGCTGGTACCTGTTGTGTCACTCCCATAGCGCGGACGCGGTCCGCACCTACCGTGTCGACCGGATCCAGGCCGTCCAGCAGACCGCGCATGAGTTCGAGCCACCCGAAGACCTCGACCCAGTCGCAGCACTGGAGGAGAACCTGGGTACCGGATGGGAGTTCCCTACCCGCGTCGTGTTCGACGCCGCGCTGGCTGAGGTGTCTCCGTGGATCCGGCCCCCCATGGGGCGCCTTGCACCATCCGGTGACGGGTGCGTGCTCATCGGCAGCACCAGCAATCCGGGGATGTATGCCCAGGAGTGGCTCTCGAGGTTGCCGTTCGCCTTCCGCGTCGAGGGCGGACCTGAACTCCGTGTTGCGGTGGCGGCGCTGGCCTCGCGGTTCAGTGCCGCAATGCTGGACCCGCACTGACACCTGCACCTGGCAATCCTCGGTTAGCCTGCGGCGATGGAGTTGCTCGAGCGCTCCCCTCAACTCGATCTCCTCGACGAGCGACTCGCTGGGGTTCGCGGATCGGGCCGCGGGCGACTCGTACTCCTCGCGGGTGAAGCGGGCGTAGGAAAAACAGCACTCGTCCGCGCGTTCTGCGAGCGCCACGCAGGGGTGCCGGTGCTGACCGGCGCCTGCGAGGCGCTTTTCACGCCGCGACCGCTCGGGCCCTTCCTCGACATTGCCGCACGGGCCGGCGGGGAGTTCGAGGCGGTGGCCGAGAACGATCCTTCCCCGTCCGACCTGCTCGCGGCCCTGTCGAGGGCGCTGCGCAGCCCCATGATCATCATCCTGGAGGACCTGCACTGGGCTGACGAGGCGACGCTGGACGTGCTTCGTCTCCTGGGCCGACGGGTGACCGGGCTTTCGGCCCTGGTGATCGCGACCTACCGCGACGAGCAGATGGAGCGCGTCCACCCCCTGCGGATGGTCCTCGGTGAGCTCACAGACGGCGCAGTCGACCGGCTGGACATCGAGCCGTTGTCGCTGGCAGGAGTTCAGGAGCTGGCTGCCGGCCGCGGAATCGACGGTCAGCCGCTGTATGAGCGGACGGGTGGCAACGCGTTCTTTGTCACCGAGGTCCTCGCAGCCCATGGCGCGCCAAACACACCGCGGACCGTCCGCGACGCCGTGCTCGCGCGTGCAGCGCGCCTGAGCGCCGGAGCACGGAAGCTGCTCGAAGCCGTCGCGGTCATCCCACCGCGGGCGGAGCTCTGGCTGCTCGAACAGCTTGCCGGACAGGACCTCACCGAGCTCGAGGTCTGTCTGGCCTCCGGGATGCTCCGCGTAGAAGCCGACGCTGTTGGCTTCCGGCACGAAATCGCGCGGGTGACTATCGAGGACGCACTTCCGCCGGACCGGCGTCTGGCACTGCATCGCCTGGCGCTGGCCACGCTCGTCGGGCGTGCCGACTCGGCGCGGCTCGCGCACCACGCCGAGGCAGCCGGGGACGACGAGGCAGCCATCGAGTACGCCACGGCCGCGGGAGAGCGAGCAGCTCGCCTGGGCGCTCACCGCGAGGCTGCCGACCAGTTCGCGCGCGCACTGCGCCACGGTGACGGTCTGCCCGCAGCCGCCCGCGTCTCGTTACTGGAGCGGCGGGGTTTCGAGTGCTACCTCACGCTGGCATTCGTGGAGGCGACCAATGCCTACGAGCACGCACGCGATGCGCATCAGGCAGCAGGCGATCGGCGTGGGCAGGGCACGGCCGAGCGCTGGCTCTCCCGCCTGGCGTGGGCGACGGGCGACAACCGCAGCGCGCAGGAGCACGCGGTCACGGCGATCGACCTGCTCGAGCCGCTTCCGCCTGGTCCTGAGTTGGCGATGGCCTACTCCACCATGTCGCAGCTGCGCGCGCTCCAGTTCGACTGCCCCGGCAGCGTGCAGTGGGGCGAGCGTGCGATCACACTCGCCGAACGTCTTGGGGAAACCGAGATCCTCGCGCACGCGCTGAACAACGTCGGCTTCGCGGAGTTGCACGCCGGGCGACCGGGGGGCCAAGCCAAGCTCGAGCGCAGCTTGGCGCTCGCACTCGAGGCCGGCCTGGAAGATCACGCTGCGCGCGCGTACACGAACCTCGCCTCCGCCTTCCTCCACACGCGGGAGTACGCACTGGCCGACGAATACTTCGCGGCGGGGATCGGCTATACCGTCGAGCACGAACTCGACATGTACCGGGTCTACATGACCGGCTGGGCGGCGCGCTCTGAGATGGATCAGGGGCGGTGGAACGCGGCGGTGGAGCTGGCGACTTCGGTCATCGACCGTCCGGGCGCGCACATACCAAGCCGCGTGACCCCGCTCGCGGTGGTCGGGCGGTTGCGCGCCAGGCGCGGCGAGCCCGACCCGTGGGGGCCACTGGATGCAGCACTTGAACTTGCCCTCCAGACAGGTGAGCTGCAACGGCTGGCTCCGGTCGCCGCCGCTCGCGCCGAGGCTCGCTGGCTGGGAGGCGAGGACGATCGGATCGCGGAGGAGACGACCGCGGTACTGGAGCTCGCCCTGGAGCGCGACGACGTGTGGACCGCGGGTGAGTTGAGCGTGTGGCGGCATCGTGGCGGCATCGAAGCGCCGAAGGACCGCGACAAGCTCGCTACGCCGTTTCGCCTCGAGCTCGAGGATCCGCTGGCCGCCGCCGAGTACTGGACACAGGTTGGATGTCCGTACGAGGCCGCCCTCGCGCTCCTGGCCACAGACGACGAACGCGATCTGCGAGCGAGTCTGGCGCAGTTGCAGCGCCTCGGCGCGCGTACGGCCGCGGCATTGGTCACGCGCCGCCTGCGCGAGCGCGGCGTACGCGACGTCCGCAGCGGTCCCCGCGCGTCCACCCGCTCGAACCCGGCGGGGCTGACCGGGCGCCAGGTGCAGGTGCTCGAACTGCTGGCCCGTGGTGAGCGCAACGCCGACATTGCGACTCGGTTGTTCGTCTCCGAGCGGACCGTCGATCACCATGTTTCGACGATCCTGGGCAAGCTCGGCGTCCGTACGCGTGGTCAGGCGGCAGCCGAAGCGGTGCGGCTGGGCATCGGCGAAAAATAGGCAGTTCCTCCGATGTTGCGGTGCGGAGCGCGACTTAGCGTTCCCAGCACCGAAAGGGAGGCGGGCAGATCCCCTCCCGCCCAACAGGAGGCAACGCCATGTCCACCACGCAGACGGCACCGGCATTTGATCCGGCCCGCTACAAGTCCACCACCCGCGAGCAGTGGCAGCAGGCCGCCGAGGCCTGGCACCGCTGGGGGCCGGCCCTGGAGAACTGGCTCGGCGATGCGACCGAGACCATGCTCGACATGGCGGCAGTCGGGCCGGGCGGGCGCGTCCTCGACGTCGCTGCCGGCGCCGGGGGCCAGAGCCTCGCCGCGGCGCGTCGCGTCGGCCCGGGGGGGTCCGTGCTCGCCACCGACATCTCGCCCAGCATCTTGGAGTACGCCGAACTGGAGGCCCGCCGGGCGGGCCTGGAAAACGTCACCACGCGCGTACTTGACGGGGAGCAGCTCCACGTCGAGGAGGGCACGTTCGACGCGGTTATCTCGCGCGTCGGCTTCATCTACTTCCCGAATCAGCAGGACGCGCTGCGCGGGATGTATCGCGCGCTCAAGTCGGGCGGAAGGCTCGCCGGCATCGTGTATTCCACGCCGCAGAACAACGAGTTCTTCTCGATCCCGGTCGGTGTGATCCGCCGACGCGCGCAGCTGCCTCCGCCGGCGCCCGGACAGCCGGGTCCGTTCAGCTTCGGGCAGGAAGGTGTCATCGAGGCTGCCTTTGATCAAGCGGGATTCGTGGATGTCGAGGTACGGCGGGTCGCGGCCCCCGTGCGCATGTCCTCGGCCGCCGAATGCGTGCGCTTCGAGCGCGAGTCCTTCGGTGCGCTGCACCAGATGCTCGCCGGCCTGGATGAGGCCGGCCGCGAGGCCGCGTGGGAAGAGATCGAGCAGGAGCTCGGTCGCTTCGAGGGGCCGAACGGGTTCACCGGCCCGTGCGAGCTCATCGTCGCGGCGGGAACCAAACGCTAGTTCGGGTTTGTGACTGGATCGACCTCGCCGGTCGCCGAGGCGAAGCACTCGGCGCCGGTGAGGTTCTTGCCTAGGGTGAAGTTGTGCCGCTGGATGCGAACCGGTCCTCGAGGATCGAGGACGTGCACACGCTGGCATTGGGCATGCCCCACGTCACGGTCGAGCACGCCCACGGGGGGAACCCCGTCTACCAAGTCGGCGGAAAGTCGTTCATATTCTTTCGCAATCCCCGCCCCGACGCAGTCGACCCGGAGACCGGCGAACGCTATGACGACGTCATCGTCGTCTGGGTACCGTCCGAGTCGGACAAGCAGGCGCTGGTCCAGGACGAGGCCTCTCCGTTCTTCACGACCACGCACTTCGACGGCCATCCGTCGGTCTTGCTGCGGGCCAGCCGAATTGGCGAACTCACCCGGCAGGCCCTCACGGAGTTGATCCAGGATGCGTGGCTATCGCGTGCCTCCGCACGCCGAGGCGCAACGTGGCTCGCCTCGCTGCCTTAAGGGGGAGAGGTGGCACTCCTTGCCACTTCAAACATATAGCGCACCAGTGGGCTTGCGGCAAGACCCGGGTCGTGCCGCAGAATCGCCGACCTGGGCCAGAACTGGATCTGGATCACGAACCTGAGATCGAAACCGTGAGGTGAACCCCCTGACTTCCAGCGCGTTTGACCTTCCTGACCATCTCGGCGCCAAGGCCGACCCAGCGCTGATCGCCGGCGACGAGCAGCACTTCGCGGCCATCGCGGAGAACCTCGAGCAGACGATCGCTGAGCTGTCCGACCGCCTCGACGCCGAGCGCAAGGCGGCCGGGGGCATCGGCCAGGAGGCGATGGACCGGGACATGGAGATCCACCGGCTGACGGCGCGCCTGCGCACTCTGCGTCGCTTCGGCTTGGACCTGTGCCTCGGACACATCGTCAGCGCAGACAACCCCGAGCCGGTCTACGTCGGACGACTTGGCCTCACTGACAGCGCGGGTCGTCGGCTGCTGCTCGACTGGCGCTCGCCCGCGGCTGAGCCCTTCTTCGGAGCAACCCACGCCAACCGGATGGGACTGGCAAGCCGTCGCAGGTATCGCTGGACCCGCGGCCGGATCAGCGACTACTGGGACGAGGTATTCACCTCCGAGGGGTTTGAAGGGCACGCCGCGCTCGACGACCAATCCGCCTTCATCGCCAGCCTGGGCAGCGACCGGTCGGCCCGGATGCGAGACGTGCTCGGCACCATCCAGGCCGACCAGGACGCCATCATCCGGGCGGGATCCCGCGGTGCTCTCATCGTTGACGGTGGCCCCGGTACGGGGAAGACGGTCGTCGCGCTGCACCGAGCGGCCTACCTCCTTTACGCCGATCCGCGCCTGGGTCACCGGCGGGGCGGCATCCTGTTCGTCGGGCCGCACCAGCCCTACCTCGCCTACGTGGCCGACGTCCTGCCCAGTCTTGGAGAGGAGGGCGTACAGATCTGCACACTGCGCAACCTCGTCGCCGAGGGAGCCGCAGCAGCCATGGAGACCGACCCTAATGTCGCCACCCTGAAGTCGTCCGCGAACCTGGTGATGGCAATCGAGTCGGCTGTCAGCTTCTACGAGGAGCCGCCCACCAAGGGGATGACGGTTTCGACCGACTGGTCCGACATCAAGCTGTGCGCAGGCGATTGGACCGAAGCCTTCGCTGCCCCGGATCCCGGTACTCCGCACAACGAGGCGCGCGACCAGGTCTGGGAGGAGCTGCTCACGATCCTGACGGACAAGTACGTAGCCGACGCCCCTGCTGACCAGGACCTGGGAGGCGGCGACCTGGACGATGATGCCTCGGCCGACCTGCTCCGGAAGTCGTTGCAGCAGAATAGGGAGCTGCTCGCGACCTTCAACCGCGCCTGGCCGCTGCTCGAAGCGGCCGACCTGGTCGCAGACCTGTGGTCGGTACCCGCCTACCTGCGCAAGTGCGCTCCATGGCTGAGCCCCGACGACATTCGGGCTCTGCAGCGCGAACACTCCCAGGCCTGGACGGTGTCGGACCTACCGCTGCTGGATGCGGCACGGCAGCGGCTCGGCGACCCGCAGGCGTCGCGACGCAAGCGTCGGCAGGAGGCCGCCGTCGCCGCGCAGCGACAGCTCCGAGACCGAGTGGTCGACGACCTCATCGCGGCCGACGACTCCGACATGCTGGTGATGTCGATGCTCCGCGGACAGGATATGCAGGACAAGTTGGTCGACGAAGGTGCGGCGCCGAGCCCCGACCCGGACCTGCTCGCCGGGCCGTTCGCGCACGTCGTCGTGGACGAGGCTCAGGAACTGACCGACGCGGAGTGGCAGATGCTGATGCTGCGCTGCCCGTCCCGGAGCTTCACCATTGTCGGGGACCGAGCCCAGGCCAGGCACGGGTTCGCGGAGTCGTGGCAGGAACGCCTCGAGAGGATCGGGCTCGACCAGAGCAACCTGGCCTCCCTGAGCATCAACTATCGGACGCCGGTAGAGGTCATGTCAGAAGCCGAGCCGGTCATCCGGGCAGTTCTCCCGGACGCCAACGTGCCGACCTCCATCCGCAGCACCGGGGTTTCCGTCAAACACGGACTCGCTTGGGATCTGCGCTCGATCCTCGACACCTGGCTCGCAGAGCATGCCGACGGGATCGCCTGCGTCATCGCTGCTGAAGACATCGAAGGCGGCACGTTCGGGGTTCGAGACCGGCCGCGCGTACGGTGGCTCACCCCGGAGCTGTCGAAGGGGCTCGAGTTCGACCTAGTCGTGCTTATCGACCCCGAGGCTTTCGGCACGGGCATCGAAGGGGCCGTCGACCGCTACGTCGCGATGACCCGAGCGACCCAGCAGCTCGTCATCCTCACGAGTTCCTGACGCCGGGCACTCGCGGATAACCGTTCGGACGTCGGGTCATGTCGACGAAGCAGCTGCAGGTGATAGAAGTTGCCGCATGATCCTCCCGAAGGTGCGCGACTCTCGCTTCGTGACGATCCGCCGCGGTGGAACCCTCACCGATCCCGATCACCATCTCCTTGCCCTATGGGCGGCGTCGTGCGCGGAGCACGTCCTCGACCTGTTCGAGTCGGCTCAGCCTGAGGACCCGCGACCGCGTCAGGCCATCGCCCATGCCCGCGCCTGGGTACGCGGGGAGGTCACGATGATGCAGGCTCGCGCGGCGGGCGGCCATGCGATGGGCGCGGCCAGAGATCTGCGTGGAGCAGCTCGGCATTCCGCATACGCTGCGGGCCAGGCCGCGGCCGTTGCGCACGTGCCCGCTCACGAACTCGGTGCGGCCGCGTACGCGATCAAGGCCGCTCGAGCTGCCGCGCCGGACGGTGAGTGCGAGGTTGCGGGACGACTCGAGTGCCGGTGGCAGCGCGACCAGCTGCCCGAGGCGATTCGCGAGCTCGTACGTGACGACCAGAACTTGCGCAACGACATCTGCTGGTCAGTGTTCGACTGCTGAGCGCGCGTCGGGGCCGCCAGCCGCCCCGCCCGGCGGCGTCAGCCCGGGCGGACGGCGCCGTCGATGCTGTGCAGAGCCATCGCCAGGGCGTCGTGCCGGGAGCCATCGCGCTCCCGCCCGTGAGCGTCGGCGGCGGAAAGCAGTGACCAGAGCAGTCTCTGCAGCCACTCCGGCGTGAGGTCGGGTGCGATGCTGCCGTCACTCTGGCCGCGCCGGACCAGGGCGATCAGCGCGGCATCCGCGTCGGTGCACACCTGCCACTCGGGGCGCTCGGAGAGCTGCCCGCTGAGGACGAGGGTGAGCAGGTCGCCGAGGTCGTAGAGCTCGCGGCACACCCGCAACAGCGCCGCGCGTCCGCTGCCGTCGCCGGGGCGGGCTCGAAGCACGGCTGCGTCGATGCGCGCCAGCACGTCGGCGGAGACAGCGGCCAGCAGCCCGGAGCGCTCAGGGAAGTAGCGGTGCACGGTGGTGCGCCCGGCCTGGGCGACTTCCGCGACCTCAGCCAGGGTCGCCGCGGGGTTGCGGCTCAACACGGTGACGGCGGCATCGAGGATCGCCCGGCGCGTACGTGTCGTGACACCGCGGGTCCGCTCCGCTTGGTCGGCCGACGTCACGTTGATCCCTTCTCCGGGGCCATTCCGGCAATGGTAGACATCCCATTCATAACGGGACACCCCTTGCCTATAGTGGTACTCCGGTGCTCCACTAGGGCAACCAGTCGGCTCGCAACCCACCGGCGTTCGAGGGAGGATGGCCATGGCTGCATCACCGCAGGACACCCCCCAGGTGCGGACCTTTCGGATGCGCAGGATCGACCGGATCGGCGACGCCGTGTTCCGCGGCCTGGCCCGGCTGGGGATCGGCCCGGCCTGGTCGTTGACCACCCGCGGCCGGCGCACCGGCCTGCCGCGAACAGTCCCGGTGATCCCGGTCGACAGCGGCGGGCAGCGGTGGCTCGTGGCGCCGTACGGAGAGGTGGACTGGGTGCGCAACGCCCGCGCCACGGGGCAGGTGCAACTCAACCGAGGCCGCATCACGCGGATCTGCCGGGTCCGCGAGGCGTCGCCGGCCGAGGCCGGTTCCGTTCTGAAGCGGTACGTGCAGATCGCGACTGCCACCAGGCCCTATTTCGCCGCCCCCCCGAGCGCGCCCGTCGACGCCTTCGTCGCCGAGGCCGGCAGGCACCCGGTCTTCGCTCTGACACCGGTGGCGTAGCGGACGCACAGCCTCAGCGGGCCATGTCGACGAAGCGGCTGTAGTGACCCTGGAAGGCGACGGTGACCGTGCCGGTCGGGCCATTGCGGTGCTTGACAACCAGTAGGTCTGCCTCGCCGGCGCGCGGTGACTCCGGCTCGTAGAAGTCCTCGCGGTGGATCAGCAGGACGACGTCAGCATCCTGTTCGAGCGAGTTGTGTACGGCGACGCCGTTGGCGATGAAGTTGTGCGTTCCCAGGACGGTGGCGTCGTAGGTCTCCTGCTCGCCCACAGAAGAGATCTCGGCGACTGCGTCCCAGAAGATGTCGTTGGTCGCGAGGATGTCGAGCGAAGCGTCGTCGAGCACAGCAGCCACCCGGCC
>Ga0190275_10002577_pt1 | contig 13020 bp, 12 predicted proteins | sample Popmic550T_FD_133745 | JGI IMG/M metagenome (GOLD analysis project Ga0190275, IMG submission 133745) | Populus adjacent soil microbial communities from riparian zone of Yellowstone River, Montana, USA - 550 T | ecosystem: Environmental > Terrestrial > Soil > Riparian zone > Trees stand | place... | reverse complement strand
TCAACGCAAAGATGTTCAGTTTACACGCGGGAAAGGTTTCGACACTTTCTGCGCGGTTGGCCCCTGGCTCGTCCCGAAAGAAGAAGTGGACCTGTCGAGTCTGCGCGTCATCACAAGAGTGGATGGCGAAGTAAAACAGGACGGGCCATTGACGGATATGATCTTCCCGGTGGATGTTATAATCGCTTTCGTCACAGCCTGCATGACGCTGGAACCCGGCGATCTGATTGCAACAGGCACTCCTCCGGGCGTCGGACCCATGTTGCCCGGTCAGACTGTCGAAGTGGAAATCCCTGGTATCGGTCTTCTCCGCAACCCCGTCATCCGAGGATAATTACGCATGAAAATCTTTCTTGACACTGCAAATCTTGACGAGCTGAAGAAAGGCGCTGATTGGGGCATCATCGACGGAGTTACGACAAATCCATCGTTGATCGCCAAAGAAGGACGCCCCATCGAGGAGCAGATTGCGCGAATCTGCGACATTATTGACGGCGATATTAGCGCCGAAGTAGTTGCGCTCACTGCCGATGAGATGGTCGTGGAAGGTCGCAAACTCGCCAAAATCCACAAAAACGTAGTGGTAAAAGTGCCTCTGACTCGCGACGGTATCAAGGCCTGCGCAATCTTGTCAAAGAAGGAGGGTTTGCGAACGAATGTCACGCTGACCTTCTCCGCGTCGCAAGCGTTGCTAGCGGCCAAGGCAGGAGCGTATATCGTCAGTCCATTCGTCGGGCGTCTGGACGATATTGGTCAGGACGGGATGGAGCTTATCCACCAGATTGTGCAGATCTACGATAATTACGGCTTCAAAACGCAGATTTTGGCAGCTTCTCTACGGACTCCGAATCACGTCGCCGCATCGGCTATCGCCGGAGCGCACATCGGAACGATGCCGTTTAAGGTAGTCGACCAACTCTTTAATCACCCGCTCACCGATCGCGGTCTCGAACAGTTCCTCAAGGATTGGGGTAAGACTTTCGAGGAAGTTCCCGCATCCCGCTAGATGGATCTGCAGGTTGTGCTGGGCTGGGGCGCGACGGCAGCGGTGGTCGCCGGTTCGATTGCATCGGTCGCGAGACTGCGCTGGCGAAATAACCCGAAGGACAAGGAACGCCGGCGTCGAGAATTAGTCAGAACGTCCGGCCGCGTGATCGAAGGATACGTGACCGGCGCCCAGGATGGAGTCGTGCATTACAGCTATCACTGGCGTGGAGTACGCTATGAGGCCTCACAAGATATTTCCGATCTTGCCTCCCAAACAGACTATTTCGAAGGTTTTTCCGGTCCTGTGACGGTAAAGTTTCTTGGATCCCGGCCATCCAACTCGATCATCGTCTGCGAGGATTGGAGAGGAAATTCGAAATCGCGTCACGTAAGCTCTTGAGCTTGAATAGCCTCAAAGCTAAGCCAAAGTGATAAAGAGTCATCGCAGCGGCGCCACCCCATCTGGGTCTGCTTTTTTACCCGCATGGGCTGGTCTGAGTGACGGTTTGAGGACTTTTGTCGGAAGGGCAACGTCGGTACTCTTGTAATGGCTGGAGACCTGCGCTTGAAGCGACGCAATCGGTCGCTTAAAAACACGCGATCTCCAGCCTTGTACACAGCTCACGAGCTTGCCCGTTTCAACCGGTCTCGAATTCCCTCCCACTCTTCCGATGCGGGTACAGGTTCAACGACAATAACGTCGAAATCCAAGCCATCGAGCTGGTGAAGTATCGCGTACAGATCGCGCGCATACACTCCCGGGTCAGCAGACATGCGAAAGCTCCCATCTGCGGGAAGAGGGTTTTTCCACCAGAGGTACGCCACTTTGGCGACTGGCAACTCGGTCGAAACGATCAGCTTTGTCGCCGGACTGTAATGCTTCGCATGAAGACCCGGAGACGCATGCGCGGTCTCCGAAGGAAGGACAGATTGGCTGACCCTGCAGCCAGTGGCAGCTTCAATCTGCCGAAGTGTGACCATTCCGGGACGTAACAACTCAAGCCTGCCACGAATGATCGATAGAACAGTCGACTCGATCCCAATATCCGTCGGTCCTCCATCGAGGATGCAATCGACGCGATCGCCCAACCCATCACGCACGTGCTGAGCTTGCGTGGGCGAAAGCTCCGTAAACCGGTTGGCGCTGGGCGCCGCCACGGGAACTCCCGCCCGTTCGATCAACTGCAAGGCGACCGGGTGCGACGGAATTCGAACGCCAACTGTACTGAGACCGGCGGTAACTTCAGCAGGAATGACCGGTTTCTTCTTCATCACCAGCGTCAATGGACCCGGCCAAAACTGCCGCGCCAGAGCTGCCGCCTCCTGCGGCCATTCATCGACGACAGTCATCGCCATCTCAACCGAAGAGACGTGGACGATCAAGGGGCTGGATGCCGGCCGCCCTTTGGCTGCGTAGATCTTGGCAACTGCAGCCGGGTCAAGCGCGTTGGCGCCCAACCCATATACGGTTTCCGTAGGAAAAGCGACTAATCCGCCGGCCCGCAAGATCGCGGCGGCGTGATCAAGTTTCTCGTTAGTCGGGAAGTTCGTCTGCGCCATCGGAGGCAATCTTTCCGGTGCGTTTCCAAACTAGGAAAGCGTGAATAAACCCTTCCATATCACCGTCAAGCACCCGATCGACGTCGCCCACACTGTATTTCGTCCGATGGTCTTTTATAAGGCGATAGGGGGCCAGAACGTAACTCCGGATCTGACTACCGAAGTTCACATCGAGTTTTGTGTCCTCGAGTTTCCGCTCTTCCTCGCGCTTTTTCTCCAGCTCGAATTCAAAAAGACGTGCTCGCAGTTGTTTCATAGCGCTAGCGCGATTTTTATGTTGCGAACGCTCGTTCTGGCACTGAACCACAATCCCGGTGGGAAGATGCGTCATTCGAACCGCGGACTCTGTGCGATTTACGTGTTGTCCCCCTGCGCCACTGGCCCGGAAAACGTCCACTCGAAGATCATCCGGCTTTATGTCGATCTTGATCTCTTCGTCCACCTGCGGATAAACAAACACCGACGCGAAAGAAGTATGCCTTCGCGCGGCAGAATCGAACGGCGAAATTCGCACCAGACGGTGAACACCGATTTCCGATTGAAGCAGGCCATAGGCGCCTTCGCCATTAACCTCGAAGGTTGCTGACTTAATTCCGGCGCCTTCACCCTCTAGCCGATCGGTAACCTCAGAGCCGAAACCGTTCCTCTCTGTCCACCGAAGGTACATACGAAGAAGCATTTCCGCCCAATCCTGGCTTTCGGTTCCGCCTGCGCCAGGGTGAATTGTCACGATCGCGCTGCGATGATCATTCTCGCCCGACAGCAACATGCTGGTTTCGAGTTTCTCGAGCTGCTGCGAAAACGCGCGGATTTCGCGTTCGAGTTCGCTGTGAACATCCTCGCCTTCGCGCATGAGTTCGAAAAGCGTATCGAGATCGGACACCGCAGCGCCGACTTTGCTGTCGTTCTCGAGAGCTTCCTCGAGGCGCTTGCGATCCTGCATTATTTTTTGGCTACGTTCGGGAGAATTCCAGAAATCCGCAGAACTGATATCTTCTTCTGTGCTTTGAAGGCGGGATCTTTTGGCGGGCGCGTCAAAGATAGCTCCGTACGGCTTCAGCTTGCCGACGGAGCGTAACGTACTCTCTTTCCAACTCTTCCAGAGTCATACGTTCAGTCTAGCAGAGGGGCATTTGGGAGCCCCTCTGCCGGACGGAACGCTTAGGCGACCTTGCTGAGCGGGACCTTGGCGCTCAGGGATTGCTCTTTGCGAATCTCTACTACTTTGGCTTGCGTGCTGCGTTGTTCTCCATAAAAATATTCGTGCAGCGGATATAGTGCGTATGGTTCCAGCTCGGCAAACGTACGGCCTAGCTTGGCGGTGATGCGATATATAGAATGAAAAAATAGGCCCTTATCGATATTCATCTTGCGGCAGCAGAGACGCCAATCGGCGCCCAAAATAAAATGATAATTAAAAATTTTATAATCCGCCGGCGTAAGCGTCCGCTTTACTACCAACATAAAGTCGGCAGCATACTCTTCATCTTTGCGACCCCATGACAACTTCCCATGTGGAGAGGATGTGTGTTGGAGATACGGCCTGCTAAGGATGCTCTCCTTCCGAATCATCGACGTCTTAAACCGGTCGAAACATTTCCGGAAGATACTCCGCAGCACGCAGTTACATGCTGTCGTCGTGTTGTTGCGTGAGGGCCGCATCCCGAACCCTTTGCAAGAAACACACTTTTCCATGGCAAGCGCCAGGACTTCAGATTGATTCCACTCCATTGTTGTTTTTTTACCTTTTTTTTAGTCCCTTGGGACCGTCTCTCTGAAATCCATCCTATAATCGACTATTTTTTCGTCTATTAGGAAAACTACCTAGGGTGGTTAAGGTATTTTGAATCAGAGAACTTATTGACCCAGCTACACGCGCAACTGCACTAGATGCAACAACCTGCAAAAAGTCGTGCTGGGCTCGGGTCTTAACTCCTGCCCGTGTCAGCGCCAAAGGGTAAAATCTTCCTAGTACCTGCAAATTTTGCGTATAGCTATGAGGAATAGGTCGGGTGGGGTAAGGAAATGATGTTCACCGAAGTTCGGAGTTCCCTTGTGGCGGTTCTCCGGTCGAGAGTGAGGAATGGAGAGCTTACAGAACGTGGTCTCGCAAAACTTGTTGGCGTATCACAACCGCACATTCATAACGTTTTGAAAGGCGCCCGCGTGCTTTCCCCGGAGCTAAGCGATCAGATATTGCAACATTTGCGCTTATCTCTTCTCGATCTGATCCAACGCGATCATATTAAGGCCTACTTAAACTTCGACGATCCCGGCGGCGGTTACGTGTACGTGCCGGTATTAAGAGGAAGTATCGGACCGACATCTCCTTGGCCAACGGAAGCCGGGCTGACTGAGCGTATGCCATTCCACGCTTCCCAGGTAGCGAGTATCGATAACCCGGTTGCCGTCCGTCTCACCGAAGATGCCCGCATGTCAAATACCTTTTCGGCTGGGGACATCGCTCTGCTCGACCAATCGCACCGCGCACGCGCAAATATCGATCGAGGGGCTTATTATGTTGTGAAATCCGGGAGCGGCGGAGTAGTGCGACGCGTTCAATTATCAGAAAACGCGCTCTATTTGATACCTGACGACGTATACGGTCATACGCCCGGCTGGCATCGTATCTCTATGGAGGGACGGCATCTAAACCAATTTATCCGCGCGCGTGCTTATTTAACGACGCCCTTGTACGAATGGAATATCACTTAATCAATCAATATGGAGGGGGGAATGAGGGGTGAGTGGCGCTCAGATTCCCCGCAAATGAGGTGCTTTTTTACCGGGAGCTGAATTACCGGCGGCGCGCAACCTCTTTGTAAACTTCGAGCGTCTGTTGCGCCGTACGGCTCCAATTGAACTGGCGCACCTGCTCATAACCGGCAGCAATTAGCTTGGCGCGCAACTCCTTGTCGACCAGAACCTCGTAGAGACCCCGCGCGATATCGAATACGTTCTCGGGGTTCACCACCATCGCGGCGTCTCCTACCACTTCAGGCAAGGAACTCACTGACGATGTGACTACCGGAATTCCGGTGGCCATAGCCTCGAGCGGCGGTAATCCAAAACCCTCGTACAGAGATGGAAAAGCGAAAGCGCTCGCAGCCGAATAAAATTCCCGTAGTGTTTCAAACGGTACGAAGCCGAGAAAGCGCACTACCTGCTCCGAACGTGTTTGCGCTACCGCTCTCCGGACCTCGGGATTTCGGCTGATCTCGTCGCCAATAATCAGCAGACGTAAGTCTTTGAGTTCCGGGTGACTTTCCAGTTGTCCGCGAACTACATTAAACGCCTCGATCAACCGAGGAATATTCTTGTGGGGCCGGATTCTTCCGGCATACAGGATGTACGGGTACTGGATCTGAAATCGTTCCAGCAGCCTTTCCCGGACAGCAGGTTGGGAACGAAAGTTGAGGAAGTTCGGATCGGGAGCGCTGTAGACCAAGCGTAAGCGTTCTGTGGGAACTCCGAGTAGATTTTCCACGTCCCGGCGTGTTGCAGTCGAGACAGCGATAACCCGGTCAGCCCGCATCAGGCCGCGGCGAAACCGATAGAGCCGCATATTTTCCCCAAATCCCGAGCGGCCGCCAAAAAGAAAGCTGCTCATATCGTGAATTGTCACGACATAGGGGCTCCGCATGATCAGAGGAACATTGCTCATTGGGAGGTGGACGAGGTCTGGAGCGAGTCCCCGTAAGAACCATGGATAGGCGACATCGTGCAGGTAGCGACGGCGAGGCCTGTGGTAGACAACTGTCTCGAAATTGCCGGGCATTTGCGGGAGGTCGGCAACGTCCCCGGGGTTCGCAGCGAGCAGATACTTATTGTGAGAATCGATCTCGCTGAGAGCCTTAACGAGGTTGCGAATGTACGTGCCTATCCCAAAGTCCTTGATGTGGCGGACATCAATGACAATGCGGAGCGCCTGCATAGAGGCCGTTCAAGCGCCGACGGTTGTGCTCTTCCAGCTATAAAGAGGAAACTTCTGCGTCAGTGTCTTGACTCGTGAACGAACTGCGGCCAGATTCTCTTCCGAAGCGTGATTACCGAGCACTTGAGAAATGCAGGAAGCCACCTCCTTCATCTCCTGCTCACGGAACCCTCGCGTCGTCACGGCTGGGCTGCCCAGACGGATGCCACTCGGATTCAGTGGCGGATTGACGTCGAAGGGAATGCCGTTCTTGTTCGCCGTAATGTGAGCCTTATCCAGCGCGATCTCCGCCTCTTTCCCGCGGATCCCCTTGGCGAAAACGTCGACGAGCAGAAGATGGCTATCCGTCCCGCCCGAAACAATGCGGAACCCTTCTTCAGCCAAACCGGCCGCCAGCGTCTTAGCATTCGCGATGACTTGCTTCTGATAGTCAACAAAATCAGAGGTCATCGCTTCCTTAAAACAGACCGCCTTAGCCGCAATTACGTGCATAAGCGGTCCACCCTGATGCCCGGGAAAGACGGTTTTGTCGATCTCTTTACCGTATTTCTCTCGAGCCAGGATTAAACCGGAACGGGGACCACGAAGCGTCTTGTGGGTGGTAGAAGTGACAATATCGGCGTACTCGCAGGGATTCGGGTAAAGGCCGGCGGCTACCAGGCCCGAAAAATGAGCCATATCGACGACGAAGATGGCTCCGACCGAATCTGCTACTTCGCGAAACTTCTTAAAGTCGATAATTCTCGGATAGGCGCTGGCCCCTGCGATGATCATCTTTGGCTTGTGCTCGAGCGCGAGACGAGCAAGCTCATCGTAGTCGATGAGTTCGTCCTCTTTGCGCACTCCGTAGGGGACAATATTGTAGGTCTTGCCCGAGAAGTTCAAATGATGACCGTGGGTCAAGTGCCCGCCATGGGCGAGATTCATCCCCAGAACGGTATCGCCGGGTTGAATCACCGCGGCATAAGCGGCCTGATTCGCCTGCGAGCCCGAATGGGGCTGTACGTTCGCATATTCGGCCTTGAACAGTTCCTTGGCGCGATCGCGAGCCAGATTTTCAACGACGTCAGCATTCTCGCAGCCGCCATAGTAGCGCCGGCCCGGGTAGCCTTCGGCGTATTTATTCGTGAAGACGCTGCCTGCCGCTTCGAGAATGGCCTCCGAAACGAAATTCTCGCTGGCGATCAGTTCGATGTTGCTGTCCTGCCGCTCGAGTTCCGCGCGGATCGCCTCATAGACGGCGGGATCAGCCTCGGCCAGACCGCGGGCCATCTTTCGCTGTTCATTCATGCTTTTAGTACTTGCTCCTGATTTTGTGTGCGCTCTATCGCGGCAATCTTTTGAATTCTGCGCGTGTGACGCGCTCCGCCATCGAAATTGGTAGTGAGAAAGACATCGACCAATTGCGCCGCTTCATCCGCCGAGAGAAACTTGGCGCCCAACGCGATTACATTGGCGTCATTGTGCTCGCGAACAAGCTGAACCGCCTCGGCTCGCGTACCGACTGCAGCGCGAACGCCGGCAACCTTGTTCGCAGCGATGGACATACCAGCGCCCGTAAAACAAACCAAAATCCCGCGAGCGGCTTTGCCCGAAGCGACTGCTTCAGCCACCGCAACGGCATAATCGGGATAGTCCGTCGATTCGGATGAGAAGGCGCCAAAGTCGATCAAGTCATGACCCGCAGTCTGGAGCCTGTCGCGCAATGTCTCTTTCAGAGAGAAGCCCGCGTGATCGGCTGCTATAGCAATCTTCATGGGGGTCGAAAAGCAATTTTACCATGCTAGAATTGGGCTTATTCCTGTAGGCCTTGCGCGCACGCAGCCCTCTAGGGCGCGGCGCATAGCTTCAAAAAGCATCATTCTAAAAACCAGGATCAACGATATGCGCTGGAGCACTCTTTTTATCCCTACTCTTCGGGAGATTCCCGCCGAAGCCGAAGTCATTAGTCATCAGTTGCTGCTGCGAGCCGGCTACATCCGTCAACTCTCGGCCGGTATCTATAATTACCTGTTTCTTGCCCAGCGTTCCCTTCAAAAAATCCAGCGAATCATTCGTGAGGAAATGGACACCATCGGAGGGCAGGAGATGCTGCTGCCTGCGCTTCAGCCGGCGGAATTGTGGCAGGAGTCCGGCCGGTGGGACGTCATGGGCGACAACATGTTCCGGATGAAGGATCGCTTCGGCCGCCCCTTGTGCCTCGGCATGACGCATGAAGAGAATATGACTGCGGTTGCCCGTGGAGAGCTGCGCAGCTACAAGCAATTACCGCAAATCTGGTATCAAATCCAGACCAAGTTCCGGGACGAGCCCCGACCCAAATCCGGATTATTGCGGGTGCGGCAGTTCATCATGAAGGACTCGTATTCCTTCGACATCGATCAGGCTGGGCTCGACGCAGCCTACGACAAACACTACACGGCCTATCGCCGAATCTTTGATCGGTGCGGGTTGCAGTACGTCGCGGTCGAGGCTCACTCAGGTTCGATGGGCGGGAGCCAGTCGCACGAGTTTATGGTCGCAACGGATGCAGGTGAAGACTTCGTCGTATCGAATCCCAAGACCGGCTATGCAGCGAATATGGAGAAGGCAGTGTCGCGTCCTGCTCCTCTCAGTACTCCGGACCCGGAAGGGGATCACGCTCCCGAGAAGTTTCACACTCCTAACAAAAAGACCATCGCGGAAGTGGCGGAGTTCACCAGTCTGCCTGAAGCGTCCCAGATGAAAAGCCTTGTGATGGTTTCCGACGGCAAACCCGTCCTCGCTCTGCTGCGAGGGGACCACAGCTTGAGTGAGACGAAGTTCGCCGACGTCACGGGCGGTAAAGATATTCGGCCCGCGCACGCAGAAGAGATCCGTCAGTACTTCGGCGCCGACGCTGGCTCACTTGGGCCTGTCGGCGTTACGAATATGCGCATCGTAGCAGACACTGCGCTGCAAGGCCGCCGCAACATGATTGCAGGCGCAAATGAGAATGACTATCACTTGAAAAATGTCACTCCTGGCAAGGATTTCAAGGCTGAATTCTTCGATTTGCGTCAAGTAGCGCCGGGAGATACTTCCCTCGAATCGGGCGATCCGCTCGAGATCCGGAAATCCGTCGAGATCGGGCATATTTTCAAGCTAGGCTACAAATATTCTGACGCTTTGGGCTTGAAAGTACTGAACGAATCGGGCGAAGAAATCACGCCGATCATGGGCTCCTATGGCATCGGGGTGGAACGTGTCTTATGCGCCGCAGTGGAGTTATATAACGATAAAGACGGAATCTCGATGCCTCCGTCGATCGCTCCCTTTGAAGTTGTGATCACGCCTGTGAATTATGCCGACGCTGCGCAGCGAGAGGCTGCCGACGGACTGCTCGCCGCATGCAAGGCGGCGGGGTTAGACACAGTGCTCGACGATCGCGATGAGCGTCCGGGTGTGAAGTTCAAGGATGCCGATCTTGTCGGGATTCCGTATCGCATCACGATCGGTAAGAAACTGGCGCAGGGGCTCGTTGAGATCGTCGAACGGCGTACCAAGCAGTCGAGCGATGTTCCGCTAGCAGAGGCGGTCGAGTATGTCCGCAAGCGAATCCATAGCGCCTCCTGATTGGGCGTCCGTCCGCGCCGAGTTCCCTGCTCTGGCGTACCGGACGTTCTTGAATACGGCTACGTTCGGGCAACTCCCACGTAGGGCAACCGAGGCGGTAGCCCGCCATTTCGAACATCGGGACGAACTGGCATGCGCCGATTTTCTCGATTGGTTCGACGATGTCGACGCCATCCGTGATTCCATCGCAAAGCTGATTCATTGTTCCCGTGACGACATCGCCTTCGTTCCGAACGCAGCGACAGGTTTGAGTCTGTTGATGAGCGGGATCGACTGGAAGCCGGGTGATCAAGTCGTTACGCTCGAGAACGAATTTCCCAACAATCTCTACTGGCCGTCGCTACTCAAGAGCCAGGGTGTGGAGTTCCTCGAGGTCCCCTGGTCGCGTCTCTACGAGAGCCTCACCGAAGACACGCGTCTGGTGGCTGTCAGCACCGTGAACTATAGCACCGGTTTTCGGGTTCCCGTGGAGGAACTAGGACGCGTTCTCCGTGATCGTGGCATTGTCTATTACCTCGATGGCACCCAAAGCCTGGGAGCGTTGCAATTCGATGTCGCCGCAGTACAACCGGACATGCTGGCGGCCCATGGCTATAAATGGCTGTTGAGCCCCAATGGCGCTGGCTTCATGTATGTGCGCCCTTCGTTACGTGAGCAACTCAAACCAAATGTAATCGGATGGCGCAGTCATAAGGACTGGCGCCGCGTCGATAGTCTTCATCATGGCGCGCCGGAATTCGTCAATACCGCTGAAAAATACGAGGGCGGCATGTTGAATTTCGCGAGCCTGTATGCGATGGGCGCGTCGCTCGAAATGATGCTTGAACTCGGAATGGATCGGATCGAAGCTCGCGTGCTCGATCTTGCCAGGCAGTGCGCGCATTTACTGGAGAGCGCGGGCGGTCAAATCGAGCATCGCGGGTCTGGAATTGTGACGGCGCGTTTTCCTGATCGTGATGCTTCCGCTCTTGCTCGCTCACTCGAAGAAAACCGAATCCTGGTGTCTGCGCGTCACGGGCGATTGCGCGTGTCAGCTCACTTCTATAACAACGAAGATGATCTCGGCCGTTTGCGCGAGGCGCTCTTCGAATAAGTTGACAGCTCAGAACGTCAGGCCGATCAGGACCTGCGCGGCATTGCGGCCAGGCACGAAAGAATCGACAATTGACTGGGCGAAGTTGCTGCTCTCCCATCGCGTATAACGAAATTCCGGAGTGACGTGCATAGGTCCGGCACGAAATTGGAAACCAGCCGATGCAACCCATCCGATCGTATTTTGTTCCGTGCTGCCGAAAAGGTACGACGGGACGCTTCCAAAGTCGTTGATGTGCCGCACGCTCACACCAGCGCCGAAGACCGGAGCGATCATCGCCTTTCCCGCAGTGAACTTAGCCATCACAGGAAACTCCCACGAGTCCGCATGTGTGGCAGCCGACAATCCCCCGAACTGTCCAAAATTCAGGCTCTGGCGATTGTAGAGCGCGTCCCCTTCAACAGAGAAGCCCAACGGTAGACGAACCCCTAGAGTGGGTCCGACAACGTAGGTCCTGTTGATCGAACCGCTGCCGTACGTATTCGCAAGGCTCGCAGGACTGTCGCTGACTAGCGCGCCGCCGCGTCCTCCGAAGATAATCGGACTCGCGCCGAACGCGCTGATCGAAAGGACTAAGAAACTGGAAAGCAACCGCATTCATTCACTCCGCCATTGAGACGAAGCGTTGGCTGTCGTCAGTTTCACATTTCTAGCGAACGATCACCTTCTCGACAGATTGGTTGTCGTACTCGTCCGTCACGCGAATAGCAATCGTGCGCTCACCCGCTCCCGGAGCTTCGATTGCGAGATCGTATTGCAATTCGGGAGCGTCGGATAACCGCGTCGTCGGCTGAACAACAATCCATTCGCTACCGTTCAATGAGTACTCGGCTTTGCTGATAACGCTGCGTTCATCCGTAGCGCGCCAATGCGCGTTGACCTTCGAGCCCGCTCTTGTCCCAGTGAGCGCCGTGATCCGCGGGGCAGTATTGTCAATCATGAAACGTTCGCTCTCGATTGTTACCGAGAGCGCCTGGTCCGGAGGATTGTCAGGGGAATCGGACGCCGTCACGCGCATAACATATTCGCCGTCAGGAAACGTATTCGACTCCCAGCTATACGACCTTTCTTTCAACTTGTCCCGAAGCAGCTTCCATTCCTGTTCCTGAACGCCTCGCATCTCGAGCTTGAACACAAGGTCATCGCTGTTCGGATCGTTGGCGAGCCATCGAACGCCCAAGCTGCCCTTGGCATACTGCATCGACTGACTCGAGGACAAACCATCCAGCGAGATCGATGGCCCATTCGGTCTCTTGCGCTGACCGAGAGGCGAAAGCGTAATTGTGTTGCTTGCGGATACATTCAGAGTCGGCGCGGGGAATCGATAGTTTGCTGGAGTGATGTCGATTTCCTCAATAACAGGCGCGACGTTTTTCGGCATGTAAGCAAGCTCAATCTCCCGAAGCTCCGGAGAGGCGCCTTGTGTGCCGCCATTAAGCGAGATACGGTATTGCAGGAATCGGGCCGAAGGCGATGCAATGCGAGCGCTCTCGTTGACGCGGGCCCAAGCACTCCAGTTCTTTTGTGGTCGGTCGAGATTTCCGGAGCGCGTTTCGATGACAACTGAACCTTGATTCGGATCGCCTTTGTGACGCACCCGGCCCCAATAGGAGAAGTGCTGGGCGTCCAGCGCCTCGCTTTCAAACGATCCCGTTTTCTGTAGTTCAGGACCAACTTGATAGATCTTTCCGACGTTTCCGGTTGCTGCAAACAGCCGACCCTTCGGGCCGGCACTAAAAGCAGTGACCTGTGTGGGCGATGCGTTTATCAGAAGCGTGCTGACAAGATCCGAGTCAATGCGATAGATGTTCCCCTTGTTGCCAGTTCCCAGAATCGCCCGGCCCTGCGAATC
>Ga0190275_10002576_pt1 | contig 13023 bp, 6 predicted proteins | sample Popmic550T_FD_133745 | JGI IMG/M metagenome (GOLD analysis project Ga0190275, IMG submission 133745) | Populus adjacent soil microbial communities from riparian zone of Yellowstone River, Montana, USA - 550 T | ecosystem: Environmental > Terrestrial > Soil > Riparian zone > Trees stand | place... | reverse complement strand
GAGGCCGAGCGGCTCGCCACCACACCGCCCGAGCAGGCGCTGATGCGGCGGACCCGGGCCGGGCTCCAGACGTTCTTCGCCGAGTACGACCGGATGACCAACGGCCGGCCGGACCGGGCGGACTACGGCAAGACGTTGCAGCTGGTGGACACGCTGCTGGCGAACGAGGTGATCGAGCCGACCCGCGAGTACCTGCGGCTGAACGAGGGCGGGCTGGCCCGGGCGAACGCCGAGAACGAGCGGACCGCATCCCGGCTCACCACCGGCCTGGTCGTGCTCGGGCTGTGCGGGTCGGTCGGCGGGCTGCTCGGCGGGTGGGTCATCGCGGCCGGCCTGCGGCGGGCGATGCTGCGGACCGAGGAGCGGCTGCGGACCACGGCCCGCCAGCTCGACGAGGCCGCCCGCACCGCCGAGGACAACGCCCACCGCGCCGGCAAGTCGGCCGACGCCCTCGACGACGTGGCCCGCAGCGCGACCGCCGTCCTCGACCGCCTCCGCCAGACCGAGCGCGACGCCCTCCGGGCCGAGCAGCTGGCGTGGGCCGGGCGGATGGCCGCCGGCATCGCCCACGAGGTCCGCAACCCGCTCATGGCGATCAAGCTGCTGATCCAGGCGCTGGCCGACGGCCGCACCGGCGACCGCCTCCGCCCGCGCGACATGGAGGTGCTGGAGGAGGAGATCATCCGGCTGGAGCAGGCCGTCGGGTCGTTCCTCGACTTCGCCCGCCCGCCGCGGCCGACCAAGAAGCCGGTCGAGGTCGGCCCGCTGGTCGAGCAGGTCGCCGACCGGGTGCGCGGCCGGGCGGCGCTCCAGCAGGTGGCCGTGGAGGTTTCCACGCCGCGCCGCCCGGTCGTGGCCGAGCTCGATCCCGGGCAGCTGCAGCAGGTGCTGTACAACCTCCTGTTCAACGCCCTCGACGCGCAGCCGGCCGGCGGGCGGATCGCGGTGTCGGTCGCCGGCGAGGACGAGCGCGTCGTGCTCCGCGTGGAGGACGCGGGGCCGGGGCTGCCGGCCCGGGTGCGCGACCGGCTGTTCGAGCCGTTCGTGAGCACGAAGGACGCGGGGATGGGGCTCGGCCTGTCGATCTGCCGGCGGATCGTGGAGAGTCACGGCGGCGAGATCGCCGCGGCCGACCGCCCCGGCGGCGGCACGGTGTTCACCGTCCGCCTCCCGGCCGTCGCCGGCCGTCGTGCGCCGGCCGTCCCCGCAACGGCCGGATCGTGAGGTGCCCATGCCCCGGCTGCTGCTGGTGGACGACGAGCCGAACGTGCTCTACACCCTCGAACTCGGCCTCGCCGCCGAGGGGCTCGAAATCCTCACCGCCCGCACCGCCCGCGACGCGCTCGGGCTGGTGCGCACGGCCCCCCCGGACGCGATGATCCTCGACCTCCGCCTCCCCGACGGGTCGGGGCTCGACGTGTTCGACGCCGCCCGGGCCATCGACCCGCACCTGCCGGTCGTCGTCATCACCGCCCACGGCACCACCGACACCGCCATCGAGGCGATGAAGCGCGGGGCGTTCGAGTACCTGCTCAAGCCGGTGGACCTCCACCAGCTCCAGGAGGTCGTCGGCCGGGCGCTCGCCACCCGGCGGATGCGGGCCGTGCCCGCCGTCCCCGACCGCGACGACGCCGACCCCGACGCCGACGTGATTGTCGGCCGCGGCCCGGCGATGCAGGAGGTGTTCAAGGCCATCGGCCGGATCACCGCCCAGGACGTGAACGTCCTCATCACCGGCGAGAGCGGCACCGGCAAAGAGCTGGTGGCCCGGGCGGTGTACCAGCACAGCCGCCGGGCCGACCGGCCGTTCCTGGCGATCAATTGCGCCGCCATCCCGGAGGCGCTGCTGGAGAGCGAGCTGTTCGGCCACGAGAAGGGGGCGTTCACCGGCGCCGACCGGCAGCGGGTCGGGCGGTTCGAGCAGGCCGACGGCGGCACCATCTTCCTCGACGAAGTGGGCGACATGGCCCCGGCCGCGCAGGCGAAGGTGCTGCGCCTCCTCCAGCAGCAGCAGTTCGAGCGGGTCGGCTCGGGCGAGACGCGGACGGTGGACGTGCGGGTGATCGCGGCGACGAACCGCAACCTGGAGGCGATGGCGGCGGCCGGCACGTTCCGCGAGGACCTGTTGTACCGGCTCAACGGGTTCACCATCCACCTGCCGCCGCTGCGGGACCGGCGCGAGGACGTGCCGCTCCTGGCCGAGCGGTTCCTGCGGGCGGCGAACCGGAAGCTCGGGAAGGCCGTTCGCGGGTTCGCCCCGGAGGCGCTGCGGCTCGTCCAGGGGTACGGCTGGCCGGGGAACGTACGCGAGTTGCAGAGCGCCGTGCGGTACGCGGTGGTGCAGACGGCCGGCGACGTGATCACGCCCGACTGCCTGCCGCGGTCGGTCCGCGGGGCCGGCCCGGAGCCGGCGGCCGCGGCCGACCCGGGCCTGGACGTGACCGCGCTGGCCCGCGACCTGCTGGCCCGCGGCGAGGAGAACGTGTACGAGAAGGTGATCCGGGCGGTGGACCGGGCGGTGCTGGGGGTGGTGCTGGGGCACGCCGACGGGAACCAGGTGTCGGCGAGCCAGCTCCTCGGCATCTCGCGGACGACGCTGCGGGCCAAGCTCCAGGCCCTCAAGCTGGTGATCGAGAAGCACGTCCGCCCCGACGCCCCGGCGGGCGGGTAGAGCTTGCCCCGGAGCGCATCCCGCCGAGGACGCTGTCGAAATCGACCCAAGCAGCTGCGGCCGACCGCGGCGTGATGCCGTACGCACCGCGACCGCGACGACGAACGTCACCTCCGGGGGTGGCGGCACCGGAGTCGGGGCGGTAGACTCCGGGTTGGGAGAACCGGTGTCCGACCCTGACTGCCTGCCAGGCGCCGCACCTGACGCCGGCCGCTGACAGCATTCTCGCGACTCGTCACTCACCCGAGAACTGCTCGGCACCAGCCCACGCCGTTTCGACGAACAGCAGCAAAGCGGAGCATTGATGGCGAGCACCGACGGGGTTTCCAGCGACCTGAGCTACGCCGACACCCTCTGGAAGACCGCCGACGCCCTCCGGGGCCAGGTCGATGCCGCGGAGTACAAGCACGTCGTCCTCGGGCTGCTCTTCCTCAAGTACATCTCCGACAGCTTCGAGTCCCGCCGCGACGACCTGCGGGCCGAATTGACCAAAGACGGCATCAAGGGCGAACAACTCGACCGCCTGCTGGAATCCCGCGACGAGTACACCGCCGAGCGCGTCTTCTGGGTCCCGCCCGAGTCGCGCTGGCCCAACCTCCAGAACCAGGCCGCCCGCCCCGACGTCGCCACGCTCATCGACGACGCCATCCTCGCCGTCGAGCGCGACAACCCCAACCTCAAGTCCAAACTCCCGCGCGACTACGCCCGCCGCGGCATCGAGCCGATCAAGATGAAGGGCCTCATCGACCTCATCGCCGGCATCGGCTTTAAGGGCGAGCGCGCCAAGGCCCGCGACACCCTCGGCCGCGTCTACGAATACTTCCTCGGCAAGTTCGCCGCCGCCGAGGGGAAGCTCGGCGGCGAGTTCTACACGCCGCGCTCGGTCGTCCGCGTGCTCGTCGAAATGCTCGAGCCCTACGCCGGCCGCGTCTACGACCCGTGCTGCGGCTCGGGCGGCATGTTCGTCCAGTCCGAAAAGTTCGTCGAGGCCCACGGCGGCAGCCGCACCGACGTCTCCATCTTCGGCCAGGAGTCCAACCCGACGACGTGGCGCCTCGCCCACATGAACCTCGCCATCCACGGCATCGAGGCCAGGCTCGGCGACCAGCCGGCCGACACGTTCCTCCGCGACCAGCACGCCGACCTCAAGGCCGACTTCGTCCTCGCCAACCCGCCGTTCAACGTCAGCGACTGGGCCGGCCCGCTGCTGCGCGGCGACAAGCGCTGGGCCTACGGCGACCCGCCCGTCGGCAACGCCAACTACGCCTGGATCCAGCACTTCGTCCACCACCTCGCCTACCCCAACGGCCGCGGCGGCGGCGTGGCCGGGTTCGTGATGGCCAACGGCAGCCTGTCGAGCAACACCGGCGGCGAGGGGGACATCCGCCGCAAGATCGTCGAGGCCGACCTCGTCGATTGCATCGTCGCCCTGCCCGCGCAGCTGTTCTTCACCACCGGCATCCCCGTCTGCCTCTGGTTCCTCACCCGCGACAAGTCCGGCAAGAACATCCGCAAGGGCACGCCGAACCGCCCCAAGGGCCGCAAGGGCGAAACGCTCTTCATCGACGCCCGCAAGCTCGGCACGCTGCAAACCCGCGTCCTCCGCGTGCTCAGCGGCATGGAAGAATCCGAGTGCGTGCCGGGCACTAGCGATCCGCTCCCGTCATCCGACATCGGCCGGATCGTGTACGCCTACCGCATGTGGCGCGGCGAGCCCAAGCCCGACTGGTGGAAGAAGAAGGACCACGGCGAGTGGGCCTTCAACCCTACGCCCGGCTTCTGCAAACCCGCCACGATCGACGAGATCGCCAAGCACGGCCACGTCCTCACCCCCGGCCGCTACGTCGGCGCGGAGGATATCGAAGAAGACGCCGAACCCTTCGACAAGAAATACCCGCGCCTGGTGGCGGAAGTGGAGGAGTACTTGGCAGAGGGGGAACGGTTGGTAGCAGTGGTTCGTAGGCAGTTGGGAACGGTGTCAAGTGAAAAATGATACGGTGGATATGGCGCAGCGTGAGCAAGGGCGGGAAATGAAGGTTACAAATCTCATCTCCGCGGGCGTGCTCGCAGTGAACGATGGCTACCGTGTGCGGAATGTTGAACTCGGAGCACGCGGGACGCCGTTCGTGCGTGGAGGTGACATCGGCGACAATGGCGAGATCAATACTGACGTTGCCGATCACGTGCTGCCGAAGTTCAAAGACCGGCTGACCGGAAAGGTCGCTGCACCGGGAGATGTCGCTTTCATCAGTAAAGGAACTGTCGGTCGCGTCGGGCGCCTTCGCGAAGGGCAGCCGCCGATCGTCTTCGCACCTCAAGTATGTTTCTGGAGATCCCTGAACCCAGACGAGATCTGCCCAACCTTTCTCTACTACCTCCTGACCAGTAGCATTTTCCAATCACAGTTGGATGCAGTTCGCACGCACGGGTCAATGGTTGCTGACTATGTCAGCCTTGCCGATCAAAGAGCCTTCACGCTTCCCATCCCTACGATCGATGTGCAACGTGCGATCTCAGCACTGCTCGGTTCCTTGGATGACAAGATCGAGCAGAATCGGCGAACGGGTCGGGCGTTGGAGGGGCTAGCGCGGGCGACGTTCAAGGCGTGGTTCGTGGACTTTGAGCCGGTGAAGGCCAAGGCCGCTGGCGCGACCGCCTTTCCCGGCATGCCCCCCGCCGCCTTCGCCGCTCTCCCCGACCGCCTGACCGAATCCCCCCTCGGCCCGATACCGCTGGGGTGGGAGGTGGGCAGCGTCGGCTCGACCGCTTCGCTGTCCAAGCAACAAATCGACCCCCAGGAAAACGCAGAAGAGGCGTTCGATCACTACAGCATTCCCGCGTTCGATGCGGGATCAAACGCAGTGACTGAGACAGGCGGCAGCATCAAGAGCCAGAAATTTGTCGTCGTCGCGGAATCGGTTCTGTTCTCCAAGCTGAACCCGCGGATCGCCCGCGTTTGGCTCCCACCTGCGAGCGATGGCCGACGGCAGATCGCCTCGACCGAGTTCCTCGTGGTCGTCCCAAGGCCGGGGTGGAGCCGGTATTTTCTCTACTGCCTCTTTCAACAGGAGGAGTTCCGGAACGCGCTTGCTCAAAGTGCGTCGGGCACGTCGAACAGCCACCAGCGAATACGGCCCGACGACTTCTTAGCCAAGCCGGTAGTGATTCCAACTCAGCCGCTACGTGAGAGCTTCGCACGGCAAGTCGTCCCGCTGATGGAACTGCGTGCGGCATCGCAGGCCGAGTCGTCCAAGCTCGCCACCCTCCGCGATTACCTCCTGCCGCGGCTGCTGAGCGGGCGGGTGCGGGTGCGGTCGGCGGAGACGAGAGTGGAGGCCATCGCGTGAAGGCTCAGGCACCGACCGAGCGGCTCGTCGAGGACGATGCCGTCGCCCGACTGAACGCGCTCGGCCTGCCCACGGCCCGCGGCGCCGATCTCGACGCCGCGGCCGAGCGAACCAACGGTTCGGCCGTGCTCCTGGTCCGGCGGACGAACGCCGCGCTTCGCAAGCTCAATCCCCACCTCCCGGCCGCAACGACCGACGCCGTCGTCGTCTCCCTCTCCCGCCCGCCGCACCCCACGCTCATCGAGAACAACCGCCACTTCCACGGCCTGCTGACCGACGGCGTGCCGGTCGAGTACAAGGACGCCGCCACCGGCGAGACGCGCGGCGGGCGGGCGCGGCTGATCGACCTGGACCACCCGGCCGACAACGACTTCCTCGTCGTCCGGCAGCTCACGATCGCCGGGGTGAACGAGAAGGCGATCCGGCCGGACCTGGTGCTGTACGTCAACGGGCTGCCGCTGGTCGTGATCGAGCTGAAGGACCCGGCCAACGCCGCCGCAACCCTCGACGTCGCGATCGACCAACTCGGGCGGTACAAGACGGTCGCGCCGGACCTGTTCGTGCCGAACCTGCTGCTGGTGGCCAGCGACGGGCTGCTGACGCGGGCGGGGAGCATCACCAGCGGCCGGCAGCGGTTCACGCCGTGGCGGCCGGCGGCGGGCGGGGAGCCGACGCTCGAGGCGCTGATCCGCGAGTTGCTGAACCCGGCGGCGCTGCTGGACTACCTCCGGTCGTGCGTGGCGTTCGAGGAGGACGAGCGGGGGAACATCGTCAAGAAGGTCGCGGGGTATCACCAGTTCCGCGCGGTCCGCAAGGCGCGGGAAAAGGTCATCGCGGCGCAGGGGCTCGTCGCGGAAGAGTTGGTGCGGAAAACCCAGTCGGGCGTCGAGTACCACGGCAAGCCGGGCGGCGTGGTCTGGCACACGCAGGGGAGCGGCAAGAGCCTGACGATGCTGATGCTCGCCGGCACGCTCGTTCGGGCGGCGGAGCTGGCGAACCCGACGGTGGTGATCGTCACCGACCGCAACGACCTGGACGACCAGTTGTTCGACACCTTCGCGATGGGCCGGGCGCTGTTGCGGCAGGACCCCGTGCAGGCCGACAACCGCGAGCACCTTAAGCAACTGCTCGACCGGGCGAGCGGCGGCGTGGTGTTCACGACGATCCACAAGTTCACCGAAGCACATGACAAGATCAGCGAACGCCCAAACATCGTGGTGTTGGCCGACGAGGCGCACCGCAGCCAGTACGGATTCGTCAAGGGCGGTGCGCGGTGGATGCGAAAGGCGCTGCCGAACGCGACGTTCGTCGGCTTCACCGGCACGCCGCTGACCGCCGGCGACAAGGTCACGCGGCACGTCTTCGGCGAGTACGCCGACGTGTACGACATCCGCCAGTCGGTCGCCGACACCGCGACGGTGCCGATCTACTACGAGCCGCGGATCGTGAAGCTGACGATCGACGAAGCCGGCGCGAAGGCGGCGGAGGCGAAGATCGCGGAGTACGCCACCCGCGACGAGGACGGGCAGGAGACGCCGGAGAACATCCGCATCCCGGTGGAAGCGCTGTACGGCGCGTCGGAGCGGCTGGAGCGGGTGGCGATGTTCGTCGTGGAGCACTGGGACCAGCGGCGCGCGGCGATGGAAGGCAAGGCGATGGTCGTGACGATGAGCCGCGACATCGCCGCGCGGTTATATGACGAGATCCGCAAGCTCCGCCCGGCGTGGCACGACGAGGACGACGCCAAGGGCGCGATGAAGGTGATCATGACCGGCGGGCCGGACGACCCCGGGCACGTGGCGCGGCACGTGCGGAGCAAGGCGCAGCGGAAGGCGCTGGCGGACCGGTTCAAGGACCCGGCCGACGACTTCCGGCTGGCGGTCGTGGTGGACATGTGGCTGACGGGCTTCGACGTGCCGAGCGCCCACACGATGTACCTGGACAAGCCGCTGGCCGGGCACAACCTGATGCAGGCGATCGCGCGGGTGAACCGCGTCTACGGCGAGAAGCCCGGCGGGCTGGTCGTCGACCTGATCGGCCTGGCCGACCCGCTGGCCGACGCGCTGAAGACCTACGCGAACGCGACGGGCGAGACGGACGAGCCGGTGAAGAAGCTACAGGACGAGGCGATCCCGGCGATGCGGTCGGCGTTCGAGCAGTTGCTGGCGTTCTTCCACGGTTGCGACTACGCGGCGGCGCTGGAGGCGCCGCAGGCGAACGTGCTAAGCATTTACAAGTGGGCGATCGACCACGTGCTGGACGTGAGGCACAACGTCGGGGAGGAGACGGGCCGGCAACGCTTCCGCGGCATGGTCAAGCGGCTGGCGACGGCGTTCGCCCTGGCGGTGCCGCGGGAGGAAACGCGGGAGGTCGCGCCGCACCTGGCGTTCTTCCAGCGGGTGGCGGCGATGATCGGCAAGCGGCTGGCCGACGAGGCGGGGCCGCGGCCGGGCGCCGGCGGCTCGGCCGACATCGACGCGGCCGTGCGGCAGGTGATCGGCGGGGCGGTGGACGCGGGCGAGGTGATCGACCTGTTCGCCGCCGCCGGGCTCGACGCGGCCCGGCTGGACATTCTGAGCGACGAGTTCCTGGAGCGGGTGTCGGCCCTGGAGCAGAAGAATCTCGCGCTGGAGACGCTCCGCAAGCTGCTGAATGACCAGATCAAGGCGAGCGAGCGGTCGAACCTCGTGCAGGCGCAGAAGTTCCGCGAGGCGCTGGAGAAGGCGATGCTCGGCTACGTGAACAAGCAGGTCGGCACGGCCCAGATGATCGCGCAGCTGCTGGAGCTGGCGAAGTGGGTCCGCGAGGCGAAGCGGCACGGGGAGGATCTCGGCCTCAGCGGCGAGGAAACGGCGTTTTACGACGCCTTGGCCGAGAACGGGTCGGCCAAGGAGGTGATGAAGTCCGACCAACTCCGCCTGATGGCCCGCGAGTTGGCAGAGATGGTGAAGAAGATGCCCAAGCTCGACTGGACGCAGCGGGAGAGCGTCCGGGCCGACCTGCGGCGGAAGGTGCGGCGGCTGCTGGCCATGTACGGCTACCCTCCCGACCTCTCGGAGGACGCGACCCGGCTCGTGCTCAAGCAGGCGGAGCTGTCGACGGAGTATGCCGATTGAGGCGGAGATCGGTCGTCCCGCGCGCCGCCGAGTTGTTTACGGCTGCCGACCGGACCCGCGAGCCTGACCGGTCCGCGCCGGTTGAGGGATCCGGAGGCCACGTCGACGCCGCGGTTCGACCGAGGCCGCTCCTCCCTGCCCGTCAGTCCAGATGGGCTCGCTCGCGCCGATGCCGAGGGAGTACGCAGCCGATGTTGCCCGTACGGCGTCACCGATCGTGGCGCCGCGGACGAGGAACACGTTCGACATCCCAACCTTGGTCGAGCCGTCGTAGAGGTCGTTCAGAATCTTCCGGTCGAAGTTGCCGTGCCCTACGGCCACGCGCTTCAACCCTTGGTGTACGCAGGCCGGCGGCGACGGCGATCATCCCCGCGGCGGCACACCAGCGAATCGCGGTCATCCTTCGGACCCTCCGTTCGTGCCGCACCGCCGCTCCGGCCCAGCGCCGGGTCGAACTGGCGGTCCCATCGTGGTGAACGAGATTGGGACGCGGAGCCGGACACGGGTGTTCCCGGGAAGCGGAAGTATCCGCAACGTCGACTCCCGACACGCCGACGCACCCGGGGCCTGACGGCCCTCGGCTCGCCGGCCCCCCGCCCGTATAATCGCAGGTTCCCACCCCGAGGACCGCGCGCGACGATGGCCACCCTGCTTCAACTCACCAACGCCTCCAAGAGCTACGGCGACCAGACCCTCCTCGACCACGCCGACGCCACCATCGGCGACGACGTCAAGGTCGGCTTCATCGGCCGCAACGGCGCCGGCAAGAGCACCCTCCTCCGCGTCCTCCTCGGCGAGGAGGAACTCGACGGCGGCGAGGTGTTCCGACACCCCAGCCTCCGCCTCGGCTACCTCCGCCAGCACGACCCGTTCCTCCCCGGCGAGACCGCCCTCGACTTCCTCATGCGCGACAGCGGCCAGCCCGACTGGCGCTGCGGCGAAGTCGCCGGCCGGTTCGAGATCAAGGGCGCCTACCTCGACGGCCCCGTCAGCAAGCTCTCCGGCGGCTGGCAGACGCGCCTCAAACTCGCCGCGCTGCTGCTGCACGAACCCAACCTCCTGATGCTCGACGAGCCGACGAACTTCCTCGACCTGCGGACGCAGATCCTCCTCGAACACTTCCTCCGCGACTTCCGCGCGGCGTGCCTCATCGTCTCGCACGACCGCGCCTTCCTCGCCGCCACCTGCACCCACACCCTCGGCCTCGCCCGCGGCAAGCTCACCAGCTTCCCCGGCAAGGTCGATGCGTTCCTCCAGTTCGAGAGGGAGCGCCGCGAGCACGAGGAGCGCTCCAACGCCGGCATCCTCGCCAAGCGGCGCCACCTCGAAGACTTCATCGCCCGCAACAAGGCCCGCGCCAGCACCGCGGCGCTCGCGCAGTCCAAGGCCAAGGCGCTCGAGAAGCTGGAGGTCGTCGAGATCGAGTCGGACGAGCCGACGGCCAGCATCCGCGCCCCGCGGGTGGAGGGGCGCAAGGGGGCGGCGCTGCGCTGCCGAAACGTCACCATCGGCTACCCCGAGCGCGCCATCGCCAGCGGCATCGACCTGGAAGTCGATCACGGCACCCGCGTCGCCGTCGTCGGCGACAACGGCCAGGGGAAGACGACGTTTCTGCGCACGGTCGTCGAGTCGCTCAAGCCGCTGGCCGGCGACGTGCGCTGGGGGCACGGCTGCAAGATCGGCGTGTACGCCCAGCACGTCTACACGTCGCTCCCCGGCGACTGGACGGTCATCGACTACCTCCGCTCGAAGGGGCGCGGGCGGACGGAGCAGGAAGTCCTCGCCGTCGCCGGGGCGCTGCTGTTCCGCAAGTCGCACGTCGAGAAGCCGATCCCGGTGCTGTCCGGCGGCGAGCGGGCGCGGCTCGTCCTCGCGGGGCTGCTGCTCGGCGAGTTCAACGTGCTCGTGCTCGACGAACCGGGGAACCACCTCGACGTGGACACGGTGGAGGCGCTGGTGGACGCGCTGGTGGAGTACCAGGGGACGGTGGTGTTCACGAGCCACGACCGGCACTTCGCGTCGCGGGTGGCGACGAGCGTGATCGAGGTGCGCGAGGGGCGCGTGGTGGTGTACCCCGGCCGGTACGCCGACTACCTCGACCGCGTCGAGAAGGAAGTGGACGAGGGCGAACGGGAGGCGGCGGTGGGGAAGGTGAAGGCGCCGCCGGAGGTGGCGAAGGCCCGGCCGGTTGCGAAGGAGGCGCGGCGGGGGGAGAAGGAGGTCCGCAAGGAGATGAAGGCGCTGGAAAAGACCATCGCCCTGCTCGACGAGCAGAAGCGGGCCGCGAACGCGAAGCTGATGGAGACGACGAGCGCGGCCGAGGCGCTGCGGCTGCACGAGGAAGTCGCGGCGCTGACGGCGAAACTCGACCCGGCGGAGGAGCGGTGGCTGGAGTTGCAGGAGGAGCTGGACGGCTGACGGCAGAAGTTACCGGCCGGGTGTAAGGGTTACGCACCCATTCTTACCGGTGAGAAGTCAGAAAGCCCGGGGACGGTCGTCCCCGGGCTTCGTCGTTCAGTCGCTCCCGCCGAGGTCGGTCCACAGGTCGCCGAGGTCGTGCAGCCCGGTGTCGTCCGTGACGGTGTCCGTGGGAATCGGCAGCGGGTCGTCGCGGTCGAGGCGTGCGGCCAGAGGCATCATTCGGCCCTCGTGCGATGGGATGCCGGCGCCAGGCGGCGGCCGGCGACGGTGGGCAATGCACGCGCGGTGCCGTTGTGCCCGGCGAGCGGCGCGGCGGGAGCCCGCCGTGGGGGTGCGACCGGCATTTGCGACAAGGATTACGCAAAGCCCGCAGACGTGCGGGCGCAAAAAAGGACCGGCCGCGTACTACCTGACTGTCGCCCATTCAGTCGGGAAGCCGCGGCCGGTCTGCAGGAATGATACGCTCGCCACCCCGCCACGTCAAACGCGCCGGCGCCGATTCTTCCGACAGTACCGCCCGAAGTGTCGGGGCTTCCGACACCCTGTCAGGCGGGCATTGCGACGCCGCAAGCGGCGTAAGAGACGGTGGTGACGTTGGTTCGGGAGAATGCGGAGAAATCTGTAGGCGACGGCACTGGGCGTGCTTTGACCCGGAGCATCGCCAACTGTTCGCCCAACTCGCCCTTTCGCCCCAGTTGGCGATCTGTCCCGGCTCGCGCTCGCCCCGCGAGTCGGGACACATTTGAATCAACGGTTCCGGATCGCCTTCGGAACCCCGCCGGGGTTGGGTTTGAGGTTCGTCCTTGAGCCCATCCGCCTCCCCGACCCCGGCGGCGCCCGAACTTGTGACGTAAACGAAGAAGCCCACCCGTGGTTGCGGGTGGGCTTCGGTGTTTTTCGGTGAGACCGGCCTCAGGGGGTGACGCGCGCCGGGAACGGCGTCTGGCTGGCGGTGTCGGCGGCGCTGGTCCGCAGCGTCGGCATGAACTCCGAGCCCGGGTCGGACGTCGGTAGCTCCTCCTTCATCACCTGCACGATCGCCTCGCGGATGGCCAGGAAGGCGGCGGCGCACGTCGGGTCGAACTGCCGCCCCGCCTGCTTTTCCACCTCCGCGAACGCCGCCTTCGCCGGCTTCCCCTTCTTCCCCTCGTGGTACGGCCGGTCCGACGTCATGGCGTCGAAGGCGTCGGCCACCGCCACGATCCGCGCCAGCAGCGGGATTTCCTCGCCGGTCATGCGGTCGGGGTAGCCGGTGCCGTCCCAGCGCTCGTGGTGGTTCCGCACGATCGGCAGGATCGGCTTCAGCTCGGGGATGGTCGAGAGGATCTCCGCGCCCTTCGTGGTGTGCTCCTGCATGTGGGCGAATTCGGCCGGGGTCAGTCGGCCCGGCTTGCGGAGCACCGCGTCGTCGATGCCGATCTTGCCGATGTCGTGGAGCGGCGTGCCGAGCTTCACCAGCTGGAGCTGG
>Ga0190275_10002575_pt1 | contig 13024 bp, 12 predicted proteins | sample Popmic550T_FD_133745 | JGI IMG/M metagenome (GOLD analysis project Ga0190275, IMG submission 133745) | Populus adjacent soil microbial communities from riparian zone of Yellowstone River, Montana, USA - 550 T | ecosystem: Environmental > Terrestrial > Soil > Riparian zone > Trees stand | place... | reverse complement strand
CGTGATCGACCTGTCGAGGATCGACGCCAATGTCCTGATCGCCGGCGACCAGGCATTCAACTTCATCGGCAGCGCCGCGTTCGGCAACAATGCCGGCGAGCTCCGCTTCGAGAATATCTCGCTTGGCGGGCCGATCTGGCTCGTCCAGGGCGATACCGACGGCAACGGCGTGTCCAACTTCGAGGTGGTCCTGGTCATCAGCCCGGCCGACCCGATCACCAGCGGCGACTTCATCCTCTAGGACGGCTCGAGAAAAAGGGGACGGCTGCCGGTGCGGCCGTCTCCCTCACGTCATCCCGGCGAAAGCCGGGATCTCAGGTCAAGAAGTCTCGGCGGGTCTCTACGAGGCCCCGGCTTCCGCCGGGGTGACGGCTTGGCCGTCAAACGCCCTTTTGAGCTCGGCCAGGTCGAGCTTCACCATCCCCATCATCGCCTCGAACGCCCGCCGCGACCCTTCCCGGTCTTCGGAGGCGAGCATGTCGAGCATCTCCTCGGGGCAGATCTGCCAGGAGAGGCCGAACCGGTCCTTGAGCCAGCCGCACTGCACCGGCTTGCCGCCGCCGGCGATGAGCGCGTCCCACAGCCGGTCGACCTCCGCCTGGTCCTCGCAATGGATCATGAAGGAGACGGCCTCGGTGAAGGGGAATTGCGGGCCGCCGTTGAGCGCCTGATATTGCCGGCCGGCGAGGGTGAAGTCGACGGTGATGACGTCGCCCGCCTTGCCGCTCGGATAGTCGGCGGGCGAGCGGGTGACCCGGTCGACCCGGCTGTCGGGGAGGAGCGAGACGTAGAAATTGGCCGCCTCCTCCCCGTTGCGGTCGAACCAGAGGACCGGGGTGATCTTGTCGGACATGGGATGCTCCTGTCTGGCTGTTCCCCGGCCCAAAGCCGGGGAACCGCGTCATGCGCTTCAGGCGGTTTCGCGCTCGGCGGCCTCGGCGCCGATCCCGGCCTTCGAATCGACCAGCACCTCGAACCCGCCCCAGAACATGCGCTTGCCGTCGAACGGCATGGCATCGCCTTCCGGCGGCTTCATGCGCTCGTCCGCCATGACCTTCTCCCAGGCGGCGACTCGGGTCGCCTTGTCGGGCCATTCGATCCATGAATAGACGACCTCCTCGCCGTCCGACTGCTTCACGGCCCGGCGATAGTCGGTAACCTTGCCGTCGGGGACGTCGTCGCCGAGCGCCTCGACGACCCGGACCGCGCCATATTCGAGGAAGACGGCGGACGCCTTGTCCGCCATTTCGCGATAGGCGTCGCGATTGCCCTCGGGCACCGGCAGGATGAAGCCGTCGACATAGGCGCCGGCGCCGGAGCCCGCGTCCACGAACGGCGCGAAGCCGCCGTAGATCATGCGCTTGCCGTCGAAGGGCATGGACTTGCCCATTTCCTCCATGCGCGGATCGCTCATCATCTTCTCGCTGGCGGCGTCGCGGGTCGCCTTGTCGGGATATTCGAACCAGGAGAAGACGATTTTCTCGCCCTCCTTCGCCTGGACGGCGCGGCGGAAGTCGGTGACCTTGCCGTCGGCGACGTCCTCCTCCCACGCTTCGACCAGCCGGGTCGCTCCGAACTCCTCGAACAGGGGCACCGCTCCCGCGGCATGGCGGCGATATTCATCCCGATTCTCGGCCGGGACCGCGACGATGAAGCCTTCCACATAGGTCATGATGTCTCTCCTCTTTCGAATTGTTCAGGCGGCGGCTTTGGCATGGGCCTCGGCTTCGGCGAGCTCGGCGAGCTGAGCGGCGCAAATGCCCCAGCCCTCCTCGAAGCCCATCGCCTCGTGCGCCTTGCTCGCCTCCTCGTTCCAGTGGCGGACCCGGGCGGTGTAGCGGGTGCCGGAGCCTTCCGGCTCGAACTCGACGATCGCGACCATCAGGAAGTCGCAGTCGCTGTCCATTCCGGTCTTGGGCTGCCAGCCGGCGGTGAAGGCGTTGGTGAAGACGATCTTCTGGTTCGCAACGACCTCGAGATAGACGCCCTCGCCGGGATGATGCTCGCCGTTCGGGCCTTCCATCTCGATCGACGATCGGCCGCCGGCGTGGAGCTCCTGGGCGATCACCCGGCTCTTCCAGGGCCTGGGCGCCCACCATTCCGCGGTCCGCTCGGTATAGACCCGGTAGACCGTCTCCGGCGGCGCGTCGATGAAGCGGGTGATCGACAGCTCATGCTCTGGATTGCTCATTGTCTCTCTCCTTTTCCGAAAGTTTATTTGCGGGGGCCGACGGCCATAAAGGCGCCGCCCTGCGGATCGCTCGCCATCACCACCCAATCGCCTCCCGGAACCTCGATGGGGCCGTGGTGGACGGCGCCTCCGGCGGCGGGGATCTTCGCCGCGACCTGGTCGATATCGCGGACTCCGAAGGCGAAGTTCCAACCGGCGGGCCGTCCCGGCGGGCTGGTCATGACCGCTCCGATCATCCCGCCGCCATGATGGACGAACTGGTAGCCGCCCATCTCGCCCATCGGCATCAGGTCGCCTTTCTCCCAGCCGAATCGGCCGGTGTAGAAAGCGAGGGCTCCGGCCTGGTCGGGAGTCGAAAGCTCGTTCCAGTGGCAATGGCCGGCCTTGGTCGGGTCGAAAGAGGTGCTCGCCTCCTCGCTGGCGCCGCGCATCACGTAGAAGGGCACGCCCTGCGGGTCGGCGACCAGGGCGATCCGGCCGACGCCTTCGAGGTCCATCGCCGGCATGTGCACCTTGCCGCCCGCGTTGACGATGTCCGTCACGGCGTCGTCGACGTCGTCGACCCCGATATAGCCGAGCCAGCCCGGCCGCATCCCCGCCTCCGCGGCGCCGTCCGGAAGCTTCATGTGCCCGGCCACCGGGACTCCCTCCGCCAGGAAGAGGCGATAGTCGACGCCCGGCTGGCCGGCGCTCGCGGCGGTCCAGCCGATCACGTCGCGGTAGAAGGTTGCGGCGGAATCGGGATCTGCCGTCAGCAGCTCGTACCAAATGAAGCTGCCATGCGGGTTGCGGCTGTCAGGCATGACCTGTTCCTTATAATCCAAGTTAAGCGTCGCGGCGATTCCGCCCGCCGCAAGCGGGCCACGCCTCAGGCGTCGGCGGTTTCGCCCTTCGCCCTGGTCGCGGCCTCCAGGTCCATCCATGCCGGCTCCCAGGTATGCCCGTCCGGATCCTCGAAGGCGCGGCCGTACATCCAGCCATGATCCTCTTTCTCGCGAGTCTCGCGGCCGCCGGCGGCGATCGCCTTTTCGGTGATCTCGTCGACCCCGTCGCGGCTGTCGCAGGAGAGCGCGAGCAGCATCTGCACCGTCTCGTGCGAGTCGGCGATCCGCTTGGTCGTGAACTGCCGGAACTTGTCGTGGGTGAGCAGCATCACGTGGATGGCGTCGGAGAAGACCATCATGGAGGCGGTCTCGTCGGTGAATTGCGGATTCTGCTCCGCGCCGATCGCTTTGTAGAAGGCGACCGACCGACCCAAGTCGGTGACGGGCAGGTTCACGAAGATCATCCGGGGCATCTTTTCCTCCTGGCGGCGAATCACTGTTTGACGCTGATGCGCGTTCGAGTTATAAAAAGCAACTATGCAGTCACAAAAAATAACCGACTCGGGCCGGACCGCCTCGAAACGGCGCTACGACGACGCCTGCGGCACCGCCCACGCCCTCGACCTGATCGGCGAGCGCTGGGCCCTGCTGGTGATGCGGGAGCTGATGCTGGGGCCCAAGCGCTTCGGCGATTTGCGCGGCGACTTGCCGGGGATCAGCGCCAACGTGCTGAGCCAGAGGCTGGAGGGGCTGGAGGCGGCCGGCCTGCTGGTGCGGCGCCGCCTGCCGCCGCCCGCCTCGGCTCAGGTCTATGAGCTCACCCCCTGGGGCTATGAGGCGGAGCCGATCGTCCAGTCGCTCGGCAAATGGGCGGCACGCTCGCCCGCCCACGACCCGACCCTGCCGATCAGCGCGACGTCGATCATGCTGTCGTTCCGGACGATGTTCGACGCCGCGCGGGCTGAGGATTTCGAGGCGCGGATCGGGTTTCGGCTCGGGTCCGAGCATTTTCTCGGACGAGTGGGGGAGGGGCGGCTCAACGTGGGCCGGGGCGATCCGGAAGGGGCGGATGTGATCTTCACCGGCTCGGCCCAGGGTCTCGCGGCGTTCGTCTATGGCGGGCAGCCGATCGGGGCGCTGGAAGCGGCGGGAATTCTCAGGATGGAAGGGGATCAGGACGTAGCGGAGCGCTTCGCTACGTTCTTTCCCTTGCCTGCGAAGGTGGGCGTATAAACTTCTCTCCCGCTTTCGCGGGAGAGGGGACCCGAGCCGAAGGCTGGTGGAGCTGAGGGGAATCGAACCCCTGACCTCTGCAGTGCGATTGCAGCGCTCTCCCATCTGAGCTACAGCCCCGCGCCTTTCGGCGGCCAGGTTCCCCCGCTTGCGAGCGGGGCTGGGAAGGCGCCCAGATAGCGATGCCGCGCCGCTTTCGCAATGCGGCAATTGCCCTTGCCTTCGGGCCGGAAGCGTTTCGACGCCGCCACCCCACGGACCGGCCCGCCGACCGGAACGGCGCCGTCCCCGCCTTCGTTCCTGTCCCGACCCGCGCGCGCGGAATGGCTGCGCCGGTAGCTGCGGGCTTACGAACGAGGAGAGTTGAGATGGCCGATCATGGCAGAGACGATCGCTATGGGGATCGATGGCGCGACCGCGACGAGCGGGGCGGCTATCGCGGCGAAGGCCGCGGCGGCGACGACCGCGGCTTCTTCGACCGGGCGGGCGACGAGGTCCGCTCCTGGTTCGGCGACGACGACGCCCAGCGCCGGCGCGAGATGGACGAGCGCCGCTGGGCGCAGGAGCAGAGGATGAGCGGTCGCCGCGACGACGATCCGCGCTCCGGCGGCTCGGGCGCGATGGGCAGCGGCTGGGGCAACCAGCGCGGCGAGAGCTGGAATCGCGAGCGCCCGGGTGAGCCCGGAGGCTGGAATCGCGATCGGCAAGGCGAGCGCGAGGGCTGGTTCTCGAGCTCGGTCGGCGGCGAGCGCGGCGATCGCTGGGGCGGATCGCCAGGCGGCGGCGGCCACAGCCATGGCAACGACCGGATCGCCGGCGGCGGCGCCGGCTTCGGCGGCCATCCCGAGCAGGGCCGGCGCTTCGACCGGGATGATCCGGGCCGGGTCGGAACGTCGGGTCCGATGGGCCAGAGGTTTGCCGGCTATGGCGGCGGCGGCGGCGACCTGACCCGCGGCGGCTTCGGCGGCGACATCCACGATCCGCATTATTCGGAATGGCGTCAGCGGCAGATCGAGGATCTCGACCGCGACTATGACGAATATCGGCGCGAGCATCAGTCGAAGTTCGAGGCCGAGTTCGGAGGCTGGCGGCAGAAGCGCGCGAGCCAGCGCCAGATGCTCGGCAAGGTGAGCGAGCATATGGAGGTGGTCGGCTCCGACGGCACCCATGTCGGCAAGGTCGACAAGGTGCGGGGCGATCGAATCATCCTCGCCAAATCCGATCCCAATGCCGGCGGAATGCACCACTCAGTGCCCTGCGGCTGGGTGGAGAGCGTCGAGGACAAGGTAATTTTGAACCGCACCGCCGCCTCGGCGACGGACTCCTGGCGCAACGAGGATAATGGCCGCGCCCTGTTCGAGCGTGAGAACCAGGGGAGCGAGGGCCCGCACGCCCTCGACCGGAGCTTCTCCGGTACCTACGGCGGCAAAAACGACGATTGAGCGGTCGAGAGGTCAATGGCGGCCCGGCTCCTTCGCGAGCCGGGCCGCTTTGACTCCTCCCGTCATTCCCGCGAAAGCGGGAATCTGGCCGGGCGTCGCCGCCTGGCACGAAGTCTGTCTGGATCCCCGCTTTCGCGGGGATGACGAGGAGCGACAATGACCAACACCACCCGCGCCTGGCATTTGAAGTCGCGCCCGCAGGGCACCCCCACGATGGACAATTTCGAGCTCAAGGACGCACCGCTCGGCGAGCTCCAGGACGGCTGGATCCGGGTCGAGAACAAGTGGCTGTCGGTCGACCCCTACATGCGCGGGCGGATGAACGACGTGAAGAGCTACGTCCCGCCCTTCCAGGTCGGCGAGCCGATGCAGGGCGGCGCGGTCGGCAAGGTCGTCGAGAGCCGATCGCCGGATTTCGCCGAGGGCGAGACCGTCTTCCACCTGCAGGGCTGGCGCGAGGGCGCGGCCGGGCCGGCGGACCAGTTCAACAAGGTGCCGCCGCTTCCGGTCGAGGATTTCCACTGGCTGGGCAATCTCGGGCTGACCGGAGCGACCGCCTATTTCGGGCTCTTGCGGGCGGCGCAGGCGAAGGCGGGCGACACCGTCTTCGTCTCCGCGGCGGCGGGCGCGGTCGGCTCGGCGGTGGTTCAGATCGCCAAGGCGATGGGGATGAACGTGATCGGCTCGGCCGGCGGGGCGGAGAAGGTGGCGTGGGTGCGCGAGCTCGGCGCCGACGAGGCGATCGACTATAAGGCGGAGCCGATCGTTCCGGCGCTGATCAAGGCGGCCCCCAAGGGGATCGACGTCTATTTCGACAATGTCGGCGGCGAGCATCTCGACGCCGCCTTCGCCGCCGCCCGCCAGAATGCCCGCTTCGCCATCTGCGGGATGATCGAGGGCTATAACGGCGCCCCACCGCACGGCTTCAAATATATCATGCGTGTGATCGCCGCGCGGATCATGATGAAGGGCTTCATCTACACCGATTATTTGCCCGAAATGGCCGATTTCTACCGCGACATGGGCGGCTGGGTCTCTTCGGGCAAGGTGACCAGCCGGGAGACGGTTCGGGACGGGATCGAGGCGATGCCGGAGGCGTTCCTCGACCTGTTTCGCGGCGCGAACATGGGCAAGATGCTGGTCCGGCTGTAATCGTCATTCCGGCGAAAGCCGGAATCCATGAACACGGCTGGTACTGACCTCGACGTTCTGTGTTCATGGATCCCGGATCAAGTCCGGGATGACGGTCACGCCAGAGCCTTCGCCCTTTTGCCGATCACGCGCAGATCCTCGACGAACCGCGCATATTCCGCCTCCTTATTGTCCTGGACCCGAAGCAGGAAGCTGGGGTGGACGGTGACCCAGGCCTCGCCGCCCTCCGGAAGCGCGTGGGCCCGGCCCCGCATCGAGGTGATCGTCACCGCCTTGCCGAAGATGGAGCGGGCGGCGCTGGCGCCCAGCGCCACGGTGAGCGGCGGTCGGATGAGCAGGCGTTCCTGCTCGATCCACCAGCGGCACGCCTCGATCTCACCGGCGTCCGGCTTGGAATGGATCCGGCGCTTGCCGCGCTGCTCGAACTTGAAATGCTTGACCGCGTTGGTGACATAGGCCGCCTTGCGGTCGACTCCGGCTTCGCCAAGGGCCCGGTCGAAGAGCTGGCCGGCGGGGCCGACGAAGGGGCGGCCGGCGAGATCCTCCTGGTCGCCGGGCTGCTCGCCGACGAACAATATGCCGGCGTCGAGCGGGCCTTCGCCGAACACGGTCTGGGTGGCGCATTTGTAGAGGTGGCAGCGAGTGCAGACCCTCGCTTCCTCGCGCACCGCTTCCCAGGCGGTGCGGAGGTTGCCGCCGAGCTGAACGCGTCCTGCTTCGACCATCTTCGCCTCGCGCGCCTGCGCCCCCGCCATCAACTCGCCTACCAACGCCGTCTCAGGCATGTTTTTCCAGTATTTCTTCGGCATCTCCTTGAGCATCGCGCCTTTCTTGAGGCGGGCCGGATTGAAGATGGAGGCGTAATAGGTCTTCCAGACCGATTCGATCGGGTCCCCCTCGGGCGCGTCGGAGCGGGCGGCGCCGGGGCCCTCGCTGAGCGTTTCGCCGTCCCAGTGCAGCGACAGCGCCGGGGTCAGGATGGACCAGGCCATGTTGGCGAAGCGGCGGACGAAGAAGCCGGCATTGGCGCGAACGATATGATGCTCGGGCTCGAACCAGGCGACGAAGCGCGCCCCTTGCGCGGTCTCGACCTCGCGAAAGCGAAGGAAGGCGCGCATCTTGTGAATGTCGCGGCGAACCGCCTTCGCCATCCGCTCGAGCCGCTGGACGAGCGGATCGGCACTGTCGGCGATCAGTCCGGACCGCTCGCGCAGGCGCAGGAGGAGCGAATAGAGCAAGGCGAAACGCTCGGGGTCGGTGTGGCAGATCGCCGATTCCGCCAAAGTGAGAAAGGCTCGGGGGACGGAAAAGGCGACTCCGCCCGAAGGAAGCGGGGCGGACTCGGCGAAGAGGTCGCCCGCCGCCTCGCCGACCTGCCAGCTTGTCTCGGCTGGAGCCACGCCGGCCCCGGCGAGCGCCCGGGCCGCCTCCCGCCATCCGTCGAAATCGTCCGGAGCGCTCAGCTTGACCGCGTACACCGCCGCTCAGCCCCTCACAGCGCCGGATCCGGCCTGATGGCGTCCGAGCCGCATTTGTCGGAATCTTCGCCGTGCAGGTCCGTGCAGGTCTTCGCGCCGAGGGCGAGCATGGCCTTGCCCGCTTCGCCCCCGCGCTTGTCGAGGGGCAGGGATTCGAGCGGCGTGTCTCCCGAATAACTGACGTCGTTGATGCCGAGTCCGGGCACGGTCGCGGCGAAAGCGACGAGCTCGGCGGAATCGCACTTCGCGGCGCGGGCGAAGAGATTGGTGTCGTCCGAGTCCCGCCAGGTGGCGAGGTCGACTCCCCGATCGCCCAGGAAGCGGAAATAGTCGAGGCGGCATTCGTCCGCCGGGCCGTAGCCGATGTCGAGGGCGTAGCGGACTTCGAACTGGCCGGCGGGAATGTATTTGGCGAGGATGGCGGTCGCCGCGGCCATGTCCTTCTTTTCCAGGACGTCGCTCAAGGTCGAAGCCAGCTTCGTCCTGTCCCCATTGGCGGCGAGGGCGGCCAGCCTGGTGACAAGGGGAAGAAGGTCGGCGCGGATCGGGGGCCGGGAGGCCAGATGGTCCAGGGCTTCCAGCGCCGCCTCCGGCCGCGAGCCGGGGAGGAGAAGATCCATTCTCTCCGGATCGCCGGAGCGCAATGCGGTGACCAGAGCTTGCTCGCTGAACGCCCCTTCGGGCCGGGGTTTCGGCCCGCGCGACTCCTGCTCCGCGCACAAGGCGACGAAGGAGTCGCGCTGCGTCCGGCTGAGCTTCCTGGAATCCTCGTCGTCGAGGTCGACGTCCCGGCAGCTCATGCCCGGCTCGCGCGCTTCGAAGGTGTCGGGGCGGGCGCCGTGGGCCAGCATCCAGCGGACGGTGGCGGAATCCTTGCCGGCGGCGCGGCTGAGCGCCGAGTCGCCGCGGCGCTCGGCGAAGTCGACTCCCGCGGCGGCCAGCGAATCCAGCGCCTGGAGATCGCCGGAGAGGATCGCATCCCACGCTCTCTCCCGGCCTTCATGGGCTTTTGCCAGGAAGGGGCGAAGCTCGGCCGCCGTCAGGCCGGGCAAGGCGGCTGCCAGGCGCGAGCGGTCCGCCGCGGGGAGGTAGTTGAGATCGCGGCCGAACCAGATCAGCATCGCCAGCGGCTCGGTTCGCGATGCCTTGGCGGCGGCGAGCCACAACCTTTCCTCGGCCGGCGTTCGCGCCGCCCAGCCGCCGCCGAGCGAGAGGAGGCTGTGCAAAGCCGCCCGGTCGCGGCGATAGGCGGCGACCCTCAGGATCGCCGGCTGCAGATAGCGCTCGCGTGCCGGGCCGACGCCCTCGACGAAGGCCCGGACGAGGTCGGTCCGGCCCAGCTTCACCGCCACGTACAATTCGAGGGCCAGCTCGCGCCGCTGATAATAAGCGCCGCGGGCGACGATAGCCTTGACCAGCGCTACGACCGGGCCGGGAAAGCCCCGCTCGATCGCCTGTCGCAGCGGACAGACGAAGAGACCGCCGCCGACCGAATTGCCCCTCGACAGCCTGACGTCGATCCTGCCGCAGTCGAAAGGGGAGGCGCCGGCGGCCAGCAGCCGCTCGACGGCGGCGGCGCGATCGGCATCGGTCGCAAGCAGGACGGCGGAAGCCGGCTCCCGAGCGTCCGTCCTCGCCCCGGCCGCGAGGAGGATGTCGAGCGACTCGAGGTCGCCGCGCCGCGCCGCCCAGTGGAGCGGCCGCCGGTGCCAGCGGTCGAAGGCGTCGAACGGGCGGCCGGCGGCGATCTGCGCGCGCACCAGATCGGACCGCGCCGCTCGCGCCGCGCGATTGACGCTCGCGCCGGGATGGAGCGGCCGACCCTTCGTCTTCGAGAAATCGGGCCATTCGGAATCGCCGCCGTCCGAGTCGAGGGGCACGCAGACGTCGCGGTCGGGGTAGCGGGGATCGGCGAGCAAGGCCGCGTTATAGGCCTCGGCGAAGCGTTTCTCTTCCTTGCCCCAGGAGATTTCGCGCGCCGATTCCTCGCCGATCTGGCCGTCGCAGGCGACGCCGGGCGTGCTCTCGCTGTAACGCAGGTGGCCGATATCGTCGATGTGGCTGAAGACCGTCCGCACCACCCGGAAATCGCCGGCTCGGATCGCCGCGCGCGCCTGCGCTTCCGGGCTGCGTTTCACCTCGAGCCTGATCTCCTCAGCCTCATCCTCTTTCCCGGCGGCGGCGGTCGGGGCGCAGAAGGCCAGGGCGACGGCGGCCGCCAGTCCGACCTTGAGCGATATTCGCGTCACCCCATTCTCCTGCCGGAGGGCCCAGCCTAGAGCGCCGGGCGTAAAGTTTGAATCGTCATCCCGGACTTGATCCGGGATCCAACTTTTTGCGCCACCTTACGAAAAGAAGGTGGATGCCGGATCAAGTCCGGCATGACGAGACGGTGCAGATTTAGCGCTCGATGCTCTAGCATCAGGCCGCGAACAGCTCCAACTGGTCCGTCTTCGGCTTGATCCAGGCCGAAAGGTCGGCCCGGTCGGTGAGCAGGGTGGGCCGCCAGCCCTCGGCGACGATGAACGGCCGGACCTTGGCGACGGAGACGGTGAGCCGGGCGACGTCCTCGAGCCGAAGCCGGCGCCAGCGCCGGCTTTGCAATAGCTTGTCGACCGCCTTGACGCCGAGACCGGGCACCCGGAGCAGAGCCTCGCGGGGCGCTCGGTTGACGTCCACCGGGAAGCGCTCGCGAAACTTGAGCGCCCAGGCGAGCTTGGGATCCATATCGAGCGGAAGCATTCCGGCCGGATCGGCGGCCGCGGCGACCTCGGCCGGGGCGAAGCCGTAGAAGCGCATCAGCCAGTCCGACTGGTAGAGCCGGTGCTCGCGCATCAGCGGCGGGCGGCGCAGGGGAAGGACCGCCGAGGCGTCGGGGATGGGCGAGAAAGCCGAATAATAGACCCGGCGCAGGCGGAAGCGGTCGTAGAGCGTGCTTGCCCGGGCGACGATATCGGCATCGGTGGCGGCATCGGCGCCGACGATCATCTGCGTCGACTGGCCGGCGGGCGCGAAGCCGGGGGCCGACTTGTAGCGCTTCTTCGCATCGGCGCGGTCGTCGATGGCCGTGCGCATGTCCTTCATCGCGCTTTCGATCCGGCCGCCGTCCTTCTCGGGCGCCAGCCGCGCGAGGCCGGCGGCGGTGGGAAGCTCGACGTTGATCGAGACCCGGTCGGCATGGACTCCGGCGAGTCGAACCAGTTCGGGATCGGCGTCGGGGATCGTCTTGAGATGGATGTAGCCGCGGAAATCATGGTCCTCGCGAAGGCTTCGCGCCACCTCCACGATCTGCTCCATCGTGTAGTCCGGAGAGCGGATGATCCCCGAGGAGAGGAACAGGCCCTCGATATAGTTGCGGCGGTAGAAAGCGAGGGTCAGCCGGACGACCTCCTCCGCGGTGAAGCGGGCGCGCCGGACGTTCGAGCTCTTGCGGTTGATGCAATAATGGCAGTCGAAAATGCAGCTGTTGGTCAGCAGGATCTTGAGCAGCGAGATGCAGCGGCCGTCGGGCGCATAAGCGTGGCAGATGCCCATCCCCTCGGTCGAGCCGATCCCCTTGCCGCCGCGGCTGTCGCGCTTGCTGGTGCCCGAAGAGGCGCAGGAGGCGTCGTACTTGGCCGCGTCGGCGAGGATGGCGAGCTTCTGCTGGAGGTCGAGCTGGGGCATTCATTCTCTTTCGGAGATGCCGAAGTTTCGGCCAAAATTCACAAGGATCACGCGAAACGCCGGGGAAAATCGTTTGAATTGCGAGTCGGCTCCCCACCTTCCGGATCGATCGCGTCGAGCAGGCGGCGCAGCGTCTCGGCCGGATTGGGATCGTTCGCCACAGGCGGGCACCGGTTGAGCGCTGCCAGCAGCAAGCGATTGTCGTGCCGGACAAATTCGCCGACCTTGCGCCCGCGATAATGGACTTCGCGTTTCTCCCCATAGATTGCCCGCTCGGTGCCGAGATCGGAGGCCCGCCCCCGGCCCCAGCCCTCGGCCTTGTCCCAGGCGGCAACGAAGCCGGCCGCGCCCGGATGATTGCGAAGCCGGTAAGCGCTTTCGCGGCTCATCCCCACGGCCCTGGCGGCCGCTGCGACGCCACCGAGCAATGCCAGCCGAAGGATGAAGGCGAGCTGCCGCGCCGGGGTCCATCCATCCCGACGCGGCTTCAACGGAACGGGCGCGAAGGCGAGCTCCTCCAGGGGCAGATCCTCCAGGATCGCGGCCAGGCGCGGCGGGAGGCGGAGCGATTCGTCCATCCCGATTTTATCGCTCAAATCAGCGATGTAGAAAAGTGTTTTCTTTTTGTTCCGAAGATTTCGCGCAGGTGGGCTTGGGTGCCTCGCCTAGTGGAGGGGCAACCAAGTCAGGCCGATTCGAAGCCCGTCTCCCCAACGGATAGTTCTTGTTTTGTTCTTGATTTGTCGAACGGGGTTTGCGATATCCGATTTGCCGATTCGCTCCCGTATCGGCGAACGGCGCCCGGGATGGGAAGTTTCCCCGTCCACCTCCGCCCCGAGGATGTGCGCCGTTCCCTATGGTGGAGGGGTTCTCCTGCGCGGGAGAACACCTCCACCACCTTTTTCGCAGGATCTGGAGCCGCATGCGCTAAATCCGCATCACCCGTCATGCCGGGCTTGACCCGGCATCCACCTTCTTCTTGCAGCGATGGCCAGTAGAAGATGGATCCCGGATCAAGTCCGGGATGACGATTCAGGT
>Ga0190275_10002574_pt1 | contig 13025 bp, 12 predicted proteins | sample Popmic550T_FD_133745 | JGI IMG/M metagenome (GOLD analysis project Ga0190275, IMG submission 133745) | Populus adjacent soil microbial communities from riparian zone of Yellowstone River, Montana, USA - 550 T | ecosystem: Environmental > Terrestrial > Soil > Riparian zone > Trees stand | place... | reverse complement strand
GGTTGCCCATAGCTGTGAAAATTAAACGAGTTGGTGACCTTTTTCGTCTGATTTGCGCGCCTCTCACTATGAAGCCGCCATACGTAACTGCCGATTCGGATCATAAGATGTCGATAAGCTTTTTGGCCTGCGGCCTCGTCAGCAGATGTATGGAGAGTGAACGTACGAAATTTTCCACTACGTTTTCTTCGAAGTTTGCGCCAATCTCTTTTTGTGCTACGCGTCATTAGTTATGAGCATCTATACCGACATGAGGACCGCCAATTCGCGACCTGTGGTTCGACGCTGCAGCCCTCGCTCAAAACGTAACAGGTCGTACAAGGTCGATCGAAGCGAACATCGGCGCGAGACGCTCAGTCTTTACCTCCGTTCGAACTGGCCATCCTGCCTGGGCTATACTCGCCGCTACCTCTAAGCTCCTTCACAACATTCGCGGGTCCTACAATAGAAACATGCAGGATCTGTTAAGAATAGGTGGTCGAGAGTTCTCCTCACGCCTGTTTGTCGGCTCTGGTAAATACCGAAGTTTTCCGGAAATGGCGCGCTGCCATCAAGCGTCCGGCGCCGAAGTTGTAACTGTCGCCGTCCGTCGTGTGGACTTCAACGATCGATCCAAAGAAACGCTAATTGACTACATCGATCGATCGAAGATGTTCATCCTACCGAACACTGCTGCCTGCTACACTGCCGACGAAGCGATTCGCACCGCCAGGCTCGGCCGGGAGGTTGGGCTTTCGAACTGGGTGAAGCTCGAAGTTATCGGCGATGAGCAGACTCTATTTCCCGACAACGAAGGTTTACTCGAAGCGACACGGGTACTTACGAAGGAAGGTTTCGTCGTGCTTCCTTACACGACGGACGATCTGATCAACGCCCGCAAGCTCATCGACGCAGGCGCTGCCGCTGTGATGCCGCTTGGCGCGCCAATCGGTTCGGGGCTGGGTATTCAGAACATTACCAACCTGCGCATTCTGCGTGAGCGGATCACCGAAGTTCCACTGATCGTCGATGCAGGTGTCGGCACTGCTTCGGATGCAGCCATTGCTATGGAACTCGGATATGACGGTGTCCTTATGAATACAGCTATCGCCGCCGCTGAGGAATCCGTCATGATGGCTGAGGCGATGAAACATGCGGTGATTGCCGGACGCCTCGCGTATCTTAGCGGCCGGATGCCGAAGAAGCTTTACGCTACCGCCAGCAGTCCGCTCGAAGGCGTTGTTCGTTGAGGCGATTCTTTGGCCTCGTCTCTCCGTAATTGAACCGATTTATACGTAACGACAGGTTTGTATGATCGACTCAAGCCGGCGTGTGTTTGAGGCGCGCGGAATCACCAAGAGATACGATATGGGTGAAGTCCAAGTACACGCTTTACGTGGCGTCGACATGGATGTGTTCGCCGGCGAACTCATGGTCCTCTTGGGTCCGTCGGGAAGCGGTAAGTCGACTTTGTTGAATATCCTTGGTGGCCTTGATACGGCAACTGCCGGATCGGTTCGCTATGGGGAGCTTGACCTGACACGGGCAAATGATAGAGAACTCACCCAATATCGGCGCCACCATGTCGGCTTCGTTTTTCAGTTTTACAATTTGATTCCCAGCCTCACGGCGAAGGAGAATGTAGCCGCCGTCACCGAGATCGCTCGCGCGCCGATGAAACCAGAAGAGGCGCTTGACATCGTCGGACTTGGCGATCGCATGAATCATTTTCCATCGCAGCTTTCCGGAGGTCAACAGCAACGGGTAGCAATCGCGCGCGCTATCGCGAAGCGTCCCGCGGTGCTTCTGTGTGACGAGCCAACCGGCGCTCTTGACTGGGAGACCGGAATCGTCGTGCTCCAAGCAATCGAGACCGTCAATCGTCAATTGGGTACGGCAACTGCGGTGATTACGCACAACGCCGATATCGCACGGATGGCGGACCGCGTCATTCACATGAGTAACGGGCACGTCTCGTCTGTCGAACTCAACGAAGCGCGTGTGAGTCCAACGGACATTCACTGGTAGACGCATGCGGGCGCTAGATATTAAGCTGTTCCGCGATCTCTGGGCGATGAAAGGGCAGGCATTTGCCATCGCCATGGTAATTGCCGGCGGCACCGCAACTTACATTCTTTCGTCATCTACTCTCGATTCCCTACAGACGACCCAGGCGATGTTATATCGCGAGGATCTGTTTGCGGATGTCTTCGCCGAGGTCAAACGGGCGCCCGAGAGCGTGGCCGCGCGCACCGCTGAGATTCCAGGTGTTCAGATCGTTGAGACGCGCATTACTGTTCCGGCTACGCTCGATCTTGCCGGATATGGCAATCCAATTTCTGTACTAGTCCTGTCACTTCCCGAACCCGGAACAGGAGTCCTGAACCGGATCCGGCTGCGCAGCGGACGTCTTCCAGAGATCGGTCGGGAGCAGGAAGCGGTGGTCAGCGACGGTTTCGCAATTGCGCACAAGCTGAAGCCGGGCATTACCCTGACGGCTACTATATATGGCCGTCGACGCTCACTACACATCACTGGCATAGTCGCCTCTACTGAGTTCATTTACCAACTCCAGCCTGGCTCCATCGTGCCGGATTTCAAGGGTTACGCGATCGTCTGGATGAATGAGAAGCCGGTAGAAACCGCTTACAACATGACGGGAGCGTTCAACCAGATCTCTATGCGGTTGGATCGGGGCGCCAATGAGAAGGACGTCATCGCCAGGGTGGATGAACTGCTCAGACCATATGGCGGGCGAGGCGCATACGGACGGGCGGATCAAGTCTCGAACAAATACCTTACAGAAGAATTCAAGCAGCTAACCACGATGGCCACGATCTTCCCGGCGATTTTCCTCAGTGTTGCTGCTTTTCTCTTGAACGTTGTGTCCACACGACTGATGGCGACCCAGCGCGGACAGATCGCAATTCTCAAGGCATTTGGCTACACGACACCGGCAATCGCGATTCACTTCCTGAAACTAACGATGGCCATTGTCGTGATTGGGAATCTCCTCGGTGTTGCGGCCGGGTCGTGGATGGGACGCGGAATGAGCAACATGTATATGGAGTTCTATCGCTTCCCTACCCTCGAATACGTGTTGAGCGGCAAAGTCGTTCTCAGGTCCATCCTCATAAACGCAATCGCCGCTTCTTTAGGGACCGTATACGCGGTGATTCGCGCGGCGTCTGAGCCTCCGGCCCAGGCAATGCAGCCGTCGGTACCGGGAAACTTCCGCCTCACGATCTTAGAACGGCTGGGCGCGGCTCGCCGTCTGTCACAACCCACACGTATGATTCTCCGCAATCTTGAACGCCGTCCATTGAAGGCGCTTCTGTCAATCGCTGGCGTGGCTCTTTCGGGAGGAATCCTCGTGATGGGTGGCTTTTGGGGAGATGCCGTCGATTACATGGTGGACTTTCAATTCAAGCAGGCTCAACGCGATGACATGATGGTTGTCTTCAACGAAGCAGTCTCTCTGAGAGCTCTCTACTCCCTCACTAGCATTCCAGGAGTAACCTATGCGGAGCCGTTTCGTTCCGTATCCGTCCGGCTCAGATCCGGTAATCGGACCTACCGCACATCCATCCAGGGCCTAAAGAATCAAGGAGAATTGCGTCGCCTCCTGAATACAGCCGGTGGAACAGTACACCCGCGGGAAGGGACTGCTGCTCACAGATTATCTTGCGCGTGTTCTGGGGGTGCGTCCGGGTGACATGATCACGGTCGAGGTGATGGAGGGTCGGCGGGGAACCTTTGATGTAGCCCTTGACCTCGGTTGTCAGCGAATACGTGGGTGTGTCGGCATATATGCGCCGGGAAGCACTCAACGTCCTTATGCACGAAGGAGATGCCGCCTCGGGCGCTTACCTTGCCGCAGACATGACTGAGGCATCGAAGATCTACGCGAAATTAAAAGAGATGCCGCGCGTCGCCGCCACTTCAGCGCCCCGCCGGATGCTCGAAAGCTTCTACGAAACGATGGCCCGGCAGATGCTGACGTTCGCTTTCTTCAACACGATTCTTGCAGCCACCATTGGAGTCGGAGTCGTTTACAACACCGCGCGAATTGCGTTCAGCGAACGTAGCCGTGAACTAGCCAGCCTGCGCGTTCTTGGCTACAGGCGAGGCGAAATTTCCTACATTCTTCTCGGCGAGCTTGCTGTGATCGTCTTTCTCGGCATCCCCATCGGCTGTTGGATCGTGCGGCAACTTTGCCAACTTGGGGCAAGCCCGCAGAACGACCTGTTCCGAATTCCTATGGTCATCGAGCCATCCACCTACGCCTCCTCCGCCCTTCTGGTGCTGATAGCGGCGGCCGTTTCCGGATTGATGGTAAGACGGAAACTCGATCATATGGATCTCGTCGAGTTTTGAAAACACGAATGAAACCGCACATATGTGGAAACGTTGGCTCTGTATTATTTTGCTCGTTGGTACTGTGCTCGCAGGCGCTTTCTATGCAATGCGTCCTCAACCGGTCATTGTTGAGGCGACGACAGTGAAGCGGGGGCCTTTGCGCGTCACTGTCGAAGAGGAAGGTAAGATACGCATCCGCAACCGCTTTGTCGTATCAGCTCCGCTTGCAGGCTATGTTCGGCGGATCCGATGGAATGAAGGCGACAGCGTACGAGCTGGAGATGTCGCTGCTGTCCTTGAGCCGTTGCAAGCCGAAGTGCTGGATACACGCACCAGCGAAGTGAGAGAAGCCCGCCTGCGAGCGGCGGAAGCCGCGACCGCCGTGGTTGAGGCCAGGTTAAAGACGAGCGAGCAACAGGAGCGCGCCGCTGCCACCGATTCGGAATTTGGACACAGCAGCCTCGGAGAGAATAGGCGCTGGCTCGCTCCGGTGATATTTCCCAGGACCGACTGGCACGCACGCAAACCGAGGCGGAGCGGGCAGAAGCCGCCAGGCGCGCAGCACAGCATGTTGTGGCAACCACTCGAGCAGAGATCGAACTGGCACGCGCCGAAGTGGCAGCCGCGCGGGCCGCTCTGCTGAATCCAGCCGTCCGCGGTCAGCGGCCCTCGGGCGACGTCGTAACCGTTCGACGGCCGGTTTCAGGCCGAGTACTGAAGGTCGTGAAAGACAGCGAAGGTGTTGTTCAGGCTGGCGATCCCCTGATAGAACTCGGAAATGTTCGGGCTCTCAAGGTGGAAGTGGAAGTAATTTCGGCGGATGCGGTCAAGATGGCGCGGGGCACTCCGGTTGAGTTCAACACGTGGGGTGGCGAGCATCCTTTAGAGGGTCAAGTGCGTGTCGTCGAACCGGCTGGTTTCACCATGGATTCCATTTGCGGGAAGTCTGGGCGCGGACTGGCAAAGCGCTGCGTTGACGCTGCTCGAAAAACTCTTCTATTACTCAGTGACGATTTGGAGCGTTCGGGCCGCTGGATTTCCATTGCGTGGCGCCGCCGCACTTGTGGCCGTAGCTCTGCTCACGATCGAAATCCTGCAGATGTATCTCCCAAGCCGCTCGCCGGAGATTACGGATCCGATTCTGGCGCTGCTGATTGGTTTTGGTTTGCAGTCCTTTAAACGAACTTCCAGCCCTTCCGGAACTTCGGCTTGAGGTACGCGTTCGCCTCATTGTTATTCGTGAAGCGCATCTTGGTCGCATCCCACATCAGCTTGCCCTCGAACTTCATTGCGATGATTCCCAACAGCATCCACTGCACAAAGGGACCGGCCACACTGAAATTCGAGCAGGCTGGCTCTCCGCCTTTCGCAGCTCTAATCCAATCCCGATAATGTCCCGGAGATCGTGTGAGAAACGCGGGTGGCAGTGTGTAGTCACGCATCTTCTCGGCAGGAACCAGACGCGTACGTTCCCCGTAGCAGCCCGTCGTCATAATTCCTTTGTCGCCCAGGAAGATGCTGCCGTTGTTGTCGCGATCGCCAATCAGTTCACCTGCCGGCACGCCTTTGATTTCCGGCTGTGCCTTTAGCCCGTCATGCCAGAAGAGACTGACAGGAGGCATCGAGCCGCGCGCCGGGAAGTCCCAGCGAATCGTTGACATTTGCGGATGGGTATTTTTGCTCTTGCCTTCTTGTTTGACGCACTCAACACTAACCGGGGCCGCGAGGCGCAGCGCCATATTGGGTGTACCCAGGATGTGGCAAGCCATATCACCAACAGCGCCGCAACCAAATTGGGGATAGCCACGCCACTTGATCGGAATGTATGCGTTGCTGAACGGTTGTGGTTCGGCTCCGCCTAGCCACAAATCCCAATCGAGAGTTGCCGGAACGGGATCTTCCTTCGGCTCCACTTCGGGGCCCTGCATCCAATATTTGCCTGGGCGGTCGGTCCACGCGTGGACCTCTGTCACATCGCCGATGTCACCATTCCATAGCATCTCGCAGCATTGGCGGGCGCCCTCATTTGAATAACCCTGATTACCCATTTGCGTCGCGACGCCGTACTTCTCAGCGGCCTTCCTCAATTCGTTCGCTTCCCAAACGGTGCGCGTCAACGGCTTCTGGCAGTAGACATGTTTACCGCGCGCCATCGCCCACATCGCAGCCGTGCCATGCATGTGATCCGGCGTCGACACAGTAACGGCATCGATTGTTGACTCTTTCTCCAGCAATACACGGAAATCCTTGTAGCGCGCTGCGTTCGGATACAACTTGAAAGCGCGACTGGCGCGGTTCTCATCCGGATCGGCGAAAGCGACGATGTTTTCTGATTTACATCCGTTAATGTCGGTAAATCCCTTACCGCCTGCGCCAATCGCAGCGATGTTCAACTTCTCATTCGGCGATTTGTAGCCGAGCATTTTCAGAGACGGAACACTACCGAATCCGCTCACGGGGACTGCCCCGGCCAGGAGCGATCCCACGAAGAAATGTCTTCGTGAAAAACGATTTTCTGACACCGACTGGTAACTCCTACAGGGATTTGTAAGTCACTATGCTATACCAAAGCGCGTTGTGTACGCGGCCTGGGGTTTTGCTAATCTGTACCGAGGAAACTATCCGAATATGAATAGACTGAGACTGACTCTGTTTGCCGTTGCTGCGTCCGGACTTGTTGCGACCGCGCAAGAGGACGCGAAATTCGAAGAATGGATGAAGTCGGTAGACACATCCGCCAAGGTCTTAAGGAAGCTTGAGAAGAAGACGGGCGCAGAGACAGTGGAGAGTGCTGAGAAAATCGGCGTTGCCTACGAAAACATGATCGGCTATTGGCGCCAGAAGAATGCAGCCGATGCCGTGAAGTTGTCTGAGGAAGGGAAGGCTGCTGCAGTAGAGTTAGCGAGTGCCGCAAATGCCGGTGATGCCGAAAAGGCTGATGCCGCGTTCAAGAAGGTCGGTGGAACCTGCCGCCCGTGCCATGAAGCCCACCGAGAGAAGTTGCCGGACGGCAAGTACAAGATCAAATAAGTATCCACACCCTATCGGTCATTCAGTAAGTCTGTCACGCTATACTCCATGGGATGACAGGCTTACTGCTTCTGGCCTCGTTCGTCGCGCTCTTCGACGGCAAGTCGTTGAGCGGTTGGCAGCAGTGTAACGGCAAGGCGAAGTATTCCGTCCAAAACCGAGAGATTGTCGGCGTCACCGTCTCGGGAAGTCCTAATAGCTTCCTATGCACTGTTCGCGAATACGGCGACTTCCTTCTCGAACTCGAAACCAAAACCGATCCGGGCCTTAACTCAGGCATTCAAATCCGTAGTCATCGCTATCCCGCCGAGACGACTGTCCGCACATTTAACGGGAAGGAAATACTCACGCGCAAACAAGCGGCGGGTCGCGTGTATGGCTACCAGGTGGAAGTATCGACCGCCGCCGCAGGAAATTCGGGCGGTATTTATGATGAAGCGCGCCGCGGATGGCTCCACAATCCGGCGAGCGATCCGACCAGCGATCCTGCCTGCAAAACTGCATTCAAAGATAACGATTGGAATAAGTACCGGATCGAAGCAGAAGGCGACCGCATCCGCACGTGGGTGAACGGTGCCGCGTGTGTCGATCTGATCGACGTCACGGACTTAACCGGTTTCATCGCCTTACAAGTGCACTCCTTCCAAGGGGAAAAGCCGGCGACTGTGCGATGGCGAAACATCAGAATCGAAGATCGTGGGCGGCACGATTGGAAGCCCGTCTTCAACCGCATGTCTCTCGATGGCTGGAACCAGCGTGGCGGAGGATCGTTCAAAGTCGAAGATGGCGTGATCCATGCGACTTGTCTCGAGAGTGATGAACGGATCGGCATGCTGGTGTCGGATGCTTCGTTTGCCGATGCGACATTCCGGGTTCAATTTAAGATCGCAAAAGGAAACAGCGGCTTCTTTGTCCGGACCAACCCGGAGAACCTGGCGGCATACGAAGTAGAGATCGATGCGGAGAAGCGCACAGGAGGATTGTGGGAAACACGGGGTCGCAATTGGGTGACTGGACCAGAAGATAACGCAGGCGTCGTGGCCGGGGATTGGAACGAACTCGCCGCCTCCACACATGGTTCGCGAATCGTCTTCTTCTTGAACGGCATTAAAACAGTGGATCTGCCAAGCGACACTCAGGGTCGCAAGGAAGGCCGGCTGGGATTGCAGGCGCATGGATCGAAGCGCTCAACCGAAGTTTGGTTCAAGAGCGTGGATGTGCTTACGAAGACGCAATGAACTTTGATGGCAAAGTCACTCGATAAGCTAGGGCATTAGACTCCGGGAGTTCTTATGTTCCTTTATTGCTCGCAATAGCTGCTCCACCTCATCCTCTCTTCCCAGAGCCACCAGACGTTCGTGCAAGTCGCCCTCGGCCAGCTCATGCTTGGCCAGGCTGAGCGCTTCTTCCTGGTCAACCTTATCCTTCATACGGTCGAACGTAGCGCCTCGTGCGCCTTCAATCATGCCGGCCTGCGCTTCGGCCGCTTTCCCTAGCGCCCGGGCGCGACGATGTCGTGCGGCGAGAATCTCGCTTCGGTTCTGCGCTTCGATGAGTTTCTGCTCCAACTTATGAAGCGCGCCCTTCAAGTTCTCGACTTGAATTTGCTGATCCTCCGATTGCTGTCGAAAGCTTTCGCACATCTGGCGGTAACTCAACACCCGCTCAAGGGCAGGACGGGCTAACTCGTCCTGCTGCTTCTCGACTGCAAGTTCCGCCTTACGCATCCAAGTAATGACTCCCTGCTCATTCTCTTGAAGCTTCTTCTTTAGAAGATGCTGGTCGGCCATTGCGATGGCAACCTGGGTTTTGACTTGCATGAGCTGGTTCTGCATGTCGAGAATGACCTGCTTCAGCATCTTCTCCGGATCTTCCGCTTTGTCGATCAGGTCATTCAAATTTGCTCGAATCAGCGTTGCGACACGTTCCATCAGAGCCATTTCAATCTCCTTTGCCAGCAGCCCCTAGGGCTTTGTCCTTGTCGCTTCTCTCGCCGATGGGACGCACTTTCGCGAACAGATCGGACAATTGCATCCCGGAGAGCGTTTCAAAGAGCGCCGGAATCTGCGCCGCCATCTTCGTAATGTCTCCCGTTACTTTATTCATGCCCGCAGCCCCATCGTTACCCGTCGATATGACCGTGATCCGATCGACTTTCGAAAGCGGTTCGGAGAGCGCTCGGACCACTTCGGGCATGCCGGTAATCAGTTTGTCGATCACGGCGGATTCGTTGTATTGCTGGTACGCTTCGGCTTTGACCGTCATCGCTTTGGCCTCAGCCTCTCCTTTCCGGAAGATGATCTCGGCTTCGGCTTCGCCTTGCGCGCGGATCGCGGAAGCGCGGCCGTCGGCTTCCCGTATCGTACGAAGCCGCTCCGCCTCGGCTAAAGTCTCGATTCGCTGCCGCTCCACCTCGGCGGCTTTCAAAACTGTTGCCACAAGCTCACGTTCACGACGCAGGATTTCAGCCTCTTGCACGCGAATTTCCTGTTCCTTTTCGACCTGACGAATCTTCACGGCTTCAGCGATCACCTGCTGTTGCATGATGTTCGTCTGAATTTCATAGATCTTGTCGGCCTGCGCCTGCTGCTTCTTGACCGCTTCGAGGAACTGCGCGCGCTTTGTCTCGAGATCCCGTTGCGCCTCGGCTTGGGCCGTCAGTGATAAGGTTTCCGCCATCACCCGCTCCTGGTCCGCTTGCGCTTTAGCGACGGCAGCCGCCCTCACTGCTTCCGCACGTTTGATCGCCGTATCGCGCTCAGCTTCTGCTGTCGCGACATCGGCGTCTCGCTGGACACGCGCAATATCGGGACGTCCCATATTTGCGATGAACTCGTTCTTATCCCGAACTTCTTTAATCGTGAACGAAATCACTTCGAGGCCCATCTTGTTCAAGTCAGGCGCACAGTTCGAGCGCATGCGATCGGCTACCATCTCGGGCTCCTTGACGATTTCCTCCACCGTAAGCTGGCCGATGATGCCGCGCAAATGACCTTCCATCACGAGGCGAATGAAGCCTTCGCGTTCCTGCGGCGTCTTCGTTAAAAACTGTTCCGCAGATGTCTGAATGGATTCAGGGTCGGACTTCACTTTCAACTGCGCCACGGCTTCAACTGTCACGGCTACGCCTTGTCGCGTGTAGAGGTCTTTCTCCGGCGCGACATCAAATGACATCAGTTCGAGCGACAGCAGCTTCCAGTTCTCGACGACGGGAAAGATCACCGATCCACGACCCTTAATGATGCGGGTTCCGCGAAAGCCATAGATAACCAGAGCTTCGTGAGGACCTGCCTTGCGATACAGACTGGCGAACATCGCCATCAGAAACATGACGGTCAAGACCATCAGTCCCGCTATGACGAATACACCTAAAGAGGCATCCATGATTGAATTCCTTATCTGGTGAGATTCTCCTAAGGCCGTTCTCACCCCACGGCCATTTGAAAAGCCTTATGCGTTTGCCAACTCGTCCCAGCGACGCACATAGGCAATACCCTCGCTGTAACGGGTGACGACGACCTCGACTCCCGCCGAAATCGCCGCCCCATCCTCGCTTCGAATCGCGACTGATCTTCGTACGCCATTCTGCGAAAAGATAATCTCTCCTGTACCGCCTTCGCGCACACTGGCACTCACGGTTCCCAGCACGCCGATCATGTCGAATGCAGCCGGGTCAAGATTCTGTTCGCCGCGCATCAACACCTTGCTGACGAACCAGAACACAATTGATCCTCCGAAGAGTCCCGCAACAGTTGCCACAGCGAGAGCAGTCAAAAACCAGAGACGGTAGTAACTCGTCGCCAGATACCCTGTGCCGCCAAACCACGCGAGAAAGGCTGCGATCGTGCCCATGTTGAATACAGACAGTTGCGATCGCCCGTCGTGCGCGTCATGAACCGAGCCCCCGCCGTCGTGTTGTCCTACGTGGTGCCCGACGTGGGAATGGTGTCCATGAGCACCGCTCGCGTCGATATGTCCGCCGTGACTGCCGTGCATATCAAGATGCAGATGTCCCGAGATCAAGGCGGCGAAACTGAAGAGAAACCCAAAGACGAAACAGAATAAATAGAATTCTGACCACGTCATTGTTCTTGCCCTCCTTGATCAGTTTTCACAGACGGACTGAGCGCCTGCAGGAGGCGGTCAGCGAGCGATGGCATCTCTAAAATTGCGCTGAGTAAGATCAAACATTTCCGAGAATCTTCATTCCGGGCGACACGCAAAAGCGCGCTGCTTACCGGAGCATCGCGAGAAAATCTCTCGGCTCCGTTGATTAACCACAAATCTAACGAGTCTTCTCCGACGCGCGCGTCCGATACCAGCTCCGTGTGAAAACCTTCGGGATCGTTCACCAGATACCCCGGATGCACGTTAAAAAAACGGGAAAGCATCATGCGGGTTCCGTCCGTCAAGTGCCGGCGCGCCCCGTTCTCGACTTGCGACAGATAAGCTTGGCTGATCGAGGCTCCTTGTTCTTCTCGAATCGCCGCGACTACTTCCTGCTGCGTCATAGCGCGGCCGATGCCGCGAAGGGTTCCTTCGACCTCACGGAGGTACCGAACTTTTTCACCGAGTGTCAAAGCAATATTGCAACCTGCTATACCTATATAGCAATCTGTTATAAAAGACAATAAAAATCGTACCCTAGTAAGTCCCTAAATTGTCTTCACCGTTAGTATCTATTGTAATTTTCAGGACGTGACAGTAAATGCCGCTGAAATGCGCCTAACCATTCGGAAATGTCGCAACCGCCTCAGTTGATGCAGCGAGATTAGATAACTACGAATTGCGTAGATCTGCTCTTAGTGCGACGTAATCTAGACTTTAAGGGGATTTAAGCAGCGCAGCCCAGGTATGGCGTTCGATAGGATTCGCGTACTCCTTGTAGAAGATAATCCCGGTGACGCGCGGCTTCTCCGCGAAGTCGTCAAGGACGCCGAAGGCGCCCACATCCAGCTCACTCACGTTGACACTTTGTCAAAGGCGTTAGGGCGTCTCGATGCCGACCAGTTTGATGTCGTGATGCTGGACCTGTCGCTTCCGGATGCTGACGGTCTCGAAACACTCCTTCGTACCCATGCGCAGGCTCCGAGTGTTCCGATCGTGGTTTTGACAGGCCTCGATGACGAAGGTCTCGCAATTCGGGCGGTCCGCGAGGGAGCTCAGGATTATCTCGTGAAAGGGCAGGTGACTGGACAACTCCTTGTCCGCGCCATGCGCTACGCCACCGAGCGCAAGCGAGCCGTCGAAGCGCTCCAGCGAAGCGAGGAATATTTCCGCTCCCTCATTGAAAATGCGCTTGATATCATCACCGTGCTGGATGTGGACGGGAGCGTGCGGTACGGCAGCCCGTCCTTCGAGCGTGTGCTTGGTTACCCTCAAGGTGCGTTGACTCGAGAGAATCTTTTCCGCCTGATTCATCCTGAAGATCGCGATCGGGTCCGGGAAATTCTGGAAGCCGGCACGCAAAATCCAGGCGCCACGCAGTCAATCGAGTTTCGGGTTCTCCACAGGAAGGGATCCTGGCGCGTGCTGGAAGCGATTGGAAAGCGCTTTGAAGTCGAATCCACTGTAGCCGGCTATGTCCTGAACTCGCGCGATATCACGGAACGAAAGCGATCCGAAGAAGCGGTTCGGCAGGCCAACGAAACGCTTCG
>Ga0190275_10002573_pt1 | contig 13026 bp, 12 predicted proteins | sample Popmic550T_FD_133745 | JGI IMG/M metagenome (GOLD analysis project Ga0190275, IMG submission 133745) | Populus adjacent soil microbial communities from riparian zone of Yellowstone River, Montana, USA - 550 T | ecosystem: Environmental > Terrestrial > Soil > Riparian zone > Trees stand | place... | reverse complement strand
GCGGGTCGACGGCGACGCCCTCGTCGCCGTGGCCACCGGTGAGGTCGACGCCCTGGTCGACCACGTCCGCCTCCTGGCCGTCGCCGCCGTCGAGCGCGCCGTCCGCTCCCTCGCCTGACTGTGAAACGAGCGAACTCGGTGGGGTAGGTGCCCGAAACCGGGCGTCTACCCCACCGAGTTCGGTGGTTTGGGGGGATCGGTGGGGCTAGATGCCCAGGGGGAGCTTGGAGCCGTCGAAGGCCAGGTCGCCGGGGGCCAGCTGGATGGCGTCGAGGTTGGTGTGGGCCCGCATGTAGTCGAGGCCCCGGCTGAGGTCGGAGACGTTGTTGCTCAGCGCGAGGGGGGCGAGGGCCAGGGTGCTGAGGACGCCGAGGGCCCGGCCCTGGGCGTCGAGGAAGGCGCTGCCCGAGTCACCGGGGATGCCCGGGGTGACGGTGTAGACGGGGTGGGTCCAGCCGCCGCCGGTGGTGCCGAGGCTGACGCCGGTCTTGGGGCTGAGCTGGGTGATGCCGAGCCGCAGGCTGGAGTTGCCGTAGCTGTAGACCCGGGTCGCGGCGGGCACGCCGGTGGTGTTCAGCCCGGTCGGACCGCCCCAGTGGGGGATCGACGGGTTGATCTTGGCGTGGTCGGCGGGATCGATCCGCACGAGGGCCAGGTCGTTGTAGGCACACGTGTCAGGGTCGGTCTCGCCGACCGCCTGCATCGTGGCCCACGAGCTGTAGGCCAGGGTGCCGGGCTGGGAGGCGCCGTCGATCTCGACCGGTGTGCCCACCGGCAGGGTGCCGGCCAGGCAGCCGTCGGTGTCGGTCGCCTCGCCCAGGCCGGCGCAGTGGGCGGCGTAGCCGATGTAGACGTCGACGTTGTCGGTGAAGACGAAGTTGGCCGTGCACTGGGCCCCGGCGGTGAACATCTGGACGCCGGGGTGGATGGTGGCCTGGTCGGCGGGGGCGTAGGCCGAAGCCGGGGCGGGCGAGGCGGCCAGCACCGCGACCAGCGACAGCGCGAGGGCAGCCAGGGCGGCGATCAGGCGACGATGGGGGGTTCGGGGGGTCATCCGGGCGGATTCGACGTTCCTGCCCCCCTTCCCTGTCGCGCGTCTGGCCCCCGGCCCGCCGGCGCCGCTCGGCGAGGGCTGCGGGGCGGCGCGGCGGTACGCTCGCCGCTGCCCTGCCGTACCCCCTCCCCCCCGCCCTGGACCGTGCTGGCTCGCACCACCTCCGCCGCCGACACCCGCGCCCTCGCCGCCGCGCTGGCCGCCCTCGTGCGGGCCGGGGACGTCCTGCTCCTCTCGGGCGAGATGGGGGCGGGCAAGACCGCCTTCACCCAGGGCCTGGGCGCCGCCCTCGGGGTCACCGGGCGGATCACCAGCCCCACCTTCACCATCGCCCAGACCTACGAGGGTGGGCGGCTGCGCCTCCACCACCTCGACGTCTACCGGCTCGAGCACCTGCACGAGGCCCTCGACGTGGGGCTGGCCGAGATGATCGACGACGGCGGCGTGGTGGTGATCGAGTGGGGCGATGCCATCGTGCCGGTCCTGCCCGCCGACTTCCTCGAGATCCGCATCGCCTTCGCCCCGCTCGTGGATGACGACGAGGCCGCCGGCGACGTCCGTGAGTGGCAGCTCCGGCCCGTGGGCAGCCGGTGGAAGGCCCGAGCCGATGGCCTGAGGGCCACGCTGGAGCCATGGGAAGAGGGATCGTGAGCGAGCGCAGCGAGCGAGCCAGACGAAACGGTCGTCTCTCCGGCGGCGAAGCCGTCGGCTCTCATCGGTGCGCCCTGGCCGCTGATCCGCTGAAGGTCACCCACCATCTCGTGGGCGCACCGGTGAGTGGAGGCCGGTCGTGCTGATCCTCGGCATCGAGTCGGCCACGGCCCAGGTGGGCTGTGCCGTGGGTGGCCACGAGGGCGTCCTGGCCTCGGCCCACTCGTCCCGCTCGCGGCGCCACGCCGAGTCCCTGACCCCGTCGATCGAGTTCGTGTGCCGCCAGGCCCGGATCGAGCTGTCGGAGCTGGGGGCGGTGGCCGTCGACGTCGGGCCCGGCCTCTTCACCGGGCTGCGGGTCGGGGTGGCGACGGCCAAGGCGGTGGCCCAGGCCCTCCGCGTGCCGGTCATCCCCATCTCCAGCCTCGACCTGCTGGCCTACCCGACCCGCTTCACCGACCGCCTCATCGCCGCCGTCATCGACGCCCGCCGGGGCGAGCTGTTCTCGGCCCTCTACCGGTCGGTGCCCGGGGGCGTCCAGCGCATCACCGAGCCGAGGGTCAGCACGCCCGACGACCTGCGGGCCGAGCTCCAGGCCCAGAGCGGCGACCTGCTGCTGGTGGGCGACGGGGCGGTGCGGTACCGGGACGACTTCCGGTCGCTGGTCCGGGCCGAGGTCGTCACCCACGGGCTGACGGCGCCGTCGGCGCGGGACCTCGTCCTGCTGGCCCACCACCAGGCCCTGCGGGAGGAGTGGGTCCAGCCCTGGGACGTCACGCCGACCTACCTGCGCAAGCCCGACGCCGAGATCAGCTGGGCCACCCGCGACGGGGTGGCCGGGCCGCGGTCGGGACCGGACGCGCGATCGGGGCCGGGCTGATGGCGGCCACCACCCGACCCGACCCGGGCGCCGACGCCATCACCCGCACCGCGCCGGTCGTCATCACGCCCATGCGCCGGCGCCACCTGCGCCAGGTGCTGCGCATCGACCAGCAGGTCTACCCCCGGCCGTGGTCGCTCGGCCTGTACCTCGGCGAGCTGTCCACCACCGACGGGCGGAGCTACCTGGTGGCCCGTCGTGGCACCGAGGTCGTGGGCTACGCCGGCCTGATGGTCATCGCCGGCGACGCTCACGTCACCACGGTCGCGGTGGCGCCGGTCCACCAGCACCAGGGCCTGGCCACGCGCCTGCTGCTCGTGCTGGCGCGCGAGGCCGTCGCCCTGGGCGCCGAGCGGGTGACGCTCGAGGTCCGGGCGTCGAACCTCCACGCCCAGCGCCTGTACAGCCGGTTCGGCTTCGCCCCCGCCGGCATCCGCAAGGCGTACTACGTCGACAACCGGGAGGACGCCGTGATCATGTGGGCCATCGACGTGGGCACGGCCCCCTACGCCGAGCGGCTGGCCCGCATCGAGGCGTCCCTGCCGACGCCCAGCCTGCTCCAGGGCGTGCGCTCGGGCGACCACACGCGGGTGGGGGAGGACGCATGAGCCTGTGGGACCCCGAGGCGGTCGACCTCGACGCCCTGCCCGTGCTTGGCATCGAGACGTCGTGCGACGAGACGGCCGCGGCCGTGGTCGTCGGGGGCCGCCGGGTCCGCTCGTCGGTCGTGTCCAGCCAGGTCGACATCCACGCCCGCTACGGCGGGGTGGTGCCCGAGGTGGCCAGCCGGGCCCACGTCGAGCTGCTCACGCCGGTCATCGCCCAGTCGCTGGTCGAGGCCGGGCTGGCCGACCGCGAGGTCGGTGCCGTGGCCGCGACCTACGGCCCCGGGCTGGTCGGCGCCCTGCTGGTCGGGGTGGCGACGGCCAAGGCCCTGGCCCTCGTGTGGGACGTCCCGTTCGTGGCCGTCAACCACCTCGAGGCCCACCTCCACGCCGCCCTCCTCGACGACCCCGACGTCGAGCTGCCGGTCGTCGTCCTGCTCGTCTCCGGCGGTCACACGCTGCTGGTGGCCATGGACGCCCCCGGCTCCTACGAGGTCCTCGGGGGCACGCTCGACGACGCCGCCGGCGAGGCCTTCGACAAGGTCGCCCGCTACCTCGGCCTGGCCTACCCGGGCGGGCCCGCCATCGACGCCTCCGCCACCGAGGGCGACCCCGAGGCCATCGCCTTCCCGCGGGCCATGATCGACGAGGGCCTGGACCTGTCGTTCTCGGGGCTCAAGACGGCGGTGATCAACCACGTCCGCCGCCACCCCGACGTGGCCACGACGGACGTGGCCGCCTCGTTCCAGGCCGCGGTGGTCGACGTGCTGATGGCCAAGGCCCTGCGGGCGGCCGAGCAGACCGGCGCCAAGGGGCTGTGCCTCGGCGGTGGTGTGGCCGCCAACTCGCTCCTGCGGGCCGAGGCCGTCCGCCGGGGCGAGGCCGCCGGGCTGCGGGTCTCGCTGCCGTCGCCGGCCATGTGCACGGACAACGCCGCCATGGTCGCCGCCGCCGGCTGGCACCGCCTGGTCACCGACGGCCCCAGCCCGCTCGACACCGGCGCCGTCCCCGGCCTCTCGCTCTAGGGCTCCCCACCCCGGTCACCCCGCTCGATCACCGGTTCGGATGGGTTCTGGGTCTGGTCAGGGCGCCTCGACGGCGGACACGACGCGGCGGTGGTCGTGGGTCTCGCCCCGGAAGGTGCCGGAGCAGGTGACGAGCGTCAGGTGGGCGAGCCCGTCGGCCGAGGGCTCGGGCCACTGTCCCGCCACCGGTCCGGCGCCGTAGATGCGGGTCATGAGCTCGGGCTGGGCGGCCTCCTCGAGGGTGTAGTCGGCCGACTCGGTGACGACGTAGCGCATGCCGACGCCGGTGCGCAGGTCCTCCACGATGATCGGGTCGCCGGGCGCCAGCTCGCCGAGACGGGCGAACACCCCGGGGCCGCCGCGGCTGCCGACGTGACCGGCGATCAGGGCCGTGCTCGGAGATCCGGGGACGGCGCTGCCGCGGTACCAGAACGCCTGGCCCCAGACGGGGTCGTCGAGCCCGCCCGTCGGGGCGTCCATGACGTCGTCCTCGGTGAGGCCGACGCCGAGGACGGCGGCTTCGATCCCGAGCGACGGGAGGTGGAGCGAGATCGGTACGGGGACCGGGCCGGCTCGCAGGTCGAGGGCGCCGTCGACCAGAGGGAGCGGGCCGGCCGGAGCGGCGATCTGCTCGCGGGGGACGGCGCGGGCCGCCGGCGTCGTCGTCGGGGGCGTGGGCACGGCCGGCGGGCCGGGGTCACGGGGCGGTTCCGGCTCGGCCAGGGCGAACCCGGTCAGGACGAGGGCGGAGGTGAGGGCGAGCCTCCTCCCGAGACGGGAGGAGGCTCGTCGAGCCGGGACGGTCACGGGGGACCGCTCAGGCCGGGGTCGTCGAGCGGCCCTTGGTGCGGCCCATCAGCGCCAGGCCGACGCAGCCGGCGGCGCCGAACAGGACGGTCAGGCGCAGGTCCCGCCCGATGGGGAGGTCGAGGGGGGCCGGAGCCCCACCCGTCTGGGGCGGTCCCGAGACCCCGGGCACGCCGGGGCTGTCCGGGACGCCGGGGCTGTCGGGGCTCCCGGGGCTGTCGGGGCTCCCCGGGACGCGGGGGATGTTCGGGTTGTCGGGACTGCCGGGACCACCGGGACCGCCGGGGCCACCGGGCACGGTCGGGCTGCCCGGCGCCGTCGGACCCGAGGGCACCGTCGGGCCCGAGGGCACGGTCGGGCCGGCGGGGACGCTGGGCGTGTTGTCGTCCGTGGTCGGGACGGCGGTGGTGGCCGTCTCGGTGGTGGTCGTGGTGGTCTCGTCCTCGATGCAGGCCGACGAGGTGAAGGTGTCGTCGATCAGGGTGACCGCCGCCGTCTGGGCCAGCGCCCGTCCGTGGATCGTGGCTTCGGAGCCGACCGTGACCGAGGCGAGGGCCATGATCGTGCCCTGGAAGGTCGAGCCGCCGCCGATCGTCGCCGAGCTGCCGATCTGCCAGAAGATGTTGCAGGCGTCGGCGCCGTTGATCAGCTGCATCGAGCTGTTCACGGCCGTCGTGAGCTCGGCGGCCTGGATGATGAACACGGGGTCGGTGAGACCCTGGCCGTCGAAGATGAGGTTGCCGCTGTTGAGCAGGGCGCCGCCACCGGGACCGGCGGTGACGCCGGGGATCAGGGTGAGCCCGCTCAGTTCGGCGACGATGTCGTTGTCGACCGAGCGGGTCGCGGCGTTGGTGTAGGCGGTGCCCAGGGCGGCCTGGGCCGAAGCGGCCTCGGCGGTGGTCTCGTAGGTGGTCCAGGGGGCGAGCACCAGGCCCGGCGGGAAGCCGGTGATGTCGGGTCCGGGGGCGAGGCCCAGGTCGCCGTCGAGCGTGCTGGCGCCGGTGTTCGTGACCTCCGAGGCACCGAGCACGGCGAAGCTGGAGGCGGTGCCGAGGGGGACCGTCGCGACGACCGCGGCGTTGGCCGTGCTGGCGGGGGCCAGCAGGGCGATCAGGGCGGCGATGAAGGCCAGGGCTGTGGCCCGGGCCCGCCAACGTCGCGAAGCGAGGCCGCCGACGATCACGACGGCGATGAGGAGTGTGCCGACGATGAGCATCGCGGCCTTCCTGCCCGAAGCTCAGGACACCAGGAACGGCGTCGCCGGTCCGGTAACGCTCTAGCCATCGGTCGAACGGTCGTTCGAATGAAGGGAACCGGCGAGAAGCGCCGAACGGGTGAGAACGGGCGTTCAGCCCGGGGCCAGGCTCAGCCCGGTCGTCTGGTGGCCCGGACGACGACGAACCTGGGATCGCTGGCGACGACCTCGACCGCACCCTTGCCGAAGAGGCGGGTGAGCTTGGCGTGGTAGGCGAGGTGCTGGTTACCGACGACCAGGAGCTCGCCGCCGGGGGCGAGCACCCGCTGGGCCTCGGAGAACATCTGCCAGGCGGTGGCGTCGCCCACGGAGTGGTCGCGGTGGAACGGCGGGTTGACCACGACGAGGTCGGGGGTGACGGGCTCGCCGTCGGCGAGGTCGAGCAGGGCGTCGCCGACGGTGAAGCGGGCGTCGCGCTCGGGCCCGAGGGCGAGGCGGAAGGTGGCCCGGGCCGACGCCACCGCGAGGGGGGAGTCGTCGACGAAGGTGACGTGGAGGTCGGGGTCGCGCCGCGCCAGCACGGTGCCGACGACGCCCGTGCCGCACCCGAGGTCGACGGCCGCGGCGTGGACGCCGGGTTCGGGCAGGTGGGCCAGCAGCAGGGCCGTGCCCGGGTCGAGGTGCTGCGCCGAGAACACGCCGGCGTGGGCGACGGAAGTCAGCGGCTCGCCCCCGGGCGGGGTGACCACGACCTCCTGCGGCCAGGGGCTGGGGCCGATCTGCCGATCGGGGGCGACGGTGGCGTGGAGGAGGCGGGCCTTCTTCTCGGCCCGCGACGTGGTCGTGGGCCCGACGGTCCGCTCGAAGAGGGCGATGGTCGAGGTGTGGACGTTCCGGGCCATCCCCGCCCCGACGACCACGGATCCCTCGTGGAGCGAGGGTGCCAGCCGGTGCAGCTCGTGCTCGAGCAGGGCGGTGGTCTTGGGCACCTTCAGCACGGCGACGTCGATCCGCTCGGGCAGCGCACCGGACGGGCTGGCGAGGTGCACGAGCGAGCGGTCGATGCCGTTGGCGGCCAGGTTGGCCCCGATGGCCCGGCCGGCGACGTAGGAGTCGACCACAATCGTGGGCCGGAGCCCGGCCAGGGCCACGGCCAGCGCCCCCCACCCGTCGCCGACGAGGACGACCTCGCCGGTGGCCCCGACGGTGTCGAGGTGGCGCAGCACCATCTCGTCGGCCGCGTCCCACGCCCGCAGCGGTGACCTCCCACCCGCGTCGGGCCGGTCGAGGATGAAGGTCCCCTGCGGCACCGCCATCGTCTGCACCAGGCGAACCTACGTGGTGTGACCGGCGAACTGGGCGTTGTAGAGGGCGGCGTAGGCGCCACCGGCCTCGAGGAGGGTCTCGTGGTCGCCCTGCTCGACGATCTGGCCGTCCTGCATCACCAGGATGGTGTCGGCGTCGCGGATGGTCGACAGGCGGTGGGCGATCACGAAGCTGGTGCGGTTCGACCGCAGGGCCGACATGGCCTCCTGGATCAGCACCTCGGTGCGGGTGTCGACCGAGCTGGTGGCCTCGTCGAGGATGAGGATGGCGGGATCGGCCAGGAAGGCCCGGGCGATGGTGAGGAGCTGCTTCTCGCCGGCGCTGACGCTGGTGCCCTCGTCGTCGAGGACGGTGTCGTAGCCCTCGGGCATCGAGTGGACGAAGCGGTCGACGTAGGTCGCCGTGGCCGCCGCCTTGATCTGCTCCTCGGTGGCGTCGAGGTTGCCGAAGGCGATGTTCTCCCGGATCGTCCCCTCGAACAGCCAGGTGTCCTGGAGGACCATGCCGATCTGGGAGCGCAGGTCGACCCGGCGCATCCCGGCGATGTCGTGGCCGTCGAGGCGGATCTCGCCGCCGTCGAGCTCGTAGAACCGCATGATCAGGTTCACCAGCGTGGTCTTGCCGGCGCCGGTCGGGCCGACGATGGCGACGGTCTGGCCCGGCTCGGCGACGAGCGACAGGTCCCGGATCAGCGGCCGGTCGGGGTCGTAGGAGAACGAGACGTGGTCGAACTCGACCCGGCCCCGGGTCTGCTCGGCCACCATCGGCTCGCTCGGGTCGGGCAGCTGGTCGGGCCAGTCGAGGAGGGCGAAGACCCGCTCGGCCGAGGCCACGCTCGACTGGAACACGCTGACCATCGAAGCCAGCTGGGTGAGGGGCTGGGTGAACTGGCGGGAGTAGGTGATGAAGGCCTGGATGTCGCCGATCGACATGCGCCCCGACGACACCTGGAGCCCGCCGACCACGGCGATGATCACGTAGTTGAGGTTGCCCAGGAACATCATCGCCGGCTGCACCGTGCCCGACAGGAACTGGGCCTCGTCGGAGGCGACGAACAGCTCCTCGTTCTTGGCGTCGAAGCGGGCCTCGGTCGCCGTCCGCTGGCCGTAGACCTTCATCAGGGTGTGGCCGGTGAAGGTCTCCTCGATCTGGCCGTTGAGATCGCCGGTGTGGGCCCACTGGGCGATGAAGCGCTTCTTCGACCGCTTGGTGATGAACTTCAGCAGGCGCAGCGAGGTCGGGATCGTCACCAGGGCCACCAGCGCCAGCAACGGCGAGATGGTGAACATCATCGTGACGACGCCGATGATCAGGAGCGTCGAGTTGAGGATCTGGCTCAGCGTCTGCTGGAGCCCCTGGGCCAGGTTGTCGATGTCGTTGGTGACCCGGCTCAGGACGTCGCCGCGGGGCTGCTGGTCGAGGTACGAGAGCGGGAGGCGGTTGATCTTGGCCTCGACCTCGTCGCGCAGCCGGGCCATCGAGCGCTGGACGATCCCGGCCAGCAGGAAGCCCTGGCCGTAGGTCAGGACGGCCGAGGCCAGGTACAGGCCGAGGGCGAGCAGGAGGGTGTTGCGGAGGGCGGGGACGTCGGTGCCGGCGCCCGACAGCAGGCCGTCGACGACGATGTTGGTGGCCCGGCCGAGGATCCGGGGGCCGACCGACTGCATCGACACGCCGACGATCGACAGCACCACGACGGCGACGGCGACGTGGCGTTCGGCCCGCATCCGGTGCCACAGGCGCCGCAGCGTGCCGCCGAAGTCCTCCACCTTCTCGACCGGCATCCCGATGGCGCCCATGCGGCCGCCCATGCCCCGCTGCTCGGTGTGTGGCGGGCGGTAGCCCCCGGCGGGCTGCTCGACGTCGCCGGAGGTGGGGCCCGGGCTGTCGGCCTCGTCCGGCGTCCCCGGCTCCGGGGTCTTGTCGAGCGTGGTCATGCGGCCGCCTCGGCGGTGGCCTGGGAGGCCACGATCTCGGCGTAGGTCGGACAGGTCCGCACCAGCTCGGCGTGGGGGCCGAGGCCGACGGGGCGGCCGTCCTCCAGCACCAGGATCTGGTCGGCGTCGATGATGGTCGAGACCCGCTGGGCCACCACGACCAGGGCGGCGTCGACGAGGACGGGCTTCAGCGCCGCCCGCAGCCGGGCGTCGGTGGCCAGGTCGAGGGCCGAGAAGGAGTCGTCGAACAGGTAGATCGACGGGCGCCGGACCACGGCCCGGGCGATGGCCAGGCGCTGGCGCTGGCCGCCCGACACGTTGGTGCCGCCCTGCTCGATGCGGGAGTCGAGCTGGTCGGGCATGGCCCGGACGAAGCCCTCGGCCTGGGCGACCCGCAGCGCCTCCCACACCTCGTCGTCGGTGGCGTCGGGCGCCCCGAGCCGGACGTTGGACCCGACCGTGCCGGAGAAGAGGTAGGGCTTCTGGGGCACCAGGCCGATCCGGCTCCACAGCACCTCGGTGTCGATGTCGCGCAGGTCGACCCCGCCCACGCGCACCGTCCCCTCGGTGGCGTCGAACAGCCGGGGGATCAGGTTGAGCAGCGTCGTCTTGCCCGAGCCGGTGCTGCCGATCACGGCGGTGGTGGTGCCGGGCACGACCGTGAGGTCGACGCCGCCGAGCACCGGCGCCTCTGCTCCCGGGTAGTGGAAGCCGACGCCCTCGAGCTCGAGGGTCGGCCGCTCCGGCAGCGTCGTCATGGCGCCCGGGGCGTCGGCGACGGTCGTCTCCTTGCGGAGGACCTCCTCGATGCGCTCGGCGCAGACCTGGGCCCGGGGTGTCAGGACGGCGACGAAGGTGCCCATCATCACCGCCATCAGGATCTGGATCAGGTAGCTGAGGAAGGCGACGAGGGCCCCGATCTTCATCTCGCCGCTGTCGATGCGCCCGGCGCCGAACCACACGGCGGCGACGCTCGAGGCGTTGAGCACGGTGAACACGATCGGGAACATGAACGCCATCAGCCGGCCGGCGTTGAGCGAGCGCAGGGTGAGCTCGTCGTTGGCGTCCTTGAAGCGCCCGGCCTCGTGGGGCTCGCGGCCGAAGGCCCGCACGACCCGGATGCCGATGATCTGCTCGCGCAGGATCTCGTTGACCCGGTCGATCTTCTCCTGGATGGCCTGGAACTGCGGGATCATCCGCCAGATGACCAGGCCCACGCCGAACACGAGGGCGGGGATGGCCACGAGGAGGAGGAGCGACAGCGGCCCGTCCTCCCGGATGGCGAGGATCGTGCCCACCACGAGGGTGATGGGGGCGGCGGCCAGGATCGTCAGCGACATCACCACGAGCATCTGGACCTGCTGGACGTCGTTGGTGATCCGGGTGATCAGCGACGGGGCCCCGAACTCACCGACCTCGCGGGCCGAGAACCCGGTGACCGAGTGGAAGATGCTGGCGCGGACGTCGCGCCCGAAGGCGGTGGCGACCCGGGCGCCGACCCGGATGGCGGCCACGTTGAACACGACCTGGACGATCGACACGGCCAGCATCACCGCCCCCAGGCGGCGGACGTAGCCGTCGTCGCCGGGGACGACGCCCTTGTCGATGATCTCGGCGTTCAGCGTCGGGAGGACCAGGGTGGCGCCGGCCTGCACGACCTGGAGCAGCAGGACGAGCAGGAGCGAGCGCTTGTAGGGCTTGAGGTGCGTGCGGATCAGGTGGCTGAGCATCAGGCCTCCCTGGCCACGCCGTGGAGCAACAGGTCGACGATCTCCGTGGAGGAGCGGGGCTGGCCCGGATGGAACGAGGGGTGGACGCTGGCGACGACCATGCCCCGTAGGAGGTGGGCGGTCTCGGTGGGGGAGAGGCGGAGCCGGTCGGCGTCGGGAGCGAGGAGGGCCTCGAGCCGGGGCAGGTGCACCGGCGCGCCGCCCGTCTTCAGCCGGCCATCGGCCACGCTGCCGACGAGCGGGATGACCTTGAGGAAGGTCGTCACCCGCTCGCGGAGGGCGTCGGTCGCGGCGACCAGGCGGTCGACGAGGGGGAGCTCGGGGTCGATGGCGTCGAGGGCCTCGTCGAGCGGTGTCGGGTCGAGGGCGGCCTCGATCACCGCCTCCACCAGCTCGTCCTTGTCGGCGAAGGCCCGGAAGACGGTGCCCTCGGCGATGCCGGCGGCGAGGGCCACCTCGCGGGTGGTGACGGCCGGGCCGCCGTCGAGGAAGAGGGGCACGGCGGCGGCCACGATGGCCGTGCGCCGGTCCTCGACGGACATGGCGGGGGCGCGGGTCCGCGTGGGGATGGGGGGCGACGACATCGGCGGGCACGTTACCCGCTCGAGTGAGTGAGTCCTCACTCAGTGGCAGGGGTCACCTCGTCCGGCGTGGGCCCGGACCGCCGGCGCCGGGCGATGCGCACGACGACCAGCCAGACGAGCAACGACACCACGACGAAGGGGAGGAACGGCACCAGGAACCCGGCCACGGTGGCGACCACCCCGGCCACGGCGACGATCACGTCCCTGCCCGTCCGCAGCCCGCCGACGAAGCCGGTGCGGTCGACCTCCTCCTCCTCGACGCCCACGACGGGATCGCCCTCGTCGACGAAGGTGACGGTGATGGTCGAGCGGTCGGCCCGGTCCTCGAGCTGCTGGAGCTGCCCGGCGAGCGCCTCGACCTCGGCCTCCCGCTGGGTCAGCGCCTGCTCGATCGAGACGATCTGGTCGACGCCCTCGGCCGTGGCGTAGAGCTCGCGCAGGCGGTCGGCGCTGGCCCGGGCGTTCTCGAGCCGGCCCTCGAGATCGACGACCTGGTCGGAGACGTCCTCGGCCTCGACCTGGCGGTCGAGCACCGTGCCCAGCCCCGCCAGGGCATCGAGGGCGGGCCGGAAGCCCTCCACCGGCACCCGCACGGTGACGGTCACGACGTCCTCGCCCTCCTGCTCGGACTGCGCCGCCAGCGAGCCGCCGGCCTCCTCGACCAGGGTGATGGCCTCGGCCGCGGTGGCCGCCGGATCGTCCACCCGCACCCGCACGTCGGCGGTGTAGATGATCCGCTCGGCCGCCTCCTCGGGCGGGGCCTGGGCCCCGAGGTCCTCGCCCGGTCCGGCCGCCACCTGCTCGGCTCCGTCGCCGCCCTCCTCGGCGACGGTCGCATCGGCGGATCGGGCCACGCCGCTCCCACCCCCGTCCGAGCCGCTCTCGTCCCTCGAGCCCGAGCACCCCACCACGCCGCCGAGGAGCGTCAGCCCCACCGTCACCGCGGCCACCGCTGTCCGTCGTCGCACCGTCACCCTCCTGGGCGGCGATCCGGTGACCGCGGCCGGGCGCTGGGACGCCCCGCTGGGGCCACCGGTTCCCGAGGGCGATACGCGCTCAGCCCGCCGTCGGCTGCAGGCGATAGGTGACCAGCAGGGTTCCGGGGGACTCGGGGACCGGGCTGATGAGCACGGTGGCCGTCCCCGCCGGGCCGGCCGCCTGGGTGACCGATCCGCCGCCGCCCACGGCGGGGTCCGTCGAGCCGGTCGGGTCGACGGCGAACCCGGCCGCCG
>Ga0190275_10002572_pt1 | contig 13027 bp, 16 predicted proteins | sample Popmic550T_FD_133745 | JGI IMG/M metagenome (GOLD analysis project Ga0190275, IMG submission 133745) | Populus adjacent soil microbial communities from riparian zone of Yellowstone River, Montana, USA - 550 T | ecosystem: Environmental > Terrestrial > Soil > Riparian zone > Trees stand | place... | reverse complement strand
TTAGCCGAGATGACCGGGATGAACGAGAATACAATTAAGGTTAAGCTGTTTCGTACGCGGCAGAAGCTAGTTAAGGCTGCGCAGCGATTGGGCAAGGGCGGGGCCAACCCGTTTGCTGCCTAAGTTGTACGGAAGCCGATTATATAGCGAACGTAGATTCGCTGGCTTCTAGAATCGATTGACGGACGTGATCGCTAAGAATCACGCCGAAATTCTTGGGTGCTTGGGAAGAAGCTATGCATGAGCCTGTAATTCAACGTCTTGAAGAGTATCTGGACGGCGGCGGTCCGTTTCCGGAAGTGGAACAACACTTGAGCAAATGTGACGATTGCAGGGAAGAGTTGGAGGCGATGCGAGAGCAGTCGGCGTTGTTCCGCCGAGCCTTCAAAGTGGAAGCTGAGCCGGACGCTGCGTTCTACGCGCGGTTAATGACCCGGATCGAGACGCAGGCGCGACCTTCAGTTTGGAGTTTGTTCGCGGAGTCGATGTTTGCCAAGCGTTTGGCGTATGCTTCGGCTACATTTCTGGTGCTGATTGGTGTGGTTTTCATGTCTGCTGAGCAGGATCAGGCAACTGCCTATGGTGATCCGGGCATGATTTTAGCCGGAGATGAGCGGTATATCCCTGTCAACATGGACACAGAGGTAGATTCGGAGCGCGACCGCCAGGTCGTCCTGGTAAATCTCACCACTTACCAGGATTCGCGGTAATGTCTCGAGCGCCCTGGCAGAGTCCCAGTATTCTGTTGACGCTCCTCTGCGTTTTTCTAGCCGGCGCAGCAACCGGGGCAGTTGGAATATGGCTGGCTTTTCCGCCAGAGCGTCATAAGCCCCTCGCATGGAACGAAGCGGGTCGTGAGATCAGCCTGCATCGATTCAAGAAAGAACTGAATCTCACGCCCGACCAGACAGAAGAATTTCGACGTATTCTCGACGACTTCATGACGTACTATCAGTACGCGCAGGCACAGATGGAAGACGTTCGTGCCACCGGAAAAGGTCGTATCCTTCGGATTCTCCAGGAGGATCAGAAGGTCAAGTTCCAGAAAATGATGGGCGAATTACAGGCTAAACAGTAGTCTGCGCCATTTGCGTCGCTAGGGCCGTCTTTCAAGTCTCAAAGCGCGTCTAACTTTCCAAACAGAATGATATGTTTCTGTTGTGGCGGTTAGAATAGTAACCGGAGGCGCTTTCCCTTCTTGCCCGCACCCATACTCCTGATTCAGGTCAGCATCACCGAAGCCGTCATTCATTCCGGTCCGGTGTCCTGGGCCGTGCTAGCCATCCTGCTGGCGCTGTCTCTCGTTTCGTGGACCATTATCTTTTCCAAGTGGTCGCGCTTCCGCAGCGCCCGTGGCGCCAATGCGCATTTTCTGCGCGCTTTCCGCAAAGCGAACAGCATGGATTCTGTTGCTGTCGCCAGCGAGCAGTTCCGAATCTCTCCGCTCGTTACGGTGTTCGATTTCGGCTACAGCGAGATCGACCGCCAAGTCAAAGCCAGAGGCACTTTAACAAATAAGCTTGCCCTGGAGAGAACTCTGCAACTGGGTATCAGCGAAGAGGTAACGCGTCTGGAGCGCAGCATGAACTGGCTTGCTACAACTGCCACCGTATCGCCGTTTATCGGGCTTTTTGGTACGGTCTGGGGTATCATGTCTGCGTTTGGAGCCTTGGCTCAGGCCGGCGGGGCCAGTTTGCGCGCAGTTGGTCCCGGCATATCGGAAGCCTTGCTTGCCACTGCCATGGGCCTTGCGGCCGCGATTCCGGCAGCCGTCTTCTACAACTACTTCGGACACACCATTCGAGAGTTCGGAGCGCGGATGGAAGATTTCTCGCTCGAGTTTCTCAACATGACCGAGCGTAGTTTCGGGGATTAGTATATGGGTTTTTCGGTCGGATCTTCGGGCAACGGTAATGGACGAAGCCGCTTTCGCGGCAGCACAGGAACGTTATCCGAAATCAATGTCGTTCCTCTAGTCGATGTGGTGCTCGTGCTGCTGATTATCTTCATGTTGACTGCGCAAGTGATGGAGTTCGGTCTTGAAGTGGAAGTGCCGCAGGTGAGGCAGGTGCGGAACACGACCGAAGAGTTGCCGGTGGTTACGATTACGAAAAATGGGGAAACCTATGTTGCCGAGAAGCCGGTGAATCTAAACGCGCTCGGCGCCACCATCAAGGCTCAGTACCCGAACCAAAAGGGTGTGTATGTCCGAGCCGATAAAAATACCGTTTGGGATCCCATTGCCCAGGTGATCAGTACGCTTGGCGAATCGAAGCTGGATGTCCGGGTAGTAACGCGGCCGGAGGATGAGGCCGACCGCCGTAAGTAATGTCACAGCATGCGGATATCCTCGATGAACGCGAATCGCTACGAAGTCCTTTGGTCGTATCGATCGTGCTGCATCTTGGCATCGCGGCGCTTGCTGTGATCTATGCTACCGTTTCGCCGAAGATCGAACGGTGGGGCGACCCGCAGTCGCTCGGTGGGGGCGCTGTCGGGATTACTCCGGTTGAGCGAATTCCGATTCAGTCTCGTGAGGGTCGCATCAACCCGGTCGCCAACGACACCGAGTCGCAAGTCCCGTCCGCGCCGGTTAAGCCTCAGCCGAAAGCGACGGTGAAGGAAGATCCGAAGGCGATCGCGCTGAAGAGCCGGAATTCCGCCAAGCCTGCGCCTCCGACCACACCTCAGAAATATAGCTCCGTTCGCGATCCGAAGCCGAATCAGGTTTATAGCAGTACCGGCCAGGCCGTAACGTCCCCGATGTTCAGCCAGGCTCCCGGTGGTGGTGGAGTGGGCTCGGGGAGTACTAGTCCGTTCGGCAATCGGTTCGGCTATTACGAGCAACTGCTCCGGGACAAGGTTGCCCGCAACTGGCGCTCGCAGGATCTCGATTCCACCGTACGCAATCCGGTTGTCGTAACCTTCGATATTCAACGTACTGGTAATGTTTCGAACGTTCGGGTTGCACGGTCCAGCGGCAACTTCGCTATGGATCAATCGGCGCAACGAGCGATATTGCTTTCCAATCCATTTCCGCCGCTCCCTGCGCAGTACGAGCGTGACTCAGCGACAATCGAGTTTTGGTTCCGGTTACAGTGATGACAAAGAAGACACTTCTTGTTTCGGGCTTTGCGGTGGCTGCGCTGGTAGCGGTTGCACAGAATCGCATTCTGGTAGAACTCACCGGCCAGGGTGGCAAGGGCGTAATAGCCATTCCGGAGTTTCGCGGTTCCGGCGATGCCACCCGGCTGATGGGCACGTTCAATTCTACGTTGTGGGCGGAAGTCGAGCAGTCGGGTTTGTTTCGTATGGCTCCTCGGACCTCGTACCCATTACAGGCTCCGCAGCAGCCGCAGGATATTCGCGGTGGACAAGCCCCTCCACCGCCGGCCCCTCCCAAACGAGGCGCCGCCCCGCCAACATCTGCTCCGACAGGAATGTACCTCTCCGATTGGGCCGGCCCACCCGTTAGCGCGAATTACCTTGCCTTCGGATACACGGCGGCCCAGGGTGGTCGTCTGGTGTTGATGGGTTGGTTCTACAATGTCAATCAGCCCGACGCAGCCAATGCTCAAGTATTCGGCAAGATCTATAACTCTACCCTCGATGAGGCCGGCGCTAGACAGGTGGCCCGCGATTTCGCGGCCGACATTCTCAAGCAGTTTGGAATGTCGAGTCTGGCGGGTTCGAAAATCGTCTTCGTCTCCAACCGAACCGGCACGAAAGAGATTTGGGCGATGGACTACGATGGGGCAAATCAGCGGCAAATCACGAAGTACGGATCGATTTCCACGACCCCTGCCGTTTCGCCAGATGGATCGAAAGTCGCATTTACAACTTATGTCCGGACGCAGCCGGAAATCCTGATCCATTCACTCGAAACGTCTCGGCGGTTGCCGTTCTTCAATCAAAATGCCTCGATGAACGCTACGCCTTTTTTTACTCCTGACGGGAAACAGCTTGTGTTTTCATCAACTTTGGCGGGTGGCTATGCGCAGATATATATCGCGGACGTCAATGGCAGTGGGCTCAAACGATTGACCCATTCCCGCTTCGTAGAGATGGAGCCTAAGGTTAATCCTAAGACCGGAAACGAGATTGTTTTTGTTTCCGGTCGCTCCGGACCCCAACAAATATATAAAATGAATATTGAAGGCGCCGACATTATACGGCTGACGACGGGGGAAGGAGAAGCTTCCAACCCGGGTTGGCATCCTGACGGACAGCACATCGCGTTCTCGTGGACGCGCGGCTTCGAACCCGGAAACTTCAACGTTTTCGTGATGAATGTCGCAACTCGCGAGTTTGTGCAGTTGACTCACGGAGCGGGGCGGAACGAGAACCCTACCTGGGGTCCTGATGGGCGGCACATCGTATTTTCTTCCAAGCGTGGGGGGCGCACGAATATCTACACCATGCTTGCGGATGGAACACAGGTGAAACAGTTGACCACAACCGGCGATAACACCATGCCGGTGTGGAGCAACAAGTAGAGCGTAGTTGAAATTTCAGGAGGCAAGTTCCCGGATGGGAATTCACAATATCGCAAGTCGAAAGAATTTAGGCACTGTCCTCGTCGCGATGACGTTGAGCATGTTTGCCGTTGGTTGTAAGAAGAAGGTTCCACCCCCGGCTCCGCCGCCACCGCCGGCGCCCGTTGTTAAACCGGATCCGCCAAAACCGGATGCTCCTACGATTTCATCTTTTGAAGTGGAACCGTCGACTGTGGAACGGGGCCAGGCGGGAACGCTACGTTGGACAGTCGCCGGCGCGACCACTGATGTCCGGATTGAGCCAGGCATCGGAACGGTGAACGCTACCGGTAGCCGTCAGGTGTTCCCAGGCAACACGACCACCTACACGCTTACGGCTACGGGACCCGGAGGAACCGCCAGCGCGACTGCCAGTGTGAATGTGACCGCGCCGCCGCCTCCGCCTCCACCCGCCCGCACCAAGGTACGAAGAAGTGTATCGGAGTGGGTAGCCCAGGAAGTGCAGGATGCACTGTTCGACTACGATAGCAGCACCATTCGGGAGGACGCTCGCGCAGTCCTATCGCGCAATGCGGAAGTCCTGAAGGCCATATTTGCTGAGAATCCGGAAGCCGCCATCAGCGTGGAAGGGCACGCGGACGAGCGCGGATCGGCCGAATACAACCTCGGACTGGCTGACCGTCGCGCTACAGCGGCCAAGGAGTTTCTAGTGCAACTCGGTGTTCCGGCGGATCGTCTAAGGCCTGTAAGCTACGGCAATGAACGGCCGCAGTGTACGGAGTCGAATGAGGGATGCTGGCAGCGAAATCGCCGAGCCCACTTCGCCGTCGGGCAATAACTGCTCAAAGAGGACTAGGGCCGGGAGAGAAGCATCCTCCCGGCCCTTCGTTGTTTGTCGCGACTTGAGAAGCGCAGCTGCGTCAAACGCGAGACACTAGTAGAGGAGATCTGAATGAAGCTGATCAGACCGATGACCTGGGTGTTGGCGCTGGCCCCCATAGCCGTGCAAGGCGCGAACAAGGAAACGATCCAACTGCAGCGTGACGTCGCGCTTCTGCAGGAGGACGTACGGACTTTACAGCGCTCGCTCGACGAGAAGATGACGGCGCTACGCACGCTGGTCGAGCAAACACTCGCGGCGTCGCACAAGTCTGGCACTTCGGTCGCTGTCCTCGAGAGCGGAATCCGGGACCGGATGCTGGAACAGCAGAAAACACTCGCCGGTCCCGTTGCGAATATGGGCGCAAAAATCGACCAGGTCGCCAACGACTTTCAAAATTTACGCGAATCGATCGCCGATTTGAGCGAGCGCATGAACAAGATGCAAACGCAGATCGTCGATCTGAACAACACGGTAAAGATTATGAGTGCGCCCCCTGCTCCGCCACCCGCTACCGGTACTGGTCTAGATGGATCGCCGACGGCTCCATCAAATGCGCCCCCTGCGGGGATGTCCGCCAAGTCGGTTTACGAAAGCGCATTGCGCGATCGGAGTGGCGGAAATCTCGACTTGGCGTCTCAAGGATTTCAGGAATACCTGCGCTACTACGGGAATACGGAGCTGGCCCCCAATGCCCAGTTCTATATCGGTCAGATTCATTACGACAAGAATGAGTTCGGGGCCGCCTTAAAGGCCTTTGATGCCGTTCTTGAGAAGTATCCGGATAACAACAAAACCGCTGACGCTACTTACATGAAAGGGATGGCATTGCTCAAGACAGGTCAACGCAATGAGGCGGCGCGGGAGTTCTTGAACGTCATCACTAACTATCCAAACTCTGAAGTCTCGTTGAAAGCTAAGACGCAACGCCGTGCTTTGGGTCTGAGCGTGCCGCCCCCGGCAACAGCTCCAACGGCTGCTCGAAAGCGTAAATAGCCGATGGGGCGGCTCGCTCTCGCGTTGGCTGCGTCTTCGCTCCTTGCAGGCGATTTTCCGAGATCGCTGGACGCATATAGAGGCAAAACGCCCAAGCTTGATGGGGTTATTGCGTCCGGGGAGTACGCGGACGCTACTCGTTTTAGTGGTGTTTCCGGTTGGATAGCCCAGTTCACACCTACCACAGATCCTAAAGATCTTTCCGTGACCGGTTACGTCAAACACGACGGCAAGTATCTCTACTTTGCATTCGACGTCACCGACGACATACTCTATGGCATCGATACCGAACGGTGGCTCCCGGACAATCCGCGTGCGCATGAGATCTCTCCCTTCGGTTTTCCCTGGTTCGGAGATGAGATGGAACTGCTCATCAACGCAACCAATCGTTGGCAAGGAGAAGAGAGCGCTGCTGGGAATGGTTCTTCATGGCAAATGGTCTGCAACCTGACCAAATCGCAGCTACATGGCACGAAGGTAGGCGGCATTATTGCCGGTGAGCCCCGACGGAACCAAGACGCATGGAACACCTACGTACACTGGATCGAGCGTGAAAATCAAATATGCATCGGCAAGGCGCGTAAACGCGGTTACGTTCTCGAATGGCGTATTGCTTTCGATCCCTGCCTGGAGTTAGAACCTGGGGTTTTTTACTCAACAGCCTTAGGGGATAAGCCCATGGGGTTGAATATCGCGCTTGGCGATCTCGATGAAAAAGCAAAGGGCGCTGGCAATTTTGGCAACTTCCATCATGAGGACTGGTGGGCCGGAGTTAAGGACAAGCGAACGCAACTGCGACACTGGGGAACGTTATGGATGAGATCGGGCAACCAGCCGTCGAAACGGTAGAGACTTATGAATCCCTAGCGGGGTTGCTGGAGCTAACGCTTCTTGGCCCCACCTTGTCCGCAGACGATGTGAATGAAGGATGTCGTGTGGCGCGCGAGTATGGTGTCGCGGCCGTCGTTGTCCGACCATGCGATGTCGAGATGGTGAAGCGCTGGATGGGTGGCTCCGGCGTAAAGGTCGCGAGCGTAGCCGGCTATCCGTATGGTGTTTCGACGACGGGCGCGAAATTGTATGAGGGCCGTGATCTGCTTCGTATTGGTGTGGAGGAACTCGACTTCGTTCTGAACCCCGCCTCGATGATCTCGCGCCAGTTCCAGCATGTCGAAACCGAATTGATGCAGATCGTGCGATCGGCGCACGACGGTGACGCCACCTTAACAGTGGTATGCAACAATCGCACAATGGCGGACGATCTGAAGATCATCGCCACGCGCATCGCCAAACGTGTGGAGGCGGACGCCATCGCGGTCCAGCACTCTGAGTCCGATTTGGGAATTATCAAACCGCTGCTGAAGGATCTGCTGCGCCTCAAGCGATCGGATGCGGTGTTGACGTTGGATGAAGCACTGGTCTCACGCGAGGCCGGCTATTCTCGAATGACCACTCCCAACGCGGCTCCAATCCTGGACGCCTGGAAGCTTCGGCTGGCCGAACAGGCCAAGGTTCAACAAGTAAGCTGACACTTTTGGCAAGGGCACGGCCATCTAACCCTATGTGTCGCGCGCGCAAGTTTTAACGATTCACACAAAAGATCCAGTTTTGGCAGCCGATGAGGCGGGGCTTGAGTACGTCTCTGACCGCACTCCCGGCATCCGCAGAATCAAGCGGGGGGATTCCGTCCGCTACGTAACGCCGGATGGGAAAGTCATAAAAGATCCCGCAACACTCAAACGAATTCGTGCGCTGGTGATTCCGCCGGGGTGGACCGACGTGTGGATCTGCGCGAGTGCGTACGGCCATCTTCAAGCGGTTGGCCGGGATGTCAAAGGAAGAAAGCAATATCGCTATCATTCGGCATATCGCAGTCAAAGGGATCACGCCAAGTTTGGGCGCATGCTTGCTTTTGGAGCAGCGTTACCGAGGATCCGGAAACGAATCGACGATGATCTGAGTCTTCCGGGTCTGCCTAAGAACAAGGTTCTGTCAGCGGTCCTTCATCTTCTGGAAAGTACTTGCATGCGGATCGGCAATGACGAGTACGTCAAACAGAACGAGTCCTATGGTTTGACGACCCTGCAGGACGGGCATGTGAAGATCAGTGGCGGTAAGATGCGCTTCAAGTTCCGTGGCAAGAGCGGTCAACAGCAGGACATCGAACTCGACGATCCGCGTCTGGCTAAGATCGTCAAGAAATGTCGTGATATCCCCGGCTGGGAACTTTTCCAGTATTTCGATGAATCGGGGGAATCGTGCCGTATCACATCGACAGACGTCAATAACTACATACGTGAGATTAGCGGCGAAGATTTCACCGCGAAGGATTTTCGTACCTGGGGTGGTACTGGCTGGGCAGCGTTGTTCTTTGAAGAGCTTGGTCCTGCTGAGGACGATGCGGACGCGAAGAAGCGCATGGTCGAGGCGATCAAATCCGTATCAGCAAAACTCGGAAACCGGCCGGCTACATGTCGTAAGTATTACGTTCATCCCGCTATCCTCGACGCATATAGCGATAAAACCCTCTTTGACGTCCTGAAGACCTGCCGGGGAACACGCCGACAAGAGGCTTGCGTCATCCAAGTGGTTACCGAATATGTAAAGAAGCTAAAAGATCAACAGGATCTGTCTGGCACGCTTCGTAAATCGCTACGCCGCAACTCGAGGCAACCTCTTCGCCGCCGCGCGTAGGGATCGTGCCGATTTCGAGTAACCGTTCCAGGGGTCCTCGATATCTTCCATTCGCCGGATGGCGTTCCTGATATTAAACGAGCGCGAATTCAGCTTCGGATTCTCCAGTTCCTCCCAAGTGATGGGCATTGCGACGGGAGCGCCATCTATGGCCCGAAGCGCGAATGCCGGTACAGCGGTCTGCGCTGTTCCGTTTCGATTTACATCCAAAAACAACTTTGATCCTCTATTCTTCTTGAGCATCTCTGTCGTGACAAGATCCGGATAACGCCGAACCATCTCCATCGCAATTGCATATGCGATCGAGCGCACTTCTTCGAATTCGAGTTTCCGATCCAGGGCCACGACGAGATGCAATCCTCGGGATCCAGTGGTCTTCAAGAACGGAACCAGCGCAAGCTCTGTAAGCAGTTCACGCGTTTTGAACGCGACGTCGCGCACGCAGTCGAAATCGTCTGACGGGGGATCGAGATCAAAGATCATCTGATCGGGATGTTCGTTCTTATCTACCTTCTGTAATCCCACGTGAGGGGTAAGACATCCTTGATTTGCCAGATATACCAGTGTCTCGGCGTTATCGCAAACGACATGCGTGACCGTGCCCCCATGTTTGGGAACCTCAATCCGGGGGATCCACTCCGGGAAGTGGCCGGGCATGTCCTTTTGGAATACTGGATCAGCGTCGATGTTCGGCTGAAAACGCTGCATCGTCAGCCGGCGTTTCCGCACGTGTGGAATCATATAGGGTGCGATCCGCCGGTAGTAATCAATCACTTCACCCTTAACGATTCCGTCGCGTGGATACACGACACGGTCTTCATTTGATGTCTTGATTACACGTTTGCCAACAGCAATCTCACTCATGTTCGCCAACCCTCTTTTGGGCCTGTAATGCCAACAAGTAAGATGCCGTATGCCCTTAGAAACCTTTCAAATGAGGTAGAGTCTTTCATGACAGGCGTGACCGAAAAAGAGTTGCGCTGACGAGCAGTATCGCACTTCAGAAGCCGGGTATGGCCATGAAGGGAGAGAAGGAGAACATGCAATTACTAAGGGCGAAAAGGCCAAATACAAACGTTGGTGAAGCCGAGCGTTGGGTTTCTTTGATTGGAGGCAGTTCTCTAGTTGCTTATGGCTTGGCGCGACGAAATTCGGCCGGATTCGGTCTGGCGGCGCTGGGCGGCAGTTTGCTGTGGCGCGGCGCCACTGGCCACTGTCCTATGTACGAGACTTTGGGGTTGACCACATCGGAGCGCGGCTACGGAAAAGGCACGGGTTCTCGGGCCGGCGTACCGTACGAATTGGGCATCCGAGTTGACGAGGAAGTGCAGATCAACAAACCCGCAGCAGAGGTTTATGCGTTTTGGCGGGATCTCAGCAACTTGCCCAGGTTCATGGATCATCTCGAATGCGTAAAGGTCATCAACGACCGTTTATCTCATTGGGAGGCAAAAGGCCCTGCCGGGATTACGGTCGATTGGGACGCCGAGATCATTAACGACATTCCAGGGAGGCTGATCGGTTGGCGGTCCCTAGAGGGTTCCGATGTGGATAACGGTGGTTCTGTGCGTTTCGAAGATACCGGCGCCGGCACAATCGTGAAAATTTCGCTGCAATATAATCCGCCAGCGGGCCAACTTGGTGAATGGGTAGCCCGTATGTTCGGTGAAAATCCTAAGAAGACGATTGCAGAGGATTTGCAGCGCTTTAAAGAGCTATTGGAAACTGGCAACGTGACATGCAAGTCCTCGCGAAGGGGCCGCAGTGCGTTGTCGCCGAATGCGCGGTTCCGGGAGTCGTCTGGGAAAATCTGGGAGCGCGATACAGTAACGAACGCTTCGGAAGAGTCTTTCCCTGCGAGTGATCCCCCCTCCTGGACTCCTGAAGCCCTGTAAGGTGCTAAGGGGGCAGAGGATCTGTCCCCCTTTCGCCCAAGGTGTTCGTGCATTTTCCTGCACACTTTGTTTGCGAAACTTCTAAGTAGTTGATTCAATTGAATACAATTGGTAGTAAGGTTTAATCCTTGCCGAGTTTGGACGGTGATTCCTTATCATCTCTTGCTCTTATGCTCCAAATCGGGCTAACTTAGTTGTTTCCGCCAAATGTCCATTAAGAATACTGCAATTACGGTGGCCCATGGCGACGGTATCGGGCCCGAGATCATGGAAGTAATCCTCCATATCCTCAAGGAACCCGACGCGCGACTCGATATAAATTCCGGGATGCAGCCCTCGCAAACGATAGATTTACTCGACCGCATTCAAGGCGCCGGCGGAGATTTCATCGACGATCAGACTGGATACTCTCTAGGCCAAGGCCAGTAATGGACAAAACGCTGGTTGCTGTCGTGATGGGCAGCAAATCAGATTGGGAAACCATGAGGCATGCCGGGGACATGCTCACACAGTTCGGTGTGCCTCATGAGTGTGCAATCGTTTCCGCACACCGTACTCCTCAGCACATGGGCGAGTTTGCTTCATCCGCCGAATCTCGCGGGATCGAAGTCATCATCGCGGGGGCCGGCGGCGCGGCTCATCTGCCCGGAATGATCGCGGCGCAAACTTTAGTGCCGGTTCTCGGAGTTCCGGTAGAAAGTCACGCTCTGAAGGGTATGGATTCGTTGCTCTCCATTGTTCAGATGCCGGGTGGAATTCCTGTAGGAACGCTGGCCATCGGCAAGGCCGGCGCGATCAATGCAGCATTGCTTGCGGTGGCCATTTTGAGCAACAGCCGCGGGGATCTTCGGGACAAACTTCGCGCTTTCCGTGAAGAGCAAACTAACCGAGTTCGACAGGATACGCTTTCATGAAGCCCATTCTGCCCGGCGCAACGGTCGGAGTGCTCGGCAGCGGCCAGCTCGGCCGCATGTTCGCGATCGCCGCCCGGCGGATGGGATACCGCGTTCATACATTCTCTCCTGAGACCGACACTCCTACAGGTCAGGTAGCCGATCTCGAGATTACTGCTCCGTATCAAGATGTCGACCGTATCCGCGAGTTTGCGCGGAATGTCTCTGTCGTAACTTTCGAATTCGAAAACGTACCGGGTGAAGCGGCTATGGCTGCGACAGAATGTGCGCCTGTTCGCCCTGCGGGAAGCGTTCTTCACGTTACGCAGGACCGTCTGCGGGAAAAAACATTTCTCACAAAAAACGGTCTGCCGGTCACGGCGTTTGCTCCGGTCCACAGCCTTGCCGATCTAAGGCTAGCTGTCACGAAGTTGGGCTGTCCACTCATTCTGAAAACATCTGGTTTCGGATATGACGGGAAGGGTCAGATCGTGATTCGCGAACCTGAACATGCCGATGCCGCATGGGATGCGATCAGCCGCTGTCCTGCCGTGCTGGAGAAATACGTCGACTTTGCCATGGAAGTGTCCGTCGTAGCCGCGCGCGGCGTTGATGGGAGTTTCAGTCACTACGGTGTTGTTCACAACGAGCATCACCGCCAGATTCTCGACCTCACGATCGCTCCCGCGTTGGTCTCGGCAAAACTCCAAAAGGACGCTATCGAGATTACCCGCGTGGTGCTCGAGAAGCTTGAGGTTGTAGGCGTGCTCTGCGTCGAATTTTTCGTCACGAAAGACGATGGGCTTCTCATCAATGAGTTGGCGCCGCGTCCACACAACTCCGGCCATTTTACGTTCGACGCCTCTGTCACGAGTCAGTTTGAGCAGCAGCTTCGCGCCGTATGCGCGCTTCCATTTGGATCGACCGAGCAATTTCAGCCGGCGGCAATGGCCAACTTGTTGGGCGACATATGGATGGATAGAACGCCCAACTGGGCCGCCGCTTGCTGCTTCCCTAACGTTAAACTCCATCTCTACGGGAAGATGCAGCCGCGACCGGGCCGCAAGATGGGGCACTTGACAGCGCTAGGCGCCAACGCCAGCACACTGGTACGCCAAGCGCGCGAATCCCTGAAATCTAATCCGGCCTAATTTCGCCTACCGGGATGCTGGC
>Ga0190275_10002571_pt1 | contig 13028 bp, 13 predicted proteins | sample Popmic550T_FD_133745 | JGI IMG/M metagenome (GOLD analysis project Ga0190275, IMG submission 133745) | Populus adjacent soil microbial communities from riparian zone of Yellowstone River, Montana, USA - 550 T | ecosystem: Environmental > Terrestrial > Soil > Riparian zone > Trees stand | place... | reverse complement strand
TGCAGAATCCGCGCGCGATGATTTGCCTGGGTATTTCTGTTGGGCCCGACGGAAATATTTACTCGGTCGGGACGGAAGGCATGGGTGTATTTTCGCTCACGCCAGCGGGCGCGTTGCGCTGGACGAATCCGGAACCTTATGACCGGCGCATCGTGGATTACGGCGAAATCGTGTTCGGTGCGAACGGAAGCAACCAGCAACTTTACTTTTACGCCAATAATCACCTCCGCGCCCTGCGGCTCGACGGCACCCCAGTCTTCGCCATCGCCGGCACTTTGGGTCAGCCGGCGATTGCTCCGGACAACAGTGTCCACGTTGCCCTCGGAGCTTATTCGCCCAGCGGGAGCCTGCTTTGGACTTTCCCGACGCCGTACCCCTATAATGTTTTCTCGCCCGCCAGCGTCGGGAGCGACGGCGTCCATTACTTCAGCCAGAACCTGATCCAGCTTTTCGCACTCGGTGCGAATGGCTCGCAACGCTGGCACAACACGCTCAACGCCTATGTCGACGGGCCCGTCGTCGATCCGCTCAACACTCAACTCGTCATGGGCAGTGCCGACACTCTCGACCATGCGGGATTCGTTTTATCCGCGAGCGCCAAAGATGGTCATGAACTCTGGCGGGTCATCCTGCCTGCGGAAGATCCCACTGTGTTTAATCCCGCGCTCGGCATCTACGGCTTCAACCAATTCGTCAGCACGCGGGCGCGATTCACTCCCGACGGTCTGACTGCGTACTTAATGACAGGAACGGCGACAGGCGACAACGAAACGAGCCGTTCGTTTGTCTACTCGTTTAACACGGGCAACGCTACACAGCCGGCGCCGACGCCGGCGCCATCACCCACTGCCACTTCATTGCGGAGCGCCAGCATCACGCTCTCGGCGAATTTGCAGGGTAAACGAAACGTGGTGGTAACAGGCCTGGTCGCGGTCAAAGATCAGAAAGGTGCGTCGGTTTCGGGAGCAACCGTCGCCGCAACCTGGAAGCTGCCCAACGGCGCCACGCAAAATCAAACCGGCAACACCAGCTCGAGCGGAGCCGCCAGCTTCAGCTTGAAAGGCGGCGTGGGCACTTACACGGTGACCGTAACGAACATCACGAAGACTGGTTACACCTTCGATGCTGCGAACAGTGTTCTAACTAAGAGTATCACGAAATAACCCCCTGACGCTCAAGCCTTCCTCTACCGCAGCACATAGATGGCCCAGGGAGCGACCGTGGTTTCTGATAGCCAACCGCACGGTTCGTCGCCGCGCCCCAACGGCTTGTAAAGGGCGATTAGTTGAGCTCTGAAGCAGCGAAAAGTTTCAGGTAGTCGTCGTGGAACCAGACGATGTCGATGACCAGACGCGCGTCGGTCACATCCTTCATGACGATGCGAACGGGTTCGCCGCGCTTCGCGGAACGGTTTTCGGGAAAATCTTTGGTCGTAAAGGAGGCCCACTCGTTCTGATAAATCTCAGGCGTCGAGCGCCACGACCCGACAATAGCCCAAAGAGCGGCCTGCGCAGCTAGGTGCGAGCAAGAAACGGCAAACCTTTCGCAAGACCCGCAGAGTGCAATTGCGTTTCCCGCCTCATCCTTGATCAGAAAGAAAACGAACCATGAATGCACAAACTCTTCTGACCCAAACGCCGGTGCCGGTCCGGCATTACCCACCGTCCGAAAGTTCTCGGTTCACGATGCGCGCGAATGTTTTCCGAGGGCCCGACAAGATCGGCGTGGAAGAAGTCCCACGACCGCATGCGGGGGCGGGCGAAGCGGTGCTGCGCATTACGCTCACGACGATCTGCGGAACCGACCTGCACATTTTGCGCGGCGAATATCCGGTGCGCGCCGGCCTGACAATCGGACACGAACCGGTCGGCGTCATCGAGGAACTGGGTGAAGGCGTGACGGGATACGCGGTTGGTGATCGTGTGCTCGTCGGTGCGATCACGCCTTGCGGGCAATGCCGAGCCTGTTTGTCCGCGCACTGGTCGCAGTGCGGCCATGGCGACGACATCGAAGCGCTGGGCGGCTGGCGTTTTGGAAACACCATCAATGGCGCGCAAGCCGAGTATCTGCTCGTCCCGAATGCCCAGGCGAACCTGGCGAAGATTCCCGATGATCTGACGGACGAACAGGTCGTGCTCCTGGCCGACATCGCCTCGACTGGCTTCAACGGTGCCGAGTCCGCTCAGATAAAGATCGGCGACACGGTGGTGGTTTTCGCGCAGGGACCCATCGGCCTTTGCGCGACCGCCGGCGCGAAGCTGATGGGAGCGTCCTTCATCATCGGCGTGGAGAGCGATCCCGTGCGCATGAAGATGTCGCAGCAAATGGGCGCGAGCGTAGTGCTTGATCCAAAACAATGCGACGTGGTCGCGGAAGTGAAGCGCCTCACCGGCGGCGGAGTTGATGTCGCCATCGAGGCACTAGGGACCCAGGTGACGTTCGAGAACTGTCTGCGTTCGCTCCGGCCAGGAGGCACCTTGAGCAGTCTCGGTGTTTACTCCGGCAAACTGGCGATGCCCTACGATGCGTTCGCTGCGGGCCTCGGCGATTACAAGATCGTGACGACGCTTTGCCCGGGCGGCAAAGAACGGATGCGCCGCCTGATGGCCATGGTACAATCCGGCCGCTTCGATCCGACACCGCTCATCACCCATTATTTTCGACTCGACGACATCGTGCACGCCTATGACCTGTTCGGCTCCCGTCGCGACGGCGTTCTGAAAGTCGCAATCCGGCCATGACAACAACAACAGCACGTCCGGCCAAATGCATTGCTTCGAGGAGCGTTGGGAGTGCTTGCCTGGACCTCGTCCGCAATCCCTGGCTCCTCGGCGGCCTCGTGCTCGCGAACGTGCTCCAGTTCGCAGTCGTCTACATTCCGCAAATGAACCGCGTCTTTCACACGGTTCCGATCTCACTCACAAGCTTTCTCCTTATCGGAGCCGCAGCCAGCCTCGTGCTGTGGGTGGAAGAGGTTCGCAAGTTCTGCGCCCGCCGCAAAATGCAGCAGTGATGAACGTGCGCAAATCATTGGAAGCCCAGCATTCGCCGGACGCGATCAGGCTGCGGTTGGCTATTGCGCCAGCGCAAGGCTATCTGGGGGATGCAGTCCTCGGCGCGATCGATGGTTGCGTGACAACGTTCGCGATTGTTGCCGGAGCCGTTGGAGCAGGTTTTTCTGGCGGAGTGGTCGTTATCCTCGGATTCGCGAATCTCATCGCGGACGGATTCAGCATGGCGGTGAGCAATTATCTCGGCACGAAAAGCGAGCGCGAACGAATCGAGAACATTCGCTTAGCCGAGGACCGGCAGATTGAGGAAATCCCCGAAGGCGAGCGTGAAGAGATCCGGCAAATTTTTATCCGCAAAGGCTTCACGGGAGAAGTCCTGGAGAAAATCGTGGCGACAATCACCGCCAACCGTCCGCTTTGGCTTGAGACAATGGTGAGAGAGGAATTCGGAATCGAGATCACTGGCCGGCAACCGTCAACGGCGGCGTTTGTCACGTTCGCCGCATTTGCCTGCGCTGGGATCCTGCCGCTCATTTCGTTTCTAATTCCCCATTTGGAGGGCGATGCTCGATTTCGCATTAGCGCGCTGCTGACGGCGGTCACGTTCGGGTTGATTGGAGTAGCGAAAGGAATACTTCTCGAGCGCTCGATCTGGCGAGCGGGGCTTGAAACATTGCTCACCGGAGGTGGAGCGGCTGTGCTCGCGTACGCCGTGGGCGCATGGTTGCGATATCTGTATGGGGCCTGAGTGCAGATCCCTTCGATAACGTTGCCTGTTCTGAGAACAGCCCCGCAAGAAATGGCGAGTGTTTAGCAACCAAGGAAGAGCACTGTCGCGCTGGCCGATCATGTTTAAGCCATGAAAACGGCAACTCCTCCAACAACACGCCGAACTCCTCGAATCTCCTGTCGCGTTCAGCCAAGAATTTCCAAGCCGTCGGGAATCACGATCAGGAATGTGCTGGCACCCACGGATTTCTCGGAGCGTTCGCTCGAAGCGCTTGAATATGCCCAAACGCTGACGAAACAGTTCGGGGCCGATCTCCATCTGGCCCATGTTTATGAGCCGGAGTATCCGCTCATCCCCGTGATGGCGATGCCTCTGGCCCTTCCGCCGACACAAGTGGGGCAGGGCGTTCGCCGCGAGCTCAAGGATGTAGCACAGAGAAGCGGCATCGAATTGCGACCCGGAAATACTCACGCCGTCAAAGGCCGGGCGTTTGAGGAAATTTGTAATCTGGCTCGCGCGCACGCGATCGATTTGATCGTCGTCTCGACGCGCGGAAACACCGGTTTAAAGCACCTCCTTCTTGGCAGCACGGCGGAGCGGATTGTCCGCTATTCACCGTGCCCGGTTCTGGTCGTGCATCCGCAAAAGAAGAACGGGACGATGCCGCATCGGGAAATGCGGTTCGGAAAAATTCTGGTGCCGATCGATTTCTCCAAATGCTCGTTGAAAGGACTGGCGTATGCGAAGGGACTGGCGAGACAGTTCGGTTCGAAGCTTTTCCTGCTCAACTCCGTCGCGTTCCAGTACTACGTCACGAGCGATGAGTACGCGCGTTACGACCTTCCCCTGCTGATGCGCCAGGAAGAAAAGGTCTCGCGCGATCAGATGCGCGATCTGATCGAAAGGACGGAGTGGGGCGGGATCGACGTGCGACCTTCGCTCCAGATCGGCCACGCCGGTGAGCAGATTTGCGTGCACGCCGCCAGGGAGCGCGCGGATCTGATCGTGACTTCAACGCATGGCACGACTGGATTCAAGCACATCCTCGTCGGCAGCACCTCGGAATATGTGGTGCGGCATGCGAACTGTCCGGTCTTGGTCGTGCCAAGCCATGAACGTCCAGAGCTCAACCCAAAGGAGAAAATATGAAAAGCTGGGCCGTAACCATGCTGTGCGCACTCGCCTTCGCCGCCAGCCCCACCGATGCTGAGCCTGCCAAGCGCAGGTCGGATGCAGCCCCCCCGAAACCGCTGACCTATGCGAACGTTGTTTCGTTTTTCAAAGAGGCGCGCTTCCGTCCGATCCAGGTCCAGAAGCGCTGCACGGTTTTCTTCGAGGGCGAATTCAAGAACGCCAATGTCTATAATTATTGCCTGATCGTCGTCGAGAATTCCGATGAGGACATTCAGGTCACCTTCTATCTGACCGATGCCCACGAAATGAATTGGGTGACGGAATTCCTCGACGCGCCGTTCTTTGCTCCAGCAGAAACCAAAAGACTCTTCGGGCTCATGAACTCACGACGAGATGTTCGCGGCGAAAAAGTTGGACGATTCCGCGTCGATTTTCACAGATGGGAACCGCGCCACGCGCAGATTCTTGTCTTTAGCTTCACTCGCTCCTAGGCACGCCGCCGGAATACGCCGCTGCTCCAGAAAAGGCTGCGCATTTTTTCAGAAATTTTCGATCGGGCTTGTCTTGCGGATGGTTTCTTTTTTTACTTCGGTGAGGCCGCTCCAAATGAACTCTTCTTCTCCATCGAGCGAAGACAACGGCGCGAGCGCGGCGGAACGCAGTGCCGTCGATGGCGAGTCAATGAATCGCCGTTCCTTTCTTGGGGTGCTGCTGGGGTTCGGGGCGGCGGTGGTCGGCGCCGCGCTGTCGATCCCACTGTTGCGTGTGGCCCTTCATCCGCTGCTGAGCACAACAACAAGGACGGATTGGTCGGATGTCGGGAAAGTCGACGAGTTCGCGTCGCTCAGCGCGCCGGCGAAAAAATTGATCACGGTCGAACAGCGCGATGGCTGGAGAAAAATCATCTCGGAAAAGGCGATCTACGTTTTGCCGGCGAAAGATGGCGTGTTGCGGATCCTGTCGCCCATCTGCCCACACCTGGGGTGTTCGATTCCGTGGATCGAAGCGAAACAGCAGTTCATTTGTCCGTGCCACACGGCGATCTTTGCGCTCGACGGCGCTCACATCTCGGGGCCGTCACCGCGCTCGATGGATGATTTGGAAAGCAAGGTTGAGGAGGGGGTTCTGAAAGTGCGTTACCAGTATTTCCGCCAGCTCATCCCAACAAAGGAAGTGCTCGCCTAAAGGGAACGTTCCATGGCCGACGCACCAACGCCTGAGGGAAAACCAGCCCATCCTTACTCAACGCGGCGGCAACGTCTCTACCATTGGTTCGATCGCCGCACCGGCATCGGATCGTTGATGCATGAAGCGCTGGATGAGCCGATCCCGGGCGGCGCGCGCTGGGCCTATGTTTTCGGTTCGGTCCTGCTTTTCCTCTTCATCTCGCAGACCGTCACCGGCATCTTTCTTTCGCTTTACTACGTGCCCACCGCGGACCACGCGCACACGACCGTTGCCTACATCGTGAAGGAAGTAACCGGTGGATCGTTTTTGCGCAGCCTCCACGCCTACGGATCGAGCGCCGTCGTTATCGTGATGCTGCTGCATCTGACCCAAACATTTCTCTACGGCGCCTACAAGGGCCGCCGCGAAGTTCTTTGGATTTCCGGCTGCGCGCTCTTCGCTCTCATGCTGGCCATGGCCTTTACCGGCTATTTGCTGCCGTGGGACCAGAAAGCATACTTCGCCACCACGGTCGGGACTAACATGGCAAGCGAAGTCCCGTGGATCGGCTCCACGCTCAAACGCTTGATGCGCGGCGGGAATGAGATGGGCACCCTCACGCTGTCGCGCTTTTTTGTGGGACACGTTTTCCTGCTGCCGGCGGCGATCCTCGGCCTGATTGCCGCCCACGTTTTCTTGTTTCGGAAAGCCGGGGCGGCCGGCCCGCCCAGCGAAGATCCAGTCCATCCGCGCTTGCCGACAGAGCGGTTTTATCCGCGCCAGGTATTGATGGATACGGCGGTGGCGCTGCTCATGATCTGCGTGCTCGGAGTGCTCTCTCACTTTTGGCCGACAGAGCTCGGACCGAAAGCCAACCCGGCCGATACGCAGTACGTCCCACGCCCGGAATGGTTTTACCTGCCTGTTTTCCAGTGGCTAAAATATTTCAAAGGCTCGCTTTCGATTGTCGGTATTATCGTCATACCGACGCTCACCGCGATCCTGATTGTCGCGCTACCTTTTTTCGATCGACGCCTGGAGCGGCGTCCCTGGAAGCGCCCGATCGCCGTTGGCATTTATCTGGCCATCCTGGCGACACTGATCTTTTTCGGGTGGCTGAGCGGACACGAGGATCAACTCGATCCGGCGATTGCGAAACAGGTGGCGAAACAAAATGAAGAAACGGAGCAGTTCATGCGCGAACCATTCGAGCCCGAAGCGGCCTCAAGCGCTCTCTCCGCGCCGGTCGTGGCCGTTCTCGATCCTCTCGCCGTGGCCGGAAAGAAAATTTATGGCAGTGAATCGTGCGATGCCTGCCACGGCGAAAACGGAGAGGGAACTCCTGTCGGGACAAAACTCGCCGGCCCCACAGCTCAGAAACCCGCCGAAGAATTGGCCAATCTTCTCCGGCATCCCACCGCCAAAATGATCGAAGGCGAGATGAAACCGCTAGAGGTTTCCGACGAGGAGATGAAGGCGCTCGTCGCCTATCTCAAGAGCTTGAAGTAGCGGCTTTCAAAAAAAAGCGGGCGGCTCGCATGGACCTTTCCACCACCTACCTGGGGATGAAGCTGCGCACGCCGCTCGTGCCGTCCGCTTCGCCCCTTTCGGAGGAGATCGACAAGGTCAAACAAATGGAAGCAGCAGGCGCCGCCGCCATTGTCCTGCATTCCTTGTTTGAAGAACAAACGGAATCGGATACCACCGCGACGAGTCCAGCCTTTCGAGTGACTCCCGCAACTTATTTAAAGCATATCGAGGCCGCGAAACGCTCCGTCAAAATCCCAATTATCGCGAGCCTCAACTGCACGACGCTCGGAGGATGGATTCGTTACGCGCGCCAGATCGCCGAGGCCGGGGCCGATGCGCTCGAGCTAAACATCTATAAAATACCGACGCGCACGAAGGTTACTGGCTCGACCATCGAGAAGGGATACATCGACGTCGTCAGGACAGTTGGGCTCAAGACGACCATTCCGCTGGCGGTAAAACTGAGCCCGTATTTCAGCAATTTTGCAAACATGGCCGCGTCGTTGGATGCCGTGGGGGCTGATGCGCTGGTCCTCTTCAATCGATTCTACCAGCCGGACGTCGATCTCGAAAAGATGGAGGTCACGCCTAACCTAACCCTGAGTACTCCAACCGACCTGCGCCTGCCGTTGCATTGGATCGGAATCCTCTTCGGAAGAATCAGTGCGAATCTCGCCGCGACGAGCGGCGTTTATCAGGCCACCGATGTCATCAAACTGGTGATGGCCGGCGCCGATGTGACCATGCTTTGCAGCGCGCTGATGCGACATGGCATCCTGCATATTCAACGGATCGAGATGGAGATCGTGGCCTGGCTCCAGAAGCACAACTACAGTTCATTGGCCGAAATCAGGGGGGTGATGAGCCAGAAGAATTGCCCCGACCCGAGTGCGTTCGAGCGAGCGCAGTACGTGCGCGGGCTTTCGAGTTATAAGTCGTTATTTCCGCTGCGGCGTTGACGGCGGCACCATCACATAGCACTCGACGCCGGAGCTGGAACGGACGCCCCGTTCACCCCAAGGCCCTCATAAGTCTCGGCGACGATTTGGTCCACGACAGCTTTCATGTCCTGGGTACGCTCCCAAACGGCCAGTTGGCGATCCGCGCCCGTCCCTCCGCGAAGAATTCGCTCGATATGCCCGATCTCGCGAAGGCTGCCAAGCTCATCCACTTCGGCTGAGATAAATTCCAGGATTTCATGGATCAAGCTGCGGGTCTCGACTTCGCACCGCCGGCCGAAATCGATCAGCTTCCCGTCGAGGCCGTAGCGGGAGGCGCGCCACCGATTCTCATCGATGACCCGGCGGCGATAAATGCGAAACGACGTGTTTTGTCGCAACAGTTTGTGCAATTTGAAGATGACCGCCTGCATCATGGCAGCCAGCGCGATCGTATCCTCGACGCCCGACTGGGCATCGCAAATCCGAAACTCCAACGTATCAAAAAACGGATGGAGCCGAATGTCCCACCAAATTTTTTTCGCGTTATCAATGCAGTTGGTGATGACCAACAGCTCGAGGTACTCCTCATATTCAGCGAGGCTTTCGAAAACGTCGGGAATTCCGGTGCGCGGAAAGCGCTCAAAAATGTTATGACGATAAGCCTTGAAGCCGGTGTTCTGGCCCAGCCAAAACGGCGAATTGACCGAGAGCGCGTAGATGTGCGGGAGAAAGTACCGGGCCTGGTTCATGATCTGGATCGCTTCCTCCCGATCCGGGATGCCGATATGCACGTGCAGCCCGAAAATGAGATTCGCCCGGGCAATTTGCTGAAGATCATTGACGATCGTGGCGTAGCGTTCACCCGCCGTGATTAACTGATCCATCCAGTGCGAAAATGGATGGGTGCCGGCGGAGGCAATCAAGAGGCCATCGCGCGCCGCAAGCATGGCTAGCTCCCGGCGAAGCTGCACGACCTGCCGGCGCGCGTCGGCGACATCGCGGCAAATTTCTGTCCCCAACTCGACGACGGACTGATGCATCTCCGATTTGACCTGTTCCTTCAGGATCATTTTTCCCTGCGCCAGGATCTCCTGAATGTGCGAACGCAGCTCGCGCGTTTCCGGATCGACAATCTGGAATTCCTCCTCGATGCCGATGGTGAACACGTGGTCGTTTCCCTTCATCGGTGACGCGGGTTTTGTTCCCTATTTGTGCGCGATCAATTTGCTTCTCGCGGCGTCGAGACGACGCACCATCACTTCGCTGGCCCGCTTATGGAGTTCGTGGCTCAGCGTCAGATCGTCGTCCCGGTGCTGCCTCAGCAAAAGGCCGGACAAACAAAGGGCAGTGCAAGCCTCGGTGGCCCGGGCATCAAAAGACCAAAGGTAAGGAGGAAAAAGCCAGGACCAACCGAGCGGCTCTCCGGCCGAGACCGTGTCGATAACGACGGTCTTCCCACCCTTCGTTTTTCCTTCCAAGACGATCGTTCCGGTTTCGATAAGATAAAAACCGCTGGCCGGTTCACCTTCGCGCAAAACAACCTGGCCCGCGTCGAACTCTGTCGGCATCGCGCAAAGAGCGAGAAGCTCAATGTGATGTGGACTCATTCCCTTGAGGAAGGGATGAGCGGCCAGCCGCTTTTCAATATCAGGATAGCGAGTCGAATGTGGTTCGCCCCGGAGTTTGTCCGCTTCGCTTTCAGCCAGGCGCCAGATTTTCGAGCCATCCGGCAGGACCTTGGTCGGCGGAGGACGAATCGAAATGTGGGTCGGCTGGATCCGGTCGAAATTAACAAAGCGCTGCGCGGGAAAGGGACGAAACTCTGGCTCGGCTTTCAAGTATTCAAGCGCTGCGGCCATGGCGATTTCCCCGGCGACCTCGGCGACATATGCCTCACTCCGCTCGGAACCTTTTACGTGCTTGTTCCTATCGTGGGCTTTTACCGCCTTGTCTTCGACTTCGATGAGCAGATTTGCGGTCGCTTGCGGTGTAGCATGCGAGCGCGTGTCGAACGCAAAGGCGACGTGAGCAAAGAAGTTGTGGTCCATAAACAACGCTTAAACCTTCCGGCATTCGCAGAGTGAAAACCTCCCTGGTGGACGCTGGCCACGAACAATCGTTGTGCTGGCGCGCGCGTTACTTTTTCAGCGTGCGCACGTAAGCGACGAGCGCTTTGATCTCGTCGTCGGATAATGTGCCGGCAAATGCTTTCATGGTCGTCTTGCCACCTTCCTTCACGCCGTCCTTGATCGATTGCGCGGCCTTCGAGTCACTAAAGGAAGCTTGAACCTTGGCATCAGTCAGGTCTCTGGCGTTCAATTGCTTTCCCATCTTCGTGTCGGCAGCGCCGGTCTTACCGTGGCACTGCGCGCAGTGCTTGTCCCAGTTCGCCTTCGCATCCGCTGCGCGAACCGAAACGGTTGAGGCAACGAAGAGGCTAACGATGATGCAAACGATTGTTTTCATAACTGGATTCCTTTCTCGATGAATCACTTTCTGGTTGTTTCTACTGCTAGGCCCGGAGGCACAAACTTCAAGTCTGACGGTTGATCTTTTGGACGGGGGGAATCGGCGGATGTTCGAAAACTTCGCCAGCGCTCCAGCGGCACCGCAGCCACGGCCATCAGGACGAGCTGGCTGAGCATGAATCCAATCAGCCAGGGAAACCCTTTCTGCATGAAACCGTACGAGTGCAATCCGACTCCGAGCATGTTGACGCCGAACCAGGAGAAGCTCGTGATGATGTTTCCAAAAATCGCCATGGTCATCAGGCCACGCTGTTGAATGTAACCACCCCAGCGGGCATGAAGAATGAGTGCGCACCAAAGGACGATGAGGAGCGCGCCGTTTTCTTTCGGATCCCACCCCCAGAACCGGCCCCACGATTGGTCCGCCCAGATCCCCCCCAGGACGGTGCCGACGAAGCTGAACAGGGTGGCGAAACAAACGACGCCATAAGTCATGCGCGAAAGCGAATCGGCCGTCTTGCGTTGCAGCGAACGGGTAAAGACGCCGCGAATCACGTAGATGATCGCCAGCATGCCCGCGAGGAACATCGCGGAATAGCCGGTGGTGATCGCGACCACGTGCGTCGCCAGCCAGATGTTAGTGTCGAGCACGGCTTGCAACATCTCGAGGGTGTCGCCGCTGCCCGCGAGATGATGGGCAATGATCAAGGTGATGAACCCGATCGCGCCGGCGCAGGCGGCGCCGATTCCATCCCGGAAAATTCGCTCCAGAATCAGGGCCACGATAACCGCGCCCCAGCCGATGAAAATAGCCGACGAATAGAGATTAGTGACGGGCGGCCGCTCCTGGAGATACATACGCGACGCAAGTCCAAAAGTGTGAACGGCGAGCGCGAGCAAAAGCAGATAGAACACCGTGCGATTAAGCGGGCGGTCCCAGGCCATCCAGGAAATGCAAGCGAACAGGAACGCGAGCACGTAGAGCGTCATGCTATGCGTGAACGGATCGACGTGATTGAACACGAATTCATAAGAGGCGCGGCTGGTCGCGCGCGGCTGCTCCTGCGCCAGACGATCGCGCAGCAGATCGACCTGTTGGTTGAAAGCGCGGTGATCCCGCACGCGATAAGCATCGCCGAGCGCGGCGTAAGCCTGGGCCAAGGGATGAACCTCACGGGCAAGAAGCGATTCAAGCAAAGCCTGGCCGAGTGAGCTCCAATCTTTCGATTCTCCGGCGGGCGGGATCGGCAGGATGTAAGCCATCTCCGCGATCTCCTGATATCGCTGCATCAGTCCGGCGACGCGGTCGAGCGTCGCCTGGTCGAACTTCTCCCCGCCTTCCCGCTGGCGCGCCGCCTTGGCGGCTTCGGGGATTCCGCGGGAGAAGAGCTGCAATTCGCCCACAAAATTTTCCGCGCCTTCGGGCTGGAGACTGTTTTTCAACCGCTGGTAAAGGACGAGTGCGTTCCGCAGATTCACGATCGCGCTTTGAAACGCCGAGCGTTCGACCGACTGAAGTTTTTCGGCCTGCGCGCCCTGTTCCTCGATCTGTCGCAGGAACGGCTTCAGCTCGGTGTAACTAAAATATTTGCGGTCGCTCTGCTGCCAGCCAAACAAGCCGAGCACTTCATCGTTCTGGATCACGAAGGCCGGATGTTGGTCCGCAGCCGACGCGACGAAGAGTGTGTCCGTCAGCCAGCGCATCGCGTCGATCCGGCGGCCATCCGGGAGCCGCAGGGTTTGTTTGCTGTGAATGATGAGAAGCGAATTACGCGCGACCGTATCGAGCGGCTTAACCCGGCCGCCGACCAGCACCGGGGTTTTTCCGAACTTCACCAGGTCGAAATCACCGCTGGGATTGGGCGGCGGTCTCCAGCTCAAAGCCAGCCAGAGCAGAGCCAATCCCAGGACAAGCGCAGGAAAAAATCGCCTCATGCGAACGCCGCCTTTCGCCGGCGGGAGAAACCGAAGAGGTGGTAGCCGAATTGAAGGAGCAGCCCGGCGGCAACGATCACGCACGCAACATAGGGCGCGATGATGCCTGGGT
>Ga0190275_10002570_pt1 | contig 13029 bp, 7 predicted proteins | sample Popmic550T_FD_133745 | JGI IMG/M metagenome (GOLD analysis project Ga0190275, IMG submission 133745) | Populus adjacent soil microbial communities from riparian zone of Yellowstone River, Montana, USA - 550 T | ecosystem: Environmental > Terrestrial > Soil > Riparian zone > Trees stand | place... | reverse complement strand
GAAGAGGTCACGCATCGCCTCGCTCGTCCTCTGGTATGGCAGCAGTTGGTACTGCTGGAGGTAGAGCACTCTGGCCTTGACCCCCGGCCCGTACCGCACGCCCGAGCGGACTGCCTTTGCGAACTCCCCCTGCGTCGTCTTCCCGCACGCTTGGCACCGAAGCACCGCGAGCCGATGCTCCGTGACCTTCAACTTCGCCGGCACGACCTCCCAGACCTGCTGGCGGCGGTGGCCGACGACGCGCCCCGCGGCTAACGACGCGTGGCAGCTTCGGCACTCGCGCGGGCGGTGCTCGACTGTGCGGTCGGGGCGAGCGGAGAGCCGCAGCGTCTCCCCACGGTGCCCGGCTTGGCCTCCGGATCGTCTGCCCGACGGCCGGCGTAGGCTCCTCATCCGCTTCGCCCACGGTGGGTCGGTTGAGGGCGGCCGCGATGAGTTATGAGAGTCTTTCGCGATGAGCGCCTCCAACTCCGCGTTCCGGCGTTGGAGCTGGAAGTTATGCCCGCGCAGGTCGCTGGCTTCAGACTGGAGCCGCTCGTTCTGCGTCTTGAGTTGTCCGACCTGCTCGGACAAGGCGTCGATGGTGCGCTGCTGCTGGTCAGGGTCTGGAGGGCCGTAGAGTGCGTGGCGGCCGAAGGCGTCTTCAAAGAGCCTGAGGAGAGCACCCGGCCCCTGAAGGTAAGCCTGGTAAATCCGCCATGGCATCGAGTCGGGCAGTTGCAGGGCCACAGTTCATTCCCCTCAGAGAAGAAAAGGCGAGGCATCAAGAGAAGGAGTAGTATACTGGTGACCAATGACGCCCTTATCTCGCCGCTATCACCTTTCTTTGCTTGCCTTTACCTCATAGCTGAATAGAAACCGTCAATAAGATTATTCGTAAAATATCCAAACCGCGAAACCCTTAATCCCTTTTATTCTCACAGTTAACTTGACCAATGCGAAGAGCGTGGGACAGATAAGCGATAAGGCCTTTCAATCAAGGGTGGCAAAACCTCTTGACGTTTACCTGCATCTCTTTCAACTTTTTTATTACAGCCCCTGTGGCCGATAATGGTGCCTACACCCGTTTACGAAGAAAAGCATTGACTCGCGCGGAGGAGAGGTTGTAGCTTTAGCGCCGCATCACCGCCTCGCAATTACTGAACCGGCGGCAATAGAGTATCGCCGTCGGCCTCAAATCATGCTCCCACAGTTTGGGCCCGCTCTCTCACGTCGAAGAACCGGCGTGGCTAACTCCGGCGGGCGACGTGGTCGCCCACACCACGGAGAGACGACTTGTGACGTAAATTGCAGCGACGCGCGGGTGGGAGGTGCGGACGCGCACGCCGGTCAGCCGTTCGTAGTGGCACGAGCAAGCCGATGAAAGAAGAGAATCACACCGCAGGTGAGAGCAGCGCGGGGGCAGATGCCGGGGGAGACCAGCCCGAGGAGTTGGGTGGCTGGACGGAAAATGACTGGCAGGGCCTCCTCCTCTACATCCGACACGGGCGATGCACGCCCTTCCTCGGCGCCGGGGCGTCCGACCCCGTCCTCCCGCTCGGCGGCGACGTGGCAGAGATTTGGGCGAGAGAGCACAAGTACCCTTTCCCCGACAAGAGAAATCTCCCGCGCGTCGCGCAATACGTTGACGTGGCGATGGGCAAGAGCACCTCGAAGCTGCTGCTGACGGATATGTTCGCCGGCCTCGGCGAGCCTGACTTCGGCGACCTCAACGAGCCGCACCGCGTCATGGCCGACCTCGGGCTGCCGGTCTACATCACGACCAACTACGACGACTTCATGGCCTCGGCCATTGAGCGCGGCACGACACCGCGGACGCCTCAGCGCGTGTTCTGCAAGTGGTACATGGAGCCAGATGCCAGCGTCGCGGCTCAGTATGACGCCATCACTGCCACCCCAGAATCGCCCGTCGTCTTTCACCTCCACGGCACCCTGAAAGTGCTCGAATCCATGGTGCTGACGGAAGACGACTACCTTGACTTCCTGATGAACAGCTCGATTGAGCCCAAGATCATCCCGTCGCGGATAGAGCGCGCGTTCACCGAGACCTCCCTCCTCTTCATGGGGTACAGCCTCGAAGACATGAACTTTAAAGTCCTCTTCAGGAGGATAACAGCCTACATGAAGAGGAGCACGATCACCAACCACGTCTCCGTCCAACTCGCGCCCGTGCCCGGTGAGACCATTGATGAACAGATCGAGCGCGCCAAGGATCAGAAAGAATACTTGGAGAGGCGCTTCAACCTTCAGGGGATAAAAATTTACTGGGGGTCGTGCAGCAAGTTCGCGCGCGAGCTACGGAAGCGGCTATGACAGTGAACACCTCCGACGCCGACGAACCTTACGTCGGCCCGCGCCCCTATGAGCGTGCCGACTCGCACCTCTTCTTCGGGCGCGGGCGCGAGGCCGAGGAAATCCTCTCGCTCGTCATCGCCCACCCGATAGTCCTGCTCTACGCGCAGTCGGGCGCGGGCAAGACCTCGCTGCTCAACGCGCGCGTCATCCCGCTACTCGAAGGGCAGTACGCGCAGGTCTTCGGCCCGGCGCGCGTCGGCGGCGATGAGCAGGGTGACGAGGCCCGAACCGAGGGCCAGAATGTTTTCGTCAGAAACGCCCTGATGAGTCTTCAGGTGACAGAGGGCGCGCCCTCCGGGCAGAGTCTCGCGCAGATGTCCTTCAGCGACTTCCTCGGTGCGCAGCCGCCGCCGTCCGGCGTGCCCGACGGCATCAAAAGCCTCCGCGTCATCATCTTCGATCAGTTCGAGGAGCTGTTCACCGCCTACATTGAGAGGTGGCAGCAGCGGGAGGGGTTCTTCGAGGCCGTCAGCGCCGCGCTCGACCGCGACCCGCACCTGCGCGTCTTGTTCGCATTGCGCGAAGAGTACTTAGCCGGGATGGACAACTTCAGCCAGCTCGTGCCGGAGCGTTTGAGAACCCGCTTCCGGCTGGAGGGGCTGCGCGAGGCGCGGGCCAAAGAGGCCGTCAGCGGCCCGCTCGAATTCACCGACCGCTCGATCACCGAAGAAGGACTCGACAAGCTCGTCCGCAACCTGCTGAAGATTCCGTGCGGGCGCGGCGCGAGGGCGCGGGAGGTTGACACCGAATTCGTCGAGCCGGTGCAACTCCAGCTCGTGTGCCAAGACATGTGGGAGTCGCTGCCGCCGGAGGTCAAGAGGATAGACACCGAACACGTCAAACAATTCGCCGACGTGGATCAGGCGCTGGAGAAGTACTACGAGAAGTGTCTCGGCAAGCTGGCGGCGGAGGGCGTGAACGAGGGCGGGCTGCGCAAGTGGTTCGAGAGGGAGTTGATCACGCCCCAAGGCGGGCGCAGCCTTGTCTTTCTCGATGAGAGTACGGGCAAGGCGGGCGGCCTCTCCAAGCGCAGCGTCTTGAGGCTTGAGAAGCTGCGACTGATCCGCCCCGTCCCCCGCGGCGGGGCGACTTGGTATGAGTTAACGCACGAGCGCTTCATCTACCCCATCCGCCGCTCGAACGAGGATCAGAGCCGAGAGCGCGGCCGGGAGAAGTTCACGCTCGACGAATTTGAGGAGCGGGCGCAGTCGTGGGAGCAGGCCGGGAGGCCGCGCGAACAACTCCTGACCGGCGAAGAGATCAAGGCCGTCGAACTGCTGCGTAAAACCGTCGGCGATGACATCTCCGAGAGCGACCTCCTTAAACAGTTCGTGCTGGAGAGCGAGACGGAGAGGCTCAGGAAAAGACAGCTCGAACTGGCGCGGGAGAAGAAGTCACTGATCGTCCAGAAGATATACCTCATCTTCGCGCTGGTCGTCATCGGGGGGCTTGCTTTCTACGCGTTCATGGAGAACCGCCGGACGAAGGACGCCAACGAGCGCGCGGCGCGCGCGTTGCAGGTCGCGCGCGGCGAGCAGGCGACGTTCTACAGCGGGGTGAGGGGCAAGGAGTACGACGCGCTGGCGCTCGGCATCGAGGCTCTGGGCGACCCGTTGAAAAACGTCCCGCCACGGGACGAGGCGCTGGAAGGGATACGGGCCGCGCTGCGGGCCGCCGACCGGAAGGTGTGGCTGAGGGAGTGCATCTCGTCACCGGGCGGCTTCTTTTTCTCCCCGAACGGGCAACTCGTGATGGCCGTCAGCAACGATAAACTCCACGTCTGGGACACGGCCTCGGGCGAGCACCTCTACAGCAAGCCCGAGCAAGGCGCGGTCAGGTGGACGCAAGTCGCCTTCTCGCACTCCGACCGGCTGCTGCTCGCGGTCGGCACGCCGCTGCCGGGCGACGGGGGGCAGCAGAAGTTCGGGCAAATGGCCCCGGACAAACCCGCTGGCGGAGACGAGCAGGAACCAAAGACCGTGGTACTCGTGCTGAACGCGCGTGATGGCGGAGCGGCCGGCGACCTTCAGGATAAGCTACAGGGCGCGAGCGGGCTGCGCATGTCTAGAGACGAGCGTCGCATCCTGTCCATCCTCGAAGGGGGCGAGGTGGCGATCCTTGATGTTGAGGGGGGCTCCGGCAATCTGCGCAAACCCTTCCCGAAAGATCGCTGGAGTCAGATTGATCTGTCGCCCGATGGCAGGCGTCTGGTCGGGATTAACGACACCGACAACGCGATGGAGGTGTGGGACACGGAAGCCGTGAAACCTGTTTCCGACCCGCTCCGCATCGAGATGATATTCAGCGAGGAGACGTCGGACACGATCAAGTTTTCGCCCGACGGCAACGTAGGAGTGCTTGCCAGAGAGACACCCGGCGTCGCGACGACCGCCTTCGTGTTGTGGGACTCGGAGACGGGGCGGAAACTCGCCTCGTTCAGCGAACCCCTCAAGGTGCGCCACTTCTCGTTCATGCCCGGCGGCAGACGGATATTCGTCGTGGGCGACACGCTCGCAAAAATTTACGAACTGGACGGGCGTCTTTCCAGCAGCCGCCCGCTGCCCCCGGAGAAGATACTCTCCTACGGCGACGGCTTCCTCATCACACTCGGCGGCGAAGGCGATAAGGTTGTAGTCTCGCTCTGGGATGTGGAATCCACCGACCCCGCCCTCGCCTCGCGGCCGCTAGTCGAGACCGAAGGCCACAAGATACAGAAGGCCACGCACTCCCTTAGTCGCAAGCTCATCGTAACCGCGACCGAAGACAACATCACACAGGTCTGGGAGGTCAGAGAGCCGACTAACTTCGACTCTTATTCGGTCGCCGAGTTGCGCAAAGCGGCGTGCGACAAACTCCGTCACCAGAGGGAGTACCAGCAGGTGAGGGCGCAGTGCGGTGAGCAGTGAGCGTCTCGCGCGCGACGCCCGCAGGCTGCGCTCAGTTTGTCGCACGAGGGCTGACTTGTTTCGCGGGTCAATTTTTGATGACGATGCCTCTTCTTTTTTTGTGAGTTAGCGCCTTGCGATGGGGCGGCAGCTTAGGAATTTTGACTTCTCCCAGCTTCTTCCAGCCGACCTCATCGGCGCCGCAGTCACCCTTCATGCATACCTCGATGTCGAGCACGGGATGAATCTCCCAGTCGGTGGCCCTGTTGCGCGGGCTGTACATACGTCCCGTGTCGAGCAGCATGAGGCCCTTCACCCTGACGAGAAACTTGTTCCGGTCGCCATTGTAGATCAAGTTCTCAAGATTCTCCTTCCACTGCGCGTTGCGCGCGCGCGCGCGCGGCGTCACCTCAGCCGTTACTGAAGTCAGCGCCCATAACGGCCGTTTGAGGCCGAGGTCGTCCTTGGAGACGAGGGACAGGCGGATGTTAATGTTCTCCGGCTCGGGCCGGTTGCAGCTCGCGGGGTTAAGCTCGCCCCAAGCGGCATCAATTAGGTAGGCGTCAACGCTCACGTATCGCCCTTCACCCAAGTCCTTAAGTTCCGCCCGACTCTGGCCGACGATCCAGCGCGGCGGGTAGTCGTATTTTTTGATCTCCTCTACACCGAGGGTCAGCGGCTGTGGCTGTTCCTGCGGGGCGGTCAATAGATTCTTTCGCGCGTTGAGCTGCCTATCCCAACAGCAGCCCGCGTCCGGGCAGTCGCCGATTCGGCCCGCGGCGGGGGGTGTCTGCGCCTGAAGGGTCAGTCCAATCACGGCGAGCAGTGAGGAAAGCGTAAGCATTCGGGACGGAAAATTCATGTTCAAGTCCTACGCGTCATTCTAAATCGAAAGCGACCGCGCCCACGCACGGACTCTCTGAAAGGAGGAGGCGCGGGCTTTCAGTGCCGCGCCGTGAATGACTCCGGTAATTAAATCGTAGAACAGCTGCGGGATTAATTTGCTAGGTCCATGTGAGGTACTCCAAATAGTTAATGACAAGACGAAGTTCGAGCCGCCAGCAACCCACATGATGTACGCGAGGTTATGCCCGTAAGGGGAACAAGTCAATAGCGAGTAGTGTTGCAGCAATCGATTTTCTGATTATACTCGTCCTGCTCTCATACCTCGTGATGCCCGGGTAGACGGCATTACGGACGATTGACTAATTCTCGCTCATCTAGCCTCACCCCATCTGACTGATTTCGATGGATTACGAGCCGTGATGGCTACATGTCTTGCGTGCGGCTTGGATCTATTGAGGGTAAAGCCTCCTGACTCGAACTCGTTCGCTGGCGACGGGAGCATGCAGGCGGCTGCGGCCGTCGCCGCCAGCATGGCGGAGCGCTTGACGAAAGTCCGACGATTATATGTTCTCATGAGAAATCTTCCGGTAAGGTGAATGCGCCCGGCGGCGCGGCGAAGTGACGCACGGGGCACGTCCACTTCGCCGCGCGCAGGTCTTCGAGTGAGGCGGGCCCGAAGTTAACCTTAACGTTTAGTCGCCCCGCGCCTCTTCTTGCCCGACTTGGCGGACTTGCGCGAGGCCGGGCTTTTGCCCGCGCCCTTCTTCGAGGCGCCGCCCTTCCGCGCCGCGCCGCCTCCGTCAGTGGGCAGGGCCTCGCCCTTCGCATCGGGGTGGAGCAGGAAGTCGTTCGCGTTACCGTAGTGATGATACGCTCCCCAAGTCGAGCCGTTGTGAATGATGCGCTCGCGCGCGCGCCTGAGCGCCTGGCCGAGCGTACGGTCTGAGGTGAAGCCCGGCGGCGTCGTTTCGCTCCCGCCGAGCCCGCCGCCCTCCTCGAGGTCGAGCCCTTTATTCACCACGTCGAGCGGCTGGCCCGTCAGCGCGTACTCGTAGAAGGTCGTCGCGAAGTTCACCGCGAGGTCGTCCTGCACGGGCCAGCCCGCGCCGATGTAGTTCTGCACGCCGCGCTCGAAGAAGGCCTCGGCGATGCCGGCGAGGTGTCGGTTCATCTCGGCGGCGCTGAGCTGCTGGCTCTTGTTGACGACGGCCGAGAAGCACGCGTTCGCGAAGATGAGGCGCGGGACGCGGCGCGCGCGGAATATCTCGCGCGCCGTCAGGTAGCTGTTCGCGCCGAAGACCCAGCCGCCGCGCGAAGGGTTCTTCTCGTCGAACGTCCCGTGGCCGGCGTAGTGGACGACGTCGAACCCGCCTTCGAGGATGAGCCCAAGAATCCTGACGGGGTCACACTCTGTGTAGCCGATGCGGTCGACTATGTCTATCTTCAAGTTCCACCTGTTCTTGATGTAGTTGAGCACGCGCACGACGGCGCGCCCCTCGTCGCGCGCGCCCGACAGTTGGTACTCGGGCTCGGGGGCCGGGTCCGCGATGACGAGGACGCGGAGCGTGTCGTTGAGCGGCGGGGCAACGCCCGGCGCGCCCGAAAGGAAGGTTCGGAACTGCCGCGTGAGGCTCAGGTTCGTGCCGAAGTAGGCGCTGCCGGAGGTCGTCGCGAAGCAGGCCATCTCCCAGGGGAAGGAGGCCGTGTTGCCGTCGACGACGAGCGTCAGGGGCTCGGAGGTGTTGAGCACCTGGCTGAAGTCTTCGGGGAGGAGGACTGTGTTGAGCAGTCGCCCGTAGGTCTCCTGCTCGTCCTTGTTCGTCGAGAACATCAGATCGCGCGCGATGCCTTCCGCAAAGAACGACTGCACGTCCACCTCGCGGACGGGGATGACGGCCGTCTGCGTGAGCGCGGAGAAGCGGAAGATGTCGCCGTCGCGCTCGACCGTGATGCGCGGCCCGAACCTGGCCGGCGCGGAGTCCTGGCCCGGCCTCTCGGGCGCGTGGTCGTCGGCCTTCGGCAGCTCGCTCGTCTCCACGACGATGTCGAGCCTCGCGGCCGAGTCCTCGCGCCTAATCACGTTCAGCATCTTCGTGATCTGGCCGAAGCGCACGTCGTTGTGCTCGACGATGGTCACGCGCTTGAGTACCTGTTCTTCGGGCGTCTTGTAGAGCGCGTGGAAGGCGTCGCAGATTCCGAAGAGCAGGCCGCGCAGGGCCCTTTCGAGCGGGAGGCTGCCCAGGCCGGAGCCTATCAGGAGCGTGGCGAAGTTGTCCTCGCCGAGCGCCGCGATGCCGTAGGTCACGTTGTGCATCAGGTAGCGCAGGTCGTCCTGGCTGAACTTCCCGTTCTCGCCCATGCCGGCCAGCAGCACGGCCTTCGCGGCCAGCTCACTCCGGGGGACGGGTAGGAAGAAGAGCTGCCCCAACTCGCTGCCGACCATCGAGCGCTTGAGGGCCCCGCTGATTAAGTAGCCGAGCTTCTCGTCGAGCCGCTTGACGCCGCCCGCGGGCGCGACGCCCTTGTACTGGCCCACGGCCACGACCGGGGCCTCGACCTTCGTCACGTCCCCCTGCGCGACCGTGACCTTCAGGCGCAGGCGGGACTTGTCGGGCGCGCCCTGCGGCCTCTCGCTCTCGTCCTCCTTGTGCTTCTCCAGCGGCCGCGCCGGCCTCCCGTCGCCGACGAGCGCCCTCGTCAGCGTCTCCTCGACGACGCGCTTCTCCTCCGGGGTCAGCTCGTTGCGCGCTGCCTTGCGCGCGTACTGCTCAAGGTCGAAGCCGACGAGGTGCTCGCCGATGCCGCGCGACCAGCGCGCGCCTTCGGGCAGGAACCCCCGCGGCGCGATAGGCTGGCGCGGCAGCGCGGAGGCGACGCCCGAGTTGAGCAGCTGCTCGACCGCCGCCATCACCTTGTCGTTACGCGGTAGGCCGCCGTGATCCTCCTCGACGTAGTAGGTCGTCACGCCGTCGAGCAGCCCGAGCCTGTGCGGGACGCGCCCGTCGCCGTCGAGCGTCTCGACGTAGCCGAACTCGCCGGGGGCGTGGATCGAAATGCCCGAGAGCGTGCGGCGGTTGCAGCCGGCGATGTAGGTCATGCGGTCGGGGTTGATGGTCGCGGGGTCGCGCAGGTCGTCGTGGAACACGCGCGCGCGGTCGAGGTGAGTCTGCGAAATGGTGAAGTCGCCCCACGTGTCACGGCTGTAGAGGTCGGTCGCGCCGGCCGCCAGCTTATCCTGGTCGGGCAACATCTGGTAGCTGCCGACGAAGGTGTTGATGATGTCGAGCAGCTGCGTCATGCCGTGGCGCAGGTCGACGCGCTCAAGCCACCGCACGAGCTTCTCGGCCCCCGTCATCACCTGCGGGATGCTGAAAGAGCCGTAGCTGGGCGTGCCCATCATGACGAGCCGGCCGCGCTGGCCCTGCCCCCCGCCGGGGAGGCTGTCCCAGGTGTCCTTATGCTGGTGTATGAAGTAGCGCGAGACGAGGCCGCCCATCGAGTGCGCGACAAGGTGGACTGGCCCGCCGTCGGGGGTGCGTAGAATGTTTTTGAGGAACCCGTCGAGCGCGTCGGCCGCCGACTTGATGTCCTTGCGCCAGTCGAAGGGGAAGGGGCGAACGTTCCAGCGGGCGCTGAGTTTGAGCAGGAGCCGCGCGTAGGTGCGCTTGTCTATCACGCTGGCGGTGACGCGGAAGGCCGAGTCGGCCTCCTGCGAGCCACTCTCGTTGAGCCGCAGGCGGCTGACGCGGCCGAGCGGGAGCCTCCACAAGTTGACCCAGACCAGGTCCTCGTCGCCGCCGCCGTCGGTGGTGATGAGGTTCGAGCCCATGATGCCGGGCAGCACCACCACCGTGCCGACCTGCGGGCCGCGCGTGCGCGTCCGGCGCACGTCCTCGGCGATCTTCTTCAGCGCCTCGAACTCTTCGTCGCCGAAGAACTCGCGCATCGCGCGCTCGTCGCCGGCCCCCCCTCTGCCCCTCGTCGCGGACTGGAGTCTGGCTTCGACTTCGTCCCAGTCCATCTTCGCTATTCTTTCCTGATCGCTTATCGACATGATGCTCCTCCCTGAGGATGTTCGGGTTTCGGGCCGTGGTTGGGAAGCGCCGTCGCCCGGCTAATAGGCGGGGTGCGGGGGCCGGCTTCGGGCCGGGCGCGAAGCCGATTGGCTAATCGTGGAAAGCTCGGCGTCTGTAAAATTAGGCGCGTGAAGTTGCTCCGAGTAACGAGAGGCGTTCTCGTCAACTGGTACTGCCTGACAGGAGGCAGCGGCAAGATAGTCCAGAATGCAACTGAGTGTCAATAAGGTTGTATCCTGACCGTGGGAGACGGAACAAACATGGTATCCCCCTGCGCCAACTCCTCATCTTCGGCAGGACTGGCCTGCCAGAGGTGCGGAGTTGGGTCAAACAGTGGTTGAAGTGATGAGATAAAAAGGTGGACACACCGCCCGGAGTGACTGATTCTTCGTGTGCCAACAAGAAGAGGAGGTCACCCCGTCCGACGTGTCCGCTCAGATATTACGCCATGATACGCCGAACGACAGAGCCCACTTACCTACGCTTCGAGCTGGTGCGCTTCACCCGCGAGCATGGCATCAAGCCCGCGGCCCAGCAGTTCTCGACCACGGTCAAAACGGTGCGCAAGTGGCTGCGCAGGTGGGAGCCCGGCTCGCTCCGCAGGCTCGCAGACAGAAGCCGCGCACCCATCCACCCGCGCCGCCGGATCACGACGGGGCAGCGCCGGCAGGCCATCTCACTCAAGCGTAAGCTGCCTTCTTGGGGCGCGGCGCGGATGAAGCGGGACTTCCGCCTCCCGCTCTCGGAGAAGGCGCTCTTACGCATCTGGCATGAGGAGGGGTTGTCGAAGCGCAAGCGCCGCAAGCACAAGACCAAGCAGTGCCTGCGTGAGGTGAAGAAGGCGTGGCGGCTCTTCGAGCAGACCTGTGTGGATACGAAGGACTTGTGTGACATCCCCGAGCTATGGGCGCAGGCGCAAAGGCTGGGGCTGCCGCGCTACTAGTACACAGCCAGAGAGGTGGTCTCGGGCTGGCACTACGTCTCCTACGCGCAGGAATGCACGCTCGCTTACGCGAAGCTCTTCGCCGAGGTCATCCTCTCTCACCTAACGGCGTGCGGGGTGAAGTTCAAAGACTCGCGCCTCCAGACCGACAACGGTAACGAGTTCGTCGGCAACTGGCAGCGCAAGAGTGACAGCAAGTTCACCGAGGCGGTCGAGTCGGTCAAGGGGTTGCGGCATACGCGTTGCCCGCCGCGCGCCCACACTTGGCAGAGTGACGTGGAGACGGCGCACCGCCTGATCGAGGACGAGTTCTATGAGGTCGAGCACTTCAGCTCGCGCACTGACTTCCTGCGCAAGGCCAAGGCTTACAACCTGTGGTTCAACGTGGCGAGGCATAACCGCGGCAAGTAGCACAAGACGCCGTGGGAGTTAATCCACGAAAGAGAGCCGAAGGTTGACCCGGCGATCTGTGCGCTGCCGCCGGTCTACCTCGACGAGTTGTTTATGAAGAAGCTCGATTCAAAGTTGCAATGGGGGTACGATGTTATTCCGCATCCCTCAATCTCACTATTCTCACTCTTCATCGTATTGCAAGAAGTTGGCTGCATTGAGTTCCAAGTTCTCCCGCCCGTGGTCATACTTCATCACCGTCTTCGGATCCTTGTGCCCGCTCATCATCTGCACCTGTCGGTAGGAGAGTCCTTGATCTAAGGCACGGGTGATGGCGGTTCGCCGCAGGTCATGCGGCGAGAGCTTTCCGACGCCCGTGAACTTGCCCCACTTGCGGACGATATACCAGCCCATGGTCGATGAGAGCGGCTTGTCGAACTCAAGCGTCCGGTAGTTGGTGTGCGGCTGGAAGATGAACTGGTCGGGGCCGTCCGAGTGTTGGAGTGAGCGGCGCGTGCGGTCTATCCGGAGATATTCGTCAATCGCCTTCTTGACTTCACCGGGGATGGGCTGCGTGCGTTCCCTTCCCCCTTTGACTTTGAACTTGATGACCCAGCGCCCGTGGCTCCACTTCACCTGCGAGAGCCGAAGGCCGCAGGCTTCCGACACACGAATCGAAGTTCGCAGCATCAAGAGCAGCAGCGCGTAGTCTCGCGCGCCATCGGCCTTCTCACGGTTAGGCCCGCTCAAGAGGTATCGCACTTCCTTGGCCGTCAGTGCTCTCCCGCTCAAGTCATCCGGGACGGCGGGCGGAGACACCAGCTTCGATAACGCGGGGTTGCGAGTGACAAAGCCTCCGACCTGCAAGTAATCGTAGAGCGAGCGTACTATCGAGAGCTTGAAGGCGACTGTTGAAGCGCTCTTCTTTTGTGTGATCAGTTGGTCGCGCCACCGCTGTACGTCCTGAGGGGCAATCTCTTCAGGATGACGTGGCCCGGTGAAACGAAAGAACTCGCGCACCACCCGGCGATAAGCGCGGCGGGTCTCTTCGGAAACGGAGCGTTCGCAGAAAGCAGCAGCCACGTGAGAGTCGAACTGCCGGGACAAAGAGGAGTCTGTGACTGCGGTGGGGTGCAGGCTTTGGAGGCTGTTTTCGTCAGGCATCGAGAGGAATAATCTCCTTGGACAGACTTTGTCGAGCTGAACGGCAGGAATAATGCCTCTCCTATATATAAAGAGTCAAGCGAATATTTAAGAAAAGGGTAATTACCTTAAATACCATGCGAAGGCGCGTGAAACGTGTTAAACATTTGAGCGGACAGCTTTTGATTGCTCGTTTTTGAGTTGGTGAGAAGCAATGGAGGAGCAAAGTGGGACGGAATCAGTAGCTCGGTGCTAGGTCTCTTCAGACTATCCATTATCGGAATTGCCGTGAGAGAATGTGAAAAACGAGGTTTAATCCCCGACGTGATAAAATTAGAGGGCGTGAAACGTCGCGTGAAACGAATTTTGATGGGGCTGTTTTAGGCGCGAG
>Ga0190275_10002569_pt1 | contig 13029 bp, 12 predicted proteins | sample Popmic550T_FD_133745 | JGI IMG/M metagenome (GOLD analysis project Ga0190275, IMG submission 133745) | Populus adjacent soil microbial communities from riparian zone of Yellowstone River, Montana, USA - 550 T | ecosystem: Environmental > Terrestrial > Soil > Riparian zone > Trees stand | place... | reverse complement strand
GGTCCTCGGTGCTCAGGCCCGGCACATCCATGTAGACCGTCACGCCGTCGTCGGTCACCAGCACGTCGGCGGGCGGGACGAACGCGTTGCCCTCCGAGGTGAAAAGGCGGTTGAGGTCGCGCAGCCACGGCGCGACCGGTTCCATGAGGGTGGTCATCACCCCTCCTTTCGTCTTCGTGTTCGGCCGGCGCCTCCGGCCTAGGTCGTTTGCTCACGAGGAGGTAGGACGCGGCGTGGTCGAGGTCAAGCCGGAGTTCGGCCGCAGCCTTCAACCGTTGCAGCCGCGCGGCCGCGGCCTAACGGGGAGTCCATCGACACCGACGCGAGCGAGCCACCGAGGACCGGCGCCGGTGTCCGACGGGGGCACATCTTCACGCTGCAGGCCGGGATCGGTGCCACCGAGACCGCGATCTATTTGGCGGTCGCCGCGCTGCTGGTGCTCGCCGCGGTCATGACGCTCGTCGGCACGGTGGTGGACGTGATCCAGGGCGCCGATTCACGCCGGATCGACGACACCGGGCTCTTCGTACTCGACCGGGTGCTGCTGCTGTTCATCATCGCCGAGCTGCTCTACACGCTGCGCGCCGTCAACTTCGGGGGCCGGGTCCTCGTCGAGCCGTTCCTGTTCATCGGGCTGATTGCCGTGGTCCGGAAGGTGCTGGTCGTGACCGCCGAGGCCGAGCAGCAGGACGTCAGGTCGTCCGACCTCGTGCTGCAGCTCGGCGGGTTCGCAGCGCTGGCGCTCGTGCTGGCGCTGTCGATCTACCTGCTGCGCCGGAGCGCGAGCTCGTAATGCTCGACGGCGCGCAGCGCGTCGACGACCGGCGGCGGCACCGGGTGACGGTCGCGGAGCGCGCTCGCGACCGCCGGGAGCCCTGCGAGCACCGCGGCGGGGTGGCGGCGGGCGGCGGCCGCCGTGCGGCGGGCGGCCAGGCGCCAGGGCAGCCGCGACCACCAGGTCCCGAGGTCGTTGCCCATCGTCGCGCGGCCTCGGCGGCGGCGCCGGGGCGACGGCGTCGGATGGTGGTGGACGATCAGGGCGGGGTCGTAGGCGAGGCGCCAGCCGGCGGCGGCGAGGTCGAGCGCGACCCGCTGCTCCTCGCCACCGAAGCCGGACCCGCGCGCGAAGCCGCTGACCTCGAGCAGGGCGCACGCGCGCAGGACGGCGCCGCAGGCCACGAACCCCAGCAGCGCCGGAGCGCCCTCGACGCGCGCGCACGTCGGATCGAGGCGCTCGTCAGGACCGACCAGCACGCGCGCCTGCAGTACCGCGAGCCCAGGGTCGCCGGCGAAGCGCTCGGCGGCCGTGGCGAGCGCGCCCGGCACGAACCATGAGTCGTCGTCGCAGAGCGCGACGATCTCGGTGCCGAGCGCGCGCGCGCCGAGCGTGCGGGCCGCCGGGCCGTGGTCCGTGGTCAGCGTCACCACGTCCACTTCGCCGGGGCGATGGCCCGCCGCGCGCACGGCGGCGGCGAGGTCGTGCGAGGTGCCGTTGTCGACGACGACGACCCTCGGGGACTCCGGCAGCGCGGAGAGCCGCTCGAGCGTGGGGAGGAGCCTGCCCCCGTCGTCGCAGGTGGCGATGACGATGCCGAGCCCGGTCACGGCAGCGCTGCGAGCTCGGCGAGCACCGCCTCCGGCTCGAGCAGGAGCAGGCCCTCGTGGGTTCGCGCGGCGTGCGGATCGCCGCGCAGGCCGGCCCACAACGCCCGGTGCGGCGCCGGCCGCGCGGGTGGCCCCCATTGGCTCGGAGAGACGGGGCCGAAGAGGACGACCGAGGGGGTACCGAACGCGCTGGCCAGGTGCGCGACGCCGGTATCGCCGCACACCACCCGCCCGGCGTGGGCCACGAGCGCGGCGAGCTCCGCGAGCGTCGTGCGCCCGGCCAACACGCTCTGGTGGGGGAGCCCGGCGGCCGTAGCCACCGCCTCGGCCAGCCCGAGCTCCCCCATGCCTCCGGTCACCACGACCTGGCGGCCGGCGGCGATCTCGGCGCGCGCGACCTGCGCGAACCGCCGCGGCGGCCAGCGGCGCGCGGCGCTCGCGGCGCCCGGATGCACGATCGTCGCGCCGCGCGCCCAGGCCGGCTGGGGCGCAGGCGGGCGCGGGAGGTGCAGGTCCGAGGCGTCGGCGGGTATGCCTGCCTCCCGCAGCAGCCTGCACCAGCGAGCGGTGTCGTGCTCGTCCTCGCGCCACTCCGGCATGCCGGCGGTCTCGGGGACGGCGGGGTGCGCGAACGCCACCACCCGCTGCGGCGCGGCTGCGAGCGCGGCGCGGTGAGACTGCGGGCCGCGACCGTGCAAGTTGACGAGCAGGTGGGCGCCGCGCAGCTCCCGGCTCAGCGGCTCGAGCGGGCGCGCGTGCACGAGCTCGACGCCGGCGAGCGCGGCGAGCGGCGCCAGCTCCCGCGGCGCCGCGAGCGTCACGTGGCCAAGCCGGCGCAGTGCGCGCAGCGCCGGGACGGCGGTGAGGAGATCGCCGAGCCCGAGCGCGCGCAGCGCAACGATCCGGCTCATGGCCAGGACGGCTCCGTGGGCGGACAGACGAGCAGCTCACGCACGTCGACCTCCGGCGGCCGGCCGAGGGCGAAGATGACGGCCGCGGCGACCTCCTCCGGCGCGGCGAGCTTGGCATCCGGCGGCGGTCTGTACTGCTCCGGCCGGCCGTCGAAGAACGGCGTCTCCATGCCGCCCGGGATCAGCAGCGTCACGCCGACACGCCCGCCGAGCTCCGCCGACAACGAGCGGGTGAAGCCGACGACGCCGAACTTGCTGGCGCAGTACGCCGTGGCGTCGCCGAGCGCGCGCAACCCGAGTGTCGAGGCGACGGTGACCACGCGGCCGCGGCTTCGCTCGAGGTGCGGCAGCGCCGCGCGGACCACCGCGGCGGTGCCGAGCAGGTTCACGGCGACGACGCGCTCCCAGTCGTCGGGGTCGACGTCCGCGAGCTTGCCGCAGGCGTCGATGCCGGCGGCGGTCACCACACCCTGCAGTCCGCCCTGCTCGTCGGCGACGCGCGCGACCGCGGCGCGCGCGGCGGCGGTGTCGGCCAGGTCGACGGTGTGATGCACGAACCCGTTCGTGGGCGGGTGCAGGTCGAGGACGACCGGCGTGCCGCCGGCGTCGGCGACCGCGTGCGCGACCGCAGCGCCCAGCCCGGACGCGCCCCCGGTCACCACGACGGTCCCGAGAGCGGGCTCAGGCACGCAGCACCGCCTCCTCGATCAGGCCGGACGTCGAGCGGCCCTCGAGGAACGGGAGCACGACGGCCCGGCCGCCCCAGCGACGCACCACTCGAGCCTCCGGCATCTCTCCGCCGGCGTACTCGCCGCCCTTGGCCCAGACGTCGGGCCGCAGCTCGGCGAGAATGCGTTCGGGCGTGTCCTCGTCGAAGATCGCGACGGCGTCGACGCAGCTCAGCGCGGCGAGCAGCGCCGCGCGGTCGTGCGCGGGGACGACCGGCCGATGTGGACCCTTGAGCCGGCGGACCGAGGCGTCGCCGTTGAGGCAGACCACGAGGCAGTCGCCGAGCAGGCGGGCTGCCTGGAGCGACTTGACGTGGCCCGCGTGCAGGAGGTCGAAGCAGCCCCCGGTCGCGACCACCGTCCCGCCCTCGGAGCGGAGGCGCTCGACCGTGGCGAGCCCGTCATCGCCGGCCGCGACCGGGTCGGCTTCCCGCTGCGTCAGGGCGGTGGCGGCGCCGCCGGCGCGCACGAACGCGGTTGCCGCCGGGACGGCGCGGGTCACCGCCTCGGCCGGCGTCGCACCGCCGGCGAGCGACGCGGCGGCGGCCGCCGAGAATCGATCGCCGGCGCCGCACGGGTCGCCGACCGCGACGGCCGTCGCGGGCACGGCAAGTGCCGGTCCGGCGTCGGCCGGCACCATGACCGCGCCGGCGGCGCCGCAGGTGACGGCCACCTGGCGAGCGCCCCACGCGGCCGCGAGCGCGCGCCCGCAGTCCTCGGCCCCGGCGGGTCCCGGAGGCGCCGCGCGGCCGTTCGCCAGCGCCTGCGCCAGGCAGCGTGCCTCGGACTCGTTGGGCGTGCACAGGGTGGCGCCGGGGACGGGGCGGGCACCGCGTAGATGCGGATCCCAGACCATCGGGCCCCCGCGGGCTGCCGCGTCGACGAGCGCGGCGCGGACGCCGAGGGCCGCGGCCATGCCCCGCCCGTAGTCGGCGACGAGCACGGCCGGCGCCCAGGCGATCGCGGCACGCGCTGCCGCGCCGGCCTCGCGGGGCCGCCCGGCGCCGTCGCTGTCGATGCGGATCAGGGTGCGCCGAGCGGCGCGGATCCGCAGCTTCTCGGGCGTTGCGCCGTCGAGGCCGACGTCTACGACCTCGACGCCGCTCTGCTCGAGCAGCACGCCCAGCTCGGCGCCACGCGCGTCCCGACCCAGGGCCGTGACGAGCACGACCTCGTGGCCGTCACGGGCGGCCAGCGCCGCTGCGAGTGCGGCGCCGCCCGGGCGCGTGCGCGTGTCCGTCCGGTTCACGACGGGCACAGGCGCGTCCGGGCAGAGCCGCTCGACCGCGCCCTCGAGGTCGCGATCCAGCAACGCGTCGCCGACGACGATCAGCCGCGTCATGCGCCGACCCGCCGCGCGCGCCGCTCGTCGCGCTCTGCGACCGCGCGGTCGACTGCGCCGCACAGCACGTGCACGGCGACCATATGCAGCTCCTGCACCGTGGCGGGCCGCGGGAGGTCGAGCGCGATCGCGTCGTCGCAGCAGTCCGCCAGCGGGTTGGGCGCCGCGCCGGTCAGGGCCCAGGTCGTCATCCCGAGGTCGCGCGCGGCCGCGGCCGCCGCCACGATGTTGGCGCTGTGGCCGGAGGTGCTGAGCGCGAGCAGGACGTCTCCGGGGCGCCCGTGCGCGCGCACCTGGCGCGCGAACGCCTCGTCCGCGCCATAGTCGTTGCAGATCGCGGTGAGCGACGACGTGTCGCCGTGGAGGCAGATCGCGCTCAGCGGTACGCGCTCCGTCTCGAACCGGCCAACGAGCTCGGCCGTCAGGTGCTGCGCCTCCGCCGCGCTGCCGCCGTTGCCGACGGCAAGGAGCCGCCCGCCGTCCACCAGGCGCTCGGCCAGCCCGCGTCCCCAGCCCTCGGCGCGCTCGAGCTCCGGCTGGACGCGCTGCAGCGCGCTCGCGAGAGCGCGCACATGCTCGCGCGCGCCCGCGGAGCTCGCAGCGGCCCGCGCGGAGCTTCGTCGGCGCGGGCTGCGCGCCGGCCCGGCCACCGCGCGGTAGACGCCGAGCGTCGACGCCGCCACGCGGTTCCAGTCGTAGAGCTCGCGCGCCCGCAGCACGCCTTCCCGCCCCATCGCCGCACGTCGCCGGGGCGAGGCGAGCAGGTCGCGCAGCGCGACGACCAGTCGCTCGGGGTCGCGCGGAGGCACGTGCACCCCGGTGACCCCGTCGACGACGCTGTCGATCAGCCCGCCCACGGCCGCGGCGACGACGGGCACACCACACGCCATCGCCTCGAGCGGCGTGATCCCGAACGGCTCGTACCATGGCACCGTCACCAGCGCGTCGCCGGAGCGCAGCAGCGCGGGCAGCTCGTCGCGCGAGACGTGTCCGCGCAGCTCGACGCGGTCGGCGACCCCCTCGCGCCGCGCCAGGTCGAGCAGCCGGCGCGCCTCTGGATCGGCGTCCAGCCGCTCGCGATCGAGGCCGCCGGCCACGACGAGCTCCGTGTCCGGCAGCTCGCGCAGCGCGCTGATGACGTTGCCGATCCCCTTGCGCTCGACGAGCCGCCCCACGCACAGCAGTCGCATGCGCCCGTCTCGCCGCGACTCGCGCGGGCCCTCCGGCGTGAAGCGCTCGAGCTCGACCCCGCACGGGATCACCACCAGGCGCGAGCGGTCGGCGCCGAGGCGCACGAGCTCGAACGCCTCGTCGGTGCAGGTGCAGACCAGCCGGTCGGCACGCTGGATGATCTCGCGCTCGATCTCGTGGCGCTCGTTCGGGCTGGTGTCCTTGTCACCCTGGTGCCGACGCTTGACCACGCCGAGCGCGTGGAACGTCTGCACGACCGGGATGCCGAGGGGCTGCCCGGCCGCGAGCGCCGCGTGCGCCGACATCCAGAAGTGCGCGTGCACGACGTCCGGCCGCTCGGCCCGCCACCGATCCGCCAGATCGTCGGCGAACGCGCCCATGAACGGCAGCAGCTCGTCCTTCGGGATCAGCCGCGGCGCGCCCGCATCGACGTGGTCGACCTCCACGCGGTCCGCCAGCCGCACGCGCCGGGCCGGCTCACGGCTGTCGCGCCGCGTATGGACCACGACGTCGTGCCCACGGCGGGCGATCGCCCTCGCCAGCGCCGACACGTGCACGTTCTGGCCGCCCGCGTCCACGCCGCCGACGACAGCGAGCGGCGAGGCGTGCTCGCTGACCATCGCGATCCTCATCCCGTCGCCTCCGCGAGCAGGTCGTCCCAATCGTCGAGGAACCGCTGCAGCCCGTAGCGGTCGAGCGCCGCGCGACGGGCGGCACGGCCGGCCTCGCGCGCGCGCTCGTCATCGCCAACGAAGCCGCGCACCGCGTCGAGCAGTACGTCGACGCGGGTCGAGAGCACGCCGGCCTCGCGCGGCACCGCCTCGGGAGCCTCGGTGGTGGCCAGCCCGACCACCGGCATGCCGAGGTGCATCGCCTCGATCAGCGAGAGGCCGAGGGACGTCCATCGGATCGGGTGCAGGTAGACGCGCCGCCGCGCCATCTCCTGGTGCAGCCGCTGCTGCGGCGTGTCGTCGATGCCGTTGACGCGCGCAGGTGCGTTGGCCGCGTCGATGCCGAACAGGTCGATCGGTGCCGCGTCGGCGAGCCGGTCGAGCAGGTCGGTGCCGGTGACGCGGCCGCGCCGGCGCGCGTCGTTGATCACCACCGCAGCGCGCGGTAGCTCGCCCGTGTAGAGCTCGCCCGGGTCGACGACGCCGTGCTCGACGACCCGCGTCGGCGTCCTCCCGCAGTCCCAGAACAGCGAGTTGAAGGGCGTGACGTGGCAGATCATGAGGTCGTCACGGTCGGCGGCGGGATGGCGCATGTCCTGAATGCGGCCCTGCGGCGCGTTGTGCTCGACGTACACGGCGGGGACGTCGCGCCCCGGCCGGCGGCCGGTCCACGCCTCGCACAGGCACTCGAGCTCCCGCCGGCGCTGGAGGAGCACGACGTCGAACGGCTCGTCGGCGAGCTGCTCGGGCGTCCGCTCCACCACCGACTCAGGCCAGTCCCACGTGCGCGCGCGTCCGCGCCCGTCCGGCCCGCGGCCGGGCACGGCGGGCACGGCGTACTCGTGGTCGCCCTGGACGAACGCGGTCGTCCACGAGCCGTGCACGTGCCAGAGGAGGACCCTCATGCCGCAACCAGCTCCTCGGGCGCCGGCGCCAGCCGGTCCACCGCCGCGAGCACGTCCGCGACGCCGACGCCGGACAGGCAGGGATGTCCCGGCATCGGGCACTCGCGCGCGCGGCAGCCGGCGCACGGGACGTCCACGTTGAGCAGCTCGTGTGGCACTCGCCACGGTCGCCAGCGCGCAGACGGCACGGTCGGCGCGAACAGCGAGACCACCGGCGTGCCGACGGCGGCGGCCAGGTGCGCGGGCCCGGTGTTTCCCACCACCACGCAGGCGGCGCCCGCGAGCACGCCCGCGAGCTCGGCGAGGCTGGTCCGGCCGGCGAGGACGAGAACGTGCACGTCGGGCGAGCCGGCGACGAGCGCGCACAGCTCCGCCTCCCCGGACCCGCCCGTGACGACGACGTGCCGGCCCGCGGCGGCCAGCGCTCGCACGAGTTGCGCGTGACGCTGGGGCGCCCACGTGCGCGCGGGCACCGAGGCGCCCGGGTGCACGACGACGTAGCCGGGCGACAGCGGGAGCGACGGCGGCGCGGCGCGGAGCGCGAGGCGCCCGTCGTCGCCGGGCCGCAGCCGGTGGCCGAGCGTGGCCGCCAGCGTCAACCCGCGCTCCACCTCGTGGAGGTCCCCGGGCAGCTGAGCGCGCACGTCGAGCAGCGAGCCCGGGTAGTCCTCGCTGGCTGCGGCGATGCAGGGCACACCCGCGAGCCGGAGCAGCAGCGCGAGCGGCAGCGGGCTCTGGTGGAACGACGTGAGGACGAGCGCTTGGTCGAACCGCCTCGCCGCGAGCGCCTCGACGAGCTCCAGCGTGCGCCGGCGGTCGACGGCCGGCGGCTCGGGGTCGATCCACTCGGCGCGGTGGACGATCACCTTGTCGACGCCGGGCAGGAGCGCCGCCGCCTGGCGCCCGCGCGGCCCGCACAGCAGCGTGACGTGCGCCGCGCTCGCGGCGACCGCCCGCAGCGCAGGCCCGGCGAGCAGGACGTCGCCCTCGTTGTCGAGGCGGGCGACGAGGACCCGCGGGCGCGTCACGCGGCCTCCTCTCCCAGCAGCAGCGCCACGGCGGCATCGAAGGTCGGCGCCCGCTCGGGCGCGGCGGCCACCTCGGCGGGGCGCGTCGCCTCGGTCGGCACGAGGACCGGCCGCGCGCCTGCGGCGGCCGCCGCCTCCATGTCGGCGCCGATGTCGCCGATCATGGCGCAGCGCGCCGGCGCGACGCCGAGTCGCCGCGCGGCCTCGAGCAGCAGCCCCGGTGCGGGCTTGCGGCAGCTGCAGCCTTCCTCCGGGCCGTGCGGACAGACGAGCACCGCGTCGAGCGGGCCGAGCCGCTCCTGCATGCGCGCGTTGACCGCGGCGACGTCGTCGGGTCCGACCAGCCCGCGCGCGATCCCGCTCTGGTTGGAGACGAGCGCGATCGGGATCCCGGCCTCGCGCAAGGCGTCGAGCCCGGCCCGGACACCCGGCAGCGGCCGCACGCGGGCGGGATCGGCGTTGTGCGGGACGTCGTGCAGCAGCGTCCCGTCGCGATCCACGAGCACCGCCTCCGGCCGTTCGGGCATCGGGCCGCGGCCCGCCGCCGCCAGGCGCCACGCGCGCGCCTCGCCGCGGGCGCGGTGCCAGCACGCGACGAACGGCATCGCCGCGCTGGTCAGCAGCATCCGCCGCAGCTCGTCACGCGTGCACGGGCCGCCCGCGATGCGCGTGGCCGCCAGCTCGCCCGTGCCCAGGCACCACGCTCCCGCCGCCGGCCACGCCAACGGGCGCGGCGCCGCGATCGCGACGCCGGCGGCCGCAGCGATCGCCGCATGCCGCAGGAACCGGCCGCGCGCCGCGCCGGCGCGGCTCCGCCAGCCGCCGCCGTGCAGCGCGCGCATGAGCGCGTCGTCGGCATTGCCCTCCTGCTTGCGCAGCGATACCCAGTCGCCGGCCGCGCCGACCGGGTGGATCACGTGCCGGCGTCCGCCCACGATCTCCCAGCCGCGCGCCTCGATGCGGAGGCCGAGGTCGGAGTCCTCTCGGTAGGCGCGCGGGAAGCGCTCGTCGAAGCCGCCGACGGCGGCGAGCGCGCTGCGCCGGTACGCCATGTCCGCCGTCGCCCAGCGCGCGCGCTCGAGCCCGGCGACGTTGCGCTCCCAGTCGGTCGGCCGGCGCTCGCGCGGCAGGGGGACGCGGACGGCGCCCTGCGAGCCGGCGACCCGCGGCCGCAGACCGTCGAGGTCGCGCGCAAGCGCCACGCGCCAGCCCGCGGCGGGCACGACGTCGTCGTCGAGGAATGCCACCCAGGACGACCGGGCCGCCCGCCAGCCCACGTTGCGCGCCGCCGCGGGACCTCGCCCGGCGCCGCGCAGGACCACGGTGCGGCCGGCCAGCGGGGCAGGTGGCACGGCCCTCAGCGGCGGCGCGGTGGCGGGGCGATCGTCGACGATCAGCACCCGCTCCGGCAGCGGGCCGTCAGCCGCCCCGAGGCCGTGGAGCAGCGCCGCCATCACCGGCCGACCGGAGGTCGGGATCACGACGTCGTACCCGGTCATGCCGCGCGCGCCCTCCGAGCCGGCTCGCGGCGGACGACGAACGGCCCGATCGCCAGCAGGTCGATCGGCGCGGACGCGAAGCACTCGAGCGCGTCGCGCGGGTCATCGACCATCGGGCGCCCCGCGCTGTTGAGCGAGGTGTTGACCACCACCGGGACACCCGTGCGCGCCTCGAAGGCCTCGAGCATCGACGCCACGAGTGGCTCCTGCGCGCGGTCGATGGTCTGTATCCGCGCAGTCCCGTCGACGTGCACGACCGCCGGGATGCGCTCGCGCCAGCCGGGGTCGACGTCGTGCACGAACAGCATGTGCGGCGACGGGTGGCGGCCGCTGAAGATCGCGGGTGCGCGCTCGCGCAGCACCATCGGAGCCACCGGCCGGAACTGCTCCCGGCCCTTGACGTCGTTGAGCCGCTCGAGGTTCGCGCGAGGGCGCGGATCGGCCAGCAGCGAGCGGTGGCCGAGCGCCCGCGGGCCGAACTCCGCGCGGCCCTGGAACCAGGCCACGATGCCGTCGGCCGCGAGCGTGTCGGCGACCGCCTCGCCGACGTCGCGCGGGCGCTCGTAGGGCACCGCCGCACGATCGAGCCACCCGGCCAGCTCATCGTCATCCCAGGCTCGGCCGAGCGCTACGGCGTCGACCGGTCGCACGTCGTCGCCGAGCTCGTGCGCCACGTGCAACGCGGCACCGAGCGCGGTGCCGCTGTCGCCCGCTGCGGGTTGGACCCAGATCTCCTCGAACGGACCTTCGCGGAGCAGCCGCGCGTTGGCCACGCAGTTGAGCGCCACGCCACCGGCCATGGTGAGCCGCCGTTCGCCCGTGCGCTCGTGCAGCCACTCGCACAGCTCGAGCAGCACCTCCTCGAGCCGCGCCTGGACCGAAGCCGCGAGCGCCGCGTGGTCGGGTGTCCAGCCCTCGCCGCCTCGGCGCAGCGGCGGCGCGAAACGCTCCCAGTCGACGGGGTCGGTGATGAAGCCGCCGTCGCCGGTCGCGCGCAGCAGCGAGCGGAAGGCGCCGAGGAAGCGCGGCTCCCCGTAGGACGCCATCGCCATCACCTTGTACTCGTCGCTCGAGCGCCGGAAGCCGAGGTGCGCGGTCAGGTCTTCGTAGACGAGGCCGAGCGAGTGCGGCAGCTGCTGCACGGCGAGCACCTCGAGGTCGCGCCCGCGGTAGTGCCCACCGAGATACGAGCTGCGCTCGCCGCGCCCGTCCGCCACGAGCACAGCCGCGGAGTGGTACGGCGAGGCCATGTGCGCTGACGCCGCGTGCGCGACGTGATGGGACACGAAGCGCACGCGCTGCCGGTCGAGGCCCGGAAGCGTCGTGGAGAGAAAGCGCGGGGCGCGCTGGACGAACAGGGTGCGCAGCCCTTCCCAGCCGTCCTCGGTGATGTCGCCGGTCGGCGGCCGCCCGAGCGCGGGGTCGTAGGAGTAGGCGACCGCGTCGAGGTCCTCCGGGCGCAGGCCGGCGGAGGCCAGGCACCACCTCATCGACTGCTCGGGCAGCTCCCATGTCGAGAACGGCACCGGGGTCTTGCCGTGCTTGCGGCGGCTGAAGCGCTCCTCCTCTGCCGCCGCGACCGTGCGGCCGTCGACGACGAGCGCGGCAGCCGGATCGTGGAAGACCGCGTTGACCCCGAGCACGCGCACGGTGGGTCAGCGGCGGACGTTGCTGCTGTTTGTGCCGGACTCAGCCATGCGACTTCTCTTAGACCGCTTCATCGCGGCGCCAAGGGCCGGTCATCGAGCCGACGCGGCCGGTTCAGCGCGCTGCGGTCACGCCCCGGCGCTGGAGCGCCCGCGCGACGTCCCGTACCGTCGGCTGCACCAGCATCTGGTCGCCGACCTGCACCATTGGCGTCCGCAGCCGTCCGCCGTTGAGCCACTGCAGCCGGGCTTCCGCGGCCGGATCCCGGTCCAGGTCGACGTAGTCGTACGGGATGCCCATACGGTCGAGGTAGCGTCGGATCATCTGGCTGATCCCGCACCACGGGCGCCCGTAGACGGTCAGGGGGATGGTGGTGGTGCGCGGCGGGTTGCCGCGCCGGGGCTGCCGGGACAGGCCGGGGCCGGCCATCTCTACCTCCTAGACGCGAGCGCCGGCCGCCGCGTCGACGGCCTCGAGCAGCTCGTAGATGTCAGGAACGTGGTGCAGGTAGGGCGTCACATGGCTGTACTGGATGACCCCATCGGCATCGAGCACGTAGAGCGCGCGCTCGGAGAAGCCGTCGTCCTCGCGCCAGACCGAGTAGTCGCGCGCGACCTCGCCCTTCGGGTGGAAGTCGGCGAGGAGCGGGAACGTGAGCCCGCGGACGGCCGCCCATGCGCCGTGGCTGTAGAGGCTGTCGACCGAGATCGCCAGCAGCTCGGCGTCGCGGTGGCGGAACTCGTCGATCTCCTGCTGGTAGAGGTCGAGCTGCTGGCTGCAGCCGGGGCTCCAGTCGAGCGGGTAGAACACGATGACCACCGGACGCCCGCGCAGGTCGCGCAAGCGCACGGTCTCGCCGGACGGATCGGGGAGCGCGAAGTCGGGCGCCTCGGTGCCGGGCGGCAGCGGCTCGTTGACCGCGGCGCCCTCCATCGGCGGTGCGGTGCGGTAGAGCTCGCCGACGTCGGGCCAGGCGAGCGCGCCGACGTCGCCGAGGCCGTCGCTGCGCAGCTCCTTCCACATCTCCATGACGATGCCGTGCAGGAGCGAGATGGCGCGCTTCTCCGGCGACTCGGGGATCTCGTTCGCGAGCCCCGCGAACTCCTCCTCGAGGTCGTGGATCGCGCGCGGGAATCCGTTCGTGCTTGCCATGGCGGGAGAGCTAGGCCGTGCCCCGCGACCCGCAAGGCCGCCTCATCGCGACAGACCCGCTCCCGCGGGCCGCATGCCGGGGTGGAGCCCGTCGGCTCCGGGCGCGGGCGCCGTCCGCGCCGGCTGCCCGGCGCGCGAGCGCGCCTCGAGGGCCCGCGAGACGTCGGTGAACGACAGCAGGCCGGCCAGCCGCCCGTCCCGGCACACGAGCACGCGCCGCAGGCCTTCCTCGGCGAGCCGCGGAATCACGTCGGCGATCGGCGTCAGGGGGTCGACGCACGCCTCCTCGGCGGGCACCATGACGGCACGCACCGATGTCGTCGCCCACTGCTCGCGCGGCACCTCCAGCG
>Ga0190275_10002568_pt1 | contig 13033 bp, 10 predicted proteins | sample Popmic550T_FD_133745 | JGI IMG/M metagenome (GOLD analysis project Ga0190275, IMG submission 133745) | Populus adjacent soil microbial communities from riparian zone of Yellowstone River, Montana, USA - 550 T | ecosystem: Environmental > Terrestrial > Soil > Riparian zone > Trees stand | place... | reverse complement strand
GGCCCGGTGAGCCTCGTCGTGGGCCGCGGCGACCGGATCGCCGTCGTCGGTGACAACGGCAGTGGCAAGACGACTCTGCTCGCTGCACTGCTCGGGGAGCTGCCCCTGACCTCGGGGCGGCACTCGCTCGGTAGCCGCGTGTCGGTGGGCGTCGTCGACCAGCAGCGTCGGCTGCTCGACGACGCCGCCCCGGCGCTCGACGTCGTGCGACGTGCCCTCGGTCGGCCGCGGGGGGCCGACGCCGGCTCGCCGCAGGAGTGGCCGCTCGCCGAGGTGCGCACCCTCCTCGCGAAGTTCGGGCTGGGGTCAGAACACGTCGCGCGCCCGGCCCGCAGCCTCTCGATGGGCGAGCGCACCCGCGCCCTCATGGCGATCTTCCAGGGCCGCGAGGTCAACGTGCTCGTGCTCGACGAGCCCACCAACCATCTCGACGTCGCCGCCATCGAGCAGCTGGAGGCGGCGGTGGCGGCGTTCGGGGGCACGGTGCTCGTCGTCAGTCACGACGCGAGCCTGCGCGACGGCATACGGCTCACGCAGGTGTGGTCGGTCGACCGGGGCCGGGTGACGGTTGAGGTGCTGTGACGCTGTCGCTGGCGTCGCCGATCACGCCGGAGGCGGCGGCCTGCTGCTGCGCGCGGTCGACGCGGTAGTCGAACCAGACCCGGTTGACGAGCGCCGAGACCACCGTCAGGTGGCCGAGCAGGAGCAGCCACACGAGGATGACGGCGGCGACGCCGAGCGAGCCGTACAGCTGTGACGAGTGCTCGAAGCGGGCTGGGAGGTAGACGCGACCGACGAGGTGCATCAGGGACAGGCCGAGCCCGAAGAGAAGGCAGCCGGGCAGGAGGTCGGTCCACGACTGACGCCGGTCGGGCAGTCGTAGCGAGATCACGAGCCACACCGCGGCGCTCAGCGTGATCTGGATCGCGAAGGCGGCGGCCACGCCGACGGGGACGACGTCCAGTGCCGAGACGATCCCGGAGGCGAAGAACAGTGCGAGCCAAGCCCCGGCGAAGACGAGCGAGGAGACGACCATCTCGCGCGGATGCTGACGCCGGGTGGGAGCGTCCCAGATGTGGGCGGTGGCCTGGCTGAGATTGCGCATCAGGGTCCGGGTGGTCCAGAGGAAGCCGAACAGCCCGATGACGACGGCCACCCACCAGGACTGGCCCCCGTCCTCCAGCGCGGCGACCACCTGCTGTCGCGCGACGGCGGCGACGCCCGTCGCGTCCTGGGCGCGCTCCGCCACGAAGGGGAAGCTGCGACCGAGACCGGTGAGCAGGCCCGCAACGAGCAGCGCGAGCGGCATCAACCAGAGGAAGGTGCGGAAGGCGATCGCGCTGGCCAGCAGCATGCCCTGACGGGCCACGTAGGTCGTCAGGGCGACGATCGGCAGGGCGTAGACGGGGTCGCGTCGGGCCAGCTCGCGGTAGCGGGCCGCGGCCTCCTCGGCCCGCGCCCGCGCGTGGTCGATCCGGCTGTGCCACCCGCGAGGCGGCAGCTCGGTGCCATCGTCGGGTGCACTGGCCATGGGTCGAGCCTCCCACGACCGGCGTCGCAGGCGCGGGGACACGGCCGGATCACTCGCCCGTTGCGTGGGGCTCCTTCCGGCGGGGACCGATCTACGCAACGCTGGGGACATGCCAGCAACGACAGTCGTCCTCTTCGGTGCCACCGGGGACCTCGCCAAGCGCAAGCTCCTGCCCGGGCTGCTGCACCTGCACGAGTCGCAGCTCCTTGCGGGGCTGCGTGTCGTGGCCACCTCGCTCGACGAGCTCAGTCGTGACGAGTTCCTCGAGCTCGTCTTCGCCTCGATCCGAGAGCACAGCAGCCACGAGGTCAGTGACGCCGATCTGCGCGAGTTCGCCGATCGGATCCACTGGGTGCCGGGCAGCGCCGGCCCGCAGGGCATCCGGGACGCCGTCGACGAGTCGGAGCAGGTCCTCGGTGCCGACGCCTGGCGGCTGCACTACCTGTCGGTGCCGCCGAAGGCCGCTGTCGCCGTCGTGCACCAGCTCGCCGAGGCCGGCCTCGTCGAGCGCAGCCGCATCATCATGGAGAAGCCCTTCGGCACCGACCTCGCGAGCGCCGTGGCGCTCAACGCCGAGCTGCACCAGGTCTTCGAGGAGGAGCGGATCTTCCGCATCGACCACTTCCTCGGCAAGGAGGCCGCCCAGAACATCCTCGCGTTCCGCTTCGCGAACGGTCTCTTCGAGCCGATCTGGCACCGCAACCACATCGACCACATCCAGATCGACGTGCCCGAGACGCTGGGCCTGTCGCAGCGGGCCGACTTCTACGAGGGCACCGGCGCCTACCGCGACATGGTCGTCACCCACCTCTTCCAGGTGCTCGCCTTCACCGCGATGGAGCCGCCGACCGCCCTCGAGCCGTATGCCATCAGCGAGGAGAAGAACAAGGTCTTCCGCTCGATGTCGCCGATCGAGCCGCACGACGTCGTGCGCGGCCAGTACGTCGGCTACCGCGACGAGCCGGGCGTCAAGCCCGAGAGCCAGACGGAGACCTTCGTCGCGCTCAAGTGCTTCGTCGACAACTGGCGCTGGGCGGGGGTGCCGTTCTTCCTCCGCACCGGCAAGCGGCTCGCCGAGGGCGCGCGCATCATCTCGATCGCCTTCAAGGAGCCGCCGCGCTCGATGTTCCCCCTGGGGTCGGGTGTCGGCGACAACGGGCCTGACCACCTGACCTTCGACCTCGCCGACAAGGCGCGCATGTCGCTGTCCTTCTACGGCAAGCGCCCCGGACCCGGCATGAAGCTCGACAAGCTCTCGATGCAGTTCTCCATGCAGGAGACCAACTGGGCAGGCGCCGTCCTCGAGGCCTACGAGCGCCTCATCTACGACGCCGCGCGTGGCGACCGCACGCTCTTCACCTCGGCCGACGGCATCGAGCGCCTGTGGGAGATCTCGCAGCCGCTCCTCGACAACCCGCCGACCGTGCGTCCCTACGACCCGGGCACGTGGGGACCCAACCAGATCCACCAGCTCGTCGCCCCCTTCACGTGGCGGCTCCCCTTCGAGCGGCGCTGGCGCAACCCCAACGACTACGGCTCCTGACTTTTAAGGGCTCGCCGCACCGCGCAGGTATGCCGCCCGCCTCCGGAGGACGTCCCGCTCGCTCTCGTTGTGGGTGAGCTCCGCGGCGATCCCGAAGGCGTCGGCTCCCGATCGAGCAACCAGCTTTCTGCGGGAGGCGTGCCGCGTCAGGCGGGGCCGGACCCTGCGTCCGGGGTGGCTCCAGCCGTCGAGGTCGGCCTGAGGACGGCGCGCAGGTCGCGGCGAGCGACGTCGATCGCCGCGCGCCTGGCCCGGAAGTCGTCGGGGCTCGAGTCCGGTCCAGCCGCCGTGTCCGCGCCGACAGCCTCGACGAGGCCGGCCAGCTGCGCCCGGAGCGCTGCGGCATCGGCACGCCGCAGCTCGTCCGGGGCGCTCCCCTCGAGTGCGAGGAGACCCTCGTCGATCGCCAGCAGCCGCGGTCCGGCCGCCGTCCACACCTGCGACGCCTCGGACGTCGTCGGCGCCGCGAGGACCTGGGTGGTGAGCGACTCCTCGACCCACGTCGCCTCGCGGCGGCTGGCGTCCAGCTGCGCGTCCCAGTCGTCGAGCACCTGCTGCGCGGCGCGCCGCCGCAGCAGCCACCAGACGAGCCCCGCGATGGCGAGGAGCAGGAGCAGAAGCCACGGCCACCACGTCGTCGACTCCGCCGTGGTGGGGGCGGTCTCGGGGGCAGCCGCCACGGGCTCGGACGTGGACGGTGTCGGGGTGGCGGTCTCAGTGGCGGTCTCGGTGACCGTCTGTGTCTGGGTCTGTGTCTGGGTCTGGGTCTGGGTCTGGGTGACCGTCTCGGCCGGGGGCTCGACTGGCGTCTCGGTCACGGTCGCGGTGGCCGTCTCGGTGCGCGTCTCTGTGCGTGTCACGGTCTCGGCGGGAGGCGGCTCGGGCGTCTCGGCCTCCGACGTCCGCGTGGCATCGGGCACCGTCGTGCGCGTGAGCGTCGGGAGCGTGATGGCGGGCGCCGACACGCTGCCGCTGATGCTGGGCACCGAGGTCGGGCGCGTGACGGAGCCGTCACCGCTGCACGCAGCCAGGCCCGGCAACGTGATGGCGAGGGCGAGGAGCACTGCCGAGCGACGTCTCATGGCTGATTGTCCCTTCAGCAGGTGACCTGCCACGTCACCCTGCGAGGGTGACGTGAGACCCACCTGAGGGTGCGTGCGGTCCAGCAGGCCCGGGGGGCTCACTCGCCCGGATAGGTGACGCCGATCTGGCGACGCACCTCGTCCATCGTCTCCATGACCCGCAGGGTGGTGGCGTGGGGCATGATCGGCGACTCGGTCTCGCCAGCACGGAGGCAGCGCGCGAACTCTGCTGCCTCGTAGGAGAATCCGCGCAGATCCTCTGGTAGGCCGCCGTCGTGCTCGTCGATCACCTCGTTGGCCCGGTTGACGAGCCGGATGCCCGAGCCCGCACCGTAGAAGGCCCCGCTCAGCTCGAGCCGCGCCTCGGTGCCAGCGATGACCGCGGTGCCGGGAGTGACTGCGGCCATCGTGCAGGAGAGCACGCCGTGGGCACCGCCGGCCCCGGTGACCGTGATCGTCGTCGTCGCGTCGACCCCGAGGTCGGTCAGTGTGCCGGTGGCCGTCAGCCGCTCCGGTGCACCCAGCACGAGGTCGGCGAAGGCGACGGGATAGACCCCGAGGTCGAGCAGCGCGCCGCCCGCGAGCTCCGGCTGGGCCAGTCGTGCCGGTCCGTCGGGGTAGAGGCACTGGCCGTGGTCGGCGAAGACGGCGACGATGTCTCCGATGAGCCGCGACTCGACGACGTGCCGCACGACGTCGTAGTGCGGGAGGAAGCAGCTCCACATCGCCTCCATGACGAGCAGGCCACGCGCCTCTGCCGCGAGCATCACCTGTCGTGCCTCGGCGGCGTTGCGGGCGAAGGCCTTCTCGACGAGCACCGGCTTGCCCGCCTCGATGGCGAGCAGGGCGTGGTCGCGGTGCTCGGAGTGCGGGGACGCGACGTAGACGGCGTCGACGTCGTCATCGGCGACGAGCTCCTCATAGCTGCCGTATGCCGTCTGGATCGCGAACTCGTCGGCGAAGTCGCGGGCCCGCTCGCTGCTACGGGACCCCACGGCGACGACCCGCGACGCGGTGCCGACCGTGACCGCCTCGGCGAAGGTGTGCGCGATGCCGCCGGGGGCGATGATGCCCCAGCGGATCGCCGGGGCCTCGTGGGGGTCGGGCGTGCGCGGCTGAGGCAGCTGGAGCGGCACATCGATCGGTAGCGTCATGCGTTCACGTCCCAGAGATGGTGGCGGATGTCGTGGACGAAGTAGAGCGCCAGGGTGCGTGCCGTGAAGCGAGATCCATTGCTGCGCAGAGCCGGCCACTCCCACTGCTCACGCCCGGGGCGAGCGAAGACGCTCGCTGCTTCCTCGAATGCCGCGGTGAGCTCGCGCTGGACGGTCGACGGGTCGGACCGCCAGTACTGCTCCTGCACGGCGGTCTGGTCCTGGTCCCAGTCGGCGAACTGGACGAGATCGCCTCTGCCGGCGAGGATCTGCTCGAGGCGACCGCGCATGACGTCGCACACGTCGCGCGCGTGGCACGAGTACTCGAGGGGCGACCACACCCCGGGCGACGGGCGACTGCGCGCGTCAGGCTCGTCCAGCCGGACGGCATACCGCGTCGCTGCGTCCCGCAGGAGGGCGGGCACGTCGTCGACGCTGAGGTCGGAGGCGTCGAACCCGCAGTCAGGACAGGGCCGCGTGAGCACCCAGGTCCAGTCGGTGTCATCGGGAGTGGAGGGGCCGGGGTCGGAGAGTCCGGTGGCGGACGACTCGGTCATGTGCCACAGCCTAGGGCGCCGGGAGGCAGCGGCCACCGGCGATTCCGGGTCTCGGGCGTGCTGGCGATAGCGTGCACGGGTGCTCAGTGACAACCTGCCGTGGATCATCGCCGCGATCGTGGTGCTCGCGTTGGTCATCGGTGGCTTCGTCATGACCCGCGTCGCGCCGGAGGTGACCGCTCCCCTGCGCCGCCGACGTCCGCGACCCCACCGGGGCCACTTCCGCTCGGAGGAGCACGATGCGCCGGCACGGCGCGCGGCCGTCATCATCAACCCGACGAAGTTCGCCGACCTGCGGCCCGTGCGGGAGCGGATCACGGCGGCCTGCCGCGCGAACGGCTGGGCCGAGCCCGTCTTCCTCGAGACGACCGCCGACGACACCGGCGCGGGCCAGGCGGCAGCCGCCCTGCGCGAGGGCGTCGACGTCGTGTGCACGCTCGGCGGCGACGGCACCGTGCGCAACGTCGCGAGCGTGCTCGTCGGCACCGAGATGCCGCTCGGCATCCTGCCCGCGGGCACGGGCAACCTGCTCGCGCGCAACCTCGACCTGCCGGTCGGTCTCGAGGCCGCTCTGACCGTCGCGCTGACGGGGCGCAACCGCCGCATCGACGTCGGTGAGGTGCACATCGGACCGGTCGAGGTCGAGCCGATCGAGGTCAAGCCGGTCGAGGCCGAGCCCGACGGGGACGCCGAGGGCCCCGTCCCCGAGAGGCGGCTCGGGCCGCAGACCCATCACTTCCTCGTCATGAGCGGCATCGGCCTCGACGCCGCGATCATGGCGGGCACCAACGAGAACCTCAAGAAGAAGGTGGGCTGGCCGGCCTACCTGCTCTCGGGGGCCAAGCACCTCATCTCACCGGAGTTCCGCGTCAACGTGAGGGTCGACGACGAGCCGGAGTTCCGGCGCCGCTCGCGGATGGTGGTCATCGGCAACTGCGGGCGCCTGCTCGGCGGGCTTGTGCTCATGCCGAGCGCGCTCGTCGACGACGGCCGGCTCGACGCCGTGATCGCCTCTCCGCGGGGGCTGGTCGGCTGGGTGCCGGTCGCGACGCGCGTCGCAACGCGACAGCGCAAGGGCCATTCGACCCTCGACCACAAGGTGTGCACCGAGATCCGCGTCGTCGTCGACCGGCCCGTGCCGGTGCAGGTCGATGGTGACGTGCTCGGGGAGGCGACCGAGGTCACGGCCGTCGTCCGGCCTGCCGCCCTCACGGTCCGCGTCAGCCAGAGCTGAGCCCTCGCCCGCAGGCGACAGTCACCCCCGGGCCGGCGCCCCACCTCCCCCGGCGGGGAGGTGGGGCGCCGGGTCACGTCTTCGGCTCAGCGGGCGCCGAGGGCGTGCTCGACCGCCAGCTGGTTGAGGGCGACGAAGGCGTAGCCGGCCTCGGCCACACCATCGACGTCGAAGTCCTCGAAGGTCGCCCGGTCGGCGACCAGGTCGGCGAGCGTCTCCCCCTCCGCCAGGGTCGGCACGGCGAGCTCGGTGACCCGGCTCGCCTCGAACGCGGCCTGCACCTCGGGGTCGGCGCGATAGGCCGCAGCGCGCTCCTTGAGGACGATGTAGGTGCTCATGTTGGCGGCCGCCGACACCCACACACCGTCGACGTCCTCGGTGCGTGACGGCTTGTAGTCGAAGTGACGCGGGCCGTCGTAGCGCGGGCCGCCGTTGACGAAGCCGTTCTCGACGAGGTCCACGGTGAAGAAGGCGGAGAGCAGGTCGCCGTGACCGAAGACGAGGTCCTGGTCGTACTTGATCGAGCGCTGGCCGTTGAGGTCGATGTGGAAGAGCTTGTCCGCCCACAGGGCCTGCGCGATGCCCGACGTGTAGTTGAGCCCGGCCATCTGCTCGTGCCCGACCTCCGGGTTGAGGCCGACGATGTCGCCGTGCTCGAGCTCGGCGATGAAACCGAGGGCGTGGCCGACCGTCGGCAGGAGGATGTCGCCGCGAGGCTCGTTGGGCTTGGGCTCGATGGCGATGCGCAGGTCGTAGCCCTGGTCCTTGATGTAGGCCGCCACGGTGTCGATGCCCTCGCGGTAGCGGTCGAGCGCGGAGTTGATGTCCTTGGCGCCGTCGTACTCGGCGCCCTCGCGGCCGCCCCACATGACGAAGGTCTCGGCGCCCAGCTCGGCGGCGAGGTCGACGTTGCGGATCACCTTGCGCAGGCCGTAGCGGCGCACCTCACGGTTGTTGGAGGTGAAGGCGCCGTCCTTGAAGATCGGGTGGCTGAAGGTGTTGGTCGTGACCATCTCGCAGACGACGCCGGTCTCGTCGAGCGTCTTGCGGAAGTCACCGATGATCCGGTCGCGCTCGGCGTCGCTGCTGCCGAAGGGGACGAGGTCGTCGTCGTGGAAGGTGACGCCCCAGGCGCCCAGATCGGCGAGGCGGCGCACGGACTCGATCGGGTCGAGGTGGGGGCGCGAGGCGTCACCGAACTGGTCACGAGCCTCCCAGCCGACGGTCCACAGACCGAAAGAGAACTTGTCGTCAGGGGTGGGCGTGCGGACCATGAGGCTCCTCCTCGAGCAAACGGCATACCGAGTCTCGGCATTTGTATGTTGAACAAACATATTGGCTCCGAGCCGGTAGGGTCAACGGGTGAGCGAGACCGAGCCCGCCGTGCGCAGCCCTGCGTTCATGGCCGGGCGGCACCCGGGGCGGGTCGGCCGGGCCGGCGGGGCCGCACGGGGCGCGGCGCAGCAGGCCAGCCTGCGCGAGCACAACCTCTCGCTCGTGCTACGCGCCATCGTCGAGGGGACCACACCGACGACCCGCGCTCGCATCGCCAGCGGTGTCGGGGTGACCCGGGCCACGGCCTCGGACCTGGTCGACCGGCTCATCGAGGCGCGGCTCGTCGCCGAGCTGGCGCCCGAGCTGCGATCGGGAGCGGGGAGGCCGGGCATGCTGCTCGCTCCAGCGGCGCGCACGGTCGTGGGCCTCGGCCTCGAGGTGCAGGTCGACCACCTCGCGGTGCGCGCGACCGACCTCACGGGCGCCACCGTGGCAGAGGCCCGGCGTGACGGTGACTTCCGCGGCAGCGACCCGGCGGTCGTGCTGCGCCAGGTCGCCCGGCTCGCAGTCCCCATCGTCGAGGGGCTCGCCGAGTCGGTGACGATCGCCGGGGCCTGCGTGTCGATCCCCGCCCTGCTGCGTCACGGCAGCGGCGTGGTGCAGCTCGCCCCCAACCTCGGCTGGCACGACGTCGACGTGGTGGTCATCCTCGCTGAACACCTTGCGCTGCCGGGGATTCCACTGCTTCTGGGCAACGACGCCGACCTGTCGGCCCGCGCCGAGGTGCAGGCGCGCGCGACCGCCGAGCGCACGAGTCGTGACGACCAGAGCTTCCTCTACATCGCCGGCGAGGTCGGCATCGGCGGTGCCATCGTCGTCGCCGGTGAGCTCGCCCGCGGCCAGCACGGCTGGTCGGGTGAGATCGGTCATGCCGTCATCGAGCGCGACGGTCCGCCGTGCGGGTGCGGCGCCCACGGCTGCCTCGAGCAGTATGCCGGTCGTGACGTCATCATGCGCAGCGCCGGGCTGCCGCTCGACGCCCCTGTCGAGACGCTTCTCGAGGCGGCATCGCGGCGCGGGCGGGCGTCGCGGGCGCTGGCCTCGGCCGCCGACGCCATCGGGATCGCGGTGGCCACGACGCTCAACCTCGTCGACGTCGAGCGGGTGGTGCTCGGCGGCATGTATGCGCGCCTCTTCGAGCACCTCCGCGACGGGATCAGCGCGCAGGTGACCGAGCGCGTGCTCGCCGCCCGGTGGTCACCGGTCGAGATCGGGCCCGCCGTCGCCGGGCCTGGGGCCTCGCTCAACGGCGCCGGGCTCCGGGTGCTCGACGACGTGGTCGCCCACCCCGCGGAGTGGATCGCCTCCCAGCCGCAGGCCCACGGCTGAGTGGTCACCTCGGGGCGCTGGTGCGCCAGTGCTCCGCGCGAAAACCTGCCGCGGGCCGCCCCTGGATGGGTCAGGCGCGTTCCACCGGCTGCCAGAGCTCGCAGGTGGCAGTCGTGAAGTCATCGTCGTGCTCCAGGACGACCACGATCGACGGCCCCGGTCGCAGACGCCACGGGTTGGACGGGAACCACTCGGCAGCGGTCGCGGCCCAGGTCTCCTGCAGGGCCTGCGGGTGGGGACCGTTGGAGGTGAAGATCGCCCAGCTCCCGGCCGGCACGTCGATGCAGTCCAGGCCGTCGGGGACCGGGGCGTCACCGCCGGTCGCGACTCCGTGCAGGTAGGTCAGCTCGCTGCCCTCGGATCCGTCCGGTTCGGGCTCGCTCGTGACCTGGAGCAGGCCCCCCGGCGACGTCGTGCTCAGCTGCTTGAGCCGGAGGTGCTCCTCCATGGGGATGGCAGCGACGTGAGCCGCGATGACCGGGTTGACGCCTTCGTGGATGAGCGGGACGCGGGTTGCGTGCCCCACGAGACGGATCGCGGGCTGGTCGGTGATGCGGACGTGCATGGGCGTGGCCCCTTCGACGGTCAGGCGGAACCTGAGTGGGTGTTGGCTGCGGAAGGGACCTCCGTTGCGCCGGGCGTCGCTCGGACCCACGCCGTGCACGGCTCGGAACGCGCGTCCGAACGCCTCAGCAGAGCCGTAGCCGTGTCGCACCGCGATCGTCAACAGATCGTCCGACGAGTCCACGAGGTCCGTTGCTGCCACGGACATCCGCCGGCGACGGACATAGTCCGACAGGGGCATGCCGGCGAGGGATGAGAACATCCGTCGCAGGTGATGCTCGGTGGTGCCGTGTTGCGAAGCCACCGCGGCGACGTCGACGACGTCACCACAGGCTTCGTCCACGGCGTCGACGAGGTGGTTCAGTGCAGCGAGCATCGTGCCTCCTTCCGCACCCAGTCTCTCGGCCCCCGACCCGGCTGCGCCCGATGGTTGCGGACCGTTGCGATCAGGCGACGGCGGACGCGACGGGTGCGGTCTCAGGCGAAGAGGGCCTGCCCCCAGTACTCCCCGTCTCCGACTCCGGGCGGGCAGGCGAAGACGGCCGACCCGTTGTGCTCGATGTACTCGTTGAGCACGTCCTTGCTCGCCAGTGCCCGCTGCATCGGCACGAACTGCTTGCCGGGGTTTCGCATGAAGGCGATGAAGAAGAGGCCCGCGTCGAGGTGGCCGACGCCGTCGGAGCCGTCGGTGAAGTTGTAGCCGCGCCGCAGGATGCGCACCCCGCCGAGCTGGCTCTCGTGGGCGAGCTTGACGTGGGCGTGCACGGGGATCGCGGGCTGGCCGTCGGGGCCCTTCCTGGCGAAGTCCAGCGGGTCGAACTCCTTGGCCTGACCGAGGGGCGCGCCCTCCTTCTTGTCACGACCGATGATGTCCTCCTGCTCCTGCAGGGGGGTGCGGTCCCAGACCTCGATGTGCATGCGGATGCGGCGCGCGACGAGGTAGGAGCCTCCGGCCATCCAGGCCCCGGCGCCCTGCTCGTCCTCCGGCGCGACCCAGACGTGCTGGGCGAGGCCCTCGGGCTCCTCGGCCTTGACGTTGTTGGTCCCGTCCTTGAAGCCGAACATGTTGCGCGGAGTCGCCTGCGCCGTCGAGGTCGACGAGGTGCGGCCGAAGCCGAGCTGCGACCAGCGCACCGCGACGACGCCGAAGCCCATCCGCACGAGGTTGCGCACGGCGTGCACGGCGACCTGCGGGTCGTTGGCGCAGGCCTGGATGCACAGGTCACCTCCGGACCTCTGCGGGTCGAGCTGGTCGCCACCGAAGGTGGGCAGCTCCTCGAGGGCGGCCGGCTTGCGGTCCGCGAGACCGAAGCGGTCGTCGAAGAGCGACGGCCCGAAGCCGACCGTCACCGTGAGTCCCGACGCGGGCAGGCCGTAGGCCTCGCCGGTGTCCTCGGGGGCACGGTTGGGTCCGCCTCCGACGAGCCCGCCGGGAGCGGCCTCGGCCCCGAAGCTCATCCGCTCGGCTGCCCGGGTCCACGCCTTGAGGAGCTCGCGCAGCTGGGCCGGGTCCTTCGTCACGACGTCGAGGGCCACGAAGTGCAGGCGGTCCTGCGCCGGGGTGACGATGCCGGCCTGGTGCTCACCGCGGAACGGGATCGCGGCGTCGAGCGGCGGGACGGGAGCGGCCGCAGGGGTCGGGGCACTCGCCGCGCCGGCGTCGTCAGCCCGCGTCACGGCATACGCACTGGTGGCGCCGACGACGACGCCCGCGACTGCAGCCGTGCCCGAGGCGCCGAGCAGCCGGCGGCGGCTGACGCCACTGCCGGCATCGCCTGCCGAGTCACGCAGCGGCTCGGGTGCGACGGGCTCCGCGGGGAAGGGTGTCACTTGGCCTCCACGACGCCCGGCACCTTGGACACCTCTTCGGACAGCGCGTCGAGCGCCACGGTCATGGCCTTGAGGTCGGCCTCGGTGAGGTCGGTGTAGCTGACGAACCGGCCTGCCACGCGGTGCGACTCGAGCAGCTTGTTGAGCTCGCTGAAGCGGGCGTCGAGCGCCTTCTGCAGGGCGGCGTCACGCTCGGTGACGACGGGGCGAAGCGTCTCGAGCGCCTCCTGCGAGCCCTGCAGGTTGCCGCGGAAGTCCCAGAGGTCGGTGTGCGAGTAGCGCTCCTCCTCACCGGTGATCTTGCCGGTCGCGACCTCGTCGAGCAGGGCCTTGGCGCCGTTGGAGATGGTCAGCGCCGTGGGCTCGACGGTCTTGCTCTTGGTGGCGATCTCCTTGACGTCGGTGAGCAGCTGGTCGGCGATGGCGCTCGAGTCCGGCTGCAGGCCGCTGACCCAGAGGTCCTTCTCGAGGCGGTGGTAGCCGGTGAACTTCATGCCCTCCTCGATGACGTCCTCGCGGCCGTCGATGCGGGGGTCGAGGTCGCCGAAGCTCTCGGCGACCGGCTCGATCGTCTCCCACGGCAGGCGAGCCGTCGGGTAGAGCTCCTTGGCCCTGGCCACGTCGCCGGCCTTGACGGCGGCGACGAACTCCTCGGTCCCCGTCAACAGCTCGTCACTCTGCGTGGCGACGAACGCCTTGTAGTCGGCGATCGCCTTGGCGACCTTCTGGTCGGCGCTCCCGGCGACCGCGGTGCCCGTCACGGTGAAGGGGGCCCGGATGCCGTCGCCGACCATGCCGGGCTTGCACGCCGTCGTGAAGGTGCCGGGCTCGGTGATCTCCACCTTGAGCTCCCGCTTGAGGCCGGGCGTGATGT
>Ga0190275_10002567_pt1 | contig 13037 bp, 14 predicted proteins | sample Popmic550T_FD_133745 | JGI IMG/M metagenome (GOLD analysis project Ga0190275, IMG submission 133745) | Populus adjacent soil microbial communities from riparian zone of Yellowstone River, Montana, USA - 550 T | ecosystem: Environmental > Terrestrial > Soil > Riparian zone > Trees stand | place... | reverse complement strand
TGTGTCCGAGCCGGATGCGTCGGGACAATTTGTTGTCCTTTCTTTTTTCATGGCGAACACAATTTTGATCGGCGCGCAGTGGGGCGATGAGGGGAAGGGGAAGATCATCGACGTTCTCACCGCTAAGGCGGACATCGTCGTCCGCAGCCAGGGCGGGAACAACGCCGGGCATACCGTCATTCACCGCGGCACGAAATACATTCTCCACCTGATCCCGTCCGGCATTTTGCGGCGCGGGAAGAGGTGCGTCATCGGCAACGGTGTGGTGATCGATCCCGTCGCGCTGGTGGCTGAGATCGAGGGCCTGCGAAAGCTCGGCGTGCACATCGGGAAGAATTTGCTCATCAGCGACTGCGCGCACCTTGTGCTGCCGTATCACCGCGTGCTCGATGAACAGCGTGAATTGCGCAAAGGCCACGCGAAAATCGGGACGACCAAGCGCGGCATCGGGCCAGCCTACGGCGACAAGGCCGCGCGCACCGGCTTGCGGATGTCGGATTTGATCCAGCCGGTTTTGTTCTCGAAGAAACTGCAGGCCAAGGTGCGCGAGAATAACAGTATCCTCCAGGCGCTCGGTGCGAAGCCGATCAATTTCCGCGAGGTGAACGACCAATATTTGGAAGCGGGCCGGAAGCTGCGTCCGTTTGTCACGAACACGGTTTTTTATCTGCATCACGCGTTGCGGCGCGGGAAAGAGGTGCTCTTTGAAGGCGCTCAGGGAACCTTTCTCGATATCGATCACGGCACCTATCCGTATGTCACCTCCTCGAACACCACGGCGGGCGGCGCCTGCACCGGCTCCGGCGTTCCGCCGCATCGGATGGATTTGGTCCTTGGCGTGATGAAAGCCTACACAACGCGCGTGGGCGAGGGGGCGTTGCCGACGGAGGATGCCGGCCTCGCGCACAAGCTGCACGAGATGGGGCGCGAGTTTGGCGCCACCACCGGCCGGGCCCGGCGCTGCGGCTGGTTCGACGCGGTGGCGACCCGCTACGCCACCATGATCAATGGCATCGACGAACTCGCCGTGACGAATCTCGATGGCTTGGATGGCGTCGAGACCATCAGGGTTTGCGTGGCGTACCGATTGAACGGAAAGCGTCTCGAAGTTCCGCCCTGCGATGCGGCGCAGTTGGAAAATTGCGAGCCGATCTATCGGGATTTCCCTGGTTGGAAAAAACCGACCGGGTCCGCCAAGCGGCTCTCCGATCTGCCTGCCACCGCGCGAAGTTACGTCCGCGCCATTGCCGAGCTGACCGGCGCGCCGCTGCGCATCGTCAGCGTCGGCCCTACGCGAAACGAAACGATTATTCTCTGATTTATTATGGCCGCCGCCCCGAAATTGATCCCGCGCCACATCGCGATCATCATGGACGGGAACGGCCGCTGGGCGAAAAACCGCGGGCTGCCCCGGATCAAGGGCCACGAAAAAGGCGCCGATTCCGTGAAGGCGTGTGTCGAGGCCTGCGGCGATTTGAAGGTCGAGTTCCTCACCCTCTACGCCTTCTCCGCCGAGAACTGGCAGCGGCCCAAGACCGAGGTTTACGCCTTGATGCGGTTGCTCGAGAAATTCCTGAAAGAAAAAACGCCCGAGCTGCTCGAGAAAAATGTCCGGCTCCAGGCCATCGGACGCTTGACCGATTTGCCCGCCAGTTGCCAGAAACAACTGCACGACTCCATCGAGCGCACCTCCGGCAATAACGGTCTCACTCTGATCCTAGCCCTCAGCTACGGCGGCCGCCTTGAGATCATCGACGGCATCAAGAGCCTGCTCCGCCAGATCGATTCCGGCCACATCGATCGCGCCATGATCGACGTCGACATGTTCAGCAAGCATCTCTACACCCGCTATTACCCCGACCCCGACCTCCTCATCCGCACCTCCGGCGAGATGCGCCTCTCCAATTTTCTCCTCTGGCAACTTTCCTACACTGAGATGTACGTCACCTCCAAGCTCTGGCCCGATTTCACCAAGAAAGATCTCTTCGACGCCGTCGAAGACTTCGGAAAGCGGAACCGGCGATATGGCGCGGTGGAGTGATTCGCCCCCACGTGAAAACCACGAGCGCAATCAAAAAACCGTTTGGCACCGCCGCCTATTCGCCGGTGAAACACGCGCGCTACCTGGACTGGGAAGATGCGTTCGACGTAGAATTTGACGACGGTCTTTCCTTTTTGGAGGGACACAAGGCGATCAGAAAGGCGAACAAGATTTCACCGCAGGCACTCCCAGTTCGGGTGAGCGTCCCGAGAAAGTTCCGGACTCACTTCAAGATTGAGTACGACAACGGCCAGATTGCCGAGGTTTCCTGGTCGTTCATCCGAGAGCAACCTCCGAAGCGTGCAAAGAAGAACGGCGAGCCTCCGCTTCCCGAGTGACCGCATTCGCCGAAACGATTGAGTCGTGTCGCCAGATCGATTCCGGTCACATCGATCGCGCCATGATCGACGTCGACATGTTCAGCAAACATCTCTACACCCGCTATTACCCCGACCCCGATCTCTTCATCCGCACCTCCGGCGAGATGCGCCTTTCCAATTTCCTCCTCTGGCAACTTTCCTACACCGAGATGCACGTCACCCCCAAACTCTGGCCCGATTTCACCAAGAAAGACCTCTTCGACGCCGTCGAAGACTTCGGCCAACGAAACCGACGGTATGGGGCGGTGTGAAGGGTCCTTTACGGCCCCACGTCGTCGGGCGCATGCGCATATTCTCAGCTATCGGGGTCTTAACGGCCTCCCCGACTCATAATTCACGAGGGTGTGATTGTCAGGGAAGAGATTCTCCCATTCATCCGATCGATTGTCCTGAAGCTTGCCTAGATATTGCTCGAACGACGATTTTGTGAAAATCAATAGATGCGAGATCCTGTATTTTATATGTCCCGCCGCTACGGTTTTGCCCAAAAACAAGCTGCACTCCTCTGTTTGTCGAGGCGTGTTGGTTATAACGCCATCTGCTGAATAGTCGACGATCCAAAGCGTTTGATCTGGGACTACCAGGACGGGCTGAACCACCGCCGCATTCACAGTGTCGTCACCGAGCGACGAATGACCGCATTGGGAGATCAGCTCATTCGTCGAAGCAATCGCTTGAGACCACTTATCGTAGGTTTCAGAGTCACTACTGACAATTTGGGAACCTTCCTGTTTTCGCTCCGATGGAAGTTTTCCAACTTGAGTTGCAGATTTCCCGACCGGTTCTCTAGAGCGAAAAATCTGTCCATCAGCGCGGAATATGTCACCGCTCTGCACCGGCAGTGAATTTTTTCTTCCCAATATCACTTCATGATAGCTCTCCATTACTGTTCTGGGGACACGACTGATCAGCAACGGAAAGTTCGCTTTGAGGTTTTTGCATTCTATAGCCAGCTTGAGTGTGCAAATGCCGTGGATCAGCTCAGCGCGAAGATCGTATTGCCGATCCTTCTGTGTTGCTGGGTCAGTGTAAGTCCCTCCATGTGATGCGCGGGCGCACCGCGTAGCGAGTGAGTTCAGCACATCTAACTCTAGCTGGAAGTCTGAGGTCTCGAGATATGTCGACAAATCCTCTGCCGTGATCGGATCAGAATGCAATTTCGCCATAGCGTTTGCCTTTCTTGGCAAAGTCGATGATGCACGGAGCAAATCAAAGACGAACCCGCGTGGTTGATGCCGAACGTGGTGGAATTCCTGCGACTCCCTGTTGCCAAAATCACGGCAATGCGACAACGCTTCGCACAGCGGGACGGCTAGCGTTAGACGAACGCTTCGGCGACGGAATCAGCGAGAAGCTTTCCGCGAGGCGTGAGAACGTAATTGCCGCCAGCCTCACGCAGCAGGCCGAGATCGACGAACTCGCGGCTTTCGTTCGGCCATTGGCTGAGTTCATCGGATGGGATGCCGTTTCCTGTTCGGAGCGAGAGAGCGATCTTTTCGGTGCGCTTCATCGCGGGCGTAAGGATTTCGGTCGAGGCGATGGCGGATGAGCCGATTAGAACGCGGTCGGAATAGGCGCGGTAGTCGCAGACATTTTGCCATCGTGTCAGATCGACCGTGGAAAATGCGCTGGGGCCGATGCCGAGATAATCGTGGCCGGCCCAGTAGCCGCGGTTGTGGGCCGACTCGAAGCCGGGGCGCGCATAGTTTGAGACTTCGTAATGCTCGAAGCCGGCGGCTTGAAGCATCCGCATAGCGCTTTCGAGGAAACGGGCGTCGGATTCGGGATCTTCGCGGAACTCGCCTTTGGCGTGGCGCAGAAAGAACTCGGTGTCCTCCTCGTAGGTGAGGCAATAGGTCGAGATGTGATCGGGCTGGAGCGCGATCGTTTTGGCGAGGTCCGCCTCCCATTGGGCGAGAGTCTGCCCCGGCAGGCCGAACATCAGGTCGATGCTGACGTTGGTGAAACCGGCCTCACGGAAAATTTGAAACGAAGCTTCCGCCTGCGCGGCGTTGTGTTCGCGGCCGAGCAGCTTCAGCAATTCCTCGTCCCAGGATTGCACGCCGAGGCTGATGCGGTTCACGCCCATCTTCCGGAGCAGCGCCGCTTTTCGCGGCGAAACGCTGCCCGGGTTCGCTTCCACCGTCCATTCGACCAGCCTCGTCAGATCCAATCGCTCACGGAGGCCGCCCAGAAGGAATTCCAGTTGGGCCGTAGTTAATGCGGTTGGCGTTCCGCCGCCAAAGAAGATCGTTTTGGGTTGGAGCTGAAACCCGGCGGCACGGGGGCGTGCCGGCTCCAATTTAGGGCCGACAGCTTCGAGCTCTCGCAGGAGCGCTTCGCAGAAACGCTGCGTCTGCGAGCTGTCCGCCCGCTCCTTGTAGAAGGCACAGTACGGACAAATCCGCGCACAAAACGGTATATGGACGTAGAGGTGCCGGACAGCCTCTGTCGTTCGCCACGGCGAATCCGTCCGTTGGCGGATTGGGCGCCCGCCTGTAACGCTATGCGTAGCATTGCGGGCAGGCTCGCCACGACGGAGCCCGTCCGGGGCAAAGGCGGGTTCGACGTTTTGCTGGGCCGTCATAAGTTCAATATCTTGCGGATTCTAATCTTAGCTCTCCTTTTCTTTTCCGGCGCCGACGCAGCGATGGCGCAGGCGGTTTCCTCGCAATCGATCGTCTATTCCGCCCGCAATCCCGCGGCCATCAAGGATTACCGGACCAATCCCGCCATGGTCCGCGCCATGGTGAATCGCCTCGTCCTGGCCGTGACCGGCCAGCCCGATCTCCCTCGTGCCTGGCGCTCCCTCGTTTCACCTGACGACAAGGTCGGCATCAAGATCTCCGCAGCGGGCGGAGAACTTTTCACGACGCATCGCGACATCGTGAACGCCATCGTCGACGGGTTGGTGTCGGCGGGGCACGCGCGCAACAGCATCATCGTCTGGGACCGGAGCGTGGCTGGAATAAAGGAAGCCGGCTACCGCCCCGAGGCGGAAGGGTATCAGATAAGGTCAATCGCCCCGCACGATGGCTACGATCCTAACGCCGTTTTCTCCGCGCCGCTCACCGGCAGGCTGATCTGGGGCGATCTCGATTATCGGTCCGACCGTGGCAAAATTCCGCTTTTGTCAGATCAGGAATTGACCAGCGACGAGAGCCATTTCGCGCGAATCCTCTCCAGCGAAGTGACGAAAATCATTAACGTGCCGGTCATGAGCGACAGCCCCTCGTGCGGCATCGCCGGCTGCCTCTATAACATGACCATTCCGAACATCGACAACTGGAGGCGTTTTACCCAGGGCGTCCCGTATGGGGTTGGGGCCATCGCCGAGATTTATCGCTCACAGTTCATCGGGCCGAAGGTTGTTCTGAACATCATGGATGGCCTGGTGGCGCAATATGCGGGGGGCCCGCAATCGCATCCGAATTACGCCGTCCATCATGCGACAATCCTGGCGAGCAAAGATCCCGTTGCGATCGATGCGCTCGCGGTGCGCCAGATCGAGGAATGGCGGGTGAAAGCGCGGCTCGCGCCGATTGCTCCTCTGGCCCAGCATGTGCAGGCCGCCGGCCAGCTCAAGATCGGCAACGCGGAGGTGATCGAAGTGCGGAACGTCGGCCCATGAAAACTTCGGGCAATCGAAACCATCTGCGCGGACCGGTCCTGCGATCGGTTTCGCGTTCTTTCTATCTTTCCCTGCGGATTCTCCCGAGGCCGCTGCGCGATCCGCTGTCGCTCGCCTATCTGCTCGCGCGCGCGACCGATACCATTGCGGACACACCGGAGCCGCCGGCGGAGCTTCGGGCAGCAGCGTTGCGCGATCTTGCGCTGGCAATCCAGGCAAGCGCGCCAGGCGAAAACGTCGGGGGGTTACGCGATTCGTTTGCCCCGCTGCAAAGGGATCAAGCAGAACGGACGTTGATCGAGCATCTCCCTGCGCTTTTGGAATGGCTGGATGAGCTGGAGGCCGGGGACCGCGCCGAAGTGCGCAATGTGCTCGAGAAAATTACGAAAGGGCAGATGCTCGATCTCGAGCGATTTGGGGGCGGCGGCGCGATTCGGGCGCTCGCCACCGCTGCTGAGCTCGACGAATACACCTACCTCGTGGCCGGATGCGTGGGAGAGTTTTGGACGCGGATCTGTTTCGCGCATGTGCCAAATTTCAGTGCGCGGCCCGAAGGGGAGATGCGTGAGTTGGGCATCCAATACGGGCAGGGATTGCAGCTCATCAATATTCTCCGGGACGCTGGGACCGATTTGCGGCATGGCCGTTGTTACCTTCCTGCGGACGAGCTTCAGTCAATGGGCATCGCTCCGGAGGGAGTTTTGGGCGACCCAGCCCGCGTCGCGCCGATCCTCGAAGAGTGGCGGGAGAAAGCAGAGCGGGGGATAGGAGCAGGGATCGACTATGCGTGCGCGATTCGGAATCGACGCATCCGGTTCGCGACTGCGTTGCCGGCATTGATCGGCGCTCGGACGTTGGCGCTTCTGAGAGAAGCTGGCCCGCAGGTTTTCGAGCGGAGAGTGAAAGTGGAGCGGAGCGAAGTGCGCAAGTTGATGATGGCAAGCGCGCTCTCGTCGGCTCGCGGGTTGCGGAGCACGTTCCAAAAGGCTTCAAGGAGCGGCGGTTTGAAACCGCCGTTTTAATTGGGTCGGCGATTGCAAATCGCCGCTCCTTGATGTCGCTCGACGATCGCTAGCGAACCTTGATGTCGCTCGACGATCGCTAACGAACCTTGATGTTGCTCGACGATCGTTAGCGGAAATAGTTGCGCTGCTTTTCGCTGATCGGGCGGTCGAGCCGTTCCAAAACCTGGAGCATGTCCTCCCACACTTTGCGCTTTTCGGCGGGCGCCTGGTTTCGCAACAGATACGACGGGTGATACGTGATCATGAGCGGCGTCTCCTGATGCGAATGCCATTTGCCGCGCATTTCGCGCATGGTGCCGCGGCTGCCGAGGAGCCCTTCGACCGCGGTCGCGCCGAGCGCCACCAACACTTTCGGCTGGATGATGCCGATTTGTTCCGCCAGATACGGCAGGCAGGTCTCCATCTCGGCCGGCGTGGGCGGACGATTTCCTGAACTGCCTCGCGGCATGTCAGGCCGGCATTTCAGGACGTTCGCGATGTAAACGTCGGCGCGCGCAAACCCCATCGCCGCGATGATCTTGGTGAGCAATTGGCCGGCGCGCCCGACAAAAGGTTCGCCGCGCGCGTCCTCATCGGCGCCGGGCGCTTCTCCGATGAACATCAAATCCGCATCGGGATTCCCAACGCCAAAGACAGTCTGCGTTCGCGATGCGGCGAGGTGCGGGCACTTCACGCAAACCGCGACGCGGGCCTGGATCGGCGCGAGCAACGAGGCCTTATCGCCTGCCGCGGCCCGCGACGGGGGCTGGGCCACAATGGGACGTCGAAGATGCGCCAGCGAAATGCGCGAGGCGCGCGGAAGCTTTTCGCCGCGCTCCCGCATTTGTTCGAGCGCGTTCAAGACGAGATCGAGGGCGGGAGAAAATTCGGCGGCCACGTTGCTGACCATCTGAGGTTTTGCGCCGAACGGCAATTTCTTTGATGCTGCACGCATGAGTTTACGGCTGACAGATTACGATTACCCGTTGCCGGAGGAACTCATTGCGACACGTCCGCTGCCGCGGCGGGAGGAATCGCGCATGATGGTGCTCCACAGGCGTGAGCAACGAATCGAGCATCGGAAGTTTGCGGAATTGAGCGAATTTCTCGAACCGGGCGATCTGCTTGTCCTGAACAACACGCGGGTTGTGAACGCCCGGCGATTTTCCGACGATGGCAAGATCGAGTTTTTGTTCCTGGAGCGTCTTGCCGCGGCGCGTTGGAAATGCCTGGTGAGGCCCGGGCGAAAAATGCGCGTCGGGGCGGCGACGACTATCGAGGGCGTTGCGGTGCGGGTGGAGGAAATCTGTCCCGACGGCGAAAGAATTGTGGCGCTCGAACGCGAGATCGATCTCTGGGAAGGTGGAATGGTTCCGCTCCCGCCCTACCTTCGGCGGCAAGGCGATCAGGATGATGTGGAACGCTACCAGACCGTCTTCGCCGAGATGCCGGGAGCGGTCGCGGCGCCCACGGCGGGATTGCATTTCACCCCGGAAATCCTGGCGAAGCTGCCGCACACATTTGTCACTCTTCATGTCGGCGCGGGGACCTTCCAACCGGTGAAGGTCGAGGACATCGCCGAGCACCGGATGCACCGGGAAGAATTTTCGATCTCCGATTCGGCCGTCCTCGCCATCAACGCCGCGAAGCGAATCGTCGCCGTCGGAACGACGACGGTCAGGGTGCTGGAATCGGCGGAGCGCCGGGACGGAAACCTCCTTCCGCAATCCCGCGCCACCGACATTTTCATTCATCCGCCGATGCAGATGCGCCACGTCGATTGTCTGCTGACGAATTTTCATTTGCCGCGCTCAACGCTGCTCATGCTGGTCAGCGCGTTCGCTGGCCGGGAATTTCTTCTCGCGGCTTATGCGGAAGCGATTCAGGAGCGTTATCGCTTTTACAGCTACGGCGATTGCATGCTGGTGATGTGATGGCGTTCGCGCGCCCGTTTTTTCCTGCTCCTGCTCTTGATCGTGATCATAATCTTTCCTTGAGTGCGCACGCGGCTCAAGCGGGATCATGAGCACGATCAGGATCAGGAGCAGGAGTTAAGAACGGCCTGAGGGCAGGCCGTCTCCAGGGTTTATGCTACCGTTGACCCATGGATTCCGCCGATAAACCCAAAGGTGAGCTGGTCATCCGCACCATCGCGATGCCGGCGGACACGAATCCCAGCGGCGACATCTTCGGCGGCTGGATCATTTCGCAGATGGACCTGGGGAGCGGCATCCTCGCCGCGAAAGTGGCCAAGACGCGCGTGGTGACTGTGGCGATCGAGGGAATGTCTTTCTTGCGGCCCGTGCACGTGGGCGACCGGGTGGCGTGTTATGCGTGGGTGGAAAGGATCGGGCGCACTTCGATGGTCATCCCGGTCGAAGTCTGGGTGCAGCGCTACATGTCGGGCGAGGAAGTGCTCGTGACGAAGGGCGTTTTCACCTATGTCGCCCTGGGCAGTGACGGCAAGCCGGTCGCTGTCGAGCGCGAGGCTTGAGTGGTCAGGTGGGACGAGGCAAAGCCGGTCGCGTTTGCCGCAACTACTGGCTCTCCGACACCTGGACGTTCTCTTCCGGCGGCGGGGACGAACGGAGCGTTGGAACTTCCGCGCGCTGCTGAATGATCTTTGAACGCTGCTTATCCCGGGAAGAGCTCATGTTTCTGACATACTTGGCGTAGGCGCGTTCCTGCCGCCCGCTTTTCGTCAACATGGAGCAGGCCGGCATGCTCAACCCCAGCAGAAGGACAAGAGAGAGCAATTTCATGGTCCGCGTTTCTTACGCCACCTTCTCGTCCGCCGCCAGATTCGACCAGACGAAATGGCGCGTGTGAATCAGTTCTTCAACGACCTGATAAACCTTCAGCTCGCAGACGGCGCAGTGGTGGAAGAGCTCCATCACCGTCACGGATCCCTTGCCGGCCAATTGCCAGATTTGCTCCGCGACCGCTTTCGATTCAGGCGGCGCACCGGCCGGCCATGAGAGATTCGCCTTATGCCGCTGCAAGGTCGCGCCGCTTTCCCCAAAGCGCTGCTTTAACTCCGCGAATTCGTCGCGCCCCTGGAGCGCGTTGATCAGCATTTCGCTGGCGTTTTTGGTGATCCGTTCCGATTGGATCCAATCCTTTACCGGCAGGTCGCCGGCGGAAAACGCGAAGGTCCCGGCGAGTTCTTCGCTCACGAAAAGCTGCCAGAAGGCTTCTTCGCCCGTGAGATGCTCGAATTGGCCAAAACGGGGCTGACCTTTTTCGAAGAAGAACGCGGAGACCAATTCGCCAGTTGGGTTGGAAATGCGGAGTTCGCCCGTTTGGGAAGAGTTCGCGATTGTTTGGTAAATGGTGATGAGATCGAAATTCGCCAGGCTGCCGCTCAGCTCGAGGCAATGACTTTGAGCCACCGCGAGATCGCTCGCCTGGGAGAGCCGGAAAGCGAGCTGGCTGCTGATGAAGTGGAAAAACGCCGGGACGCGCCGGATCAGCTCATCGAAATTTTTGCGCTGGAAGCATTGCAGGCTGACCGGCTCGCAGGTGCGCACCACATGTTTCCGCGGGACACCCGACAGGGCCTCGACGTCGCCCAGAACGTCACCGCGCGAAAGATAGGCCGCCGGCGCCGATTTTTGCGCGGAGGGCTGGATCACCTCGACCACGCCCCGGCTGATGACGAAAATGGCGTCGCCGGGGTCGCCGGTCGAATAGACTGTGTCCCCCTCAGACAAGTGCCGGACGTGGGAAAGCTCGCCCAGCGCTTTCAGCTCCAACGGCTTAAGCCTGGTGCAAAAGCCAAAATAATCACGGTCCCGCATATCTCCCTAAAAGCAGGAGTCGTGCTCCCGGGTGGAGCTGCTCTCGGAGCCGCCCTGCTCCCAACTGGAGCCGGCCTGCCCTCAGGCCGGTGGGACAGAGTCGGCCTCGCGCAGAATGCGGCACGGGGGCGTGCCGGCTCCAGAGAAAGTTGCATCCGCCGCCTCCGGCATTGAGTCTTCGGCAATGCGGCAGGTCGCCTACCTTTTCGAGCGGTTCCCCTCCTTCGGCCAGACGTTTTGCTACCGGGAGGTGGCGGAGCTGGAGCGGCAGGGGATGTCGGTCCAGGTTTACTCCATCCGGCGCCCTGCCAATGAGCCGGAACAGAATTGGGCCAAACAGATCGTCGACAGAGTCCATTACCTCCCCGACGAGAAGACGCTGGTGGCCGAAGTGAACACGGCACTCCGGCAAAAGGCGGTCTCGAATGAAGTCCGCGACGCCGTCGAGCAATGGGGCCGGCAATCCGATTTCCTCCGGCTCTACCAGGCCATCTACATCGGGATGCGGATGCAACGGGAAGGCATCCAGCATCTCCACGCCCACTTTGCCGGCATGGCCGCGCGCACGGCCTATTGGGTGCGGCAATTCTTCGGCATCCCCTATAGCTTCACCGCCCACGCGAACGACATTTTTGCGCCGCGCGATTTCGTCATTTCGCTGCCGAAGTTGTTCGACGCCGCGGCCGCGATCGTGACGGTAAGCGATTACTCCGCCGGCGATCTGAAAGCGCGCTTTCCCGAAAGCGCGGCCAAAGTGCACCGCATCTATAACGGAGTAAATTTTTCCCGCTTTCACCCGCCAGACCCGGGCAGCGGAACTCCAGCGATCGTCTCCATCGGCCGGTTGATCGAGAAAAAGGGGTTCGCCGATCTAATCAGCGCCTGCGCTTTGCTGACTTCGCGCCGCCGCGGGTTCGTCTGCGAGATCATTGGGGAAGGCCCGCTCGAGGAAACCTTGCGAGCGCAGATCGCCAGCGCCGATGTGAAAGCGTGCGTTCGATTAGTCGGGCCGCAGACCCAGGTGCAGATCGCCCTGCGCCTGGCGCACGCCACCATCTTCGTCCTCCCTTGCACGCGGGAGGCGGATGGCGGGATGGATAATTTGCCGACCGTCATCATGGAAGCGATGGCCGCTGGGCTGCCGGTTATTTCGACACCGTTGGGCGGCATTCCCGAAATGGTGGAGCACGACGTCAATGGCGAGCTCGTGCCCGAGCGCGATCCGGCGGCGATCTGTGCCGCCATGGAGCGCCTCATTTCTGATCCCCAACGGGCACGACGTTTGGGCGACAAAGGCCGGCAGATCGCGCGGGAAAAATTTTCCATTGAGACGAGTGCGCGGGCGCTGATCGAACTCTTCCAGCGAACGCATGATTCCAGCGGAAGTTGAGAACTCACTTTGATCTTGCCTGTTCACTTTCCCAGGTACGAAATGGGGAGATGAAACTACCCCTTCGCATAGTTTTGTTCGCGGTCGCATTCTGCGTCGCCGCTTCAGCTTCCCAGGCTCAAGGCTGGATGGAGAGCTACAATCGCCTCCTCGGCAAGTACACCACTTCCGGCGGAGTGAAATACGCCGAGTGGAAAGGCAATGCCGCCGACATGCAGGCGCTCCAAGGCGTGGTGGACGGGATCGCCAAGGAGAACGCTTCGGGGATGGAGAGAAAGCAGCAGCTCGCTTTCTACTGCAACGCTTATAACGCCTGGATCCTCCACGAGGCGCTGGAGAAATATCCGACCAAGAGTGTGAAGGACGCGCTCTTCACGTTTTTCACCAGCAAACGGATCACGGTGGCGGGCCAGCAGACCAGCTTCAAAGCTTTCGAAGATAACGTGATCCGCAAACTGGGGGATTCGCGCATTCATTTCGCCTTGAACTGCGCGAGCCGCAGTTGTCCTCCGTTGGGCCGGCAGGCTTTCACCGCGGGGAATCTCGACGGACAGTTCGAGAGTCTGGCGAAGGGCTACGCCAATTCGGACAGAGGAGTGCGATTCAACGCGGCGAACAAAACCGCTGAGCTCTCCAAGATTTTCGATTGGTATAAGGATGACTTCAAAGGCGATGGCGGCCCTGTTGCTTTCATCAACAAACGCCGCTCGACGCCAATCCCGGCGGACGCAAAAATCACCTACCAGGAGTACGATTGGGGCTTGAACGAGGCGAGATAAACGGATGGTTTC
>Ga0190275_10002566_pt1 | contig 13038 bp, 12 predicted proteins | sample Popmic550T_FD_133745 | JGI IMG/M metagenome (GOLD analysis project Ga0190275, IMG submission 133745) | Populus adjacent soil microbial communities from riparian zone of Yellowstone River, Montana, USA - 550 T | ecosystem: Environmental > Terrestrial > Soil > Riparian zone > Trees stand | place... | reverse complement strand
TGGAGAGCTTTGCCTCGGCCGGATTCGCCTCCGTGGGCCCGACGATGTGGAACTTGCGCGACTCGCCGGACTTCTGGTCCTTGACGTGGACGCGGACGCCAACGCCGACGACCTCGGTGTCGATCTTCTTCTCGTCGATCAGCTTGGCCCGGCGCAGGCGCTCCTCAAGCTGCGCGATCCGCTGCTCGACGATCGCCTGCTCATTCTTGGCATCGTCGTACTCGGAGTTCTCCGAGATGTCGCCGAACTCGCGCGCGTCCTTGATCCGCTCGGCGACCTCGCGCCGCTTCACGGTGGAGAGCTCCTCGATCTCGTCCTTGAGCTTCTGCAGTCCCTCGGGGGTGAGGATGACGTCCTTTTGCATGAGGGGCGTCCTTGATGGCTTGGGGTCTGGCTCGCTACGCGACGGCGCCCCATCTATGAAAAAAGCCCGCTCGAAGCGGGGCTTGGAGAGGAGCACGCAGGGCGGAACGGCGGTCGATGGTAGCACCGCTCGGCCGTCTCGCAGAGGACGGGCGCTCAGGCGGGTGAGAGCATCCCGAGGCCGGCCAGCACGGCGCGCTGCGCGGCGACCGTCTCGGCCCGCTGGAGGGCGTCCTGGAGGTCACGCGCGCGCGGGGCCGAGCCGAGGCCGAGGCGCTCCAGGTACCACGGGTGGAACTTGCGCAGGTAGCGCGCCGCGCGCTCGGAGCCGAGGTGCTCGACGCAACGGTCGATCACCCAGTTCCACTCGGCGAGCACCTCTTCGAGGCCGGGCTCCGCGGCGTCCTGGTCGAGCAGCTGGGCGAACAGCCACGGGTTGCCCAGGGAGCCGCGCGCGAGCATCACCGCCGCGCAGCCGGTGGACTCGAACACGCCGCGCACGTGCTCGGGGCCCGCCATGCCGCCGGAGACGATCACCGGCACCGGCAGCTCCTCGACGAGCCGCGCCGCCAGCTCGTAGTCCGGCGTGCCCTTGTGGCGCACCGCGGCCGAGCGCGGGTGGAAGGTCAGCCCCGCCACGCCCGCGTCCTCGACCAGCCGCCGCGCCACCTCCGCGCCCTCGGTGCCGCCCGGCTTCACGGCGGCGCGCAGCTTGACGGTCACCGGCAGGCCCGAGCCCTCGCGAGCGGCCCGCGCGACCGCCACCGCGACGTCGGGGTCGCGGATCATCGCCGCCCCCGCGCCGGTCTTCATGACCTTGGGCACGGGGCAGCCCATGTTGAGGTCGATCAGGTCCGCGCCGCGCTCGGCGACCACCGCGGCGGCTGAGCGCATGATCTCCGGCTCGGCCCCGAACAGCTGGATCGCCACCGGCCCGCCCGCGCGCTCGTCGGGATGCACGACGAGCATCTCCTCGAGCGTCTTGCGGTTGCCGTAGTGGATCGCGTGGCTCGAGACCATCTCGGACACCGCGAGTCCGGCCCCGTAGCGCTTGGCCTGCAGGCGCACGAACCAGTTGCCGATGCCGGCCAGCGGCGCCAGCACGACGCGGTTGGGGACGCGGACCCCGCCGAGGTCCCAGGGATCGTGGAGCGAGCGCGGCACGACGTGACTGTAGCCGCCGGGATGGGGGCCGGCGCCCATCGTGAGGTCCCGGGAGGCGTCCGAGACTGGCTCGCATGAGCGTCCTCGTCTGGGCCATGGTGGGCATCGCCCTCTGGCACTTCGCCGTGCTCGTGCCCGACCGCTTCCTTGGCGGGATCATCGGCGCCTTCGTCGTCGCGCTGCTCGGCGCGCTGGCGAGCGGCTACGCCCTGCCGGCGCCCGGGGTGCCGCACGAGAACCCGTCGGGCCTCGGGGAGGGGCTGTGGGCCATCCCGGGGGTCGCTGGCGGCGCTGGCGGCGTCGTACTGGTCGGGCGCGCGCGCCGAGCGCGCGGCGGACCCGGACGCCGCGGCGGACCCGCACGCCTGACCGGCCGGAGGATGGGCGGGACGGCCCATGGGATCGGTGCCCGCCGCCGCTCACCATCGAGGGCGATGCTCATCTCCACCGGTCCGCGTGCCGCCGGCGCCGATGTCGGCGACCATGGTGATCCCATGTCGCTGTTCTGGCGCGTCGTCCTCGTCAACGTGGTCGTGCTCGTGCTGGCGGGCGCCGCGCTGGTGCTCTCCCCCGCCACCGTGAGCCCGAGCGTGCGCGCCACGGAGGTGCTCGTGCTGGCGGCGGGCATGGCCGTGGTCGTGGCCGTCAACGTGGTGATCCTGCGGCGCGTGTTCGCGCCGTTGCGGGAGCTGACCGCGCTGATGCGGCGCATCGACCCGATGGAGCCCGGCCGGCGCATCGAGCTCGACGGGTCGGTCACCGAGGTCGCGCAGCTCGAGGACGCCTTCAACGACATGCTCGACCGCCTGGAGCGCGAGCGGCGGACGAGCGGCAAGCGCGCGCTCGACGCGCAGGAGCGCGAGCGGCGCCGGCTCGCGCGCGAGCTGCACGACGAGCTCGGGCAGACGCTCACGGGCATCGTGCTGCTGCTCCAGGGGCTGGCGCGCGAGGCCCCGCCCGAGCTGCAGCCGTCGGTCGGCGAGGTGCAGGAGGCGGGCCGCGGCGCCGTGGAGAAGACGCGCGACCTCGCGCGCGGGCTGCGCCCGCAGGCGCTCGACGAGTTCGGGCTGCGCAGCGCGCTCGTGACGCTCGCCACCGGCTTCGCCGACCGCAGCGGGCTGCGGGTGCGCCACGAGATCGCCGCGGACCTGCCCCCGCTCGCCCCCGAGCACGACCTCGCGATCTACCGCACCGCCCAGGAGAGCCTCACGAACGTCGCGCGCCACGCGGACGCCACCGCGGTGGTCGTCGCGCTCTCCCGGCACGACGGCGGCGCCGCGCTCTCCGTCCGCGACGACGGGCGCGGCGTGCGCGAGGCGGCGCTGCACGACGCCGGCGGCGTCGGCGGGATGCGCGAGCGGGCGATGCTCGTCGGCGGCCGGCTCGAGATCCGGCGCAGCGAGCTGGGCGGGACCGAGGTCCGCCTGGAAGTGCCGGGGAGCAGCGCGACGTGACCGTCCCGCTGACCACGAACATCCTCGTCGCCGACGACCATCCGCTGATCCGCAGCGGGCTGCGCAAGGTGCTCGACTCGGCGCCCGACCTCCGCGTGGTCGCGGAGGCGGCCGACGGCATGGAGGCGGTGGAGCAGGGCATGCGCGAGGACGTCCACCTCGCGATCCTCGACGTCGCGATGCCGCTGCGGACCGGCCTGCAGGCGGCGCAGGAGCTCACGCGCCGCCGGCCCGAGCTGCGCATCCTCATGCTCTCGATGCACGACACCGAGGACTACTGCTTCCAGGCGCTGAAGGTGGGCGCCTCGGGCTACGTGCTCAAGACCGTGGCCGATCGCGAGATGGTCGAGGCGTGCCGCGCGGCGATGCGCGGCGAGCCGTTCCTCTCGCCTCCGACCGTCCGCGCGCTCATGCGCGCCTACCTCGAGGACCCGGCGGCGGCCGGCAAGGACCAGCTCACGCCCCGCGAGCTCGACGTGGTCAAGCTCGTCGCCGAGGCGCACACCAACGAGCAGATCGCCCAGCTGCTCGTGATCAGCCCGCGCACCGTCGAGCGCCACCGCGAGAACATCCTCGGCAAGCTCGGCATGCGCGACCGCGTCGAGCTCACCCGCTGGGCGATCCGCCACGGGCTGGTCGAGCCTTGATGGTTGATCCCGCGGCCGAATCAACCATCTAGCGACTACCCCCGGTTGCGCTCCCAGATCAGCCGCAGGCCGGTCAGCGTCAGGAGGTCGTCGACCTCGTCGATGGTCTGGCAGTGCGGGACGATGCTCGCGGCCAGGCCGCCCGTGGCGATCGCGGAGGTGTCGGGGCCGAGCTCGCCGCGCAGGCGCGTCACGATCCCGTCGACCTGGGCGGCGTAGCCGTAGATGACGCCGGAGCGGATCGCATCGACGGTCGACTTGCCGATCAGCACGCGCGGCGGGGTGAGGTCGATCTTGGGCAGCGCGGCGGCGCGTTCGGTGAGCGCCTCGAGCGAGATCTCGACGCCGGGGAAGATGATCCCGCCGAGGTACTCGCCGCCGGCCGAGACGACGTCGTAGGTGACCGCGGTGCCGAAGTCGACCACCACGCAGGCGCCGTCGAAGCGGGCGTGCGCGGCGACCGCGTTGACGAGGCGGTCGGGGCCGATCTCGCGCGGGTTGTCGTAGCGCAGCGCCATGCCGGTGCGCAGGCCGGGGCCGACGACGGGCATCTCGTGGCCGAGGTAGCGCGCGGCCATCTCGGTCCACTGGGCCCGCAGCTCGGGCACAGTGGAGGACACGATCGAGGACTCGAGGTCGCCGAGGTCCAGGCCGCGCAGCGTCAGCAGGTTGCGTAGGGCGGCGCCGAGCTCGTCCGCGGTGGACTGGCGGACGGTCGCGAAGCGCCAGTGCTCGACGAGCTCGTGGCCGTCGAAGGTCCCGAAGTGGGTCTGGGTGTTGCCGACGTCGACGGCGAGCAGCATGCGGCGCGGAACGCTAGCGATGTTGCGGGGCCCGGCCGCCCTACTCGGCCGCCACGACGGCCGGCTCCTCGGCGGTCGCGGGCGCCTCCTGCACCTTGAAGCGCCGGCAGGCGCGCTCGCGCTTGGCGCCCGTGTAGCGCCGCTTGCCCCACAGCGAGTGCGGCTTGGCCAGGCGGATGGCGCCGATCAGCGCCACCGCCGGGAGGAAGAGGCCGACGATGCCGGTGAACATCTTGCCCTTCGTGAAGCACACCACCGCCAGGCAGGCGCCGATCAGCTGGAAGGTGATCAGCAGAGAGCGGCTCTCCTCCGCTTCGAGCCGCTCGCCGCCGATGCCGAGGAACACCAGCCCGGCGTCGAAGAGGTCGATCCAGAACGCGAGGCCGAGCAGCGTCGCGGTGAGCAGCGCGATCGTGAGCACCACCGCGTCGATCGACTGGCGCCCCTTCGGCGTCCAGTAGACGTCCTCGAGGTTCAGCCACAGCGCGAACTCGTCGAGCGTCAGCCCCATGCCGACGCCGAACAGGAACGCCACGAGCACGTCCCAGGGCCTGGCGGGGTCGAGCGCGATGCCGACGTAGCCGGCGGCGAGCAGCAGCAGGATGCCCCACACGAGGTGGTGGATGTGGGTCCCGCTCTTCGTCTCCACATTGCCCGGCCACCAGCTCACCTGCGCCCGGATCATGTGCGCGCTCGTCCGGATGAAGCCCCACGAGAGCAGGAACGACAGCAGGACGACGAAGTGCAGCTCCTTGCCCGGCAGCTGGATCCGCAGCTCGTACGCGTGCGCGATGTCGTCGAGCAGCCGGTCGATCACGAGCGGATCCTATGGACTACGGCCCACCCGCCCCAACCCCCAGGGGCGGGCCGGTCCTGCGGACCTCCTGGCCGGGGCCGAGCGCCGCGAGCGCGTCGGCCGCGCGCCCGCCGCCGCCCGGGATCTCGAGATCGGGATCGAGCTCGAGCAGCGGGACGAGCACGAAGCGCCGCGAGCGGACCTCCTCGTGGGGGAGCACCAGGCGGTCGGTGCGCAGCACGATGTCCTCCAGGAGGAGGACGTCGACGTCGATCGGCCGCGGCCCGTGGCGGACGTAGCCCGCGCCGCCGAGCTCGCGGCCGAGCGCGCGCTCGACCGCCTTGCACGCGTCGAGCAGGCCCTCGGGCTCGAGCGAGGTCTCGATCTGCACGCACGCGTTGTAGAAGTCGCGCTGCTCGGTGACCTCGCCGACCGGCTCGGTCTCGTACACCGACGAGGCGGCCAGCACCACGACGTCGTGCGCCCACAGGTCCTCCACCGCGGCCTGCAGGTGGGCGCGGCGGTCGCCGACGTTCGAGCCGAGGCCGAGGTAGCCGACGTTCATCCGGCCCGCGCCGTCCGCTCCTCCTCGGCGCAGGCGGCCATCGTGCCCGGGTGCAGCCAGCCCTCCGCCCACTCCTCCTCGGCGATGACCGCCTGCAGGTCGAGCGAGGCGACGACGTTGAGCAGCATCCCGTGGGAGAAGAACGACCACACCTCCCCCGGGCCCGCGCCGGTGAGCGCCGCGACCTCGCGCACCAGCTCGGCGAAGCGGCGGCGGACGTGCGCCTGGATCTCGGGGTCCGAGCAGGCGGCATAGCTCTGCATCTGCATCAGGAGCATCGGGCGGTCGGCCAGCAGGCGCTCGGCGTAGGCCTTCCCCATCGCCTCGAGGCGCTGCTCCGGGGGGACGCCCTCGGCGGCCGTGGTGAAGAGGTCGAGTAGCCGGCCGCACATGTGGTCGTGGCAGGCGACGAACAGCTCGCGCTTGGTGCCGAAGAGGCGGAACAGGTAGGGCTGGGAGATCCCGGCGTCGCGCGCGACCGCCTCGGTCGACGTGCCGTTGTAGCCCTGGCTCGCGAAGTGGCCGAACGCGGCGGCGACGACCTCGGCGCGGCGCTCCTCGGCGGACTTGCGGGTGCGGCTCGGGGTGCCGGCGGTGGCCATGATGCGAACTAGGTTAGTGACTACTTACTTCTGAGTCAAGGAAGGACGCCTAGCGCTCCTCCCGCCACACCTCGACGGAGACCTCCTCCACCGGCAGCGGGATCGGCGGCTCGGGCTTGGCGGCCTTGACCGTCACGCTCTCGGCGCCGAACTGGCTGGCGAGGCGGTCGGCGATCACCGCGCACAGGCGCTCGAGGGTCTTGTAGGAGCGCTGCTGGGCGATCAGCGCGATCACCTGGCAGACCTCGCCGTAGTCGATCGTGTCCTCGACGCGGTCGGTGATCAGCGCGTCGGGCTCGCCGACGTCGAAGCGGACGTCGAGCACGAGGCGCTGGCCGATCTCGCGCTCGGCCGCGCTGACGCCGTGGTGGGTGAACAGCGAGAGGCCGACGATCTCGACGGTGACCCCGACCTCGGGACCCTCTTCGTCGTCGTCCTCGTCGTCGCTCAGGTCGTCGTCCTCGAAGTCCTCGGCGTCGTCGGGCTCCATCGGCCCGCCAACGTAGCAGCCGTCACGGCCAGCGCATCCGCGGTCGGCGCGACGTCGTGGACGCGGAACACGCGCGCCCCCCGCTCGTAGGCGAGGACGCTGGTGGCGACCGTCGCGTGGACCCGCTCGGCCACCTCGCGGCCGGTGATCCGGCCGAGGAAGGTCTTGCGCGACGTGCCGATCACGAGCGGCCGCCCGATCGCCTGCAGCTCGCCGAGGCGCCGCAGCAGCTCGAGGTTGTGCTCGACGGTCTTGCCGAACCCGATCCCGGGATCGAGCTGTACCCGCTCCTCCGGCACCCCCGCGGCGACCGCGGCGGCGAGGCGCTCCTCGAGGAACGCGCGCACGTCGTCGACCACGTCGTCGTAGCGCGGCTCGTCCTGCATCGTGCGCGGCTCGCCGAGCATGTGCATCAGGCAGCAGTCGAGCCCGCGGTCGGCGACCAGGGACGCCATCTCCGGGTCGTGGCGGAAGGCGGTCACGTCGTTGACGTAGGTCGCTCCCGCGGCCACGGCCGCCTCGGCGACCTCGAGCTTCATCGTGTCCACGGAGATCTGCACGTCGAGGCCGAGCGCGCCGATCCCGTCCACGACCGGCAGCACGCGGCGCAGCTCGGCCTCGGCGGGGACGGGGCCGGCCCCGGGCCGGGTCGACTCGCCGCCGACGTCGACGATCGACGCGCCCTCGGCGGCCATCCGCGCGGCCTGCGTGACCGCCGCCCCGCTCTCCTCGTACGTCCCGCCGTCGGAGAACGAGTCGGGGGTCACGTTCAGGATCCCCATGATCGCGTAGGGCGCGTCCGGCTTCACGCGCGGGACGCTAGCGACTGACGCTTGTGCGAGGGTTGAGCGCCGTGGGCACCCCGTCGCAGCCGCCGCCGGACCCCGCCGCCGCGCCCGGCGGCACGCAGGCGCAGGCGGTGCTCGACGCGGCCTTCGACAGCGTGATCACGATGGACTCCGCGGGGCGCATCGTCAGCGCCAACCTCGCCGCCGAGCGCACGTTCGGGCTCCCGGCGCAGGCGCTGGTCGGGCGCGAGCTGGCGGAGACGATCATCCCGCCCCACCTCCGCGACGAGCACCGCCGCGGGCTCGCCCGGCAGCTCGCCGGGGACACCGGCCTTCTGGCGGGGAGGCGCATCGAGACCACGGGCCTGCGCGCGGACGGCAGCGAGTTCCCGGTCGAGCTCGCGGTCCGCCGGCTCGAGCCCGAGCAGCCGCCGCTGTTCATCGGCTTCATCCGCGACCTCAGCCACCGCCACGACACCGAGCGGGAGCTGCGCGAGCTCGCCGGCGAGCAGGCCGCCCTGCGCCGCGTCGCGACGCTGGTCGCGAGCGGCGCCGACAGCAGCCAGGTGGTCGCCGCGGTCACCGAGGAGGTCGGGCGGCTGCTGGGCGCCCAGACCGCGAACATGATCCGCTACGAGGACGACGAGACCGCGACGGTCGTGGGCGGCTGGAGCTCCGACTCCGTGCGCAACATGGCGGTGGGCACCACGCTGCACCTCGACGGCTGGACGGCGGCGACCATGGTGCGCCAGACCGGCCGCCCGGCACGGCTCGACACCACCGACGGCGTCGAGGGGACGCTGGCCGAGATGCTGCGCGAGCTGGGGTTCCGCTCGGCGGTCGCCGCGCCGGTCGAGCTCCACGGCGAGCTGTGGGGCGCCGTGCTCGTGTCGACCGTGCACCCCGAGCCGTTCCCTCCCGGGGTCGAGGACCGCCTGGGCGACTTCGCGGGCCTGGTCGCCCAGGCGCTCGCCAACGCCGAGACGCGCGAGGAGCTGGCCGCCTCGCGGGCGCGGCTCGTCCAGGCCAGCGACGCCGAGCGCCGGCGACTCGAGCGCAACCTGCACGACGGGGCGCAGCAGCGACTGGTCGCGCTCGCGCTCACGCTCCGCCACATCGACGGCCTGGTGGAGCGCGACCCGTCCAGCGCTCGGGTGGCGCTGCGCGGCGCCGCCGAGGAGCTCGCCCACGCGCTCGCGGACCTGCGCGAGCTGGCGCGCGGCCTGCACCCCGCCGTCCTCTCCGAGCACGGGCTGGCCGCGGCGCTCACCGCGCTGTCGGGGCGGGCGCCCGTCCCGGTCGGGCTCGACATCGAGATCGACGAGCGTCCGCGCGAGCAGGTCGAGGCCGCCGCCTACTTCGTGGTCTCGGAGGCGCTGACCAACGTCGCCAAGTACGCGGGCGCGACGTTCGCGAGCGTGACCGTGCGGCGCGAGGGCCCGACGCTGGTGGTGGAGATCTCCGACGACGGCGCCGGGGGCGCCGACCCGGCCGGCGGGTCCGGCCTGCGCGGGCTGGGCGACCGGGTGGAGGCGCTCGGGGGCCGGCTGGAGCTCTCCAGCCCGCCGGGCGAGGGCACGACGCTGCGCGCCGTCCTGCCCTGGACGTAGAAACGCGCCGGCGCCCGCCTCGACGAGCGAGACGGGCGCCGGCGCGCGAGGGGGGGTCACCAGGTGGAGCCGGGCGCCAGACCGAGCGACTGCAGCGCGGGCAGCTCGCGCACGACGGGGGTCGTGTAAATGTGCGGGCTGAGCGTGCGACGGGCGCGGGTGGGATCAGGCGTGACGATGGTCATCGCGCGAACCTCGGGAAACGCCGCCGGCGGGGGGTCGACCGCTCGGCGTGTACGACGTTGGCGTGTGCGAGGTGCATGAGTGTGGGTTGCATCGCCGGCTCCTCGGATAGGTGGGTAGCGCGACTGAGGGGAACCCTCCCATCCGGGGCCCAACCGCAATAGGCGGCTGGCTGGCGTCCTTCGGGTGCGTTCCCGCACCGGGAGGGGTGTGGGAACCCGCACCTGGTGGGTTGGGGGGCGGGTGGGCCGGGATCCTTTACAGCGGCTTTTCGAGCCAGGCGTCGCGGCGGCCGTCGACCATGACGGCCTCGACCTCGCGGTAGCCCGCCGCGGCGTAGAGCGCGCGCGCCTCGGCCAGCACCTCGGTCGTGAGCAGCCGCACCCGGCGGGCGCCCGCGGCCGCCGCGAGCCGCTCGAGCTCGACCAGCAGCCGCCGGCCGTGGCCGCGCCCGCGGGCGCGCGCGGTCACGAACATGCGCTTGATCTCCGCCACCCCGGGCTCGAGCGGGCGGATGCCGCCGCAGCCCACCGGCACGCCGTCCTCGTAGAGCACGAGGAACACGGCGCCGTGCGCCTCGAAGGCGCGGTCCGTCGCGAAGATGGCCTCCTGGCGGGCGACGCCCGGCCCGACGCGCTTGCCCACGAGCGCCATGTACTCGGCGAACAGCGCGGTCCCGGCGCGCCCGCCGGCGGCCTCGCGGCGCAGCTCGACGCCCGCGGCCCCCGGCGCACCAGGCCCGTTGCGTCGCAGCATCATCACGACGACGTCGTCGTGCAGCCGCGGCGCCCAGCGCTCGGCCTCGGCGTGCAGCATCTCCGCCAGCGCCTGCGGCGGCATCGTCCGCCCGTGGCGCGCGAGCAGCTCCGGCAGCCGCGCGTCGCTGAAGAACGCGCCTTCGCGACGCGCCTCGCCCAGCCCGTCCGTGGCCGCGAACAGCGTGTCGCCCGGCTCGAAGGCGACCTGGCGCGCGGTGTGCACGCCGTCGTCCTGCACGCCGAGCGGCAGGCCGGTGCCCGCGAGCTCGTCCTCGCCGCCGTCCGCGCGCAGGACCAGGGGCGGCGGGTGACCCGCGTTGCAGTAGCGCAGCGCGGCGCCCTCGACCACCGCGAGGAACGCCGTCACGAAGCCGCCGGGCGGCAGCCTGCCTCGCAGGATCCGGTTGGTCTGGGCCAGCACTTCGGCGGGGTCCTCGGTGTCCCAGGCCCGCGCCTCGACGAAGAAGCGCACCATCGCGCTGAGCGCCGCGACCTCGAGGCCCTTGCCGCTCACGTCGCCCAGCAGCACCGCGACGGCGCCGCGCGGCAGGGTCCAGACGCCGAACAGGTCGCCGCCGCCGACCTGGTGGCCGACGGGCTCGTAGACCAACCCCAGCTCGAGCCCGGGCAGCGCGTCGGGCGGCCCCGGCACGAAGCCGCGTGTCATGGCGTCCACCGTGCGGCGCTCGCGCTGGAAGTCGAGCGCGTTGGCGATCGCGCCGGCGGCCCCGCGGGCAAGCTCGACCAGGCGCCGCAGGTCGTCCTCCCCGAGGCGGCCGCGCTCCGCGTGCGCCGCGCTCAGCACGCCGAACAGGCGCCCCGCGAGGACGATCGGCACGTGCAGGGACGAGCCGGCCGGCTCGCCCTCGATCACCCACCCGGCGTCGGACGCGCAGCTCACGGCGGGCACGCCGGTCTGCGCCGCGCGCCCGGCCATGCCCTCGCCGAGGCGGAAGCGCACCCGCCCGGCGGGCCCGGCCAGCCCGTGGAAGGCGACGCCGCGCAGCTCCTCGGCGGCGAGGTCGAAGCGGGCGAGCAGGATCCGGTCGGCGTCGGTCAGCGCGCGCGCCTGCGCGACGATCGCGCGGTAGACGACGTCGAGGTCCAGCGAGGCGGCGACCGCGTGCCAGGCGGCGTTGAGCAGCTTCTCCTCGCGCGTCCGGCGGGCCTCCGCGTCGAGCAGCTGCGAGCGCTCGAGCGCCAGCGCCGCCAGCGACGCGAACGCCTCCACGGTGCGCAGGTCCTTGCGGCGCAGCGGCGGGGCGGGCGGGTGCGTGGAGATGACGAGGACCCCGAGCGTGCTCCCGGCGGCCGTGCGGACCGGGCAGGCCATGAACGACGCGTTGCGGTACCAGGCCCACGCCGTCGCCGCCCCCTCCGGCCCGAGCCCGTCCGCCAGGCGCTCGCGCAGGCGCTCGGCGCCGGCCCACTCCTCGACCCGCTCGATCAGCAGCGCGGCGCCCGCCTCGACCGCGGCCTCGGTGATGCCGGGGCGCGCCGGGTCGTAGGAGCGCCGCATCAGCGGCTCGAAGGCCTCCCGCGCCGCGTCGGTGACGAACCACGAGGCCTCGGGGCGGATCCGGCGCCGCTCTGAGTCGATGACCTCGAAGGCGACGCCGGACGGGTCGAGGATCGCCCGCAGCTGCGTGATGATCTGGTCGAGCGCGTCGTGCAGCCCGGCGGGCGCCGCGACGTCGAGGGTGACGCCGGGCGTGCGCACAGGCCGCCCCGACCCGTGGATCCCGGTACTCATCGCGGTGAACTCAGGGCGCTTGCGGCGCGGCCCCGGCCCGCGGCCGGCGCCTCAGGCGAGCTCCGGCTTCTCGGGGAGGTCGAGGCCGCGGGCCTCGGCGGCGCCGCCGGCGAGGCCGGGGCGGGGAAGGGTGCGCGGGCGCGTCGCGTCGCCGGTGCGCCCGGCGGCGGACGGCAGCTCCGGACGCTCGGGCGCGCCGCCCGCCGGCGTGTCTGGGCCGAAGACCTCGTCCTCGGACTTGCCGGTGAGCAGCGCCTCGAACTCCTCGCGCTCGATCGTCTCGCGGCGCAGCAGGATCTCGGAGATCGTGCTCAGCGCCTCGCGGTGCTCGACCAGGATGTCCTTCGCGAGCTGGTGGGCGGCCTCGACGATGCGGCGGATCTCGTCGTCGATCTCCCGGGCGATCTCGTCGGAGTAGTCGGGCTCCGAGGAGAACTCGCGGCCGAGGAAGGGCTGGCCGTGGTCGTGACCGAACACGCGGGGGCCGAGCTTCTCGCTCATCCCGAAGCGCATCACCATCTGCTTGGCGGTGGCCGTGACCTTCTCGAGGTCGTTGGAGGCGCCCGTGGTGATCTCGCCGAAGACGATCTCCTCCGCCGCGCGGCCGCCGAGCGTCATCGCCATGGTGTCGTTGAGCTCCGCGCGCGTGGTGAGGAACTTGTCCTCGCTCGGCAGCGAGATGGTGTACCCGAGCGCCTGGCCGCGGGCGATCACGGAGATCTTGTGCACCGGGTCGGAGTGCTCGAGGTAGTGGCCGACGATCGCGTGGCCCATCTCGTGGTAGGCGGTGACCAGGCGCTCCTTCTCGCCCATGACCCGGGTCTTCTTCTCCGGGCCGGCGATCACGCGCATGATCCCCTCTTCGAGCTCGACCTGGGTGATCTCCTTGCGGCCCGTCCGGGCGGCGAGCAGGGCGGCCTCGTTGACGAGGTTGGAGAGGTCGGCGCCGGTGAAGCCGGGCGTCTGGCCCGCCAGCGCGTCGACGTCGATCTCGCGCGCCAGCGGCTTGCCGCGGGTGTGGACGTCGAGGATCTTCGCGCGGCCCTTGCGATCCGGCCGGTC
>Ga0190275_10002565_pt1 | contig 13039 bp, 10 predicted proteins | sample Popmic550T_FD_133745 | JGI IMG/M metagenome (GOLD analysis project Ga0190275, IMG submission 133745) | Populus adjacent soil microbial communities from riparian zone of Yellowstone River, Montana, USA - 550 T | ecosystem: Environmental > Terrestrial > Soil > Riparian zone > Trees stand | place... | reverse complement strand
GGAGCGGCGGCGGCGAAGTCCCAGAAGGACAGCGCGCCGTGACGATGCAGGGTGTCGGCGATCCGGCAGGTGTTGGTGACGATGCCGGTGACGTTTGAGGCCGCAGAGAACGAGCCGATCTTCAGGGGGCGATCGGCGTGGGCTTCGAGTTGGGCCTCGAGTCGGTCGATGTCGATGTGGCCGTCGCCATCCTCGGGAATCACGACGACGTCCGCGATCGTCTCCCGCCAGGACACCTCGTTGGAGTGGTGCTCGAACGGGCCGATGAAGACCACCGGACGCTGCTCGGCGGGGATCTGGGCACTGAGTGCGTACTGCTCGTCGAGATCGGCCGGGATCCGCAGGTTGAGCACGCCGATGAGGCGATCGATAGCCCCGGTCGTCCCCGAGCCGGTGAACAGCACCGCATGCTCGGCGGTCCCGCCGACCGAGTCGCGGATCACCTGCCGGGCGTCCTCGCGGAGCCGGGTCGTCTGCAGTCCGGTGCCGGAGGACTCGGTGTGGGTGTTGGCATACCGCGGCAGGACCTCGTCGCGGATGAAGTCCTCGAGGAAGCTCAGTGCGCGCCCCGACGCGGTGTAGTCGGCGTAGGTGACCCGGCGCGGACCGTACGGACCAGGCATCACCTGGTCGTCGCCGATGACGGCCTCGCGGATGCGTTCGAGCAGCGGGCTCTCGGGCAGGCGTGCGGGAGCCGTGGGGTGCCCGGACGGGTCGTGCGCGAAGCTCACGACGAGACGGTAGCGCTCAGGCCAGATCCCGCCGGTCAGTCGCGGGTTCGGACCTGGAACCTCTCTCCGGGGGACAGCACCGAGAGCTCGCCGAGCAGGCCGCGCAGTTCCTCGAACGGAACCGCACGCCGTGAGGTGCCCGCGAGGTTCGTCTCGGCTTCTGCGGTGCCCAGGGGCGGATAGAACGCGAGTCCCTGATCCGCACTGAGGGCGGAGACCTCGGCGGCCCACCCGGGCCAGCGGAAATTGGCGTAGAACTCCGCGGTTCGACCCGAAAGTACCCAGCCAAGGAAGTCGGTGTAGCCGAGTTCGAGGGATTCCCAAGCCAAGCTGTCCGGGGCCCAGTAGTGCACATCGCCGCGGCGGCCCGGTAACTGCCCGCCGTTGATGGCGAACACGCCGCCGAGAACGTCGGTGCCCACCGTCATCAGCGATGGCTGATCGTGCGCGGTGGCCGGATCGTCGGGAAGTCCGTTGAGCGAGGCCAAGTCCGATGCGCCGCCTCCGCCTGCGCCGTAGAGCCGCAGCCAGCCGTGTTCGATGCGCAGCAGTCCCACCCGGGCAGCCATGGCGCCGAGCGTCGAATGGGCCGTGACCTGCAGCCGGTACAGGCATCGTTGCCCGGCTGCGGCCGGAGCGGCGACGATCTCGGCCACCGCGCTCTGGCCGATCTCGGCCTCCAGGGATGGCCAGCGCGGATCCTCGACGTCCAGGAGCTCGGCCAGGGTGCGCGGGGGCAAGGGGTCAGGCCAGATTCCGCCGGGCTGCGACGGCGAGCCGACCCAGGCCGAGCACTAGGTAGCCGAGCACGGCGAAGCCGATCCCCAGCAGCGCCACGTTGCGCGCCAGAGCCGGCAGCCCGATCTGGTCGATGTCGAGGAAGTAGTACAGGAAACGTCCACGCTGGGAATTGAGATAGACCAGCGTTCCGATCAGATAGAGCAGCGGGTAGCCAAGCCAGGCAAGCGGATGCCACCAGGTGACCCGGTCCTGGCTCCGGCCGACCAGCAGCCAGTCGAGTCCGACCAGCAGGGGGCTCACGATGTGCAACAGGACGTTCTGCACGGTGTAACCCATGCTCATCTCGGTCAGGTACACATTCCAGATCACACCCGCGACCACGACGTACAACACGATCGCCCCGCGCAGCCCCGGTCGTTCCCTGGCCGCCGCAGGACGCAGCAGTGCCCAGATGAAATAGGCCGCGGCCACGAGGTTGACCTCGTAGGTGAACGTGCTGAACCGCCACCACAGGCCGGACCGCGAGGTGGTGGCAACGATCAGGAACGCCAACAGGATTGTCGCAACGATCGCGATCCGAAGGCCGACGGCCTCGGGGGTACGTACGGGGGCTCCGGCCGGCCCGCTGTCCGGCGTTGTGGTGGGAGCGGCCATGCAGGACACGGTACGTCGTGGACCCGCTGTGTCGACCTAGGAAGTGCGGGCTCAGGCCGCTGGCTCGCGAGGCTGCAGTTCGATCACCACAACCTCCGGGTCAGCGCCCACCCGCATCGGTGGACCCCAGAATCCGGTGCCGGACGTCACGTACAGCTGGGTGGCCTCGATGCGGGACAGGCCACTGACAGCGCCCTGTTGCAGATTGGCGATGTAGTGGAACGGCCAGACCTGCCCGCCGTGGGTGTGTCCGGACAGCTGCAGGTCCACGCCGTGCTCGACCGCTTGGGCCACATTCACCGGCTGGTGGCAGAGCAGCACCACCGGGCGCTCGATGTCACGCCCGCCGAGCGCGCGGTCGTAGTCCGGGGTGTCGCCGTAGTCCTCACCGGTGATGTCAGTGATGCCGGCGAGGTCAAAGATTCCACCGTCGCGTTCGATGGCCACCCGCTGGTTGTCCAACACCCGTACGCCGTGATCGGGGAGGTAGTCCATCCACTCCTGGAAGCCGGAGTAGTACTCGTGATTGCCGGTGACGAAGAAGCTGCCGTGCGGTGCACGCAGGCCCTCGATCGGTGCGACGTCCCTGCCGAGCTCGGCCACGGTCCCATCGATGAGATCGCCGACGACGGCGATCAGGTCGGGCTCGGCGCTGTTGACGCTCTCCACGATCTGCTCCATCGCGGACTTGCGCCGGATGGAGCCCAGATGGGCATCGGAGAACATCGCGATCGTGAACCCGGCCAGGCGTGGATCCAGTCCGACGATCTGGACCGGCACCCGGCGGATCACCGGGTCACCCATCGCCCGGCTGATCCCGTAGCCAGCGACGCTGGCCGCCGCGACGCCCGCGCCGAGGGCGATCGAACGGGACAGGAACAACCGTCTGGGCACTTCTCGATGGTCACGCTCAACCGTGGGTGGGTCTGCGGGCTCTGCTGACCCCGACGGGGGTGTCGGTAGTGCGACCGCTGCTGCAACGGCTACCGGCTCGGGTCGCACGAGTTGGACTTCAGCCGCCGACGGGGCACGCTGTCCGCGGATCCGTAAGCCGAGCCGGACCAGTTCACCTACGAGCAGGAACAGAATGAAGTAGAAGGCGAACCCCAGCCAGCTGAACCCCACCCAGGCCAGCGGCGCGGATATCCCGGCCGGGAAGACCTGGATGGCGATCTGTGCGAGCACGACGGACAAGAAGGCGAGAACGATGAGCCAGGTGCCGATCCGGCGTCCGCGTGAACCGCGCCGGGTGGTAGAGCGAATCGCGCGTGCCCAGATGTAGAAGTTGAGCAGCCCCAGAACGATCACCACCAGGGCGATGAGGGACAAGCCGCCGAGCAGGGTCACTCGTCCATCATCCATGGGTGTTCGTCGGTCGCGGTCCCCCCGTAGGCGAACGGTCGCTGCGTGACGAAGCCAGGGTCAGTACCCTGGCCTCCCGTGACCTCGCCTGTCCCCGCCGCTGACCTCAAGGGCCAACTCGCTGACGCAGACCTGCTGATCGTCGGGTCCGGCTTCTTCGGGCTGACCATCGCCGAGCGGGTGGCCACCCAGCTGGACAAGAAGGTCGTCATCCTCGACCGGCGCTCGCACATCGGCGGCAACGCGTACTCCGAGGCCGAGCCGGAGACCGGCATCGAGGTGCACAAGTACGGCGCGCACCTGTTCCATACCTCGAACAAGCGGGTCTGGGACTACGTCAACCAGTTCACAGATTTCACCGACTACATCCACCGGGTCTTCACGATCTATGAGGACCGGGTCTACCCGATGCCCATCAACCTCGCGACGATCTGCGAATACGCCGGTCGGTATCTGACACCCGACGAGGCGCGGGCCCTGGTCATCGAGCAGGCATCCGAGATCCGTTCCGAGGACGTGTCCAACCTCGAGGAGCAGGCGATCTCGCTGATCGGGCGGCCGCTGTACGAGGCGTTCATTCGCGGTTACACCAAGAAGCAGTGGCAGACCGACCCGACCGAGCTGCCGGCCTCGATCATCAAGCGGCTCCCGGTTCGCTACAACTTCAACAACCGCTACTTCAACGACACCTACGAGGGTCTGCCGGTTGACGGTTACACCGCGTGGCTGAAGAAGATGGCCGATCACCCGAACATCTCGGTCGCGCTGGAGACCGACTACTTCGACGTACGGTCGGCCGTCCCCGACGGGCTGGCCACCGTCTACACCGGACCTCTGGATCGCTACTTCGATTTCGAAGCAGGCGAACTCGGCTGGCGCACACTGGACTTCACCCAGGAAGTGCTGCCGGTCGGTGACTTCCAGGGCACCTCGGTGATGAACTATGCCGACGAGGACGTGACCTACACCCGCATCCACGAGTTCCGGCACTTCCACCCGGAGCGGGATTATCCGACCGACAAGACCGTGATCTTCCACGAGTACTCGCGCTTCGCCGAGACCGGTGATGAGCCGTACTACCCCATCAACACCGCCGAGGACCGCGCCATGCTCGAGCGCTACCGGGAGCTCGCGCGCAAGGAAGCCGTGGCCAACAACGTCATCTTCGGCGGGCGGCTGGGCACCTACCAGTACCTCGACATGCATATGGCGATCGGCTCGGCCCTGTCGACATATGACAACAAGATCGCGCCGTACTTCACTGCCGGCACCAGGCTCGACGGGTCCCTGGACACCTAGAACCAAGTTGATCATCGGAACTATCGGGGGTTACCGCCGCGAAATCGCCGATAAACCCCCCTAGTTCCGATGATCAACTTCGAAGGGGACGGGCGTCGGACGGGCGGGTGGGGTGGACGGGGTCAGAATCGGGAGCGCATCTCGGCGACGGCGTCGTCGACCGGGCCGTCCACGATGACCTTGCCGCCCTCGAGCAGGATGCCCCGCTCGCACAGGTCGGCGACCATGTTCAGATCGTGGCTGACGATCACCAGGGCGTGACCGGCCGCCTTGAGCTCGCGAATCCGTGCCAGGCACTTGCGCTGGAACGGCTCATCGCCCACGGCCAGGATCTCGTCGACCAGGAAGATGTCCGGCTCGGTGTGCACCGCCACGGAAAAGGCCAGCCGCAGGAACATCCCGGAGGAGTAGAACTTCACCTCGGTGTCGATGAACTCCGCGATCTCGCTGAAGGCGACGATGTCGTCGAAGCGGGCGTCGATCTGGGCTTCGGTCATGCCGAGGATCGCGCCATTGAGATAGACGTTCTCGCGGCCGGTCAGGTCAGGATGGAAACCGGCGCCGACCTCGATCAAACCGGCGATGTTGCCGCGCACCAGAACTCGGCCGTCGTCGCTGCGCATGACTCCGGAGATCAGCTTCAGCAGGGTGCTCTTCCCCGACCCGTTCAGGCCGAGCAGGGCCACTGTCTCCCCGTCGTTGATGCGAAACGACACGTCGGTCAGGGCGACGAACTGATTGGTCAGTGACTCCTTGCGTCGGCGCACCGTCCACACCACAAGTTCCTTGAGCGACCGACTGTGCCGCAAGGTGAATCGCTTGGTCACCTTGTCCACGATGATGCGCGTGTTCGGATCGGCGGAGGTCAGCGCGTCGGGTGCCACGTCGGCTTGGTCGGTCATCGGTCGGTCATCGGTCGGTCATCGGTACGGGCCACAGCATGGTCACAGCTCCTGGGCGAACTGGCCGTCGAGGCGCCGGAAGGTGGCCTGCCCCAGGAGGAGCACCAGACAGGACAACAGCAGCGCACCCAGCCCGATCCAGCCCAGATTCGGGAGTACGGGACTGGACTCATCGGTGGCGGGGAACCAGAAGCAGTAGTGGAACAGCTCGACCGCTGCGGTCAACGGGTTCGCTTGGTAGAGCCACCAGAGCGGGCCGGTGCCGATCGCTTCGGTGACCATGGTCCAGAAGTAGAGGACCGGCGAGATCCAGGTCGCGACCATCAGGATCAGGTCGACGAAGTTCTCGGCATCGCGGAAGACCACGTTGATCGCGCCGAAGAGCAGCCCCAGGCCGAGTGAGAACACAGTCACGATGAGGAATCCGAGAACGCCGGCGCCGAGCTGCAGCGGGGATGGCCGCCATCCGGCGAGCAACCCCCCGGCGATCAGCACCACCACCTGCGGGAAGAAGTGCACGACCGCGACCCAGAGCGAGGCCACCGGGAACAGCTCGCGGGGAAGGTAGATCTTCTTGACCAGCGCACCGTTTCCGACGATGGAGCGAGTCGCGTTGCCGAAGGCCTCGCTGAAGTAGTTGATCGCCACGATGCCGGAGAACAGGTACACCGCGAAGTCGTCGATGTTGCGGCTCAGCCCGAGGAAGACGCCGATGGCGAAGTAGAAGACGACGAACTGGACGGCGGGTTTGAGGTAGGACCAGAACAGGCCGAGGATCGAACCCTGATAGCGGACCCGCAGCTCCTTGCGCACCAGCAGCTTGACCAGATACCGGCGCCGCAACACATCGAGCAGACCGGCGCCTCGACCGGGCTCGACGAAGCCGTCCGCCTGCACCGTGGTCACGCGGCGAAGCCTAGCCAGCGGCCTGAATTGCGGTTGGCGGGGAAGATCGGACCGCATACTCGCGGCGCGATCTTCCCTGCGAGCGGCAATGCAGGCCGGCCCGGCGCTCCTCGGTGCAGGCGCACATGATCATGAGCGCCGTGGGTTGAGTCAGACTCGCCCGGCTGCGCTCACGATCTTGACGAACCCGGAAGCCACCCGCCGCGATCAGGGACGCCAGCGGGCGTGACCGGACTTGGGTGTGCCTTCCCGGGCCAACTGCAGACGGGGCTTCGGGCCATCGCTGCGCCCGGTCTGCGGTGCCCGCGCCCCGGCTTTCCACGGCAGCGGCCATGGCGCCCCGGGGCCGGAATACCCCTGCTCGATTGCGGCGTGCAGTGTCCAGTTCGGGTCGTAGAGGTGCGCTCGACCGACGGCGCAGAGATCTGCCCGCCCGGCGAGCAGCAGGGAGTTGACGTCGTCCCAGGAGGAGATGACCCCGACCGCGACGGTGGCAATCCCGACCCGATTCCGGATCGCGTCGGAGAAGGGTGTTTGGTACGACCGGCCGAAGTCCGGCTGCTCCTCGGGCGCGATCTGCCCGGTGGACACGTCGATCGCATCGGCTCCGCCATCGGCGAAGGCCTGCGCGATCTGCACCGAGTCCTCGCCGGTGATGCCGCCCTCGATCCAGTCGGTGGCCGAGATCCGCACCGTCATCGGCTTGTCGTCCGGCCAGACCTCGCGGACCGCGGCGAAGACCTCCAGCGGGAACCTCAGGCGGTTTTCTAGAGAACCGCCAAGGGAGTCGGTCCGATGGTTGGTGATCGGCGAGATGAAGGAGCTGAGCAGGTACCCGTGCGCGCAGTGCAGCTCGAGCAGATCGAACCCGGCCCGGTCCGCAGCCACGGCAGCGGACACGAACTGTTCTCGAATGTCGGCCAGGTCCGCGAGGGACAGCGCCCGCGGCGTCTGGCTGACCCCCGGCATGTACGGCAGGGGGGAGGGGCCGACCACCGACCAGTTGGACTCGGCCGCCGGCAGCGGCTGATCGATGCCCTCCCACATCAGCCGGGTCGATCCCTTGCGCCCCGAGTGCCCGAGCTGAATCCCGATGGCCGCGTTGGACTGCTCGTGTACGGCATCGACGATCCGCCGCCAGGCCGGCTCGTGCTCGGGTTCGTACATGCCGGTGCACCCCGGCGTGATCCGGCCGGGTGCGCTGACGCAGACCATCTCGGTCATCACCAGCCCCGCCCCGCCGAGCGCCTTCCCACCGAGGTGCAGTAGGTGGAAGTCGTTGGGGAACCCGTCCACGGCGACGTACATGTCCATCGGGGAGACGACCACCCGGTTGTGCAGTGTCAGGCCGCGCATGGTGAACGGCTGGAACATCGGCGGCCGGACCTCCGTGGCCCCGACGCTGCGCGCGTATGCCCGGTCCATCTCGGCGACGAACTCCGGATCGCGGAGCCTGAGGTTGTCGTGAGTGACCCGGCGGCTGCGGGTCAGTATGTTGAAGGCGAACAGCGCCGGGTCCTGCGAGATGTACTGCCCGAGGTTCTCGAACCACTCCAGGCTGGCCTGCGCCGCCCGTTGAGTGGACTGGACGACCGGACGGCGCTCGGCCTCATACGCGGGCAGCCCGGCCTCGACCGAACCCTCCTCGTGCAGGCACGCCGCAAGAGCCAGCGCGTCCTCCATCGCGAGCTTCGTTCCCGACCCGATCGAGAAGTGCGCCGTGTGCGCGGCATCGCCGATCAAGACGAGATTGTTCCGGCGCCACGTGGCATTTCGTACGGTCGTGAAGCTGATCCACTTCGAGCCGTTACCGACGACTTTGTGTCCACTGAGGACGTCGGCGAACAGCTCGCTCACCTTCGCGATGGCCGCCTCGTCATTCTGCCCCGGCGACAGTGCGCTGGCATCCACCGCGTCGAAGCCCGCCCGGCGCCAGACATCGTCGGCCATCTCGACGATGAACGTCGATCCCGAAGCGCTGTAGGGGTATCCATGGATCTGCATCACCCCGTATGGGGTCTGCTCGATGTAGAACTTGAACGCGTCAAAGACCCGGTCGGTGCCAAGCCACATGTACTTGCACTTCCGTACGTCGAGCGTCGTGCCGAAGTCGTCGGCGTGCTGCGTACGGACAGGGGAGTTGACTCCGTCGCTGGCCACCACGAGGTCATAGCCCGCCGACAGCTCGTCCAGCGGCGGTGCGACCGTGCGGAAGTGGGTGACCACGCCGAGGTCGGCGCAGCGCATTTGCAGGATCTGCAAGAGCCGGACCCGGGCGAGGGCGGCGAAGCTGTGACCGCCGGAGGTGAAAGTCTGCCCGGCGACGTGCACGTCGATGTCGTCCCATCGGGCGAATTCGCGCTGCATCGCAGCGAATATCGTCGGGTCAGCGTGCTCGATCCCGCCGAGGGTCTCGTCACTGAACACCACCCCGAAGCCGAACGTGTCATAGGCGGAGTTGCGCTCCCACACGGTGATCTCGTGGGTGGGGTCGAGTTGTTTGGCCAGCGCGGCGAAGTACAGCCCACCCGGCCCGCCGCCGATGACCGCGATCTTCATCCCGGTCAGCTGCTCTCGACGGCGGTGCCGCGCAGGCGGAAGCGCTGCAGCTTGCCGGTGTTGGTGCGCGGCAACTCGGTCACGAACTCGATCCTGCGCGGGTATTTGTACGGGGCGATCGTGGCCTTGACGTGGTCCTGGAGCTCGCCGACCTTGGGCTCATCAGCAGCCGCGCCGTCGCGGAGCACGACGTAGGCGGTGACCAGCATGTTGCGCTCCTCGTCGGGGAGGCCCACGACGCCACACTCCAGGACATCGACATGGCCCAGCAGGGCGGCCTCGACCTCCGGCCCGGCGATGTTGTAACCCGAGGAGATGATCATGTCGTCGGAGCGGGCTTGGTACCAGAAGTAGCCGTCGGCGTCCCGGGTGTAGGTGTCGCCGGTGATGTTCCAGCCGTTCTGGACATAGACGGCCTGGCGCGGGTCAGCCAGGTAGCGGCATCCGGTTGGCCCCTTGACCGCCAGCCTGCCGAGTTCGCCTGCGCCGACCTCGTTCCCGTCGTCGTCCAGGATCCGCGCGATGTAGCCGGGTACGGCCACACCGGTCGACCCCGGTCGGATGTCCTCGTCCGCGCTGGCGATGAAAATGTGCAGCATCTCGGTCGACCCGATGCCGTCGATGATCGCCAGTCCCGTTGTTGCTCGGAATGCCTCGAAGACCGCCTTGGGCAACGCTTCTCCCGCAGACACGCACCGCCGCAACGACTTCAGCTGCCCAGCATCGGGTATCGCTGCCAAGGCGCGGTAGGCGGTCGGCGCTGTGAACAGCACCGTGATGCCGTAGTCCGCGACATGGGCAGCGAGTTCAGCCGGTGTGGCCCGCTCCACCAGCAGCGTGGACGCCCCGACCGACAGCGGGAAGAGCACGATCCCGCCGAGGCCGAAGGTGAAGGCCAGCGGCGGCGTACCGGTGAACACATCAGTCGCCACCGCCTTGAGCACGTGGGCGGCGAAGGTGTCGCAGATCGCCAGGATGTCGCGATGCATGTGCATGGTGGCCTTGGGACGGCCGGTCGTACCCGACGTGAACGCGAGCAGCGCGACATCCTCGGCTGCGGTGGCCACGCTCTCGTAGGTCGTCGGCTTCGCTGCGGCTCGGGCAACGAGGTCGTCGGGACTGCCGCTGCCGAAGGTGAGGGTGACCAGGCCGGGGATGGCCGCGGCATCGAGGTCGGCGACGAAACGATGATCACAGACCGCGAACTGCGCGGCGGAGATCTCGCCGACGACACTCAACTCACCCGGGCGCAGCAGCGCCATCGTGGTGACCACGACGGCCCCGGCCTGCAGTGCACCGAGCCAGCTCACCACCAGCCAGGGGTTGTTCGGCCCGCGCAGCAGCACCCGGTTGCCAGGCACGACGCCCATGTCGTCGGTGAGGACGTGAGCTACCTGTGCCGCGAAGGCGATCACCTCCCCGTAGGTCCAGCTCGTACCGTCAGGAGAGAGCAGGCACGGGCGATCCACGCCGTCGGCCGCACGGCCGCGCTGGAGCAGGGCGGCGGCGGCGTTGAGTTGATCCGGGTAGCCGAGCTCAGGCAGGTCAAAGATCAACTCCGGCCACTGATCAGTGGGCGGCAGGTTGTCCCGGGCAAAGGTGTCGACGTGCGCCGAAAGCATCGCGAACCTCTCCCACTCGGGCACCGTGAGCCCCATTGCTCATGGCGTGAAATTCCCCGCTCAGTATGTCGCGCGGGTGCCCTCAGGCCAGCAGTTGACGGGGCTACTGGTGCGGCAGGAATGCGCGTATCGGGCCGGCCGACTTCGCTGCCGCTAATCCGATGGTGGTTCCTCCTGCGGCAGCGCTGCGATCCCCTGCACCTCGACCAGGGCGCTGTCATCCCAGAGCCGGGCGATCCCGATGCCGGCCATCGCCGGGTAGTCCGTGCCGATCAACCGGCGCCAGACGGCACCGATCTCGTGCGCGTGCCTCCGATAGTCGGCCAGGTCGACGGCATAGATCGTCAGGCTGGCCAGGTGCTCGGGGGCGCCGCCGGCCGCGCGCAGGGCGGTCAGCAGATTGCTCAGTGCCTGGTCGAACTGAGCCACCACGTCGTTCGTACCGATGATGTGCCCTTCGGCATCCATCGCTGTCTGACCGGCGAGAAAGACCACGCGCCATCCCGGCGGGGCCACAACGGCGTGGGCGAACCCCGACGGGCGGGCCAGCTCGGAGGGGTTGACCCGCACCAACTCGTCGGTCACGACTGCACCGCCCCGCCGTCGATCTCGATCCCTTGACCGGAGACCGATGGGCTGTCCACGCAGAACTGCACCGCCGTCGCAACCTCCTGCACCGTGATCAACCGACCGGTGGGTTGCTGACCGGCGAAGTACTTCCGGGCCCATTCCGCGTCTCGCCCGGTCTGCCGTACGAGATTGGCGATCGAGGTATCGGTCATCGGGGTATCGACGTAGCCGGGGCAGATCGCGTTCACGGTGATCCCGGTGGTGGCCAGTTCGGCGGCAGCCGAGCGGACGAGCCCCAGGACGCCGTGCTTGCTGGCTGTGTAGGCAGCGATGTAGGGCTCGCCACGCTTTGCAGCTGCCGAGGCGATCACCACGATCCGGCCGTAAGCGCGCTCCCGCATTCCGGGAACCGCTCGGCGGATGCAGCGGAACGGGGCGCTCAGATTGAGTTCGAGCATCCGGGCCCAGTCCTCGTCGGTGGTCTTGTGCACCGGCGCTGACATGGCCGCACCGGCGTTGGCGACGAGCACGTCGACCCGTCCGAAGGCCTCCTCAGCCGCGGCGAACACCCGATCGACGGCTCCGGGGTCGGTGAGATCGGCAGCGATGCAGTGGGCCTCGCCAGGTAGGGCGGCGGCGACCGCGTCGAGCTCGTCGGCGCTGCGGGCGGTGAGCGCGACCCGGTGCCCCGACGCGCTGAGGCGCGCAGCAATGGCCGCGCCGATGCCGCGGCCGGCTCCGGTGACCAGGGCCACGCCGGCCGAGTTGTCCGGTGATGACGGGGGCATGCTCGCAGTGTGCCGGATGTGCCCGCGCGGACTGTGGCACAGGGCACCGGTCGTGCTCGTAGGTCGCCTTCAGGTGGTGGTCGGGGGCGGACCGGCCTGCTGGGGAAGCTCCTTGCGCTCCAGTGGCTTGTTTGCCGGGCCTTGGATGACCGAGCCATCCACGGCGAAGCGTGAGCCGTGGCACGGGCATTCCCATGCCCGCTCGGAGTCGTTGAAATGGACGAGACAGCCGAGGTGGGTGCATCGCGCCGAGACCGCGTGCAGCGCACCGGTGTCGTCGCGGTGGACCGCGCAACGCTCGCCGCTGACCCGGAGCACCGCTCCGGACCCGGGGGCGATGTCGTCGACGGAGTCGACATGCGAACTGCGCAGGCGGTCGCCCACGAAGTGCCCGGCGACCTTCGCCTGCAGCTTGAGCATCGGCCCGGCCTCCCGCACCGGGTGCAGCCGGCGGGGGTCGTACAGGTCTGCCCAGGGCAGCTCGTCTCCGCTGATCGTGGCGGTGAGGAGGTGGCCGGCCATGACCCCGGTGCTCATTCCCCACCCACCGAAACCGGTCGCGACGTAGGTGTTCTTCGCGCCGGGGTAGAACGGTCCTACGAACGGGATCTGGTCGGTGGTGGTGTTGTCCTGGGTCGCCCACCGATAGGCAATCTCCGCACCGGGGAACCGCTCCTGCGTCCAGGCCAGCAGCCGCTCCCACCGGTCGGTCACCGCACCAGCGCCCGGGTCGAAGTGTTCCCCCGTGACGATCAGCAGCCGCTGTCCTTCGCGGTAGGGGGAGGTGCGGACCGAGCGGGTGTTCTGCTCCTGGGTGATGAACATGCCGTGGGGATCGCGTTCTGCGGCGATCGTTGCGGCAACGACGAGTTCGCGGCGTGGCTCGAGCCTCGGAAACAACATCG
>Ga0190275_10002564_pt1 | contig 13039 bp, 15 predicted proteins | sample Popmic550T_FD_133745 | JGI IMG/M metagenome (GOLD analysis project Ga0190275, IMG submission 133745) | Populus adjacent soil microbial communities from riparian zone of Yellowstone River, Montana, USA - 550 T | ecosystem: Environmental > Terrestrial > Soil > Riparian zone > Trees stand | place... | reverse complement strand
GGACACCCCCGACGAGCTGCTGGACGACCTCGGCTTCTGAAACTCAACTCAATCCTGTTCTTTCCGGTTTCTACAGTGGTCGCCGGTCCGCGAAGCCCGACGTGACGGGGTGCCAGTAGCCCACCCGCGGTTCGCCGAGCTTCCAACACAACCAGGCCGGGGCTCCGTCGACGACCGCGGGAAAGTCGATAAGACCCGCCTCGATGTCTCGCACCTCGATGGCCCATTCGGCCAAGCGCGCGAGCAACTCTGCTGTTCGTTCCTGCGTAGCTTGCAGCTTGGCGCGCTTCGATGAACCCCCGTCCTCCGCTGCCTCGCGCGCGACCTCGGCTCGTAGATCGGAAGCTCGAATGAACTTGTCGCGCAACTCGGTCAATGTCGGCGCGAGGTAGGGGAGCAGCTCGTTGGCCTCCTGTGCGCTGTATCGTTTCGCATCCATCACGCGGGTCCGAGCATCTCTGCGAAGCGGTCGCCGATCAGCCCATCGATGCGCTTGGCCTCCGCCAGACCGCCTCGACGATCGAACAAGACCCGCCGGTGGCGAAGCGTGATGTCGGTGCCGACTCGATCTATGAGCAGGTAGCTGGCGGTGTCTCCGTCCATCGGAAGTCCGACCGCGCCTGTGTTGGCGACGAGCGTTCCTCCGGAGAGACGCCGCACGAAGGCGCGATGCACGTGTGCGTAGACGACCACTGCCGCGCGATCCTCGTACGGGGCGAAGTCGGGGGCCGGGTCGTTCGGCATCGGAGCCCTGAACGGCGAGTCGGGTGTCCCGTGAACCAGCAGCACAGAACCGCTGCCGGTGTGACCGAGCGGCAGGTTCAAGAGCCAGTCGGCGTCGTCTTGCGAGATGGCGTGCTGCTCGGCAATGGCCATGAAGGACGCCCGATCTTCCTCGGAGTCCACAGTCTGCGGGTCGCCCGTGATCCACACGTCCGTGTTCCCCTTGACCGTGGGCCACCCCGCCTCCCGGACTCTCTGGATGCACTCGGGGGCCCATGGCCCGAGCCATCCGAGATCACCTCCGCACCACACTTGGTCGGGGCCCTGGGTCTCCAGGTCAGCCATCACCGCCTCTAGGGCCAGCAGGTTGCCGTGAATATCAGACAGGATTGCGATGCGCACCTGGTGGGTCTCCTCTCGGGCAAGACGTGGGTGCTCACCTTAAATGGGGTTGCGGGGCCGTACCATCAGGTGCAGATGGCAACACTTGCGGATCGCATTTATCGGGTCTCCGACCTCAACAAACGTCAAAGCGAGCACCTGCGGACGCTGTGCTTCTCGTGGCAGGTTCTCGCCGACCTCTCCTTCAGCGACCTGCTGCTATACGTGCGCGTCATGGGTCAGGAATTGTTCGAGATCTCAGCCCAACTGCGGCCGTTCACCTCGCAGACTCTCTATCCGCAAGACATGGTGGGGGTCCGGGTCACGCAACCCGAGCAGCCGATCGTCGAGCGGGCTTTCCGTGAAGGCCGAGTCTGGAGTCAGGAGGATCCGGTCCTGGTCGACGGCCTTCCGATTCGCATGGACGCGGTGCCCGTGCGCTTCAACAACGCTGTCATCGCGGTTGTCACGAAGGAAGGCAGCCCGGCAACCAGCCGGCGGCCCGGTCGCCTCGAGCAGGTCTACCTGCAATGCGGAGAACGCGTCAGTCAGATGATCTGTGACGGAGTCTTTCCCTACGACGACGTTCCCGCCAGCCACGAGTGGCCGCGCGTCAGCGACGGCCTGTTCGTTCTGGACGGCGCCGGTCTCATCTCGTGGGCATCGCCGAATGCGCTCTCGGCGATACACATGCTCGGCGTAAAGCAAAATGTGCTCGGTCGTTTCCTCGACGAGCTTGGACTGGGGCCAACGCCGGTGACCGAAGCGATGGACACGAAGAGGATGTTGGACGGCGAGCTCGTCCACGGGGACTCGTACATCCGCCTCCGTGTGCTGCCGCTAATCGAGCGCAGCGAGATCACGGGAGCTCTCGTACTTGCCCGCGACGTCAGCGAGCTCCGCCAAAAGGAACGCATGATCTCGGTCAAGGACGCGACCATTCGCGAGATCCATCACCGGGTCAAGAACAATCTCCAGACGATTGCGAGTCTCTTGCGACTTCAGGGCCGGCGCGTCTCGTCCGAGGAGGCCAAGCTGGTGTTGCAGGAGAGCGTCTTGCGGGTCGGCTCCATCGCGCTAGTGCACGAAACTCTGTCCGAGCAGCCCCAGGACGTAGCGGAGTTCGGAGACGTCGCGAGCCGAATCTGCAGGATGGTGTCGGATGGGCTGGTCTCGCCCGACGCTCAGATAGAAATCAAGATGTCGGGGCGTACCGGACCGCTCGGAGCCGATATCGCCACACCTCTGGCCGTGAGTGTCACCGAGCTCATCCAGAACTCCATCGAGCACGCCTTCCCCGAGACGCGCTCGGGGACGATCGGCGTCGAGCTCGCACGAGAGAAGACGGCCTTCGTGGTGACCGTGTGGGACGACGGCGTCGGCCTCGTCGACGATCCCGCCAAGAGCACGAAACTCGGGCTGCAGATCGTCAGATCGCTGATCGGCGAGCTCGGGGGGACGTTCTCGCAGTCGGTGAACGGGGGGACCAGGAGCGAGATCAGGGTGCCGACCGAGCGCTAGAAACCGCTCGCGACGGAGACAGGCGTTTCTCTGTGCCTCAGTGCCCGTTAGGCGGGAGCTCTGGGCTTCGGTGAAGCTTCGCTGCACCTCGCCGAGGGAGAAGGGCTCGGAGTCCCGCCCCCAGGGCGGGCGAGACATTGCGCTCAGATTCGGATGCAAGGGTTTATTTGCAAAGAACTAGTTGCAAAGAAAGCTTTGGAAGTGTACCGTCGAGCGATGGACAAACTCCCCGTTCGAAAGCTCGACGCAACCTCGCTGAAGGCCCTGGCCCACCCCTTGAGGGTCGACCTGCTCGAGCGACTGCGGCGGCTCGGGCCGGCCACGGCCACCCAGCTAGCCAAGGAGATGGGCGAAACCAGCGGCGCCACCTCCTACCACCTGCGCCAGCTCGCCCGCCACGGCTTCGTCGAGGAGGACGAGAGCCGAGGGACCCGGCGCGAGCGCTGGTGGCGTCCCGTGCCACACGCCATCTCGATACACAGCCTCCGCTTCCGCCGGCAGGCCGAGACGCGCGACGCTGCGGACTTCCTCATGCGAGAGATCGCCCAGCGCAGGTTGAGGCGCGTGGAGCAATGGTACGCGCGCTCGGACGAGTGGAGCGAAGAGTGGCGAGACACCTCGGAGGACTCCGACTACCGGATACGCGTGACGCTGGAGCAGTTCAAAGAGTTGACCGCCGAGATGGAGGCACTGGTCAACCGCTACCAGCCGGCTTTGGGGACCGAGGCCAGACCGGAGACGACTCTCGTCGAGGTGCAGTTCGCCGCGTTTCCGGATCCCCAGCAGAGGGACATCGAGTGACGCTCGGCCCCCGTTTCCGCCGTCTGTGGACGGCCTCGGCTACGTCCAACATCGGGGATGGCCTCTTCATGACCGCCGTTCCTCTGCTTGCAGCGAGCCTGACGCGCGATCCTCTGCTTGTCTCGGGTGTCGTCGCAAGCTTGTTCCTCCCCTGGCTGTTCTTCGCCCTGCCCGGGGGAGCCCTGGTGGATCGCATGGATCGCCGGATCGCGATGGCCAAGACCGGTTGGTTCCGAACCGTCGTGCTGGGAGCGCTCACGCTTACCGTGGGGCTGGACTTCGTCAACATCTGGATCGTCTACCTCGCGGTGTTCCTGCTCGGCTGCGCGGAGACGGTCTACGAGAGCGCCTCGCGGGCGATGCTGCCCGCGGTGGTGAAACCCGAGGGTCTCGATGCGGGAAACGGAAAGCTGGCGGGAGCCCAGGTCATCGCCCAGGAGTTCGTCGGCCCGCCGATCGCCGGCGCGCTCTTCGCGATCTCCGCCGGCCTTCCTCTGCTATTGGGCACAGTTGCCTTTACCGTCGCGGCCTGCCTCATCTCCACCATGCGCGGTAGCTACGCGCCGGTTAGGAGCTCCGAGACATCACCCAACCTCAGGCGGGAGATCGCCGAGGGGCTGAGATGGCTTCGTGGCCACGCGCTGCTGCGCAGGCTCACACTTCTCGGAGGTGTACTCGGATTGGCGAACGGAGCTTCGAACGGAGTGATGGTGCTGTTCTCACTCGAGATCCTCGGGCTTGACGAGACGGGTTTCGGGCTGCTGCTTGCAGGACTGACAGTCGGAAGCGTGATCGGCACAACCGTCGCGGCGCCCCTCGCCCGCAGAATTGGCCGGGGACCCGCTCTGCTCGCGGGCTATGCGCTCGGCGCGATCGGATACATGGGGTTCGCGCTAAGCTCGCACGCGGTCATCGCCGGCTTTTTCTTCGCTCTCGCGGCTATGGGGATTATGGCCGGCAACGTCCTGACGATGAGCATTCGACAGAGCGTCATCCCCGCCCAGCTGTTCGGTCGCGTACAGGGTGCTTGGCGTACGGTCATCTGGGGTGCAATGCCCGTGGGCGCACTCGGCGGTGGTGCGCTCGCTCGGGTCGCGGGGCTCCGCGCTCCGTTCCTGCTTCAGGCAGCAGCCTTTGTAGTGATTGTCATCGGCGCCTGGCCTCTCTTGTGGAATCTGTCGGATGTCGAGTCCGAGAGGACGCCCGCGACGGCCTAAATCAAGGAGACTTGGTCGGCTTCGGCGTGGGCGTCGGAGAGCCCTTCGGCTTGCCCCCGGTGGGCGTCGGCGAGGGCGTGGGGGTGGCGGTGGCGACGGGTGTCGGACTGGGACTCGGCGGCCGGGGACAGACCTCTGTCGGGATCTCCTGGCGCAGCATCCTCTTGGTTCGCCCCGAGCACCAGGGCGCGGCCAACAGCCCGCTTACCGGATCGATGCGAACCTCGACCAGGTCGCTCCGCGGTGGGAGGAAGTCCCTGACCGGCCGGCCCGCGAGAGCCGACGACATGAAGTTTTTCCAGATCTGAGCAGGCAGAGTGCCGCCGACGACGGCAGCTCCGTGCACGCTTGTCATCGGTATGCGGCCCTCGGGATGGCCCACCCACACCGCGGTAACGAGCTCGGGTGTGTAGCCGACGAACCATGCGTCCGCGTAGTCGTTGGTGGTTCCGGTCTTGCCGGCGGCCGGGCGCCCAATCCCCGCGGCGGTCCCGGTGCCGCGCTCGATCACTTCCTCGAGCGCCTTGGTGATGAGATAAGCGTTGCCCGGAGCCATCACTTGCGGCGTGATGTCTTGACGAGGCCGGATGACTCGCCCATCTGGGGTCTCGACCGACCGAATCGTGGTCGGCTCGATCGCGGTTCCGTTGTTGGCGAGCGTTCCGAACGCCGCGGCCATGTCGAGCACGCTCACCTCCGCCGATCCGAGCGCGATGGAGGGCACGCTGGGAAGCTGTGCGCTCACTCCCATGAGCCGAGCTTGGTTGACGATCGCTCCGGCGCCGAGGTCCAGAGCAAGCCGCGCGAAGACTCCGTTAACCGAATCCACGAGCGCCTCGTTGATGGGCAGCGGCGGGCCTCCCGGACCCTCGGTGTTGCCCACGGTCCAAGTGGAGCCGTCCGGGGTCACGGCGCTAAGGGGGCCGGACTCGTAACGCTCGTCGAAGCTGATGCCTGTTTCGAGTGCAGTCGCGGCGACTATGGGCTTCATTGTCGAGCCGGGTTGGCGGCCCGAGCCCCCGCCATCTCGGCCCAGAGCGAGATTGACCTGCGATGTGCTGAAATCGCTCCCTCCAACCATCGCGAGGATCTCGCCGGTGTGCGGATCGAGCGCGATCAATGCCCCCGAGGGATCGCCGGGTTGGTTGAGCACCGAATTCACGGCGCCGGAAGCAATGCGCTGCATCTCGGGATCGAGCGTCGTGGTAACCGATAACCCGCCCTTGTACAGCGCGCGCGCCCGCCCCTGCTCGGTTCGACCCAAGCGCGCGTCGTCCAGCACCTCGCGTTTCACCGCCTCGACGAAGTAGGGCTGTCGCAATGTGAGCGGAGGCGGGTTCTTGGTGACGTCCAGGTCCATCCTCTTGGCCCGGCGCGCAGCCCGGTTTTCGATGTGCCCCAGCGCGGCCATGCGATCGAGTACGTAGTTGCGCCGCTCTCTGGCGTTCTTGGGGCTCTCGCGCGGGTCGTAAAGCGACGGCGACTTGATCAGCGCGGCAAGCAGAGCGGCTTCGTGGACGCGAAGCCGGTCGATGTCATGTCCGAAGAACGTTTGCGCCGCCGTTTTGACCCCGTAGGCACCCTGCCCGAAGTAAACGGTGTTGAGGTAACGCTCGAGGATCTCCCTCTTGGTGTACTGGCGCTCGACCTCGATAGCAATGCGAACCTCGCGCGCTTTCCGTTCGAGGGTCTTCGGCGCCTCCTTGAAATAAGTGTTCTTGACGTACTGCTGGGTGATTGTGCTGCCGCCCTGCACCGTCGTTCCCTCGCCCATGTTCGCGAGCAACGCGCGACCGATGGCTTTGATGTCATAGCCCGCGTGCGCGAAGAAACGTGTGTCCTCGGCCGAGATGACGGCGCGGATCATCGTCTCGGGAATTTGGTCGTAGGTGATGTACGAGCGGTTTTGCTTGTACAGACGGGTTAGCACCGAGCCGTCAGCGGCTCGAATCGTGGACCTCAGCGCCAGTGGTCGCTCGTCACTTAGATCCATGGGTTCTAGCGAGCACGCACTGAGAACCATCAGCACGGCCAGCACGAGCGCGGCCGGACGACCTGCCCTCGACCTTATCGAGGTCAGGCGTCGAATTACTCCAATGGATGGTGTGGATCCCCGCAGCACCCGAGCTCCTCCCAGTTCAGCCGCTCCATTTGAATCGGCGCGCCGGAGGTCGGCCTGAACCGGGTGGGATGGAATTAGTCCTCGAGCGCCTCCCTGAGCCGCACCAGAGTCCTATTCAGGAGCCTCGAAACGTGCATCTGGGAGATGCCGAGCCGGTCGGCGATCTCGCTCTGGGTCATGCCCTTGAAGAACCTCAGGTAGAGGATCCGCCTTTCCCTCTCGGGGAGCTTGGCCATTTCGGGGGCCAGAGCCGCTCGGTACTCGAGGTTCAGGAGCTGGTCGTCCTCGCTGCCTAGCTGATCCGCGAACGAGGTGGACCCTGCGTCGTCGGAATCGATCGGAGCATCAAGGGACGTGAAGTTGTACGCCTGCGCGATCTCGAGACCCTCGAGCACGTTCTCCTCGGAGGTTCCCGCGGCCTTGGCGATCTCGGCAACTGTCGGCGACCGACCGAGCTCCTGCCCCAGGGTGCTCACGATCTTCGTCAACTCGAGATGCAATTCCTGCAGTCTTCGCGGTACGCGAACGGCCCAGCCTTTGTCGCGGAAGTGCCGCTTGAGCTCGCCCACGATTGTCGGCGTGGCGTAGGTTGAGAACTCGACCTCTCGCTCGAGGTCGAAGCGCTCGATCGCCTTGAGCAGCCCGATGGTTCCGACCTGTACCAGATCCTCCAGGGGCTCCCCTCTGTTCCTGAACCGCCGCGCGAGAAACTCGACCAGACCGATGTACTGGTCAACAAGGCGTTCTCGGAGACGCGTGCGGTCGCTCTCGGGTGCACCGTTGTACTCGAGGAAGAGTTGCCTGACCTCGGCTCGGTCGAGAGTGGCTCTGTCACTCACTTGCTATCGCTCATCCAGAGGACTTGATCTTGATGATGGAAAAGGCCGGCGTCCCGTCCGATCCGCTCAGCTCGGCCGAGTCCGTCACCGTCTCGAGGATCATGCGAGAGAACTCGGTCAATTCCGTGCGCACGTCGTAAGCCTCGGTGTACTTGCCGGTCCCCTTTATCTGAATCCGGTCGTCTTGAAGAGTGAAGCTGACGGACAGCGTCCCCGAACGTCCGTACGCGCCTGTGATGTACGCGGACAGCTCGTCGACGGCGATCTTGAGGTCTTCGATGTCCTCGAGAGTGAACGACAGACGGGCTGCGAGACCCGCGGCCACGAGGCGCACGACTTGTAGGTACTCGGGCGAGGCCGGAATCTTGATCGAGATGCTATCGACCGCAGTGCTTGTCTTCTCTGACCGGCGCGATTGTCCAGACGATCGCGGGGCAGAGCTCACGAGGCCGATGCTCTCCTCTTGGTTGTCTTCTTAGACGACTCGGACGAGTCTCCTTTCTTCTTCTTTGCATCCGCGACGGAGGCCTTCAACGCCTCCATGAGGTCGACGACCTTGGTCGGCTCCTCTTCGGGTTCCGCCGCGACCGTCACCTCCTCGCCGTCGACCTTCTGCGCGGCCAGTTCCTCGAGCTTGAGCCGGTACTCGTCCTGGAACAGGCTGGGATCGAAGTCCGCCGAGAGCTGCTGGATGAGCTGGCGGGCCATCTTGACCTCCGTGTCCCGCACATCGACCTTCTTGTCGAACTCTTCGAACTCCGGCTCGCGAATTTCATCGGGCCAGTGCATCGTCTCGAGCACGAAGACGTCTTCCTTGAGTCGAATCGTCGCGAGATGCTCCTTCTCGCGCAGGGCCACCTTTGCGATGCCAACCTGACCCTCGGCCTCTAGGGCGTCGGCAAGCAACTTGTAGGCCTTGATCCCGGACGCGTCGGGGGCCACGAAGTAGGTCTTGTTGAAGTAGATCGGATCGATGTCCTCGAGCGGGACGAAGGAGACCACGTCGATCGCCTTTATCGAGTCGACGTCCAGCGCGCGGAGCTCCTCCTGAGTGAAGGTCACGTAGTGCCCTGACGTGTACTCGTAGCCCTTGACGATGTCGTCCCAGGCCACCTCCTGGTCGCAGGCGCTGCAGGTCCTCTTGAGCTTGATCCGGCCCCCGCCCTCGGGACAGGCCTCTTCATCGTGGAGCATGTTGAACTTGAGGCTCTTCTCCTGGACCGCGGAGAAGAGCTTTACGGGGATGCTTATGAGCCCGAACGTAATCGAGCCCTTCCAAATAGGTCTCATGTCATTTCCTTCCGCTGCGCCGGCGGGGTCCGGCGATCCTTGATTGTAGTCGGGGCCACAGGCCACTACCGCTTAGGGTAATGAACGCGTAGTGTTATCAAATTCCGGACAATGGTGCCGGAATGACCACTCTGCGTGTCGGAAATACGGCCCTCGACACCCTGAAGAGGTCACAATCAACGCACGCGCGACCGACCCCAACACAGGAGATGCCGCACACATGGAAGCTCGGGAGTACGCAAAGGCACTGGGTGAGAACCTGCGAAAGATTCGTCAGCAGAAAGGCATGTCGCTCCAGGACGTGCAGGCGGCATCGAGAGGGGAATGGAAGGCGGCAGTCATCGGCGCCTACGAGCGCGGTGACCGTAACGTGACAGTGGGCCGGCTCCACGAGCTCGCCGACTTCTACGACGTGCCGATATCAGAGTTGCTGCCCGAGGCGGGGGACGCCACTCCCGTCCACACCGAGCAGAAACGGCGCGTCGTGCTCGACCTCGACAGCCTCGAGAAGCTGCCCGCTACCGACAGGGAGCCGATCCATCGCTTCATGTCCGCGATCCAGCTTCAGCGTGGCGACTTCAACGGCCGGGTGCTCACGATCCGCGAAGACGATCTCATGCCGCTTGCCCTCATGTATCAGACATCCGCGGACGAGCTGGCCCGGAGGCTCGCTTCGTGGGGCATGCTCGGTCGCACCGCTTAGCCCTCAGAGCGCCACCGCGCCCCCCACGATCAAGAAGAGAAGGAGCCAGTACACAGTGGTGAAGGCGTAGTCGAGCCGCCCAGGTGAAGAGGGGATGAGCACCGCGAGGACCCAGATCGGCATCACTACCACCCCGAACAGCAACCCGTAGACGAGCGCGGGCCAGCGCGGCCATCCGGCGCCCAAGCTCAGCGCGACCGCAAGTGCAATCAGAATCACGCCGAGAAGGGCCTGCCCGTTGACGTCGGCGCGCGAGCCGCCGCGCGGCAACCGGTAGAGGCGGTAGCCGAAGCCAAGCAGCGCGTTGAGGATCAGCGCGATGACGGTGACGACCTGCCAGCTCTCGTCCATTTCGGAAGCACGATAGCCTCCCTCCTCAATGGCGAAGAAAAAGAGCAGGCGAAAGAAGAAGGCTCAGCAGCGGCCCCCCGGCTACGACCCGAACGAGAGGCGACGGCAACGCCTCGAGGAGAAGCGGCTCCAACGCGAGGCCGCCGCCAAGGCTCAGAAGCGCGCGGAGTTCCGAGAGAGGCTCGTGCGGGGGATGATCTTCGCTGCCGTGATTGTGGCCGTGATCTGGTACTTCTTCCTTCGAACGCAGACCCCGGGTGAGATCAACGGCAATCGGGTGAGAGAGTTTCGCTCGGACAGGGACCACACCAACGATCCGGTCGTTTATGAGTCGACCCCCCCGACGACCGGCGACCACTCCCAATCAGCGGCACCCTGCGGCGTCCATGGAACGCAGATCCCCGACGAGCTCTTCGTCCACTCCCTCGAGCACGGCGCGGTCGGAATTCTCTACGACCCTCAGCAGGTCGAGGTCGAGACCATCAGGGACATCGAGGCGAAGGTCGGCGAGTTCGACGACCGGACGATCTCGGCCCCCTATTCGGGGACCGAGACCCCCATAAGCGTCACCTCCTGGACCAAGTTGATGCGCCTCGATGAGTACGACGAGGACACCGTCGACGAGTACATCGACGCTTTCCGTGGGAAGGGACCCGAGAACCTTCCATGTGAGAACACGCAGGACACCCCCTTCGACCCGGCCTCCCTCGAGCCCGCTCCCACACCGTCCCCGACTCCGGACGACGGCGAGCGCAACCGCAACCGAGACGGCAACGATGATGGCGGCGATAACCGGAGGCGGGACCGGGACTCAGACGACTCTCGTTCCCCGTAGCCAAACATCGACTTGATACGGTGAGGTATGGGCGAGGGTCTGCTCCTGGTCGAAGATCAGGCATCCGGAACCAACTGGCCATTAATAGTTACGGCTGTTGGAGCAATTCTGGGTCCTTTCATTGCGGTCATAGCGGTGTTGACCCAAGGAAAGCGGATGCGACTCCAACTCGGAGTGAACAACATGTGGCGGCTCATCGAAAAGTGGGACCAGCCCTCGCTTCAGGCCTCTCGCTCAGAAGCAGCTGATTACCTGCTCGACAATTGGAACCATCGAGAGAACTTGCCGAACTCGGCACTCGTCATGCTGGATATGTTCGAGTTGCTGGCGTACCTCGTCATCCGATCCAAAACCCTCTCGATAGAGGACGCATGGATCAACTTTTCGGGCCCCGCCATTCAGTGGTGGCACGTTTGCCGCCCCGGTATCGAAGCATTTCAAGCGGACGATCGGACGATCTATGAGGATTTCGCCTCGCTGGCCGAGCGATTGATGGAGCTGGAGGAGGAGCGTAGGGGAATGACTCGAAACGAGCTACAGCCGTCAGATGAAGACCTGATCGCGTTCCTCAAGGGGGAAAAGGCTCTCGTGGAGAAGTCCCCGCCGTGGCGGTTCCGGAGTTAGGAGGCGCGCGAAGCTGTGGAATCCTGCCCCTTGGGGTGAGGCCGGGGGCCGGGGCTTGGGTAGTCGTTTCGAATTGGGCGCCTGTTAATCATCGCCCCTCACATTAGTACGCGCAGCGCCGGAGATAAAGCCTCGGTTCTATCCAGGATGGCTTTCAGGCCCAGGACACAAGTACTTTGCAAGGTTTTATGGCTAGAATCCCTGCATGAGCGAGTATCGACTAGGCCGGGCGGCCGCGCTTCTCGGTGTGAGCGTCGACACCGTCCGGCGCTGGGCCGACTCGGGCCGGCTGCCCTCGAGCCGTACGGAGGGTGGGCACCGCCTCGTCGACGGCGCCGCCCTCGCCCAACTCGCCACGGAGTTCAACGAGTCGGCTGCGGCGGAGGATGCCATCGCCCAGTCGGCCCGCAACCGCTTCGCGGGGATCGTGACGCGCGTGATCAGCAACGAGGTCACTGCGCAGATCGAGCTGCAGTCCGGCCGCCACAGGCTGGTGTCGTTGATGACCGCCGAGGCCGCCCGAGAGCTGGGGCTCGAGCCCGGCGTCATGGCAGTCGCCGCGGTCAAGGCCACTACCGTCGTAATCGAGCTTCCCCCCGGTGAATAACGGGCGAACAATCTCCGCGCTGCTAGGGGTCCTGTTCGTATTCGGCGCGTGCAGCTCCGAAGGATCGGCTAACGACGGCACCGGCTCGAACGAGAGGCAGACAGTAACCGTATTCGCAGCGGCCTCCTTGACCGGCGCCTTCGAGGAGCTTGCGGGCAAGTTCGGTGAGGCCAACGACAACGTCGATGTCGAGTTCAACTTTCTCGCGTCATCGGACCTCGCGGCGCAGATCATCGAGGGCGCGCCGGCCGACGTGTTCGCCTCGGCGGACGAGGCGAACATGGCGAGGATCGTCGACGAGGGCTTCGCTACCCGTCCCGTCGCGTTCGTCGAGAACCGTCTGGCGATCGCGGTGCAGTCCGGCAATCCTGAGGGGATCGAGTCGCTGGGCGATCTCGAGGATCCAGACCTCGTGGTTGCCCTGTGCAACGAGGAGTGTCCCGCCGGAAGGTACGCGCTCGAGGTTTTCGAAGCGGCCGGGATCAATGTGGAACCGGATTCGCTCGAGGCCGACGTTCGTGGGGTGCTAACCAGGGTGGGGCTGGGCGAAGCCGACGCGGGGCTCGTGTATGTCACCGACATCGCAACCGATTCGGATGTCGAGGGAGTGGCCATCCCCGATGAGGACAACGTCGTAGCGACCTACCTGATAGTCGCCCTCGATGGCGCACCTCCGGAGGCCACCGAGTTCGTTGACTTCGTCCAGTCGGAGTCCGGCCAGCGGATTCTGAGCGAGTACGGCTACCGGCTTCTTGAGCAAGTCGATGGTTGATGCGCGACGTCGCAGCACGAAACCTCCGCTCCCGATCGGAGCCCTGGCTGTTACCTGCGCCCTGTTTCTCCTGTTGCCTCTCGTAGCTCTCGTGCTGCGCGCGCCGTGGGGGCAACTGACCGAGGAGTTAGCACGGCCCGAGATTCGCGACGCCTTGTGGCTCTCTTTGCGCGTGTCTTTGATGGCGACCTTCCTGTCGCTGTTGTTGGGTGTCCCGCTCGCTTGGGTTCTCGCGCGCTGGGACTTTCCGGGT
>Ga0190275_10002563_pt1 | contig 13042 bp, 14 predicted proteins | sample Popmic550T_FD_133745 | JGI IMG/M metagenome (GOLD analysis project Ga0190275, IMG submission 133745) | Populus adjacent soil microbial communities from riparian zone of Yellowstone River, Montana, USA - 550 T | ecosystem: Environmental > Terrestrial > Soil > Riparian zone > Trees stand | place... | reverse complement strand
GGTCCTGCACAGCGGTTCGTGTGCCCGTGTCACGGCGGCGTCTATGACGCCCGGGGCCAGGTCGAGGGCGGCCCGCCGGTGCGGCCGCTGGACCGGTTCAAGACCCGGGTGCAGAACGGGCAGGTCCAGATCGGCCCACGCTACAGCGTCAACTCCGATCTGAAGCGCTTCTCCGCGCGCGACCCGGGTGAGCCGATCGACGGGCTGTGGCAGTACCTGTATCCGAAACGTTTCTCGGTCCCCTCGGTGTCCGGCTAGCACCAGGTCCATGGCGATCAGGATCCCCAGGCCTCCGATGCCCGGCCGGCGCAAGCCGCCGCCACCGAGCGATCCGCGCGAGAACGGCGAGGTGGCGCTGAAGGACCAGGCAGCGGAGGCGGGCGCAGGCATCGTCGGATGGGTCGACGAGCGCACCGGCGCCGCCGGCTTCACCAAGGCGATGCTGTTCCGGAAGGTCCCGAAGGGCACCAACTGGTTCTACACGCTCGGCTCGGCGACGTTGTTCGCCTTCCTCTCGCAGGCGGTCACGGGCGTGTTCCTGGCGATGTATTACAACCCCGACCCCGACCGCGCCTACGACAGCGTCCAGCACATCACCAACGACGTCTTCCTCGGCGACCTGGTGCGCGGGATGCATCGCTGGGGGGCGACCGTGATGATCGTCCTGATCTTCCTGCACATGGGCCGCACGTTCTTCTTCGGCGCCTACAAGTACCCGCGCGAGCTGAACTGGGTGATCGGCGTGGTGCTGCTCGTGCTGACGCTCACGATGGGCTTCACCGGCTACCTCCTGCCGTTCGACCAGAGGTCGTTCTGGGCCACGGTCGTGGGCGTGAACATCAACGGGACGGGGCCGATCATCGGGCCGTATCTGTCCGACTTCCTGCGCGGGGGGCCCGAGTTCGGGGCCACCACGCTGTCGCGCTTCTATGCCATCCACATGCTGCTGATCCCGGTCCTGATCGCGGCCCTGATCGCCGTCCACCTGTACCTGGTCGTGAAGCTCGGGACCACCGCGCCTCCGTGGCTGCGGGCGAAGCTGCCGGAGCCGCTCGAGAAGGAAAAGGTCTAACGGCGCGCATGAAAGCTCGCGACAAAGAGGCCTACCTCCGGGAGTACCAGATCCTGAAGTCGCAGGGGAAGCCGTTCTTTCCCTACGCGGTGCTGAAGGACTCGGTCATGGCAGCGATCGTGCTGGTGGTGATCATCGCGATGGCGGTCGTGCTGGGCGCGGGCGAGCTGTCGAACAAGGCTGACCCCACCACGGCCACCTACACGCCTCGGCCGGAGTGGTACTTCTTCTTCCTGTTCGAGGTCCTGCGCGTGATCAAGCCGCCGGAGCTCACGCCACTCGCGACGATCGGGGTTCCCACGATCGCGATGGTGCTGCTCGTGCTGCTGCCGTTCTATGACCGCAATCCGGAGCGCCGCCCGGAGCGCCGCCCGATCGCGACCACCGCCGCGCTCGCCACGATGGCGGCGATGGCATACCTCACCTACCTCGGCGCGCACGCCGAGGCGCCCGACAAGATCGATCTCAAGGTGGCGGCCAACCTGGAAGCCGGCCAGACGGTCGCGAACCAGTCGGGATGCGGTGCGTGTCACAAGTTCGGTGAGGCGGGCAATGCGACACTGGGCACGGATCTGACCCACATCGGGTCGAAGCTGCCGGCGCCCGCGATCGAGCGCACGCTGCGCAACCCGACGGCGCCGATGCCCTCGTACGCCGACCTGCCGCCGGAGAAGTTCAACGCCCTCGTCGAGTACCTAGCGGCTCTGAGGTAGACGTGGTGAGCGGCGCAACGGCCGCGCGGGCGACACACGAGCGTCAGGTCCGATCGATGTTCGACCGGATCGCAGGGCGCTACGACGCGATGAACTCCGTCATGTCCGCGGGCCTGCACCATCGCTGGCGCGCCCGCGCGGTCGACATGGCCGAGGTGGATCTGGGGGCGTCGGCGCTCGACGTCTGCTGCGGCACGGGCGATCTCGCGCTCGAGCTGCGGCGGCGGATCGGGCCCACGGGGCGCGTGGTGGGGCTCGACTTCTCTGCTCCGATGCTCGAGCTGGCCGAGCGCAAGTCGGCCGCCTCGGGCGCGGCGGTGGAGTGGGTCCAGGGCAACGCGCTCGAGCTCCCGTTCGAGGATTCGACCTTCGGCGCCGCGACGGTGGGCTTCGGGGTGCGCAACGTCGCCGACCTTCCACGCGCGATCGGCGAGATGGCGCGCGTCGTGCGTCCCGGGGGCAGGGTGGCGATCCTCGAGATCACGACCCCGCAGCGCCCGCCCCTGAAGTGGTTCTTCTCGGTGTGGTTCGACCGCATCGTCCCCCTGCTTGGCGCCGTGGCCGGCGATCGCGAGGCCTACACCTACCTGCCGAGCTCGGTGCGCCGCTTCCCGCCCGCGGACGAGCTCGCCCAGCTGATGCACTCCGCCGGGCTGCGCGACGTGCGCTACGTCGTCCTCGCCGGCGGAATCGTGGCAATCCATTCCGGCGCCGTGCCGGCCGCCGATCGCAGATGAGCGCCGTGGACGATGTGGTGCGGCTCGGCGGGGGCCGGATGCCCACGCTGATCGAAAGAGCCGAACGGTTTCTCGAGGAGATCGTGGCCGGCCACGGCGAGGTGCTGGCCGACGCGGCGGCGGGAACGCTTGCCGCCGGCGGCAAGCGACTGCGGCCGCTGCTCGTCTTCCTGTGTGCGGATGGGAACGAGGGTGACGCGCCGGTACGCGCCGCGGCGGCGGTGGAACTGGTCCACCTGGCCACGCTGGTCCACGACGATGTGGTGGACCGCGCTGCCCTGCGGCGAGGTCGCCCCACGGTGTTCGCGACCCGCGGCCGCGAGACCGCGACCGCCACCGGCGACTTCGTGTTCTCGCGTGCGTTCTCGCTCCTTGCCGCCAATGACGACGAGCGCCAGGTATCGGTGCTGGCCGACGCGTGCCTGGCCCTGGCCGCCGGCGAGCTCGCACAGCGACACGATGCCTACCGGGACGACATCTCAGAGGAGCGCTACGTGCTGCGCTGCCGCCTGAAGACCGCGAGCCTGTTCGCGGCAGCATGCCTTTTGGGAGCTTCCGCGGCCGGGCGCCCGGCCGCGGAAGCCGCGGCGCTGGAGGCGTTCGGGCAGGACCTCGGCATCGCGTTCCAGATGCTCGATGACCTGCTGGACGTGAGTGGTCCGGCCGAGCGCACCGGGAAGCACCGCGGGACGGACCTGCTCGACGGCACGGTCACGCTGCCGTTGATCCTCGCCCGCGAACAGGATCCGGCGCTGGCGATGCTCGACCTGCGCGAGGTCTCGACCAGGGCACGGGCCGAGGAGGTGTGCGACCGAATCGCCGCCACGGACGCGCTCACAGCCACGCGCGCCCGTGCCGGTGAGCTGATGGCTCGGGCGAAGGACGTTCTGCGTGGCCGGGTCGACGACGGGCTCGAGAACGTGCTGTGCTCGGTGGCGGATCGCGTCGCCGACCGGTATGCGTAAAGCGCGTTCCGCTCCCAAATAGGGTCCGCCGGCCCTTGCGGGCCGGCGGAGGGGGGGAGGGATGTTGGGAGGAAGAGGTTTGGCCGAGGCCTAGAAGTCTTCGGGCAGGATGTGATCGGCGCTGAGCGCCTCGGCGAACCTGTCGATCTCCTCTTCCATGTTGGCGCGGATCAGGCGCTTGAGGTCCTCGACCAGGTTGTCGGTCCCGCGATCGAGCTCTTCGTCGAAGCGCTCGACGGTGTCCTGGTCGAACACGCCGGTGTGCGACCACTCGCAGTTGGGGCAGCGCAGGGCGACCTCCCAGCGTGCGCGGTCGACCTCGCTCCAGTTCGTCGGGTACACGAGGTCGGCGTCGCAGTCGGGGCACATGTGCAGCAGCTGCGTCGCGGCCGCGGGCTCGTGGGCCTCCTGCCGGGCGGTCGAGTCGTCGAAGTAAACGACCTCGATCGTCTTCCCGCTGGGCAGCGCGACGCGCTTGACACGGTGATTCTGCTGCTGTCCCTCGGGAGTCGCCATTGCTTCTGGCGCAGGTATCGGCCGCGGCGCGGGCAAGCTTTAGGACCGGGCGCGACAGGTGGCCGCGTCCACAGATACGGTCGGGCTCTGCCGGCCCGTACCTGTGAACACGACCACTAGACTGCCGTCGCCGTGGTCTTGTCCGACCGCACCATCAAGTCCGAACTGGCGGCCGGCCGGATCGTCGTCGATCCGTACGACCCCGCCCTCGTCCAACCCTCCAGCATCGACGTGAGAGTCGACCGGAAGTTCCGCGTGTTCCACAACGCCCGGTACCCCTATATCGACGTGCGGGCGCCGATGGAGGGCCTCACCGAGCTGATCGAGGTGGGCGAGGACGACCCGTTCATCCTGCACCCGGGTGAGTTCGTCCTGGGGCAGACGCTGGAAACCATCTCGCTGCCGGACGACATCGTGGCAAGGCTCGAGGGCAAGAGCTCCCTGGGCCGGCTGGGACTCCTGATCCACTCCACCGCCGGCTTCGTGGATCCGTCATTCGAGGGCAACCTCACGTTGGAGCTGTCCAACGTGGCGAATCTGCCCATCACGATCTACTACGGGATGCCGATCGGCCAGATCTCCTTCATGCAGATGGACGGCCCGGTCGAGACCCCGTACGGAGCAAAGGGCGCCCGGTCCAAGTATCAGGGGCAGGCCGAGCCAACCCCGTCCCGCTTCTATCAGAACTTCGAATAGGTCCCTGCCGGGTCCACCTCACGCGGCGCTACCATTGGGTCTCCGCTCATAGGAGGCAGTCAATGCCGAACATCGGCCCGCTCGAGATAGTCATCATCCTGATCATCGCCCTGATCGTCTTCGGGCCGAAGCGGCTGCCCGAGCTCGGCCGTTCGATGGGCAGGGGTATGCGCGAGTTCAAGAACTCGCTCACCAGCGACAAGGACGACGATGACGACGAAGTACGTGAGCTGGAGGGCACGCGCGCAACGGCCGAGGAGCGGCCGCTGGAGGGCGAGGTCGTTCACGATCGCAGGTCGTAGCCCTGTGGCGCGCCGCGGAGCGCCGCCCGTCCCATAGGAAGCGATGGCAAGAGTTAGGCCGGTAAGCCACGATGACCGGCTCACGCTCATCGAGCATCTCGACGAGCTGCGCACGAGGATCATCTTCTCGCTGGTCACGCTCGCCGTGGCGTTCGGCCTGTGCTTCTGGCAGAACGACATCCTGTTCGAGCTCATGAACGAGCCCCTGCCCGCGGGACAGGAGCCGCTCACGCTCGGCGTCACGGAGCCCTTCTACACGACCGTCACCGTCTCCGCGTATGCCGCCCTGATGGTGGCGCTGCCCGTGATCCTCTTTCAGCTCTACTCGTTCGTGCTGCCGGCGTTCAGCCCCACGGAGCGGCGCGTCGCGCTTCCGCTGCTGCTGATGGTGCCGTTCCTGTTCGCGGCCGGTGTCGCATTCGGCTACTTCGTCGTCTTGGACCGAGCGGTCGATTTCCTGCTGAACTTCAACGACGACGAGTTCAACATCCAGGTCCGGGCCCGGGACTACTACAGCTTCGTGGCGCTCTCACTGCTCGCATTCGGGCTCGTGTTCCAGATCCCCGTTGCTATCCTCGCTGTGACGCGGCTCGGCATCACGACGCCGCAGAAACTCCGGCGTGGCCGCCGGTACGCGGTGCTGGCGATTGCGGTGACTGCGATGCTCGGCTCGCCCGGCGGCGATCCCGTCACGATGTTGCTGTTGATGGGTCCGTTGTTGGCGCTCTACGAGTTGAGTATCGTCTTGGCCGCCTTCGTTGGCCGGTCGCGGGCAGAGCCGGCGCGATCGGAGCCGCGGGCCGAGGGCTCTCCCTGACCGCGACACCCACGATCGGACCCCACCTCCATGCTTTTTGACCTAAAGGGAAAGCGCAAGCGACTGGTGCAGGTCGTGTACCTCGGCCTGGCGATCCTGTTCGGCGGCGGGCTGGTGCTGTTCGGCGTGGGTGGGAACGTGAGCGGAGGCTTGATCGATGCCTTCAAGGGCACCGGCAGCGCAGACACGAGCGCCTTTGGCGATCTGGTGGAGCGCGCGGAGCGCCGGGCGGCCGCCAACCCGCGTGAGCCGGACGTCTGGATCGACGTCCTGCGGGCCCAGTTCAACCTCGCGTCCTCTCCGGAGGGCTCGGACGCGGAGACGGGCCGGCTCACGGATCGCGGGCAGCAGGCGATCATCGAGGTCGCCCAGGCCTGGGAGCGCTATCAGCGCCTGAAGCCCGAGAAGATCGACGCGAGCGCCGCCTCGTTTGCCGCGCTCGCCTACGGGGCGCTCCAGGACTACGACAAGGCCGTGGAGACGCAACGTCTCTCCGTCGAGTCCAGGCCGAGCTCGAACGGCTACTTCCAACTGGCCGACTTCGCCTACCGCGCGGGGCAGGTCGAGGCAGGTGACCGCGCCGCCAAGGAGGCGGTCCGGCGCACGCCGTCCGACCAGCGCAACACGGTCCGCTCGCTGATCGAGGACACGAAGAAGGCGGGGGCGGAATTCGCGAAGGCCCTGGAGGAAGCCGAGAAGGCCGAGCGCGAACAGCAGAGGTCCGGTCAGGGTGAGGGCGCCGAGCCCGGCCAGAGCTTCGGCCCGCTGCCCGGGGCCGGCGCGACCGGCGGCGGCGGCGCGGCCTCGCCGTAGCGACGCAGCACGCTCCACGCCCCTACCTATAATCGCCGCTCGCAGGCAGACCTAAAAACAGGCTCCCGGGCCGTTAGCTCAACTGGCAGAGCAGGGGACTCTTAATCCCAAGGTTGAAGGTTCGAGTCCTTCACGGCCCACTGGCGACGCGACCACGGCACGGCCACGGTCAGCATCCACGCGGCCAGGACGCCGGGCCAACATAATCACGCAAATAGCGGCTTTTTGGCCCACTCGGCGAGCCCGTTCCCGGCGGTTCTGGAACCATGCACCGCTTGCTCGGCCCAGGGAGGCTCCGGTACCCCGCCGGCGCCCGAGACGGATCGGAGGGCCATGGATACACGCAGGACGCAGAACGTCACGCGCCGCGTGCGCAGAGCGGCATGGGTCGCGGCCGCCGCCGCGGTGGTCTTCGCATGGGCCCCGGGCGGCGCCTCTGGCGCATCCGGTTGTCACCGCGTCGTGTCCCCCTCCGGCAACGACAAGGCCGCCGGCACGGAGGCCGCGCCGTTTAGGACCTTCAAGCAGCTGATCTCCGTGCTCGGGCCGGGGCAGTACGGCTGCCTGCGGGGCGGCGTGTACGACGAGGATCCCACGATCCGAAGGTCGGGCACGCCGGCCGCCCCGATCACGATCACGAGCTATCCGGGTGAGTGGGCGACGCTCTACGGCCGCCTGTCCGTCGAGGACGACGTCACGCGGGTGATCGTCTCGCACATGACGCTCGACGGCGCCGGCGCTCCCGACGACGGATCCAGCAAGCTCCCCAGCCCCACGGTCCACGGCGACGGCGTCGCCTTCATCTCGAATGAGGTGACGAACGGGCATACGGCCATCTGCTTCGCTGTCGGGAACGAGTCCTACGGGCGCGCCTACAACGTCGAGATCCGTGGCAACCGCATCCACGACTGCGGGGTGCTGCCGCCCACCAACCACCAGCACGGCATCTATCTCCATTCGCCGTGCTGCGCGCAGGTGACCGACAACTGGATCCACGACAACGCGGATACGGGCGTGAACCTGTTCCCGAACGCCGACGACAACTACTTCGCCCGGAACGTGATTCACGGCAACGGCGACAACCTGAGCTTCGCCGGCCGTAGCAAGGGCGGCGTGTGCGAGTCGTCCGACAGCAACCTGATCGAGAACAACGTCATGACGTCCCCGCGCGTACGCAAGAACATCACCTCCTGGTCGCCCTGTGGGAGCCACGGGACGGGCAACGTCCTGCGCCGCAATTGCATCTACCCGGCCACGTTCGAGGGCACCGAGGGCTACGCGCTCCAGAACAACCTGCACGTCGACCCGCAATACGTCGACCCCGCGAACGCCGACTTCAGGCTGCGGGCCGGCAGCCCGTGCGCCCCGCTGCTCGACCATCCCGACCTTCCCGGGACGGGCCCACTGCCGGTGCCGGGAATTCGCCCGGTCGCTCCGCCGATCGGACAGCGGTTCGGCGTCTCGCAGGGTCAGCTGCCGGGCGGCAAGCCGGCCGGCGGTGGCAAAGGCGCTGTGACGCTGCGTGCCCTGCGCCGGTTCGTCCGGCCCGGCGGCCGGGTGGTGCTGGTCGGCAGTGTCTCGGTCCCGGGGTCCCGGAAGGTGCGAATCATGCTGCGCCGCCGCGGCGGATGGGCTCGCGTGCGTGCCGTCCGCCAGGCGAGCAACGGTCGCTTCCGCACCGGCCTGAGGCTACGGCGGTTGGCCAACCCGTCGACCGGGCGCGCCCCGCTTGCTCTGCGTGGCCTGCGTGTCCCGCGCCAGGCGCGCAGGCTGGTGCTCCGTGCGCAGGTCCCGGGCGTCGGGCGCTCCCCGGCGGTACGCGTGCGGCTGCCCCGCTGACCCGGTCGACGGGCCTAACGTTCGAAGGCCTGCGCCGGGGCGGAGCTACCGCGGTAGGCGTCGTACACCGCCTGCGTGACATCCAGCGCGCGGATGCTGACCAGCTCCTCGGGGGCTGCCGGATCCTGGCCTCGGGCCACGGCCCAGGCGACTCCGAACGCGAAGCCCCAGTCCATCATCTCGATCTCGCGGTCGGACAGTTCGGCTGCCCGAGGGCCGAGGGCGCTCATCATCCGGCCCTGCGCCGTCGCGTTACGAAGCGCCGCGGACGGCGCCACCAACAGATCGACCCGATCTGCGATCGGCGATCGCACGGCGGCCGCGCCGGCGGGAGGCCGGGCGCCGCTTCCGATGGCCCGCATGCGGAGGTTCGGGGTCGCGTGGTGGAGCAGGCTGAGCAGCGTCAGCCACATGAGCAGCACGATCCCGGTGCCGACGCCTCCGTAGGCATCCATGAAGGAGTCCAGCTTTACGAGGTAGACCACGAAGCCGGCAATCGCAACGCACCACGCGAACGCGGCAGCGACCTGAATCGGCCCCATGCGCCACACGACTCTGGCGGGCCGGGTTCCCCCGGTATGTCCTTCGTCCGTCACCGGCCGTCCTTTGCCTATGAGACTCCTGCTCCGGTCCGGAAGCAGGACCGAAAGACGCGTTGATCATTCACGCGAGAGGGATTCTTTTCAACTCTTTTGCCTCCAGATTCCCGCTATTTGCCAAAAACACCGGCCGTGAGTACCCTTGCTGCTCGCTCGCACGGAAGGGTGCGTCATGCCGGAAGAGGAAAAGCTCGTCCACGAGGGATCGGAACGGCCGGCGGCGCGAGAGTGGGATCGCAGTAGCGCGGGACAGCCTCCCGGCGAACGGACCACGTCGCTGTCGCAGGTCTCCCGATTGGACTCAGGTTCCCTGATGCGTGTCTTCGGGGGGCTGCATCGCAGAGCCCAGCGATCGCTCCTGGAGATGCTGCTTCCCGGAGAGGAGCCACGCATCGTGGTGCCCGGGGCGGCGGGGTCTGGCATCGTGGCGACCGACGCACGCGCGCTGATTCTGAAGGCGGGAGCCCGTTTTGGCGCGCCGTTCGGAGAGCGGTCGAAGGCGTTCGAATACGAAAGCGTGATCGGCATCCGCTTCGACACCGAGACCACGCCCGCGGTGGTCGCCATCGACGCACCGCACAAGATTGCCTCCTGCCGCGTCTACTGGGCGGATTCGCGTGACGATCCATGGAAGGCTCGCAACGCGATTCCGATCGAGACGGCCTCCTTCGGAATGGTGCTGGAACGGGTCGTCGAGCTGCGCGCGCTGGTGGCTGCCTTCCGAGAGAGCCATCCGAACTTGCCGCAACATCCGGAGCCGGCGCATCCCGCACCTCAGATCTTGCCGCTGCCGGTGTTGACCGAGCGTTGCCAGCAGTGCCGCGCCGAGCTGCGCCCCGGTTGGCGGTTCTGCCCCGGGTGCGGCTCGCCGTCGGAGACGGCGAGCAGCTAGACCTCAGCGATCTAGTAGAAGCGTGCGTAGTAGTCGGCGAGCGCGAGCCGGTACTCCTGCTCCGCGTACCCGGAGGGGTCGTGCTCGGGAGCGTTCTTGATCTCCTCGCGGTTGCGGTCGACGTACACCTTGCGTGCCTCTGGGTCGATTGATCTCACCGTGCCGGCGGGCAGCAGCACCTTCTTGCCGAAGATCCACGGGCCGGTGTCGACCACCAGCCAGCTCCCGCCAAGCTCATAGGCCGCGTCGACGATCTTGCCGACCTCGCCGTCGGCCGCATCCACCTCGAAACCCGTGAGGTCGACGTCCTCGACTGGGTCCACCTCACCGCGGTATGTCCACATCTCCACCTGCACGTCTCACCTCCGCTTCGTGGCTCTCCGGCCCTCTACCCGCCGACGGTGGGGTGAAACAAGGCGCGGACGCAAGGCGGAGAAGCGGAGCTCGGTCGCAGGCGTTGCACTAGCATTCGAGGCAAGTCGCACCTGTGCGCCGCATCGGCGGCGCGGCGCTGGATGCAGGAGGAATGGAGCTTCAGTGAAGAGAATCGTCGCCGCAGTCGCGGTGCTGGCCTCGTTGGGGGCCGTCGCCGTCGCGCAGGGCGTGGTCGTCCAGGAATTCAGTTTCCAGATCAAGGACATCAAGAAGTGGGGTGCCTACACGGTCGTCTTCAGCTCGCGCAGCTACGACCCCAGCGGCGGCATTCCGGACGAGCTCGACCAGAACTACCTGCGACTGCCCAAGGGCGCCGTCGTCAACAAGGTGTTCAAGAAGAAGCGCTTCTACTGCCAGGCGAAGAAGCTGGTCGACAAGGTGCGCATGGACAAGGGCAGCGGTCGCTTCACCCCTTACTTGGAGAAGCTCCTGAAGGGCAAGAAGAAGCCGCCCAAGAGCGCCAAGAACCTGATCGACGTGTGCAGGTTCGCGCGCATCGGCAAGGGGCGGGTGCTGGTGGATGCACGCCCGTTCGAGGAGCGCCCGATCCCGGCCGACCTCCAGATGTTCTGGACCAAGCCGGCAGCCGGAGCGGTCGCCGCGTTCGCGATCGTCGGCATCCCTGACGAGACGTTCCCGGTCGTGCGGGAGAACCCGACGGTGCGGGAGACGGTGCCGACCATCAACGTGAACTTCTACAGCGAGCCGACTCCCGACGGTCTGTACGACTACAAGCTCGTGCTGCCGACAGGGCCGATCAACGGCATCCGGATCTCGGTCGCCGAGGTGAAGGTGACGACCACCGGCCTCTCGTACAAGAAGAAGACGTGCCGGAAGAAGCGCCGCGGGAGGTGCGTGAAGACGAAGACCAAGCGCTCGTTCTGGGTCTCCGAGCCGCCATGCCCGCCGAGCGGGCAGCTCAGCTTCGAGGCGTTCTACGGGTACAAGAACGAGCCGGACCAGCTGAAGAAGATCTCGATTCCCTGTCCGGACTTTCGCTGAGATCGCGGGCTCTTGAGCGCCTCAGTGAGTCGCGATCCGCGGGAGTAGGCGGTCGAGCCAGGGTGGGACCGCCCACGTGCGTTCGCCGAACAACCTGATCAGCGCAGGGAGCAGGATCAGGCGCACGACCGTCGCGTCGAGCACCACTGCGACGGTCAGGCCGATCCCGAACTGACGGGTGTTGGCGACGGGTGATACCGCGAAGGCCAGGAACACGAAGGCCATCACGGCTGCTGCGCCGGTGATGATCGTGGCGGTCTTCTCGAGTCCGTAGCGGATCGCCCCTTCGGTGGTCCCCGTCAGGGCTCGTCCCTCCACGAGGCGGCTGATCAGGAACACCTCGTAGTCGATCGAGAGCCCGAAGATGATCGCGAAGATCCCGCTGAGGGCGATCGCGTCCAGGTAGCCGGGCCCGCCGAGCAGGGGTGGGTCGGTCTGGAATCCCAGGATCAGCACGCCCACGGCGGCCCCGACCGTGACCAGGTTCAGCAGCACCGCGACCAGGGCCAGCACGGGCGCCCTGAAGAGCAGCAGCAGGACGACGAAGGTCACCAGCACGAGGGTGATCACAAGGAAGGGGAAGCGGGCCGACGTCGCGGAGTCGAAGTCGTCGAGCAGCACGGCGGGCCCGCCCACCACCTCGCGCGCGCCGATGTCCTTCGCGGCGTCGTCCGCGAGTCGCTCCAGCGCGGGCCGCAGGGCCACCGTCTCCTCGTCGAACGGGCCCTTCTCGGGAATCACGATCACCCGCGCCGTGTTGCCGCCCCGGTTCGTGTTGATCGCGAACGCGGCGTTGCGCTGGCTCTGGGGCTTCGCGCCCTCGATGCCGGCCAGCACGAAGTAACCCGACGTCGCGGCGCGGTCGACATCGGTCCCCTGCCGGCGCAGCGAACGTGTCTGCGCGTCGTTTGCCGCGCGCACGGCGACGACCGCGTCGAGCAGGCGGTTGATGCCCCGCCCGATGCGCTCGCTGCCGTTGGCGGCTGCGTCGATGCCCGTGGCGAGCTGACCCGACCCGGCCAGCAGCGCATTCAGGCCGTTGTCGAGAGCCGAGGTGCCGAGGCTGAGCTCGCCTGCGGCGCCGGCGAGTTGAGCGGCGCCGGCGGCGGTCTGGGCAATGCCCTCGTCCAGCTGGTCGCTTCCCGTTGCGATGCGCCCGAGCCCGATCACGAGCCGATTGAAGCCGCGGGTGATCTCCCGCGCGGCCACCTTGTTCGTCTCGAACTCAGTCGCGTAGTCGTCGATGTTCCCCTTCAGCGGCCCGAGCGTGGCGAGCGCCTGCTGCACGTCGGCACGCGCACGCGCCACGGCGGGATCCGCGGCCGCCGCCGGCCCGGCGCTGCCCAGGTTTCGAAGTGCCGACTGGACCGCCGACTGGGCGTTGTTCACCGGGTCGATCAGCCGGGACTCGGCATCGTCTGCCTGGCGCTCGATCACTCGTGCCAGCTCGTCGATCGCGTCGTCTAGCTCGCGCGAGCCCCTGCTGGCCCGCCGCGCGGCCGCGCTGAGGCGCTCGGCGCCTGCACCCGTCCGAGAAACGCCGTCGGCCAGCTCCCGGGTCTGGGGCACCGCGGCACTGGTCCCCTCGGCGATCTGGCCGGAGCCGGCGGTTGCCTGCCCCAGTCCGGCGTTCAGCTCCCCGGC
>Ga0190275_10002562_pt1 | contig 13042 bp, 14 predicted proteins | sample Popmic550T_FD_133745 | JGI IMG/M metagenome (GOLD analysis project Ga0190275, IMG submission 133745) | Populus adjacent soil microbial communities from riparian zone of Yellowstone River, Montana, USA - 550 T | ecosystem: Environmental > Terrestrial > Soil > Riparian zone > Trees stand | place... | reverse complement strand
GGCGTGCCCGACCTGCCGGTGCCGGTGCCGAGCGTCGTGCCGACGGTCGTGCCGCCCGAGGTCTCCGGCATCACGCAATCCCTGATCGACCGCATCAATCAGTTCGCGTTCCCGCTGCAAGGCGCCGTCCCGGCACCGGGGTGCGAGAAGCAGCCCAACTTCACCTTCGGCGGCGAGTCGACGCAATATCCGCACGTCAAGGGCAAGTAGAGCGGCCCCTATCCTCGGCAGCGTGAGGGCGCTCCTCGAACGGGTCGTGCGGGCAGCCGGCCGGCGCCCCGGCCGGGTGCTGCTCGCCGTCGCGATCGCGGCCGGCGTCTCCGCCGCGCTCGCGCTGCGCCTCGAGCCGAGCACGGCGACCGAGACGCTCGTCGGCAAGGGCTCGCAGTCCTACCAGGCGACGGAGGTCTACCGCGAGCGCTTCGGCGACCACGCGATCGTCGTGCTCGTCCGCGGCGACCTCGCGAACCTCGTGCTGACCGACAACCTCGGACGGCTGCTCGGGCTCGAGGGCTGTCTGTCCGGCAACAAGCCCAAGGACCAGGCGGCGCCCGGCGGGGCGGGCTCGCCGTGCGCCGAGTTCGCGCGCACGAAGCCGGTCAAGGTGGTCTACGGCCCCGGGACGTTCATCAACTCCGCGGTCGGGGAGATCAACCAGCAGTTCTCCAAGCAGCTCGGCGCGAAGACCAAGGAGGCCGAGCGGGCGAAGGAGGCGGCGCGCAAGCTGGCGAAGGCGCAGGGCCGCTCGAAGGCCGAGCAGGACAAGGCCGCGAGCTCGGCGGAGCAGCTGGTCTTCGCGCAGTTCACGCGCGACCTGCTGACGCTCAACCTCCGCTACGGGCTCGGCCTCAAGGGGCTGCCGCGGATCGACGACCCCGACTTCGTCTCCGCGCTCGTGTTCGACCCGCAGCGCGGCGCCACCACGCCGAAGGCGCGCTTCGCCTACCTGTTCCCCAACGAGCGCTCGGCGGTCATCCAGGTGCGGCTCAAGCCCGACCTCAGCGAGGCGCAGCGGCGGCGCGCGATCGAGCTCGTGCGCGGCGCGGTGGCGATGAAGGAGTGGCAGCTCAAGGACGCGAAATACACGGTCACCGGCGCGCCGGTGGTGGTGGAGGATCTCGCCGCGGCGCTGACCGACTCGCTGCTGCGGCTGCTCGTCGTCGCGCTGCTCGTGATGGCGATCGTGCTCGCGCTGGTGTTCCGCAGCCGCCTGCGGCTGCTCCCGCTGGCGGTCGCCCTCGCGGCGGTGGCGATCACCTTCGGCCTGATGTCGATCGTCGGCGCGCCGCTCACCATGGCGTCGATCGCCGTGCTGCCGGTGCTGCTCGGCCTCGGCGTCGACTACGCGATCCAGTACCAGGCGCGCGTCGAGGAGGAAGAGGGCCACGATGGCGACACGCGCGCGGCGGCGGCGCGCACCGCGCGCATCTCGGTGCCGACGATCGCGACCGCGGGGCTGGCGACCGGCGTCGGCTTCCTCGTGCTCCTGCTCTCACCGGTGCCGATGGTGCGCGGTTTCGGGATCCTGCTCGTGGTCGGCATCGCGATCGCGTTCTTCCTCGCGCTGAGCGCGGGCACCGCCGCGCTCGCCGCGGCCGCGAGGCGGCGCGGGGGTGGCGGCGCATTCGGCGCCTCGGCGCGCGGCGCCGCCGAGCTCGTCGACGACCTCGCCGCGCGCATCGGCGGGCTGCTGTCGCCGCTGCGGCGGCTCGGCGGCCGCGCGCGCGACGCCACGATGCGCGGCGCGCTCGAGCGCCCGCGGCGGGTGCTGCTGATCGGGCTCGTGATCGCCCTCGCCGGGCTCGGCGTCGACTCGCAGACCAAGGTGACCTCCGACCTGCGGGAGCTCGTGCCGCAGGACCTGCGCGGCGCGCGCGACCTCGACGCGCTGCAGCGCGCGACCGGCGTGGCGGGGGAGATCGACGTCGTGGTCGAGAGCCGCGACCTCACCGATCCGAAGGTGGTCGCATGGATGCGCGACTACCAGGCGGGCCTGCTCAAGCGCTACGGCTACTCGTCCAAGAACGGCTGCGGCAAGGCGGACCTGTGCCCGGCGCTGTCGCTCCCGGACCTCTTCCGCACCGCGGACGCCGCCAAGGACCAGGCGCGGATCCGCTCCCTGCTCGACACGGTGCCCGCGTACTTCTCGCAGGCGGTCATCACGGCGGACCGCAAGACCGCGACGCTCGCGTTCGGGGTCAGGCTGATGCCGCTCGACGAGCAGAAGGAGGTGATGGACGCGATGGAGCGCGCGCTCGACCCGCCCGCGGGCGTGACGGCGCGGCTCGCCGGCCTGCAGGTGCTCGGCGCGCAGGCCAACGCCGCGCTGTCCTCGCCGCTGCGCCGGCTCGGCACGCTGCTCGCCGGGCTGCTCGCGGTCGGCCTGGTGCTGTTGCTGGTGTACCGGCGCTGGGAGCGCGCGTGGGTGCCGCTCGTCCCGATCGCGCTGGCCACCGGCTGGTCGGCGCTCGTCCTGTTCGCGCTGCGCGTGCCGCTGAACCCGATGTCGGCGACGCTGGGCGCGCTCGTGATCGCGATCTCGACGGAGTTCTCCGTGCTGCTGACCGCGCGCTTCCGCGAGGAGCGGGCGGCGGGCGCAGAGCCCGCGGAGGCGCTGCGGCGCACCTACGCGTCGACCGGCGCGGCGGTGGTGGCGTCAGGCGCGACCGCGATCGCGGGCTTCGCGGTGCTCGCGCTGTCGGACATCCAGATGCTGTCGGACTTCGGGCGCGTGACCGTCGTCGACCTGTCCGTCTCCCTGCTCGGCGTGCTCGCCGTGCTGCCCGCGGTGCTGATGCTCGCCGAGCGGCGCGCGCCGGTCCAGGGCCCCGCGCCGCCGGCGCTGCGGGAGGAGCCCGCCGTCCCGGCATGAGCGGGCCCGGGCCGCCCCGTCCGCCCGGCGGATCCTCGCGCTACACCTGGGTCGTCGGCGTGCTCGCGGTGGCGGCTCTCGCCTACATCACGCTCAACACGCTGGGCACCGACGCGCCCGGCTCGCGCGGCGTGCCGAAGGGCGAGAGGCTGCCGCCGTTCGCGGTCCCCCTCGCCACGTCGAAGCTGACCGGTGACGCCCAAGTCGACCCGTCGAAGGCGTGCCGCGTCCGCGGCCGCGACATCCTCAACTCGTGCGAGCTCGCGGAGCGCGGGCCGGTCGTGCTCGCGTTCTTCGCCACCCGCTCGACGCGCTGCGAGCGCCAGGTCGACGTGCTCGAGCGCGTGCGCCGGCGCTTCCCGGACGTCGCCTTCGCGGCGGTGTCCGTACGCGGCGACCGCGGCGACGTGCGCCGCACCGTGCGCAGGCGCGGCTGGGGCATGGCCGTCGGCTACGACCGTGACGGCGCCGTCTCGAACGCGTACGCGGTCGCGGTCTGCCCGACGATCACCTTTGCGCGGCGCGGCGGCAAGGTGGCGGGCACGTCGTTCGCGCTGCTCGGCGACGCGGCGCTCGCCCGCCGCGTGGAGGCGCTCGAGTGACATGGATCGATCCCGAGGTGGCGGAGGAGTTCGCCGAGCTGCGCTTGCACGAGCTGACGCTCGACGCGCGCTCGGGGTCGAGCCCGCCCGAGCTGCGCGAGCGCCTGCGCGTGCTCTCCGACCGCTTCCGCGGCGCTCAGGCCGTGGCCATGCGCCAGCAGCCGGTGCCGTGGGCCTACCGCGTGTTCTTCCGCCACATCGGGCTCGACCCCGACGTCGACCGCACGCCGGTCGAGGCGCTCGCGCTCGAGCGGCTGAAGCGCGGCGGCTTCAAGTCGCGCTCGCAGCTCGACGACGCGCTGACGATCGCGGTGATGGAGACTGGCGTGCCGGTGTGGGCACTCGACGCCGACCACGTCGAGGGGGAGGTCGGGATCCGGCCCGCGCAGCGTGGGGAGCGCTTCGGCGAGGGCGAGTACGCGTCGGACATCCCGGCAGGGCGGCTGCTGCTGGCCGACGACGCCGGGCCGGTCGGAGTGCTGTTCGGCGCCCTCGTGCCGGGGCGCGGCGTGACCCCCGCGACGTCGCGCATGACGCTGCTCTCGGTCCAGGTCGCCGGGGTGCCCGACATCCACGTCGAGGAGGCGCTGTGGACCGTGTCCGAGATCCTCAACTCCGCGTAGCGTGTTGCCGCGCCACCTCGCGCAGGGCCTCCAGCGTCGCGCCCGCCGCCGGCGCGAGCACGCCGGCCGGCACCGCGGCCTGGATGTGGCGGACCGGCGCGCCGCCTGAGAGCGGGCGGACGGCGATGCGGTCGCTGATCACGACGTTGAGCTCGTGCGCGATCGTGATGCCCTTGCCCGCGGCCACGAGCGCCTGCGCCTCGACCGGCTCGTCGCCGTGGCCGGCGAGCAGGATCGGCGGGTGCAGGCCGGCCTGCGCCAGGACGTGGTCGACGTGGCGGGCGGCCGAGCCGTCGTGCGCGCGCACCCATGTCTCGGCGACGAGGTCGGAGAGCGTGACGCGCAGCCGTCGCGCGAGTCGGTGGCCGGCGGGGAGCAACACGCGCGGGGGATCGTCGAACAGCGCGGTTAGCTCGACGCCGTCGGGCGCGGGGTCGGGCTCGAGGGCGTGCTCGAAGACGATCGCGAGGTCGAGCTCGCCGTTCACGAGGCCGCGGAAGGCGTCGCGGCGGTCGACGAGAAGGTCCTCGATGACCAGGCCCGGATGGCGCTCGCCGAGTACCGCCCCGGTCTGCGCCGACAGGTAGACCAGCGCGTTGAAGAACGAGCCGAGGCGCACGCGCCCGCGGCGCAGCCCCGCGAGCTCGGCCAGCTCGCTCGGCCTGCTCGCCTTCTGCGCGTTCCTGTGCGAGGGCGGCGCGAACGACTGGAGCGCCGTGCACCTGCGCTCGGAGCGCGCGGCGAGCGAGACGCTCGCGGCAGCCGCGTTCGTCGCCTTCTCGCTCGCGCTCGCGCTCGGGCGGCTGGCCGGCGACCGCGTCGTGGCGCTGCTGGGCCGCGCGGGCGCGGTCAGGGGAGGGGGCCTCGTCGCGGCCGGCGGCCTCGGCGTGGCGATCGGCACGAGCGCCGTCGCCCCGGCGCTGGTGGGATGGGCGGTCTTCGGCGCCGGGCTCTCGCTCCTGGCCCCGACGATCATCGGCGCCGCGCCCACCGCGATCGCCGGGGTGACGACGTGCGGCTATCTCGGCTCCTTCACGGGCCCGCCGCTGGTCGGCGCGCTCGCCGAGTTGCTGAGCCTCTCGTCCGCGCTCGGCGTGCTCGTCGCGGCGGCGGCCGGTGTCGCGCTGCTGGCACCACGCTCGCTGCCGCCTGACCGCGGCAGCTGACACGCCTCGCGGGTTGCGACCATAGGTGGAGGTGGCCCCCGACGAGCATCCGCTGACGACGGCGCGTGCGAGCGCGCTCGTTCTCGCCGCACTGGCCGCGGGCGCTGCCGTGATCGCGCTCGAGCTGGCGAGCGATCATCGCGACGCCCGGGTCGTGTGGGCGGTGTTCGGCCCCGCGGTCGGCTGGAGCTTCGTCGGCACGGGGCTCTACGCGTGGCAGGCGCGACCCGAGAGCCGGATCGGCCTGCTCATGGTCCTGCTCGGCTTCGCGTGGTTCATCTTCACGCTCGACGCCGCCAACGCGCCGTGGCTCTACACGGTCGGGGTGGTGGCGGGCGGGCTGTGGGGAGGGGTGTTCCTGCACCTCGGGCTGAGCTTCCCGTCCGGCCGGCTGCAGACGCCGCTCGACCGGAACCTCACGATCGCGGGCTACTTCGTCTTCCCGCTCGCGTTCGCGCCCGCGCTGCTGTTCGCCGGCCCGTCCGAGCTCGGCTGCGACGACTGCCCCACGAACCTGCTCCTGATCGAGCGCGACCCGGACCTCGCGGCGATCCTCACCGGCGTCGGGGCGCTGCTGTACTTCCTGCTGTTCGTCGTGGTGCTGCGGCGCGCGCTGCAGCGCTGGCGCAGCACCGGGGAGTTCGAGCGGCTGCAGCTGACGCCGGTCTACGTGTGCTCGCTGGGGACGTTCCTGCTCGTGACGGTCGCGCGGGCGGGCGCCGGCGACGTCGCCTGGTGGGCGGCGTTCGTCGCGGCCGGCCTGATGCCGTTCGCGTTCCTCGGCGGGCTGCTGCGCAGCCACGTCTCGCACCTCGACGCCGAGCTGGCGGAGCGCCTGGAGGAGCTGCGGGCGTCGCGCGCCCGGCTCGTCGAGGCCGGCGACGCCGCGCGGCGACGGCTCGAGCGCGACCTGCACGACGGGGCGCAGTCGCGGCTCGTGGCGCTCGCGCTGCTGCTGCGGGCCGCGCGCGGACGCGCGGGCGAGGACGCGGAGCTGGCGCGCCTCCTCGACGCCGCGCAGGACGAGCTGGGCACGAGCCTCGCCGAGCTGCGCGAGCTGGCGCGCGGCATCCATCCGGCGGTGCTCACCGAGCGCGGCCTCGAGCCTGCGCTGCAGTCGCTCGTCTCGCGCGCGCCGGTGCCCGTGACGGTCGAGGCGGATGGCGAGGAGCGCCTCCCCGGTCCGGTGGAGAGCGCGGCGTACTTCGTCGTCTCGGAGGCGCTCGCCAACGTCGCGAAGTACGCGCGCGCGACGCACGCGACGGTCACGGTGGAGCGCAGGAACGGCAACCTCGCCGTCGAGGTCGCCGACGACGGCGTCGGCGGAGCGGACGCGGCGCACGGCTCCGGCCTGCGCGGGCTGGCGGACCGCCTTGAGGCGCTCGACGGCACGCTCTCGCTCGAGAGCCCTGCGGGCCGGGGGACACGCCTGCGGGCAAGCATCCCCTGCGGGCCGCCTCCGGCGGCGTAGCCCTGGGTCGGACGTCGTCAGAGCGCGGAGTCGAGCTCGCGGAGCAGCGCGCGCAGTTGCCGCAGCTTCGCCTCGCCGAGCCGCTCGGTGAGCCGCTCCTCGACCTCGGCGACGAACTCGCGCGCGACGGCGAACACCTCGCGGCCGCGCTTGGTGGCGCGCACCAGCTTGGCCCGGCGGTCGCCGGGGTCGGTTACCCGCTCGACGTAGCCGTGCGCCTCGAGATGGGCGACGAGCTGGGCCATCGCCTGCTTGGTCACGTGGGCGCGCTCGGCCAGCACGCCGACCCGCGTCCCGTCGTCGTCGAGGAACTGGAAGACGTCGCCGTGCGGGGAGCGGACCTGCGGGTGCCCGCGCTCGGCCAGCCGCGTCATCAGCTCGGCGGTCATGGCGCGGAACGGTTCCCTGAGCAGGATCGCCAGGTTCTCCGGGGCGCCCCGGGCGGAGGTGGAGGGAAGTGAGGTTGATTTAGACAAGTTGCTTGTCTATAATAGCGTCATGCAAGAAACCCTTCAGATCGGCACCGACGAGCTCACGTTCCGCGTGACGGGCGAGCAGACCGACGGGGCCCTGCTCGCGGTCGACGTCCGGCTGCCCGCCGGCGGCGGCCCGCCGGTGCTCCATCGCCACGCTCCGCTCGAGGTCTACCGCGTCGACCGCGGCGAGCTCGCGATCTACCTCGAGGAGGCCGACGGCGCCGTGCAGCGGATCGCCGCCGGGCCCGGCGCCGTGGTCCACATCCCGGCGGGCCGCGCCCACACCGTCCGCAACGAGTCCGATGCGGAGGCGACCGCGCACGTCGTGTTCGCGCCCGGCGCGGAGATCGAGCGCTTTATGCGCGCCGCGGGGGCGCTCGGTGAGCCCACGCCGGCAGCCGTGCTCGTCCTCGCCGAGCGCCACGGGATCGAGATGACGAGTCCCGTGCCCGCCGGCTAGCCGACCGGCGCCAGCAGCGCCTTCTTCCCCTCGAACGCGAACAGGAGCAGGTCGACCATCCGGAACGTCGTGTTGTTCGGGCCCAGCGTCGGCTTCCAGCCGGGGTCGCGGACGATCGAGAACTGGCTGCCCTCGATCGCCCGGTGGAAGGTCTCGGCGACGATCCGAGCGCCGACCCCCCGCAGCTGGCCGCCGTTGAACTCGGCCTCGCGCAGGAGGTAGAACCACAGCGGTGTGTCCGTGAGGGCGCTGTCGCGCTGCTTCTTGGTCAGCGTGTCGAGCACGACCCCGCCCTTGCCGTCGCGGATCTGCGCCTTGCTGAGCTTCGGGAAGTTCACGCCCTTGCTCTTCATGAACGCCGCCATCTGCTGGCCCGTGGCGAGCCTGACCATGCGCGCGCGGGTAAGGTTGCGGAACGCGAGGTTGCGCCGCGGGTCGCCGCCGGGGATCCCCGACTCGCCGAACGTCTTCGCGGGCAGGTTGCGCAGCGGGTCGACGAGGTGGGTGTCGATCGCCTTCGCGAGGTTGAACTTGCTGGCGGGCACCGCGAGGTCGGCGCGGCCCGCCTCTTTGAAGTCGTAGAGCCGGCGGAAGTCGGCGATCCAGGAGCTCAGGAGCTTCGTCTCGCCACCGAGGTTGCCGCCGGTGGCCGAGAACGTGAACAGCAGCTCGAGGCTGCCGAAGCCGTCGTCGAAGATCTTGTTCCAGTTGTAGGTGGCGCGGATCATCGAATGCCCGAGCCGGAAGCCCGCGACCGAGAACTCGATCGGCATCGTCGGGACGTCGGTCGGGGTCGCGCCGACCTCGAACACCTTGCGCCCGGAGTTGAAGACGTTGTTGACCGCGCTGGGCCGGCAGATGCGCGGCAGGTAGTCGGTGCGGATCATCCACTGGTAGTGCTTCGTGACGAGCTCGCGGGCCTGCGCGAAGCGCTGCGCGGGGGGCAGGGCCGCGGGCAGGCTGTCGAGCACGCGGTTGTGGAAGCGGATCATCGCCAGGTGGGTCTGGCCGACCGCGAGGTTCTCGTCGTTGCGTGGGTCGGGGATGATCGCCTTGCGCTTGGCCGCTGTGGAAGAGCCGGCGCCGCGCGGCAGGTCGAAGCCGTTCTTGGCCGCGATGCCCTCGGCCGCCACGGTCTTGCCCATCTTCAGGTGCATGCCGTCGGCCTCGTAGAACTTCGCCGACTTGGGGTCCTGCGGCCCGGCGCCGTAGAGCGAGTCGAGGTCGAGGCTGGGCGAGCGGGCCTGCAGCAGCTGGGACGGCGGGACGTGCGTGTCGAGCGTCACCGTCGTCTTGTCGAACGTAAGGTCGTGGTCGATGAACTGGCCGAGGTAGGTGAAGCCGGCCGGGATCTTCGACGTCTCGCCCCCGCCCGCGGCCATCAGGACGCCGATCTTCGTGCGGTTGGACTCGCCGAGCTGGCGCCCGGTGCCCTTCGGCCCCATGCGCGAGAAGCGAAACGGCGGCGCCGCGCGGTTGCTCGCCGCCTCCCTTCCGGTTCCGCTCTCCGAGAGGAGTCCCTCGCCCTCGATGAAGTAGCTCTCTGTTCCATGCTTGTCCATGGGTGCGATTAATTCCATCTCGACCGGCGGCGGGCAAGGGGCCGAAGAGGCACACCGGGAGCAGTGACACGCCGTCAGCAATGGGATAGCGTCGGGCTTCCCCGTCCCGCTCGGAAGGAGCGCCGTATGAGCACCGCCGGTCCCGACACGATCGTGCTGATCCACGGATTCTGGGTCACACCGCGTAGCTGGGAGCACTGGATCGCCCACTACGAGGCCAAGGGCTTCCGCGTCCTCGCACCGGCGTATCCCGGCTTCGAGGTGGAGGTCGAGGCGCTGAACGCGGACCCGGCGCCGATCGAGGCGCTGACCGTGCCGGCGATCGTCGCCCACCTCGAGACCGTCGTCGGTGCGCTCGAGTCGCCGCCGATCCTGATGGGCCACTCCGCGGGCGGGGTGTTCACCCAGATCCTGCTCGATCACGGCTTCGGAGCCGTGGGCGTCGCGATCAACTCCGCGCCCACCGAGGGCGTCAAGCGGGTGCCGCTGTCGCAGATCAGGGCATCCTTCCCCGTGCTCAAGAACCCCGCCAACCGCCACCGCGCCGTCGGCTTCACGCACGAGCAGTGGCAGTACGCGTTCACCAACGGCTTCAGCGAGGAACAGTCGCGCGCGCTGTACGAGCGCTATCACGTGCCCGCCTCCGGCGCGATCTTCTGGGGCAGCGCGCTGGCCAACATCCACCCCGGCCACGACGACTCCTGGGTCGACTACTCCAACGCCGACCGCGCGCCGCTGCTGTTCATCTCCGGCAGCGACGACAACCTGATGCCGCCGTCGCTCCAGAAGTCCAACGCCAAGCACTACAAGGCCGCCGCGGTCACCGAGGTCAAGGAGTTCGAGGGCCCGCATCTGCTGCCCGCCCGCGAGGGCTGGGAAGAGGTCGCCGACTACGCGCTGGACTGGGCGCTCAGCCACACCCGAGCGGGGGCGCCGACGAGCGCCGCGTGAGCGACGTCCGGATCACCCACATCGGCGGGCCGACCGCGCTCATCGAGCTGGGTGGCTGGCGCCTGCTCACCGACCCCACGTTCGATCCCCCCGGCCGCAAGTACCGCTTCGGCTGGGGGACGGGGTCGCGCAAGCTGGCCGGGCCGGCGATCGCGGCGTCCGAGCTGGCGCCGATCGACGCGGTGCTGCTGTCGCACGACCACCACGACGACAACCTCGACCCGGCCGGCCGCGCGTTCCTCCCGTCGGCCGGGCTCGTGGTCACCACCGCCGCGGGCGCCGCGCGGCTCGGGGGTGAGGCTCGCGGGCTCGAGGCATGGGCGAGCACGCGGCTCGAGGCGGACGGCCGCCCGTCGATCGAGATCACCGCGACGCCGTGCCGCCATGGGCCGCCCGGCAGCCGGCCGATCGTCGGCGACGTGGTCGGCTTCGCGCTGCGCTGGGACGGCCAGGAGCACGGCGTGCTCTGGATCTCGGGCGACACCGTGCTCTACGACGGCGTGCGCAAGGTCGCGGACCGGCTGGAGGTCGGCACTGCGCTTCTGCACCTCGGCGGCGTGCGCTTCCCGGTCACCGGGCCGGTGCGCTACACGATGACCGCCGAGGACGCCGTGGAGCTGTGCCGCCTCGTGCGCCCGCACACCGCCATCCCGATCCACTACGAGGGCTGGAAGCACTTCCGGCAGCGGCGCGAGGCGGTCGAGCGCGCGTTCGCGGCCGCGCCGGAGGAGTTCCGCGGCTCCGTCCGCTGGTTGCCGATCGGCACGGGGGTCGCGGTCACGGTGTGAGCTCACGGGACGTGAAGGCGCGAGTTCCCGCCATTGCATACGTTGCATGACTCGATGCGCTGGACGTTCACAGCCGAGGCACCCGCGCCGGGGAAGGCGCGCGCCGCCGCGCGTGCCTTCGCGGCGGAAGAGGGGGCCGACGCCGACACGATCGCCGCGATCGCGCTCTGCGTCTCGGAGGCGGTCAGCAACGCCGTCGTCCACGCCTACCGGGGGCGGCGGCCGGGCGCCATCGAGGTCGAGGTCAGGCGGCCCAACGGCTACCTGTGCCTGCGCGTGCGCGACCACGGCTGCGGTCTGGTCCCGCGCGTCGACAGCCCGGGGCTCGGCCTCGGGTTACCGCTGATCGCGGAGAGCGCGGCGTCGATGGAGGTGCTGACGCCGGACAACGGCGGCACCGAGCTTCGCATGCGCTTCGACCTCCGCTCGCCCGCGCACCTGACGGGCTAGCAGCTAGCTCAGCGCAGCTCCTGGATGCGGATCATGTTGCCCGCGGGATCGCGGAAGGCGCAGTCGCGAACGCCGTACGGCTGGTCGATCGGCTCCTGGACGACTTCGGCGTCGCCGGCCTGCAGCCGCTCGAAGGTGCCGTCGAGGTCCTTGGTGGCCAGGTTGATGCCCGCATAGGTGCCCTTGGCCATCATCTCGGCGATGGTGCGGCGCTCGTCGTCGGTGGTGCCGGGGGACGCGGCCGGGGGATGCAGGACGATGGACGTGTCGGGCTGCCCGGCGGGGCCGACCGTGATCCAGTGCATCCCGTTGTATTCGACGTCCATGCGCACCTCGAAGCCGAGGGTGTCGCGGTAGAAGGCCACGGCTGCGTCCGGGTCGTCCTGCGGGAGGAAGCTCGAGTGGATGGTGATGTCCATGACGCTCTGGCTAGTTGTGGCTCGTGATCGGCACTTCACGATGCCTGATCGGCCTGGTCACCTGTTTCGCCACGCACGGCGCCATCCCCACCGTCGCGCGCGCTGCGTCCTGCCGGTAGGCGCTGGGCGGCATGCCGACCAGCTCGCTGAAGCGAGTGCTGAAGGTGCCCAGCGACGAGCAGCCGACCTCGAAACAGACCTCGGTGACGTTGAGGTCGCCACGACGCAGCAGCGCCATCGCGCGCTCGATGCGCCGCGTCATGAGGTAGCTGTACGGCGACTCGCCGTAGGCGAGCCGGAACTGGCGGCTGAGGTGCCCGGCCGACATGTGCGCACCGCGGGCGAGCGCCTCGACGTCCAGCGGCTGCGCGTACTCCCGGTCGATCCGGTCGCGGACGCGCCGCAGCAGCGCGAGGTCGCGCAGGTGCTGCGTCGCTGCCGGTCGGCTGGTCACCAGCAAGATCGTGCCACACATGCGAAGCCTCGGTCAGGCGCCGACGTAGGCCGCGAGGTGCTCGCCCGTGAGGGTGGAGCGGGCGGCGACGAGGTCGGCGGGCGTGCCCTCGAAGACGATCTGCCCGCCGTCGTGGCCGGCTCCGGGCCCGAGGTCGATGATCCAGTCGGCGTGTGCCATGACGGCCTGGTCGTGCTCGATGACGATGACCGACTTGCCGGACTCGACGATGGAGTCGAGCAGGCCGAGCAACTGCTCGACGTCGGCGAGATGGAGCCCGGTGGTCGGCTCGTCGAGGACGTAGACGCCGCCTTTCTCGCCCAGGTGGGTGGCAAGCTTGAGCCGTTGCCGCTCGCCGCCCGACAGCGTCGTGAGCGGCTGGCCGAGGCTGAGGTAGCCCAGGCCGACGTCGGCGAGCCGGGTCAGGATCTTGTGCGCCGCGGGCACCTTGGCGTCGCCGGCGCCGAAGAACTCGGCCGCCTCGGTGACGGGCATCGCGAGCACCTCGCTGATGTCCTTGCCGCCGAACGTGTACTCCATCACCGAAGCCTGGAACCGCCTGCCCTCGCACTCCTCGCACGTGGTGGCGACGGTGGCCATGATCCCCAGGTCGGTGTAGATGACACCGGCGCCGTTGCAGGCGGGGCAGGCGCCCTCGGAGTTGGCGCTGAACAGCGCCGGCTTCACGCCGTTGGCCTTCGCGAACGCCTTGCGGATCGGGTCGAGCAGTCCGGTGTAGGTCGCCGGG
>Ga0190275_10002561_pt1 | contig 13043 bp, 9 predicted proteins | sample Popmic550T_FD_133745 | JGI IMG/M metagenome (GOLD analysis project Ga0190275, IMG submission 133745) | Populus adjacent soil microbial communities from riparian zone of Yellowstone River, Montana, USA - 550 T | ecosystem: Environmental > Terrestrial > Soil > Riparian zone > Trees stand | place... | reverse complement strand
GCGCGTTCACCGTGACGCCGTTGACTTGGGTCACACCGCCTGTGTAGGTCAGCGAGTCGCCGGGACCATTGAGCGTGGTTTGAAAACCGTTTGGCACGACGACCGTGTCGATTCCTGTGCCTGCGTTTACCATAAGTCCACAGGTGATGGCCTGATTGCAACCGTTGGCAATGCTGTCGAAAGAGACAAAGTCGTCGCCGCCTTGCAGATTTACGACGATCGAATTTACCGTGGAAGCAGCGAACCAGTCACTGCCCCCTTCTATCCCCAACCAGCCGTTTCCTTGAAGGAATTTGACCGTGTCGGCATTGCTCGTTCCGGTGACAGTCAATACGCCACTGTTGAACGACATTTGAACGGCGTTTGTGTTTAGCACGGCGCCGTTCAATTTTGTCACGCCATTGGCGTACGTCAGTTGGTTGCCAAATCCACTAAACGTCGCTTCGGTTCCGTCCGGCAAACGGACCGTTTCGCTGCCCATCCCGAAGTTCACCGTGATTGCCGCCGTGATCGACTGGTTGCAACCGCAATAGAGGCTGTCGAAAGCTACGTAATCGTCGGCGTCCTGAAGGTTCACCAAGATCGAGTTCACATGGGCAGCGGAGAACCACTGCGACCCGCCGAGGATTCCCAGCCAGCCATCGTTTTGGATGAACCGAATTGTGTCGTTGGCGGTCGTCCCGGTAACCTTCAGCTGGCCGTTCATTAACGACATTTGCACCGTGGTGCCCAAGTTGAGCGCGGCGCCGTCCAGCGTGGAAGCACCTGCCGGTTGAACAACAAGCGAATGGCCGATGCCGGCGAAGCCAACCTGCTTGCCGTTCATCAACTCGACCGTCTCATTGCCCGCGCCCGAATTGACAGTTACCTTTTCGGCGAGCAGTTGATTACCGCCGTTGGCGAAGCTATTGAGCGAGACGAGATCGTTTCCTGAATTCAAATTTACGACGATCGACTTGACTTTGGTCGCCTTGAAGGATGTGGCGAAGTCTTCGATTGAAATCAGGCCGTTACTCTGCCGGAAATTGATTTCATCCGCGCCGCTCGTGCCGTTGACGGTTAGCACACCCGCACTGTTCAATGCGGCAGTGAGACCGGCCGTCATGACTTCGCGGGCCTCGAGGGTCTCCATCTGCAAACGACGAGGATGAATCTTGCGCGGTTTCTTCACGATGTATCTCCGGCAATGCAGCAGCGAACTGCGCGTTTGAAAAGTAGGGCCGATGAAACCACCGGCAAATTGAGGAGAAGAGTGTCAGCAAGCGGCATTCGATAAGGGGCGCGTCCGAGCAGCGCTGGCCTCCCTGCCCTGCCCCTAACCGCTCGAACAACGCGAAACATGTCCCGAGGGACAAGCTTCAGAAAAACCCTATGTCAGATTTGCTGAGGGTCAAACAACGGCGGGCCGTGAAAAGCCGGCTCAAATTGATGGCCGTTGGATTGAGCAGATTGAACGGATTTCGTGAGCGATGAGTTGCTTTTCGTAAACACCGTTTTAGCGAAACGTGGCATCACCGCCACGACCCTGCAGCGCAATCGCAGACAGCGTTCGCGATGCTGCCAGCGCCATAATACAGACGCTTAAAGCGAAATCGATCCAGCGACTGAAGCGCCAAACCGACTGCAGGCCAGGGTCCGTCGCATGCCACATGGCGCCTGTCAAGAAGAGATACAGGATGCCGTAAACAACGATGTGGGCAAACAGAAACAGCGAAACGTGCCGATTCGCCGAAAGCCTTGCAATTGTTAAAGGCGTCGCTCCCAGTGCGATGCACGACATCGCTGAAATGACGGGCAACGAAGGCAACCAGCTAGCCAAAACCAGCACTCCGATTCCTACCGCGACGAGAGCGTGCCCGCTGCGAACGGACGGCTTCGCAGCAATTACAGAAATCGGGGAGCGCGATTGCATTGTGGCGGCCAAAAGCTTGGGCATTCAGCAGGAATCAAGCGATAACTCCATAGTGATTGGCGCCCCAGCAAACGTCCACTGGCGATTTGCGGTAAAATGGCGGTGTTTATTCTCCAACTGAGGTTGCATCCCCATCGGAGACGGGCGAATGTCCGAAGAAGTGGTGCAGATTTCGACTGACATCGAGCCAACGAACGTTCGTTTCGGTCTGCGATCGATGTTGTTCGCCATGCTTCTGGCCGGCATCGCGGCCGCGGCAATTGCGCCCAGTTTCCGAGCGATTGCTACAGAGAATCTCTGGATTGCAGGGGCGTTGTGGGGGCTGTTTTTCTCAATCACGCCCTTGCGAATTATCCGCCTAGCGCACAAGCGGCATCAGTTGGAAACAGAAGCCGGAGGTCTTCTTGTAGCATCACATTGGCGCGGCACATACACGGGCCACGGCTGGACCTTCGCGTCGTTCGTGGTTGGACTTTTGTTGCTGGCAATGGGGATTACCAGCCTCATTTGGGCGCATGGCGTTATCGAATCAAGCCATGCACCGATGCTGATAGCGATCGTCGCGTCGGCATTTATCGCCGCCTACTGCGTCTCTAACGGCATTGCACTCGTCTGGTGGCATCGAACGGCGCAATTTCGCGAGAACGGATTCTTTTATGGACTGCGTCTCTTGCCCTGGAATCAGGTCGACAGCGTTGCGCTTCTGCACAGCATGCTTAAGCTGCGCGGAACCGACACTCGAGGAGCAAAGTTTTACCTAATCATGCACGTGCCGGCCGAGCAGAGGGCCGCTATTCGCGCCGTGCTATCGGCCAAGCTGCCGAATTTGCTGCCGGTAGAAATGCCAATCACCATCGAACAGTTGCGCGACGGCGGCTGCGAGGAAAGGGAACCAGTTATTCGCGAAATAATTCCGCGACAAGAAGACGGAACCCGGGAATAACATCATCGCACGCAATGGCCTCGAGTTTTCCAAAAGTCTTCGCGGCCACATTCGGCCGATGTTCTGTCACCGCTTCATGTGCGTCGTCGATCACCCACACGAGTCGAACTCCGGCGCGCAAGTAATCGGCCACTTTACCCGCGATCTCGGCAATTGTGTCATTCTTGCTGCGAATTTCGACCACAAGATCGGGAATCGTTTATAAATACGCGTCCGCCGCCTCGCGCGCCGGCAAGGAGGACTTGGTGACGAATGCCGCATCTGCGCCGACAATGTGGTCTGGTCGCCGTGCCAACACGATGCCGACTTCCGTGTACGACTTGCCGTGCCCCTTTTTTTCGCCTTGAACGGTCAATTTCTGTTGCGATGCGACTTTGCAAATTTCCGTGCGTAGCCCCAGGAGGTGACATCGCCACAAGTCTTCCGTGATGCAGTTCGAACGATACGGAGCCGGACGGAACTCGCCGCGGCATCGCGGCCAAATCGGCAGCCGTAAACAGTCGAACGCCCGGCTGGAAACAAGAGAAACCCGCTGTCGCGGTCGAGGCCGTTTCGGATGCTGTTGCCATAGCACTCTTCCGCATTGCGATTCGATTAGCCTTCGGCGGCTTCCATTTCCGAGGGATCAATATCACGCGCCGGCCGCGGCGGAACACTCAGCCGCTTCTTGCCTTCGCTATCCGTGCCGGGCACGATCATGGGGCTTGGCGAACTGGTTTCAATGATCCGCTTCAGTTCCGTTGCATCAATAACTTCTTGCTTGAGCAACTCCTGGCTGATCGCCTCAAGGGCCGCGCGGCGCGAATTGAGAATCCGCCGTGTGCGCTCCAGCGCTTCTTCCAAAATCCGCTTGACTTCCTGGTCGATTTCGCGAGCAGTCTGCTCGCTGTGGTGTTGAACTCGGGAGTACTCCGTGCCGGAATAGAGGAACGGATTGCGATTCGATTCGCGGAAATTGATGCGGCCGAGTCGGCTCATCCCGTAGTCCATGACCATGCTGCGGGCGATTTCGGTGGCCCGCTCGAGGTCATTGCTGGCGCCGGTGCCGACGTCCTCGAACGTGATTTCCTCGGCCAGCGTGCCGGCCAGCGAAACTTGAATGCTGCTTTCCAATTGGCTTCGCGTCATCATGTAACGGTCGTGCTCCGGCCGTTGCTGCATGTAACCGAGCGCGCCAAGACCGCGAGGAATGATTGAAACCTTGTGGACTGGGTCTGTATTTGGCAGCGAGCTTGCTACCAAAGCGTGGCCCGCTTCGTGGTACGCAAGGCGCATCTTTTCGTCGTCCTGCATGATGCGGCTTTTCTTTTCCAGGCCGATACTGCCCCGCTCGACGGCTTCGTTGAAGTCGGGCGTGGTCACGACCTTGCGGCCCTTACGGGCGGCCAGCAGGGCGGCCTCGTTCACCATGTTCGCCAAATCGGCCCCGACGAATCCGCTTGTGATTGCCGCCAGGCCACGCACGTCGACATCGCCGTCGACTTTGATCTTTTGCAGATGGACTTCGAGGATTTTCTGACGGCCAGCCACATCGGGGCGGTCCACCAGCACATGGCGATCGAAACGGCCGGGCCGCAAGAGGGCGGAATCGAGCGTTTCTGGGCGATTGGTCGCGCCCATCACGATTACGCCGCTGTTGCTGTTAAAGCCGTCCATTTCGACGAGCAGCGCGTTCAGCGTTTGCTCGCGCTCATCATGCCCGCCAATGTTTCCGCTGCCGCGTGTCTTGCCCAGTGCATCGAGCTCGTCGATAAAAATGATACAGGGGGCTTTTTGTTCGGCTTGCTGGAACATATCGCGGACGCGGGCCGCGCCGACGCCCACAAACATTTCCACAAAGTCGGAACCGCTAAGGCTGAAGAACGGCACACCCGCCTCGCCTGCCACAGCCTTTGCGAGAAGCGTCTTGCCGGTTCCCGGCGGGCCCACCAGCAGCACGCCCTTTGGAATTCGCCCGCCAAGGAGCTGATACTTCTCCGGCGTCTTTAAGAATTCGACGACTTCCTTCAGTTCCTCAACGGCCTCATCAATGCCGGCTACGTCGTTGAATGTGATTTGCACATCTTCCTGCGCGATCAGCTTGCCGCGGCTGCGGCCGAAGGCCATCGGCGAACCGGCCCCGCCCATGCGGCGAATCATGAACATGAACAACATGACCAAGAGACCAGTCATGATGAGCAGCGGAATCCAACTCATCAGTGGATTCGGCGGCGGAGCGCCTGCAAAGTCGTCGGTGATGCCATTTTCTTTCAGCAGCCCCAAAATGTCGTCGCCGCCAGGCACGCGTCTCACACGCAGCACGACTTTCTCTTCAGCGGGACCCTCAGGAAGTACGGACGTCTCCAGGCCACTCGTCACCGTCTTGAGCGGCTGGCTAGTCACATGGGCCAGAACTTCGTTCTCTCCGATCACGATATTCGTCAGGTCGGAAATGCGGACGGTCTGCGGCCGCGCAGCTCCGCGATCGACCTGGATGTCTACGAAACGATCCTGAATCTCTTTATTAGGATTGCTGGCGGCCACCAGCCGCTGAAAATCGCTGAAATCCATGACCTGTTCTTTGCTCGTGTTGAACACGGTCACCAAGAGCAGCAAGATCACGCCGAGGCCGAGCAGATACCAAACGACATTGCCGCCTTGTTGAGGAGGGCGTTTATCGGCCGATTTTTGGTTCGGGGATTGTGACTGTTCCTGTTTTTCCATCCGAAAAGCCTCTTAAGAGAAGAAATCCCGGCAGCCCTGTCGGGCGCCCTCATTTCACGTCGGAATCGCTTGAACACAGATTCCGCCTATCTTGTTCATCGTATGCTGGCGGGGCTGTTTTTACAACGAATGGCACGGCGTCCCGGTTCTTGATGGTAGGTTTTCCGAGGTGTGGAAACGAGTTGCGGAAATCGGGCTTGGATGACACTTTAAATCTGAAAACGCCGTTCGCCTTGATGCTTGCTGGCGCGCTCCATAAAATGGCTGATTCGCCGAATTTTATTCGCAGGTCGATTAGTGCAGCTGTCGCGGTTCTGTTTTGACTGCGATTTACCAACGGCGAATTTAATTCAAGCATACGACGGCGACCCCCATTGTTCTCTGCTTAGGCTTTGAAAAGTCGGTTCAATCGGCACATTGGTTGCCACGCGAAGCGTCCGCATAAATAGAAAAATTAGCCGCCCCATTTGCCAATGTTTGAAGCCACCAAGAACGTCGCCGTGCTGGGATCGACGGGGAGCATCGGCACGAATGCGTTGGAGGTAATCGAGGCAAGTGGGGGCCGTTTGCGGGCCATCGCTCTGTCAGCCCACGGCAAGCTGGAGCGGCTCTTGCAGCAGGCCCAGCGGCTGCGGCCGCGGTGGGTCGTCGCCACCGATGAAGCCGCCTCGGCCGCGTTTTCCTGGAAAGGGCTTCCGGCGGAAACTGAGCTGGTCGTTGGAACGGCTGGCCTGGCGCAAGTGGTCGCCCAAAAGGATGTCGATGTCATCCTGGCTGCTATCGTCGGCAGCGCCGGGCTGAAAAGCACCTGGGCGGCCCTGGAAGCCAAGAAGACGGTCGCTCTAGCGAATAAAGAAACGTTGGTTATGGCAGGCTCGCTGGTGATGTCCCTAGCGGCGGAACGCGGGGCAGCCATCCTGCCCGTGGACAGCGAACACAGCGCGATCTTCCAGGCCCTGCGCGCGGGGCGAGCAGAAGAAGTGCGACGAATCGTCCTCACCGCCAGCGGCGGGCCATTTCGCTCGTATGGCGCTGACGCGCTCAACCAAGTGACGGTGCACGATGCGCTGGCCCATCCCACCTGGCAAATGGGACCGAAGATTACTGTCGATTCGGCCACGCTGATGAATAAAGCGCTGGAGATTATCGAATCGCGGTGGTTGTTCAATTTAGCCCCCGATCAAATCGACGTGGTCATCCATCCGCAATCGATTGTCCATTCGCTGGTAGAATTCGTCGATGGTTCCACGATTGCGCAAATGGGGCCGCCGGACATGAAGCTGCCGATTCAATACGCGCTCGAATATCCAAATCGCCGGGCCGGCATCGCGCCTCGAATCGATTGGAATGCACGCTGGCACTTGGATTTCGAACCGCCCGATGAAGACCGCTTTCCCGCGCTGAAGCTTGGGAAAACTTGCGCCAAGGCGGGCGGTACGAGCGGGGCTGTGCTGAACGCCGCGAATGAGGCTGCTGTGGCGGCCTTTCTGGCCGGTGAGCTACACTTTACGGAAATCGTTCCTGCCTGCCGCAGCGTGCTGGGTGAGCATCCCTACGAAACCGATCCGACGCTCGAGCGACTGATCGAACTCGACGCCTGGGCGCGGCAAGAAATCGCGCAATGGGTGTGCGCGTGACGACAAGCAAAATTTGAGGGGGATCGGTGAGCAGTTCCAACGCTTGTAAAAGCCTGCTTATCGATACACACAACGCACCGATTCACCAACTCCAACTTTGGCATCCCTGATGATAAACCTGTTCCTTGTCGCCGCCTTCGACCTCGCAACGGTCGCTTATTACACGTGGCTTGTCATAAAAGTTGCGATCGGCCTGGGCGCGGTCATCTTTGTTCACGAGTTGGGCCATTTTTTGGTGGCCAAAGCGTGCGGCGTGAAGTGCGAAAAATTCTTCATTGGCTTCGATGTCGGCGGTTACAAAATCAGCCGCCGTTGGGGCGAAACTGAGTACGGCATCGGCATCGTCCCGCTGGGCGGCTATGTCAAAATGCTGGGTCAGGATGATGATCCGGCACACATCGCCGAGCAAATGAAGAAGTCGCAAATCGAGGCCGACAACACGAACGCGGTCGAAGTGACCGGGCCTCGCGGCGAAAAATATTTTGTCGATCGCCGCAGCTATTTGGCGAAGAGCGTGCCGCAGCGGATGGCAATTATTTCGGCCGGCGTGGTTATGAACGTGATTTTCGCGTTCATCTTCGCGGCGGTTGCGTATGGCATCGGTGTTCCTTATCAGCCCAGCATCGTTTCCGGCACAATGCCGGGCGCGCCGGCTTGGGTGGCTGGCCTTGGCCCGGGTGATGAGTTTGTTCGCTTTGGCGATCGAGAAGACCCGTCCTACATGCAACTCCGCGCCGATGTGACGCTGGGTGACAAGGTAAATGGAGTTGCCACAGAAGTCTTGCGGCCCAATGGTGAACGAATTTCGCCTCGCCTCGTGCCCGTGCAAGGCGAAGGTCTCGCCAAAATCGGCATGCTGCCTGGGTCGACCGTCAATTTGTACTCGGACGAGCCGTCCATTAAGTTTTCGCCGGCCGCGCGAGCCAAGATTGTCTCAATGACTGGCTCGGCCGTCGATTTGAATGCGGCGGCCGGTGCGTTATCGTTCGCCAACGGCGGCACCGTGATTCGCGTCGGCGACACCGAAATCAAGAACTTTGCGGATTGGCAAGCGGCGCTCGCGCGTCAGCCGGAACGGCAGCTATTGGTGACGATCCGCCGTGAACTCAAGGCCAAATCCAAAGAATCGCAGGACGCTGAGGTTGACCCATCAGATTCAAAGGGAATCGCAGCATCCAGCGAACCGGCACCGAAATCGCCGCCGAAATTGACTATCGATACGACGATTGAGCTGCCCGTTGAGAAGGTGCAATCGTTGGGACTCGTCATGAAAATCGGTCCCATCGTTGCGATTCAAAACGAATCGGCGGCCGCGGCCGCGGGGCTGGCCGCGGGTGACGTGATCGAAAAAGTCGGCGGCAAATCAATCAGCGACGGCGTGGCCGGCTCGGATGGTTGGGATCCCATCACGCTGCCCGATTTTTTTCGAAAGGAGGCGATCGCAGGCCGCGACGTCTTGCTGGAAGTGCGGCGCGTTGCCACCGGCGGTGACAACAAACAGCCCGGGGAGCTGCGTACAATCATTATCAAGCCGCGCATCCCGACGGACTTTTATTCCAACGTCGTAGAGAACACGCCGATGGGAATTCCCGGGGCGGGCATCGCCTATCACATCACGAACGAAGTTCACGCGGTCGTTGTCGAGGGCCCGGCCGCGAAAGCCGGCCTCAAGCCAGGCGATGTCGTGACGTTGGCCAAGATTAATAAGCCCAAGGAAGAGAGCGGTGAATTGCCGGAACCGCGCGAGATCAAACTCGACGACGAGCATCGCAGCTGGCCGGCCGTGTTCTTTGCCGGTCAATTGACACCGCCCGGCACTAAATTCGAGCTGACTGTAAACAGAAAAGGGGTGGAGAAACCAATCACAGCCTCGTTGGAGACGATTCGGCTGGAGGATCAGTTTTTTCCGGAGCGCGGTCTGATATTCATGACGATTGTCCGCACCCGCACCGCCAAGAACTTTGGGGAGCAGTTGCATTTTGCCAAGGAAGAGACGACCGACGCGCTCCTCATGGTATATCGGTTTCTGCACAAGCTGGGCAACCAGGTGCCGGTGACAGCCTTGGGCGGTCCGATCACGATCGCACAAGCGGCCGGCTCCGCGGCTTCGCAAGGCCTATCGTCGCTGCTTATCTTCCTGACGATGCTCAGCGCCAACCTGGCCTTCACCAATTTCCTGCCGATCCCGATACTCGACGGCGGCCACATGGTGTTTTTGGCTTATGAAGGCATTCGCGGGCGGCCGGCCAACGAACGTTTCGTCGTGGCCATGCACATGATCGGCTTCGCTTTTATCGCGACGCTCATGCTGTTCGTGTTGGGGCTTGATTTTGGGCTGATTAACCGCGGGTTTTAGGCCTTCGTCACGCCGCGGTCACTTCCGCCAGCACATCGTGATACCGCACCAGCGCAATGTGGCCGTCGAAGTATTCCGTTTCACCGCGGGGGTGTGAATGTGTCCGCAAATCACGCCGTCGCACTTGCGCTTGCGGGTATGAACGGCCATCAATGTCTCGAAGCTATTGACGTAGTTCACAGCCCGCTTCACGTTTTGTTTCATCAGCAGACTGTAGGACTTGTATTTGAAGCCCAGTTTGCGCCGCCACCAACGACATGACAGAAGTTCGTCTGAAAAAATGCGGCTTTAGTAGCCGAAGTGCGCGGCCGCGTGCAGCTTGGCCTGATGAGCGATTTCCAGGCCTTCTAGATTTTCCGGATCGAAGGCGTGGTCGCGCGTGAGGTGTTCCAAATAGGTCATGCCGCTGACGCCCGCTTCGGGCACTTCCACTGTTTTTAACCAGATGCACAGTTCATCGGCATCGAGGCTGCGCAGCCACTTGCTGGGTGGCCGGCCATGCCGCGCGCGGCGCGAGGGCGTCGGCAAACGATGAGGGTCTTCCTCTTCGATTGCCGATTCGTCCACGCAATTGGCGGCGATTGGGTCGTCCGAATTCTTGGGCGCCGGCCGCATTTCGTCCGGTACCAAATCTTCGCAGAGGTAGCCCTCGCTCGCTTCCTTCAGCTCGCCCGTTTTTCTATCCACGGGCCGCGTCGTGCCCGTGAGCACCCATTGGCCTTCGATCAGATTCTCGCGTTCCAGCCAGGTCCACGTTTCATCCTCGGCAGTTGACCAATGTTCGGGCAGCGCCGGTTTGGGGTCGGGGCGCGCGCTGCCTTCCATCGCTGCCGCAGCGAGCGAATCCAGGCTGCTGATGCGCAGCTTGTCGGAAAGGCTGAACAAACCAAAGCCAAGCCAAAACGCAAAGCGTCGACGTGTCATGGCGCGAGGCAGACGGGGTTCAAAGTTGCGCAGCACGAAGCGCTGCTTTCGCTATTGCGCAACTATAGCTTACGCCTGTGGAACCAGGCGCACGCACTGGAAAACCGCCGTAAACGCCCTAAAGCGCTACGATTGCTGCCGGCCGCGTTGGGCCCCGCCAACAACGCGCTTTTGCACGTCGGTTTCAAGAACGCCGAACGCCTGTTCGTGCCGCTGAACCGACAGATGCAGCGCCTGCAGCATCCGCTTGGCCGTGAAATAATTCGTAACGATCCGCTGCTTCACTTCGACCGGCTCGGTGGGCACGCCGAACGGCTGCGCATTGAGGCCAAAATCGAGGATCAACTCTTCAGGAGTGCCCGTGACGCGGCAGAAATTTGCATACAAGCAGACGGCGTCCTTGTCGTTGACTTCAACGCGCTGACGCTGCATCTGTTCTTGCGCCGCCGCCGCGCCGCCCTCCGGCTCGCCGTCGGGTCGTGTCTTTGCGATCGTTTGTTCTTTCTCGGCCATGAGTAAATCCCTTTAAAATTGACTTGTTGAACGATTAACTGAATCTGCTCTGGAGTGTGCGATTCGACCCAATAGTCTAGACTTTGCTCCAACGTGTGACCACCCCTTGGTAAGCTGGGCATTTTTTTTGGGGTCGCAGTGCTTGCGCATCAATCCTCATCGCCGCCCGCGTCGCTCCGCCGGCCTTCCGGCCAGATTTTGAGAATCACACTTTCGGCTTCCGTCAGCGGCGTTTGATAGGTGGCTGCCTTGCGAAGTGACAGCCCTTTCATCAGACCATTGTGCCGTGCCTCCGCCCGTTCTTCGACCCACGCTGGCCCTTTGATGATTAGCAGCTGATCGAACGCTTCCCAATGCGGCCCAAGCCAAGTCAGAATTTTCCGCAGCGGGGCGACGGCCCTAGCCACGAGCGTTTCAAACGTACTAACTTCCAGGGCCTCTTCAGCCCGGCAGCCGAATACGGACGTCGGGAGTTCCATTTCACTCACGATTGAATCGACCACGCGTGCTTTTTTCGCCGTCGATTCGCAAACGCTCATTGTCAAATCGGGACGCAGAATCGCCAACACGACTCCGGGCACGCCGCCGCCGATCCCCACGTCGAGCACACGCTCGCCCGGTTGCAGTAAATTGGCCAATTGCCAACTGTCAAACACATCGCGGTGGACGAATTTTTCGAGCGTCGTGTGGCGCGTCAGGTTTAACTTTTCGTTCCACGACCACAGCAAGCGACGGTAGTTGTCGAGTTGACCAGCCTGTTCGGCCGTTACGACAATTCCGACCGCCGCCAGCGCAGCTGAAAGATCATCGGTTTGAGGCTCGAATTGTTCGTCAATGGACGTCATTGTGGATTTAAGTTCGGAGTCAGGCATCGTTTTAACATTCTTTGAGGACTTTCTATCTCCGACTCATTATCATGGTCCATCGAAGGATTGGACAGGTATACAACGGCTGCCTTTCGCGAACTTTCTTGCTTTTTCAAATGACTGACTCGTATATCGTTCTAGGTCGCTCGGAGAATCAAGCGCGCGGAATCGCGCAGTATGCGATCGATATGCTGGCCGGCCGGCATGCCGGCCCCGACGAGGCCGTGCTCGCGCGTGTTGAGCAGTTCCATCTCGATAGCGTGGTTTGCGGCGTGAGCGCGCTCGCCTGGGGGACGAACTCGCCCACGGTGCTGCGACAGGAGGCATTGGAATACCACGTGTCGCGCGGTGTGCCGATGTTTGGTTCGCGGGTGCTGGTTGCGCCGGAGAAGGCCGTGGCTGCCTGCTCGTCCGCTGTGCGGGAGTGGGACGCCAACGGTACGAATTTTGGTTACAACCCGGCGCGCGGTGCGACGGCAGGCGAATTTGGTCACAACGATTTTTACCCCGTCGCGGTTGCCGCCGCTCAATTGGCCGGATGCAACGGTCGGACGTTGCTCATCGCGATGACTGTGCTCGATGAGATTCGGGGGCGGCTGGCTGAAGTGTTCGCGCTCAAAAATCACAAAATCGATCACGTACTGCACGGCGCGATTGCCTCGGCCGCGGTTTTTGGCGCAGTCATGGGGGCGACGGTCGACCAGATTGAATCCGCAATCGGCCTGGTGGTCGCTCACTATGTGCCGTTTCGGGCGATTCGCGCCGGGCGCCAACTTTCCGATTCCAAAGGCGCTTCGGCCGCGATCAGCGCGGAAGCCGCTGTGCTCAGCATGCAGCGCGCCATGCGCGGCTTTATGGGACCGGCCGATATCTTTCGCAATTCGCAGGCCATTTTTTGCTTGTTCGAGCCACCCGCGCGGCCGAACGAAAGCCCGTTCGATCTGGTACTGGCGACAGCGGGCGACGATTTCTGCGTGATGGGGATGCACTTCAAGCTGGGACTTTACGAGCATCAATCGGCCGGTGCGATCCAGGGCGTGATCGACTTGATCGCAGCGCACCCCGCGATGTTGGACGATGCCGGTCATTTACAATCGGTGCGAATCACGATTTACGAGCCGGCGTTCAGCATTATTGGCGACCCCGCCAAACGCGATCCGCGAACGCGGCAGAGCGCCGATCACTCGAT
>Ga0190275_10002560_pt1 | contig 13050 bp, 15 predicted proteins | sample Popmic550T_FD_133745 | JGI IMG/M metagenome (GOLD analysis project Ga0190275, IMG submission 133745) | Populus adjacent soil microbial communities from riparian zone of Yellowstone River, Montana, USA - 550 T | ecosystem: Environmental > Terrestrial > Soil > Riparian zone > Trees stand | place... | reverse complement strand
GCTCAGATCAACCTTGAGGCTCTGGCGCGAGATGGCACCGCCCGGCATCGACCCGCCAAGTTCCGCAGCGGCTGCCGACGCCTCCGGGATGCTGGACCCCAGCGTCACGAGTCGGCTCACCTCGTTCTGGGGCAGGACGGCGCCCGACGCCGAGGTCGTCATGGAGCGGACCGCCATGTCGGCGGCTGCAACCCGCGCCAGCGCGCCGAGGCTCGCCTCGACCTGGGAGATCCGCTTGTCGAGCGCGTCGGCGCGAACCGGCAGGCCGGTCAGCTCGGTCCGCAGCGCCGCGACTTCGCCGGACAGCTTCTCGACGGATGCCGCCGCCGCACCCGACGCGGCGGTCGCCGCCTTTACCGAAGCGTTGAGCGCGGATGCGGCTGCGGCCGAGTCGCGGACGGCGGGCTGGACGCGGGTCAGCATCCAGCCGGTGGAGCCGACCGACGCGGCAAGAGCGATAAAGGACAGGAAGACGGCCACCGTCGAGCCGCCGCCCGATCTGGCGGGCGCACTCATGGCCGGCTCGCGCGAAGGCTTGGTGTCGTCGGGTTCATCGGTCATCGCTCTCTCCATAACTCACAGCCTGTTGCAGATCCTGGCGCCCCGGAAACGATGCGGATCGGATGTCGTCCAGGTCAGCCGGCTCCGACCGGAATGACCTGTTCAGAACCGGCGGCCAAGTCATGGAGACGGACCAAACATCCCGCTGATATATCCATGTATCTTCTCCGACAGATTGTTGCGCATCTGAGATCGTTTTGGTTTCGGCAGCGCCGGCAGCTTACCTCTCTTAAGGGTAAGCGATTTATACATCTAGTGTAATTCAAAAGAATTAGAGATAATATGATGAAGATGGTTTCGCAACGCCGCCGCGACCGCCGGCCTGAGGATTTAATGAAGACTTCGGATCAGATTTCTTCCGGCGATACGTTGGAGCGCCCCCCGCCCGGATTGTCCGGCGGGACCGATACAGACACAGGCTCCCCCGCTGGCCCAGCGGATATCGGGCCAGCGGATATCGGAATTGTCGCCGATCCGCCCGAACATCCGCCAGCATCCGCGCGGCTGCGCGAAGAGATTTCATACAGCGCTCCCCAACCGGAATTCACAGCACGGCACCGTTCGAACGATGCCGCATCGGCCCAGCGGCCCCGGCGCTCGAGTCGAGCACCCCTGCTGCTGTCGGGATTAGCCATCGCCGTATCCCTGGTTGCTCTTTCCGGGCCGATTGCCAAGCCTTGGGTCGAAAAGCACGTTTCCGTTCCTCCCCAATACGCCTTCCTGTTGGGAGACGGCGGCGTCGCCGCACTCGCGGCGCGGGCCGACGACGCCGAGCGCCGGGTCGGGACGGTAGCGGACAGGGTGGACGCGATCGAAGCCGTCGGCGGCAACGTCAACGTCGCCGCCCTGCGCATAGACCGGCTGGAGCGCGCCGGGACCTCGACCGACAGCCGCCTCGGCGAGCTGACGACAAGGCTCGATGCGATGGCGGCGCGACTCGACGCGAGTGAAGCCCGCATCAACGCCGCCGCTTCTCTCGAGCAGTTCAACGAACGCGGCGCCGCCCTCGTGTCGACCTTCGGTGCTACGACGGCGGAACAGGACAGGCGTCTGGCGCAGGTGGAAGCGGCCCTCGCCGCCAGCCGGACCGAACTTGCCACGGCGCAGGCGGAACTGGCCGCCCTGGCGGGCCGGCTGAACGAGGCCGCGCAAGCCGGCCAAGCCAGCGCCGCCGCCACGTTAGAGGAGCTTCGGCAGGCCGATCTGGTCCGTTCCAAGGCTATGCGGATGGCGCTTGCCGTCCAGCATCTGGGCGCGAAGCTTCAGACGTCCCGGCCGTTCGAACGGGAAATCGACGTGATCCGGCGGCTCAGCGCCGGCAATCCGGCTTTCGCCGAGACTGTCGCCGTACTCGGCCAGAGCGCGGGGACCGGCGTCGCGACGCTCAGCGAACTGCGGGAAAGCTACAATGCCCTGGTCGCGCCGCGCATCCTGACGGCGGTCGCGGCAACCAGTCAGCGCGGTATCGGCGAACGCGTCGGCTCGTGGCTCGAGTCGGTCGCGGAAGCGGCCGGCGCCGAGTCTCTGCGCACCACCTCGCCGGAGCAGCAGACACTCGAAGCGACCGCCCGGCGTCTCGCCGAGAGCGACCTGAAGGGCGCCGTCGAACTGATCTCCCGCATGGGAGCACCGGCCAGCATCGTCGCCCGCCGCTGGCTTCTGGAAGCCAATGCCCGGCTCGCCGTCGACGATGCGTCGGCCGCCCTCCTCTCCCTCACTCTCAACCCGTTGGTCGAGTGACGACCTTTCCCGCAACAGGCCCAAGGAACGATGACATGAAAACACGTGCGTTCACCGCCGCCGCCCTGACGCTCGCGATCGGCCTCGCCCAGCCCGCACTGGCGCAGAGCAGCGGTTCCGCGCCGCCGATGCCCGCCCCGTCGCTGGAAAACCCCATCCCGGCACCGCTGCCCGGCCCGATCAACCCGGCGCCCGAGGCGGCAGCCGCCAACGGCCGCCTGCTGGCGCTCGGGCTCGGCGCCCTGGGCGGCGTCGTCGCCTTCAATCTGGCGACCGGCGGCCTGTCCGCCCTGCCCCTGATCGGCGGCGCGGGTGCGGCCACCGGCGCCCTCTCCGCCAGCGAAGGCGCAGTCGCGGTCAGCCGCGTCTACGCGGTGTCCAGCTCGCTCGTCGGCGCGCTGGTCGCGGATTGGCTGACTTCGCCCGAGTCGGTGGCTCCGGTACGTTCCGGCAAGCTGTCGACGTCGGTCGCATACCGCGTCATGCCCTGACCGGACCAAATGCGGGGAGAGCAGGCCGCAAGCGCCGCGCTCCCCGCACAGCTCAATCAAGTCTTCCGGGTAAATCGTTCGGGTATGCCCGCCTGTGAGGGGATGCGCCGGGACGCAAGTCCCTGCCCGCCATTCGCTCGTCATAGGTCGAAATATTTACTTCTTTGCGGGTAACTGTCACGGGCGCCCGCATCGAACGCAATCCGCATTTATCCGAGTTGATCAAGACCCGATCTGATCAGGTGACCGCATGGACTTCCTCACGTTTCCCATAATCGCGATCCTGTCGATCTTCGGCCTCGGTCTTTATACCGGGTACGACAGCATCGTGTTCGATCCGATCTCTTCACCCAAATGGGCACAGGAGCAGGGCTATAGCCCGCGCGTCCTCACCCGCCAATTGACCGACGAAATCCGGGCGGTCCGGATGGGCGCAGGGTCGCGGATACGCAGCATCGACCTCGGCAACGAGGAAAAGGACGAATCGCTTGCCGAGATCGGCGAGTATTTCGAGATCCAGGTGCTGGTCAACGCCGCCAGAAAATATGTCGGCGTCGTCAAGATGACCATTTCCGGCGAGTTGTACGACATCGACGACGACCACGTCATGCTGCGCATGAGGATCACCGACCGGGCCGGCAAGGTCCGCAGCAACCAGTTCGCGGGATCGCGGTCCGAAATTCCCCTGCTGCTGAAGCAGGCCGGTTTCGAGACGGTCAAGACGGTCGATCCCTACATCGCGGCCCTGTATGTCCGGGCCGCCGAGCAGAAGGCCGCGTCGCCCGACTTCGCCAAGACCTACGAGATGATCGAGTACTGCTTCACCGCGATGCCGGAGGCGGAGCAGCCCCTGATCTTCAATCTCTGGGGACGGACGCTGTTCCTTCAGAAGAAGTACGAGGAAGCGATCACGGTCTTCGGCCGGGCGACCGAACTCGATCCGACATTGTCCCTTCCCTACCTCAATATCGGCCAATCGCTGAACCGGCTCGGACGCCCTATCGAAGCCCTGGACATGCTGGCGATCGCCGCCCGGCTCGAACCCCAGGCCGTGCTGATCCGCGAAGAGCGGGCGACCGCCTACGAGGCGCTCGGCAGACCGGAGGACGCCATCGCGGAACTCTCCGTCGGAACCGAACTGGCGCCCGACAACCCAGCACTCCACGCGCGGCTGGGCCGTCTGCTGATGGCGTCCGGACGGACCGACGAGGCATCGGCCGCCCTGCGCCGGGCGCTCCGGCTGGCTCCCACCGACCGGTCGATCAGCGGCGACCTCGAAAAAGCGACGAAGCCGAGGCAGACTTGATGCCGTTCCGCGTCCTGGCCGCGGCCCTGTCGGCGGTGTCTCCCCTGCCGGCGGGAGCTGCGGTCACCATGCTGGGCGGCGGACCACCCGGCTCCGTGGTGGAAGCGATCGCCGATGCCGTGCCGGGCGCATTGCCGCCCGGCCAGCCTGTCGTCGTCGAGAAGCCGGCGCCCGGCGCCGACCCGCTCGATGCGCTGGAGCGGAAGCAGGCCGCCGCCGCCCTGCTTCACGGCGACACCTTCCGGAACGCGGCTCGGCGGTCGCCGGTTATCGCCGACCTGGAGTATTTCCCGCTCCGCCGCGCTTGCTTCGTCCTGCTCGTGCCGATGGAGGCCGCGACCGGCGCATCCGCCCTGCCGACCGCCGCCGGCGGGGCCATCGACATCGGTGCCGCCGGATCGCTCACCGCCGGCAGTTGGGCGGTGCTTTCGACCGTCCACCCGCCGCTCGCGTCGGTCAGGACCGAGTCGCGCGGCGGTATGCGCGCGGTCGCGCGCCTGCTCAACCAACAGGTTTCGGCGGTCCTGCTCTCCAGCCTGGAGATCGTGCCGGGCGACGTCGTCACCAACGCCGTGATCGACGGTCTGGTCCGGATCGTCCCGCTGAACGACGAAGCGCTCTGGCGGTCGGCCGACGCCGCCGGCCTTGGCTACCAGCGCCGCCAGGTGACCGTCGAGGACACCAAGGGCGGCGATACAAAGCTATCCGATGCGGCGCTCTCCGATGCGGCGCTCTGCACCGATCTGGGCATCGCGGTTTCCGATGCCGCGTCGCCCGGCATCTCCGAAGCCATCGCGATCGCCGCAAACGAGAAACGCCTGTCGGGCGCTCCCCGGTCGCTGATGGACAGGATCGGCGACCTCTGGTCAGTCTCCGTCTCCCAAGCGGCGGGCCTGTTCGGACAGGCGAGCGGCAAGGCCGGGCAGACCGCTCAGGGCATCGCGCACGAGATCGCTCCCCGCTGGTTCGCCAGACCGTGACACGCACCACCAGCTTGACCAGCTCCAGGAAACTACAGGACCCGTCGATGGCCGACTCCCCCAGCGAACAACGCCGAAAATTCAAGGCCATGGTGCCGTTCTTCGCCGACGACGGATCTCTGCTGACCGCGGAACGCGAGCGCGAGGCCCTGCGCACGGCGGTAGTGGACCTCGACCTCGACCCCGACGAAGCCCATGGCACGATCCGGCAGGCCGCGCGCGAACAGGGCATCGTGCTGGAAAGCAAGGCGGTCGAACTCGTCCAGGCGCTTCTCAACAACACGCCGAAGGGCAAGGTTCCCCGGAAACGCTTCGAAGAAGCGGTGGCCACCTACGCTTCGCTGACCAACCGTCCGAAGGACACCGCGCGGGCCGAGAAGCGCGTCAAGTCGCTGATGAACGGGCTGGCGCTGACGCCCAAGCGGTCGGCGCTGGGCAGCCGGCGATGGTACAACCGCATCAAGGTGGACGATTGATGCGGGCACCGTCCGGGCGTCTGATCCAGGGCATGATCGCCGCGAGCCTGATCGCGGCCGGGGCAGGCCATTGTCCGGGAGCCCAGGCCGGCAACGGGCTTTCGTCCGATGCGCTTTCCGCCGAAGTACTCTCCGGCGACGTCTCCGGCAGCACGCCGCTCGACCGCCTGATCGACCGCTTCGCCGGTTTCGTGCTGCCGCCGTCCCCGACCGAAGCCCTCGATGCGGTTTCGCCCGAAGCCAGCATCTTCTGGCGCCTGATCGCCGACTGCGGCTACCGGGTGACCGAGGTCGTCACCGAATCCGGTATCCTGCCGAAGCTGAAGGTCCGCCTGGAACGCACGCTGGAACTGGCCGAGGAGGATCGGACCTGGATCGGCCGCCGCCTGGACGACTGGGCCGCCGAAGACAGCGGTCTCCGCGCCACGCTGTCCCGGCGCGTCGTGATCGCCTTGCTGGAAGCGTCCGAAGACCCTCGGTTCGAGGCGGTCGGGGTGGATATAGCCCTGTCCCCCCTGCCCACCGCCACCTTCCGGCTGGCGCCCCATGTCCCCGATTCACTTCCCGATCTCCCGGCGCCCGGCGGCGGCAGGGCAGCCCATGGGCCTTGACGGACCTTCCGGCGCCTCCTCCTGGCTGCTCGCGGCGGGGGTTCCCGCGATAGGCGCCACCGCCTTCGTGGTCTGGGGCGGCGTCGTGCTGCTGATGCGCAACATCCTCGGGGACCCGACGCCGCTGTTCTCGGAAGCACAGAGCGGTGCAGCCTTCGGCTGGCTGGAACAAGTGTTCATCGGGCTGATCGCGGCGACGCTCAGCTTCGGCTGGGTCGCCGGGAATGCGCTGGAGCACGCCTACCGCGCCGAAAGCTCGTATCTCAGCGGCATCCGCGCCGCCGCATCGGGCCTGCCCGCCGATGAGGCTTGGAGGCTGGAACGGGCGGTGAGCACCTATGCCGGGGACGTGGTGAGCGCCGAAGCCGACGGCGGGATCTCGGCCGCCGCCGGCGTCTCCCTGGAACTGCTGGTGGCGATCTGCCGGGACGTGGTCGAGCGCGGCATCGGCAGCCCGCAGACCCGGTCCACTCTGGACACATTGTCGAAACTGCTGCCGGCGACCCGGCAGGCGCGGCTGTCCGCGATCAACCGGTACAGCCTGCCGCTGCCGCCCGGTCTCGTGATCGTGCCGCTGGGCCTGAGCCTGCTGATGGGTGCTACGCTGCGCACCAGCGGCCATGTCAGCGACGCGGTGTTCAACGGGCTTCATGCGGCTGGGATCGCGATCGCCGCGACGGTAGCACTGGCGCTGGTCCTGCCGACCGCGAAGGTCGCGGTTCCCGCCACTTTGACCGGCTTGGCCTCGCCCCAGCACGGCGCCGTCAAGGAGGGCCGATGACGCTTACGACCGAGTTCCTCCTTTGGATGGCCGGGGCGGCTTTCTGGGCGATATCGGGTTTGATAGTGGTCCGCTACTACCTGACCGACGCGGAACTTGCCGGCAACAATCCCGGCGGCGGCGTCAAATACATGTATTTCGCCCAGGTCTTCGCCGGCTTCGCCGCCTTCGTCCTGGTCCAGGCCAGCGACACGCGGGAATCCGCCGCGACGGCCATGGCTCGGGAAACGGCGGCGTTGCGTGCGCTGGTCATGGTCTCCAATGCCGGCGGTCTGGACGGTGACGGCCGGATCGCGGCGGCGGTCAAGCATTATGGCGAGGCGGTCGCCGCCGACGAGTGGCGCGAGATGGCGGCCGGCGCGCACAGCCCGGTCGCCGAGCGGCGGTTCGACGCGGTGCTTCGCGCCTTCCACAATGCGCCGGCAAGCCTGTCATCGCCGTTAGCCGCAGGGATGGGCAGCCAGTTGGCGGTGGCCGCCGTCGCGGCCCGAAACCAGCGCATCGACGTGGCGGCGGGCAACGCGTTCAACAGGATGCTGTGGACGGCAGTCGGTGCGCTGGCCCTCGTCTCCATCGCCTTCAATTGGGCGCTGGGCTCGACATCGGTCTTCATCCATGCCGTGACGACGTCGATGCTGACGATGACGACGGCGCAGATGCTTCACCTTGCCTGGGCGATGGGCAGCCCGTTCGCCGGGACCACGCCGCTCAGCCCGCATCAGTTCGTCGCCCTGCCGGGACTCTGACCGCCATGGAAATGTTCGCCAGCCTTGCGCGATGGATCGCCGAACAGCCGATGGCCGTGGGGGGCACGTGGGCCGTGATAGGCAGCGCCGTCATCGGTACGCTGGGCGCTCTCGTCGCGACCTACGTGATCGGCCCCGACGAGCGCGACGTCAGCCTGACCGGGCTGAAGCTGGAAGTCCTGGGCCAGATCTTCTCGGGACTTCTGGTCTTCGTGCTGGTCCATGGAGCCATGCTGCAATACGACCTGCGGACGCTGCTGGACCTGGAAGGCCGGCTCCTCACCGGCCTTCACTTCACGGCCCGCCGGGCCGATCCGGAAGGGCTGGGCGTCCTGGTCGAGCGGTACGCCCGCATGGTGGTGGAACGCGAGTTGCCCGCCATCGCCGGCGGCAGGACCGATCCCGCCACCCAGGGAGCGTTCGACGACATGCTCGTCACCATGGCGGCGGCGGCGGCGCCGGTGATGGCGGCGGCGGACAATACCGGCGAAACCCTGGCGCAGCTCGTCGATGTCCGCGCCAAGCGCCTCGCCCGCAGCATTCCCGACCCGCTGATGGGCTACGCCTGGCTGGGCGTCGCCTTCGCCACCGCGACGACGATGGCGTTCGCCTCGCTGGTCACCGGCCCCTCGCTGTTTATCCAGATGCTGCTGTCCACGATGATGTCGCTCGCGGCCGTCACCATCGCCTATCTCGCCATCCTGATGAACCATCCATGGTCGGGTGACATGAGCATCTCCGCCTGGACCATAATGGATATCCTGCGATGGGGATGAAGGCACGGGGAATAAGGTCACGCATCACGACGGCCGCGCGCGGACTGATGATCCTGGCGGTGCTGCTGGGCGGCAGCGGCCCGGCGTCGGGGGCGGCCGGATCGATCGTTCCCGCCGATCCGCCTGCCGTTGCAGCGCATACCGCGCGGTCCGGCGACTTCGACCTGCTGCTGTCGCGCTCCCTGGATGCCATCCGGGCGGCGGCGCTCCGGGATCTGGAGCTGGAAGCGGCACCGGTCCATGCCGAGTTGGTGGGCCGGGCTGACCACTATGTCGACTGGGTGTTCGACTGGTGGACCAGCTATATCCTGATATTTAAAGCGATCGCCGTCGGCATCGCGTCGGTGGCGACCGGCGATTTCATCAACGTCCAGAACCGGGTCGAAGAGCGTCTGCTGACGACCGTGCTGGGCGCCTACGAGGCGCGGCTTCAGCCGGACCTCGCACGCCTGGACCTGGAAGCCGCTGCTGCGGCGGCGCTGCGTTCCACCGACCGGCGGATCGACAAGCTCTGCTTCGAGCTGAACCGGGAAGCCTGGGCCGGCCTGCGCCAGATCGACGTACCGGCCAACAAACCCGACCTCTGCGCCGGGCTGCCGCCACTGCTGGAGCCGAGGGAGATCATCCCGCCCCTGGCCTATGAGGCGGGCAGCCGGTTCGACGCCGTCGCGGCGCGCGTCACGCGGCCGATCATGACCACCACGGCATCGTTGAGCGTTTCCGCCTCGGCGGTGGTGGCGATGCTGGGCAGCTACGGCATTCCCGTGGCCCTGATCGGTGGTCCCGTGTTCGTCGTCATCGCCGCCAAATCGATCTTCACCATCGTAGACCTCGTGCTCGCCCAGCTCGACGCCGTCGTCAACCGCGACAGCTTCGAACGCGCGGTCCGCGCCGTCCTGGAGGACTCGCGCGAACATGTGAGCGAGACGCTGAACCTTGCGCTGGTCGACTGGATCGATGAAGTCGGTGCTACGATCCGTCAGAACCAGCGCATGGCGGTCAGGTGATGCCGGAGCGGAAAAGGGTCATTGCTGGGCGCGAGCCTTTTCGATCTCGGCATAGAGCTCCTTCGTCAGGTCCTCGCCGACCTGGGCCGCGTACTTATCGACCACCGGCTTGACCTTCTCCCGCATGCGGGCGATCTCCTCCGGTGCTATGTCGTTGATCTGCATCCCATTCTTGACCAGGGTCTGACGGGACTTCTCGTCCATCTCGCGCGCCACCTTGCGCTGATAGTCCCTGGTCTCGACGGCGGCCTCCTCGAAGATCTTCTTTTCCTCATCCGAGAGCTGATCCCAGAACTTCTTGCTGACCAGCAGGAGCTGGGAATTGTAGATGTGCCTGGTGTTGCTGAAGTACTTCTGCACTTCATCGAACTTGGAGGCCTCGACGGTCGAATAGGGGTTCTCCTGACCGTCCACCGTTCCGGTTTCCAGCGCGGTATACAGTTCCGGGAACGGCATCGGCACGGCGTTGGCGCCCAAGGCGTTAAGCATGTCGATATAGAGCGGGTTCAGGATCGTGCGGATCTTGAGGCCCTGGATGTCTTCAAGCTTCTCGATCGGCCGCTTGCTGTTGGTGATGCTGCGGTAGCCCTGCTCCATGTAGACCAGTCCGACCAGCCCCCGTGCCGGCATCGGCTCCAGCAGCTTCCGGCCCAGCGGCCCGTCGAGCACGATATCGGCCTCCCGCTCGTTCGCGAAGGCGAACGGGAAGTCGAGCACGAGGAAGTCCTTGAAGTTGCCGACGAGCTGCGCCGGGGCCATCATCGAAGCCTCGATCGTGCCGCCCTGCATCGCCGAAGCGACCTGCTGCTCGCCGCCGAGCGTGCCGCCGGCATAGACCCTGACCTTGATCTTGCCGCCGCTCTTCTGCTCGATCAGCTCCGCGAACTTCTTGGCGCCGACACCCTGCGGATGCTCGATATTGTTGACGATGGGCAGCTTGATGCTGCGCGACTTGATCTCGGCACTGGCGAAATCAGCCGTCCCCGCCATGACGGCGGATGCCAGACCGAGGCACAGCGCCAGTTGCGAAAGTCCTGAAATCTTCATCGGCTTCCCCCTCGACTTGCCGGATCGGCCCCACCGGCACTGGAGCGATCACGATGTTTCTTCAGGGGAGTAACGCAGCACCGTCCCGATTGCTGCGGCATGCCGGCAATTTTAGAAGTCACCGTGTTTGCGGGCGGGCAGTACCGCCTTGAACGCGCCGGTCTTCAGGAACGCCGTTCCGGACCGGCTCGTTTCGAATCGCCGCTTCCGAACAATTGCTCGAAATGCCGCTGAACCGTGCCGTAGCATTCGCACGCGGCAGCCTCCAGACTTGAACGGTCGAGTATGGTCATCTGGCCACCCCCATACGCGATCAGGCCTGCCTGCTTCAGGGTGCCGGCGGTGACGGTCACGCCGGAGCGGCGGACCCCCAGCATCATCGCCATGAATTCATGGGTCATCGGAAACTGATCGCTCTCGGCGCGGTCGTCCGCCATGAGTATCCAGCGGGCCAAGCGCTCCTCGATCGAGTGGTGGCCATTGCACACCGCCGTTTGCGAAACCTGGGTATAAAGCGCCTGCATGTAGCGCAGTAGTCGGCTTTGCAGCGCTTCGCTCGCGCCGAAGGCCTGCCTCAGTGCTGCCGGGGTGATGCGCAGAGCCGTACCTTGCATCTGGACGATCGCTCCGGCCGGGCCGCTGTCGACGCCGAGGATCAGCGGCATCCCGACCATGCCTTCGGAACCGATGATGCCGACTTCGATGGCTTCCCCGCTTTCCAGATATGCCAGATACGACACCATGCCCGTCTCGACGAAGTAGGCAGCCTGGATCGGCTCATCCGCCTCAAGGAGAACCTGCTTGAGGGACAGGGAGACGGGCGTCAGGGAGGCTGCCAAACGGGCGAAGTCGGCGGGCGGAAGAGAGGCGAGAAGCCGGTTGCGAACGGCGGATTGGTCGATCTGAGACACGTGTGCCCCCTTTCGGTCCAGCGGGAGCACTCGTCTCGCTCAGTCGCCCACAGCCGGATTCGTGATGCGCGATATATCCCAATTAGGAAATCCTGATGTAACCGCAAGACCATGACCGGCATGAAAATACTATTCCGCTGCTTGGCGGGAATTTCCCTCAATATGGTTTGAAATACTATCCGCATTATCCGTTCTTTTCTGCGCGAGGTTCGGCCGACACTTCGCCTCGGCCTCGGATCTTACTTTTCGCGCTTCGCCGACCAAACGACGGGAACGCTCGAAAACCTTTTCTGCTCGCTCCATCAATGCTGCGAGCCGGGCATTCCTAGCTTCAGGACCAATATCCACCATCAGACACCACCCTTGTTGATAGCGGGTATCTGGCAACGGTTAGGATAGAATGGTCTGTACGCTTCCGAACATTATAAATTGGTTATCGATGCGAGACCGTCACTCTCATCGATCGAAACGCCGATCCATGGACGACCATCGACCTCGATGATCTCCAGCCTGAACAATCCTGGGGGACGGTGAACGTCATAGGCCGAAACCTTCGAGCTGCTTCTGATTGTCCAAGGCAAAAGAGTTCGGTACGGGAACGTAGGACTTCCTGGAACTCCAGATCAACTCGGCTCCCGATCCACGTACCTTCAGGATGACTTCGATCGGCTTTTTCGGCTTGGCCAGCAGCTTGGCTGCTTCCACCGCGTCGGCGATGGCGTCGTGCCGGCTCAGATAAGGACCATGCGATTCCATGCCTTCATCGACATACCATTTATCGACACGGCAGGTTACGTAGAATTCCCTCAGCACACTTACCCCCTTCCGCCCCAGACGAAGATGGCACGGTACGGTGCCAGTCAATATCGGGGGGATTTTCGGCGAGCCGGACAACCTGTCTCTCCACTGAACAGGCTTCCTGGATCGTGCCGCTGCCTGCCTTCGATCCCACCACACGCGAATCAACAATCCGATACGCGATCAATCACATTTCTCTAATGAATCAATTCGGCTCCTATGCCGGCATTCAGTGCCGCCGCTGCTCGAACTCCGAAATGCGCAGGGTTACTTTGCGGACGATAACCGCGGTCAGTACATTCTCGTTCTTCAGAATGCGGAAATCACAGGTGCAGCGGCTCCTCGCCGGTCTTTCCGTCACTGACGTCCATGGTACGTGCTTCACGCTGACGCTCGCGGAGAACATGACCTACACTATTGCCAGCTGCCGGCGATCAGAACCGATAGCGTCAGCGGGCGCGATCCACCGGGCTATCGGCAGCCACCAAAGGTACGGCAGCCGCCGCACCCTGATCCCTGCCATAGAGAAGGTGGAGCGTCATCAGGATGCTCCGGACCTCGGCGCCGTCCAGCGCATAGAACGTCATTTGGCCATCGCGCCGGAAACTGACTAGTTTGGTCTGACGCAACCGCGCAAGATGCTGCGATACCGCCGATTGGCTGAGGCCGACCAGCGCCTCCAGCTCGATGACCGAGCGTTCACGTTCCGCCAGGAGCAGCAGGATGCGCAAGCGATGCGGGTTTCCCATCGCCCGGAGCAGAGAGCTTGCCTGCTCGGTATGGAACTGCATGAAGTCCAAGTTCATTTACCGTAGCTAG
>Ga0190275_10002559_pt1 | contig 13050 bp, 10 predicted proteins | sample Popmic550T_FD_133745 | JGI IMG/M metagenome (GOLD analysis project Ga0190275, IMG submission 133745) | Populus adjacent soil microbial communities from riparian zone of Yellowstone River, Montana, USA - 550 T | ecosystem: Environmental > Terrestrial > Soil > Riparian zone > Trees stand | place... | reverse complement strand
TAGGCGGGAAGTCAGTCAGAAAATGGAAAGGAAGGCGTCTTGAACATCGCGGTGTGCGTGAAACACATCCCGGATCCGAACCTTCCGGGTGAATTGGTCGGCGAGCGCCTCAAGCGTGAGGGCGTGCAGGGCGTCCTCGACCCGGGCGACGAGTTCGGAGTGGAGGCAGGGCTGCAGCTCAAGGAGGCCCACGGTGGGGAGGTCACGCTCGTCTCGATGGGGCCCTCCTCCGCCCTGGAGGCGGTTCGCAGGGGCCTGTCGATGGGCGCCGACAAGGGCGTGCTCGTCACCGACGACACCCTCCGGGGTGCGGATGCGCTGACCACCGCACGGGTGCTCGCGGCCGCGATCACTAAGGCCGGCGAGTTCGACCTCGTGATCGCGGGCGTTGAATCGACCGACGGCTACACCGGCACGATGCCGTCGACCCTCGCTGAGTTCCTCGGGGTGCCGCAGCTCACCTTCGTCAAGCGCCTTGAGGGAGCCGAGGACTCGATCAAGGTCGACCGTCAGACGGCAGAGGGTTACCACATCGTCGAGTCGCCGCTGCCGGCATTGATCTCGGTCACGGCCGGTGTGAACGAGCCGCGCTACGCCTCCTTCAAGGGGATCATGGCCGCCAAGAAGAAGCCGGTCGAGCAGTGGTCCCTAGCGGACCTCGAATTGTCGAGCGACGACGTGACCGTCAACCAGAGTGTGTCCAACATCGGCAAGGCCGAGGAGCGTCAGGCCGGCGAAGTCGTCGAGGACGATGGTTCGGGCGCGGCCCGCATCGCCGACTTCCTGAAGGAAGCGAAGGTGATCTGACCAGCGATCGTCTCGACGATCGCGAAAAAGGAGAATGCGTGGCGAAGGTATGGGTTTTTTCAGAGGTCCATAACGGCAAGGTCGACTCGACCGCGCTCGAGATTCTCACTCGTGCGCGCGAACTCGAGGGGGCCGAGGTCGAGGCGGTTGCGCTCGGACCCGGCGCGACCGAGGCGGCCGGGCCGCTCGGCGAGCACGGCGCCGCGGTGGTCTACGCGAGCGATGACGATGTCTACGGCGACTACGTTGCGCAGCCGGCCACCGAGGCGCTCTACCAACTGATCCAGGAACACTCGCCGGAATTGGTGCTGTTCGCAGCCAACTACGACTCGCGCGACGTCGCCGGTCGTCTGAGCGCCAAGACCGGCTCGACCCTCATGAGCAACGTGAGCGTCATCCACGACCTCAACACCGTTCAGCATGCGATGTTCGGCGGTACCACGCTGATCGACGTCACTCTGGAGGGCTCGCCGAAGCTCGTGCTCGTGAGGCCGAAGTCGTTCGAGGCGGTTCCGAGCGGCGGCCAAGCGGAGGTCGTCAAGGTCGAGGTGACGATCGGCGAGGAACTCAAGAAGGCCGAGCGGCTCGAACGACACGAGGAAGCCACAACTGGCCCCAAGCTCGAGGAGGCGCCGGTTGTCATTTCCGGGGGCCGGGGTCTTCAGGACCCCGGAAACTTCGAGCTCCTCGATCAGCTTGCTTCGAGCATCGGGAACACAGCCGTCGGTGCCACCCGCGCAGTGGTCGACTCGGGATGGGTTCCGTACGCCATGCAAATTGGTCAAACCGGTACAACCGTCAAGCCGAACGTCTATCTCGCGTTCGGAATCTCGGGAGCCACGCAGCACATCGTTGGAATGAAGGGCGCGAAGAAGATTGTTGCAGTCAACAAGGACGAGGAAGCGCCCATCTTTCAGATCGCAGACCTAGGTATCGTGGGGGATGCACTGAAGATTCTGCCTCAGCTCATCGAAGAGGTGAAGTCCCGAAAGGGATAGGAGACAACGATCCTGTTGGGAATCGGCGACAAGTGGCGCAATCTCTTCAGTAAGAAGAAGGGACCCGAGTTCCGTCACCTGAACGACTGGGTGGCGGGGCGCAAGGGCGTGGAGGGCTTCATCGAGCCCCGAACAACTACCAACCCGACCACACTGCTGCTGGTGGACCGGGATGGGGATCACGCCAGGGCGCCGGTTCGTGATCCTCAACAGGGTCGCAAGTTCTGCGAACGCCACGGCATCCCCGTCTACGACGCACAAGTAATCGGCTATCCGAAACGGATGAAGGACTTCGAGCGCCGCCGAGGCAGGGGGCCGGGAGCGGATCTTGACAGGGAGATCGCAGACCTCGAGCGCCGTCTCAGGGAGGCGCCCGACGACGGCCCGAACAACTAGCTGTCCGGGCGCTCCGGGCCCCCTGGCCGGCGTCCCAACGCAGGGCCGAATGCACGATCTCCCGTAGCTGCGCGTGTATCGTTTTGCCGTCTTCCGCCCGTGGACTCTGAATAGAGTTGCGCCTCGGCGCCACCACGGCGGGCCTCGAGGAAGAGTGATGAAAGGAAGAACGAATGCGAGTGCTGATCTGTGGGGTGGACGGCTACCTCGGCTGGGCCTTGGCTCAGCATCTTGCCGCTCGTGGTCACGAGATCGCCGGCATCGATGACTACTCCCGGCGCAGGTGGGTCGAGGAGATGGGTGCCGACAGCGCAATGCCGATTGCCTCGATGCCTGATCGCCTTCAGGTCTTCAAAGAGACCTTCGAGACGGAGTTGACGTACTGGGAGGGAGATCTCAAGGAGTACTCGCTTGTCGAGAAGGCGTTCAAGGAGTTCGGCCCGGAGGCCGTCGTCCATCTCGGCGAGTGTCCGTCGGCGCCTTACTCGATGATCGACGTGCATCACGCGGTCGGGGTGCACAACAACAACGTCGGCTCCACTTTCAATCTGCTCTTCGCCATCCGCGACCTTGCCCCCCAGACGCACCTTCTGAAGCTGGGGACGATGGGCGAGTACGGGACCCCGAACGTTGCGATCCCGGAGGGCTTCTTCGAGATCGACTACCGGGGCCGCAAGGACCGCCTGCCCTTCCCGCGACAGGCGGGCTCCTTTTATCACTGGAGCAAGGTGTCGGGCTCGAACCACGTCATGTTCGCGAGCAAGATCTGGGGGGTTCGCTCGACCGACGTCATGCAGGGAGTCGTATTCGGAACGCGCATAGACAACATGGGTGACGACGAGCGGCTGTTAACCAGGTTGGACTTCGACCAGTGTTTCGGCACCGCGATCAATCGCTTTTCGTGCCAAGCCGTTATCGGGCATCCGATCACTACCTACGGCAAGGGTTCACAGAAGCGCGGCTTCCTGCCGCTCCGGGACTCGATGCAATGCCTAACCCTGGCTCTCGAGAATCCACCGCAGCAGGGTGAGTACCGCGTGTTCAACCAGTTCGAAGAGGTCCACGATCTAACCGAGCTAGCCAACAAGGTACAGAGGGCGGCGGCGAACCTCGGGATGGATGTCGAAATACGCGGTGTCGATAACCCACGCGCGGAGCAGGAGGATCATTTCTACGAGCCCGACCACAGCAACCTGCTCGACCTCGGATACAAGCCGACGCACGATGTCGAAGCTGAGGTCACGATCATGCTGGAGGACTTGCAGAAGTACTCCGACCGTGTCGAGATGCACCGTGCCGCGCTGATGCCCGATGTCCGCTGGGACGGGCAGCGGAAAAAGAGCACCTTCATCTAACCGCTCCGCTGCTCGCCCCGGGAGTTGGCTAGTGGGCAATTAGGCTCGTTTGGCTGAAGAGCCATCGAGCGAACTCCGAGAGGGAACCCATCGCGAAGAAGACGGCAACGGGTGTGTATATCTTCTTCACAGCGTGGAGGTGGCCGGTTAAGGGAGTCACTGAGTTGTGATGGCGGAGGCTTGATAGCGGCGGTTGGGGGCGGTCACGTTTCGATGGGTGTTTGCTGGCACTCAAAACCAGGGAAGTCCGCGGGATCGGGGAAGGTCCCCGACCCGTCTATGCCCTCGACTTCGTAGACGTTCGCGATCTCACCTTCGTCTACGAGTCGCAGGAATCCTGTGTGGTCCATCAGAACAGCATCGCCTGCGGGACCTCGCAGACTCCGACGTTGAGGGCTGTGTCGAAACAGAACTACATAGTCGGCACCCTCCGCCTCCAGGAAGTGACCCTGACCCTGCGGATCTCGAAAGAACTTTCGATTGCGCTTGAGAAGACCGATGACCCTGTTCAACATCTCTGGACGAAGATGGGGACCCATGCCCTCGATCACGCTCACGCGTCCGGTGAGCACTTGATAGGTCGCGTTCGTTCTTCGGTTCGTGACGATGCGTGCTCCGCAAGGAAGGTTGAGCCGGATCCATTCGAGGTGCCGAATGGTTGTCATGCTTTCGTGGAGCGCGTTGCTGTCGGGATGAAGTGGCGGTAGCACGAGAACCGCGGTAACTATGACGAGACCGGTCGCTGCAGCGCGTGAGAGCCATGCGCGGTAGCGATCAAAGTTCAGCAACGTTCGCTCAACCGGCACCAGCAGAAGGATATAGAAGGGCATCGACGCGTAATCGAAGAGTCTGCGGGGTCCGAAACTGGCTTGGGCAAAAACGGTATAGAAGTAGGAGAACGCCAGTGTTATCACCAGCATCGCCACGAGAATCCCCAATGCGGCCGCGGCGGCGGGCTTCAGTTGAGTCGGCGCCAGTGTGATGATCAGGATTGCCGCCAGAAGCCCAACGCCAAGCCATAGCCACGGCTGCTCGAATTCCACACCCATGGCAGCCTCGATGTAGCCACGTGCGAGGTCCGTGGGAGGGTGGTACCAGGTTCGCTCCTGGGCTTCACCCAGCGGGACTTTCTTTCCCTCCACGAAGAGAAGCGTGGGATCGGGCTCGTCCTCACCGAGGTGGTACGAGCTCCCCCCTCCCGCTCCTTGGAGCGCGAGGTCGCCTCCGCCTGCGACTGCGACCGAAGCCGCAACAAGCAGGGCCACCAAACCAAGCGCACCCAGCCGCGTCAACACCGGACGCAACTGGGAGTCGGGGCGCCGTTCGCGTTTACCTCTGACCGCGGCGCCGACGAGACTGAAGCCAGAGTAGAACCCTAGGAATGCGAGAGCGACAACCGTGGGAACCATGTGGAAGAACAACGACACTCCAAAGAGTGCACCGCTCGCGGCATAGACAAAGACTCGCCCATCTTCCGAACGAAGGGCATGGAGTGCCAAGGCAAGAGCCCCGAATGCGACCACGCGCCCCAGATTCTCAGCCCGATATGAGCTGAGGTCCCCGCTGATCTCTTCACCTCCAAACAGCACCTTGTTCGCCGACAGGACAAGGGGGAGGAGTAGGGCCGTCCGATCGAGGCCAATTGCCGTTGCTAGCCACCAGAGTGTCACCGCGAGTGCTACGGACGAGAGCCACATCAATACGCCTATCGCCGGCAAAGCCTCCGGACCGACGGCGAGATTCACACTGGCGCTAAAGGAGTTCATTAGCATCTTCATGGCGGACGGTGGATATATCCCACCCCACTGGAGGCTGTCTTCAGGGATGGTCCCGGCGGAAGCGATGTCGAGACCGTCGGCCCAGTATCGAAGTGGTGCATCACTCAGCACTGCCGAGAGTCCCGAGAAACGCGCGCGAGCGATTCCGATTGCCGCTATCACGACAAGTCCGGTGAGGAGTTGCAGTGGGTGGGTCCTGAACTCAGACCATGCAGCGTCTAGTCGAGTACGCGGGGATGCGCGTCGGAAAGCGACTACAGCCAAAGCGACAGCAACCGCAAGGAGCATAATTGCGAGTGAGGTGAGAGAAAGAATGGCGAGAGTCGCCAAAGCAAAACTTGCTATTGCGACGATCGATATGCCGAAGCAAGGAGCCAAGGCAAGCCTGCCGGGCAGGCTCATGGTGCCTGGGGGAAAGAGAGCGGCCGTGGCCATGGCACCGGGTCCGGCGATCATTACGAGCACAACGACCGCAATGGGGAGATTGCTCAAGGATGGCGGAGGCGAAACGACGGTTCCAGGGACATTGGGTCGGAGCGTACCAGCCCTACAACTCGGAAAAAGGTTGATTCACCCAGTGAAACGATCGACTTCATGTTGTCGGGTCACACGACCGGCGATCACCGACCTCTCGAGATCGGCGTGCTAGCCTCGGCCGGGCGGCGGAGACGAGAGCCTGCTCGGGCGGCCAACAAACGGAGGGCACAGGGATGGGGCTGAGGATCCTCGGAGGAGCCGTTGCAGTCCTCCTCATGGCACTCCTCTTGAAGCGTTATCGACGCGGCCAGCTACGTCGCAACGAGGCTTTCATCGTCTTGACGGTCGTAGCTGGTCTGGCCGTTGCCGCCGTTCGACCGACACTCTTCGATCCTGGGCTTGGAGCTCTCGGCTTCGAACCCGGGAATCAACGAAGGCTGATAGTCGTCTTGGTTCTCTCTCAGATCTTCACGCTACTTCTGCTCTTCGCTGCCCTTGCACGCAACGGCGTTCTTTCATCCGAGCTCGGCAGCCTCGTTGACTACGGCGCGCTTAGACGCTTCGAGACCGATGGCCAGCAACTCTCACCGGGGGGTTGCCTGGTTGTGATCCCGGCCCACAACGAAGCGCAAAACATACTCGGGGTGCTCACCGCGGTGCCGCGCGAGGTTTGCGGATTGCCGGCGCAGTTGATTGTGGTGGCCGACGGCTGCACCGACGGCACGGAGGAGGTCGCGCGCGAGGGAGGTGCCATGGTGATTCAGCGGGATCTCCGGCGGGGACAGGGAGCTGCGATCCGCCTCGGATACGTGGCGGCTCTTCGAGCCGAGTCCCATGTCGTGGTGACCATGGACGCGGACGGACAGCACGATCCTGGGGAGATAGAAGGTCTCGTGCGTCCATTGCTGGAAGGCAAGGCCGACATGGTCCAGGGCTCGCGGGTGTTGGGCTCGTCCTACGTCGAGCAGAAGATCCGTAGGTTCGGAGTGCAGTTCTTCGCACGAATACTGACGTTTCTCAGCGGTACCCGGATCACCGATCCCGCCAACGGATTCCGGGCGGTGCTGACGTCGACGTTACGAAGCCTTGATCTGCGTCAGGATCAGTTCTTCGTTTCCGAGATCATTCTCGATGCCGCCCAAAAGGGACTTCGCGTTCATGAGATCCCGATCACCGTTCGAGGCAGGATCCATGGAAAGTCAAAGAAAGGAACGACCCTGCGGTACGCCTTGGGATTTGCGCGCGGCCTGGCCGGTACATGGATGAGACAAGCCCCCGGCAAGCGTCCGATAGCATCCGAACCCCGCTGGCTGACGCGTTCGGGAGCCCCTCCGGCCGACCATCTCGCGACCGTGCCCGATCCCGAGGAGAGACGCGCTCGCAGAACGGGGAACGACTAGCCGACCAGCTGCGGACGTGTTTCTCTCACCAGTGAGTCTGCATCCATTCCCAGGTCGTCAGCAGGCCGTCGTCAAGCTCGACCTCTGGTTCCCATCCGAGAAGGGTCCGAGCCTTGCTCACACGTGCATAGTTGCGGGCCATGTCCCCAACCCTCTCGGGACCCCACGTCGTGGTCACATCCTGTTGTGCTACCTCGGCCACCATGGTGGCGACTCGCGCTATCGAAGTCTCCCGCCCGCTAGAGATCTGGAAGACCTCGCCGGCGACATCTCCGCGCACTGCAAGCATGATGGCTCGGCATAGGTCATCTACAAAGATGAAGTCACGGGTTTGACTGCCGTCACCATCGATTGTCAGCGCCCCCCGGTCTCGGATGTCTTTGAAGAACTTCGCAACCACGCTGTCCTTGTGAGCCGAGTAGGGGCCGTATACGTTTCCGAAACGAAGGGCGACTGTCCCCAAACCCCACGAACCATGGAAGGCGAGGCAATATGCCTCCCCGGCGAGCTTGCTCGCCCCGTACGGTGAAATGGGCAGAGGAGCCATATCCTCGGTTGCCGGTGGTTGCTGTCGACCGAGAGGGGCATTCGATGATGCGAACACAAACCGGGAAACGGAGTGATCTCGGGCGGCCATCAGCACGTTCAGGGTGCCCATGACGTTCGTCTCGCAGTCCTTGTACGGGTCCTTCACGGATCCGGGTACTCCGGTTTGTGCTGCGAGGTGAACAACGGCACCATGTCCTGCTACCGCGCTGCCAACTGCAGCGCGGTCGAGGATGTCGGCCGCAACGAGGTTCACGTCCAATCCCTCCAGGTACTCGGAATGACCGACGCTCCAATCATCCAACACCGTGACCTCGTATCCGCCGTCCAATAGAGCGCGCACAGCGTTCGCTCCGATGAATCCGCCTCCCCCCGTTACCAAGGCTCGACGATTTTGACGTGAATCGCTATCAGCCATCGATTGCACCAGCCTCGTCAGACACGGATCGATCCGCTTTGGCAGACATAGCCCGGGTGATCGGACGGTCTCGCGACGTCAGCATCTGGCGACAAGCCATCGACTCGGTAGATGTTTGCAGCGCTTCCGCTGTAGACAAGCTGCAGAAAAGGCGTCTGCTCCATGAGATGGGGGAACCCCTTCGCTTGCCGGATCGCTCTCGAGTCGCCCACTCCTCTATAGAGCACAACGTAGTCCACCCCCTGCTCCTCTAGAAAGTCCCGCCCGTTCTCGGGATCCCAGTAGAACGCTTTCGTATCGATGAGAAATCTGTTCACCTGCCGCAACAGCTCCGGTCTGAAGAATGGTCCCATCCCTTCGTTGACGCCCGCCCGACCCGTAAGTACCTGGAAGGCCCCAGATGTTCGCGTGTTCGAAAGGATCCGTGCATCACAGTCAGTATTGTCACGGACCCAGTCGAGGACCTCTATCTGGGGAAACGCACGCGCAGGGTGCTCTCGCAGCTCCCGAAGGTCGGAGAGCAGCGGGACCGCTAGCACCAGTGTCAGAGTAACGACGATGGCCGGTGCGATCCTCGGCTGAAGTCTCGCTATTTGGATGAGGACCAGGTCGACAACCAACAGGATGATCAGCCAAACGGCGAGGTGCGCGTAGTCGAACAAGCGGCGGTGCCCGAAGTTTGCCATCGCCATGGAGTCATAGAGGCGAGAAAAGATCAATGAGGCGACGATGATGTTCACGCCAGTAGCGATCGACGCAAGGGCGATCGGACGAAGCCGGTCGGGAGCCAAAAAGAGGAGCGCAACGGCTATAGCGACCGCGATAAAGAGCCACAGCCAGCCGTTCTGCACGGAACCCTCGAAGAAATCACCAACGAGACGATCTGCGATCTTGTCGGGAGGCGTATACCAGTCGCGCGCTTGGATCTTCTCCAGAGGAACTCTGCGACCACTGGAAAACAAAAGGGTTGGGTCCACCCGGTCCTCAGGACCCGCCACGGGGGCAGGCTGCTTCACACCAGTGAAGGCGAGGCTTGCACCCGGCAGGAACCAGATAGTAGCCGTTACGAGCCCCGCAAGAGCGAGGGCGGCGGCGGTCCGGATCCCGAGCCGGAATGATAGGCGTCCCCGGACCCGCTGATACACAAGGAACCAGACGAGGATCCCGATCGCGACCACAGTCGGAACCAGATGTGTCGTGGCAGCGATGCCGAAAAGGAAACCCACTACCGCAAAGTCGCCCCAGTTTCCGTTCTCGTGAATCCGGGCTATCGCTAGTGCCAGAGCGGAGAAGGCGACCGCGCGCCCGAAGGACTCAGCGCGGTAGGGGATCAGATCTTTGGTGAACTCCCCGGGCAGGAGAAACGGGTTAGCAACCAGTACGAGGGGAAGGAGCGGTGCGACTCGAGTCAATCCGAGTTCGCGGCCCAGCCACCAGAGCACCGGAACCAGGAAGACCGAAACCAGCCAGATGGGCCCGGTGATGTTGATCAGGGCGTGCTCTCCTCCGACTAGGTGCATCGCCGCGGTGAAACAATTGGTGAACATCTTGCTTGCTGCCGGCTCGATGCTCTGGCCCCACTGGAGCGTCTGGTGCGGAACGTCCCCCGACGTCGCGATCTCGACTCCGTCACCCCAGAACCGCATCCCCGTGAACGAAAGGAACGAGGGCAGCGGCGAGAATCCGAGTCGCGCCCAGGCAACCCCCCCCATCACAGCCAGTCCCACGGCATTACCCCACGTGTCCGCCTTGAAGTCTTGCTTTAGATCATGGAATCGCTCGCGTGGTGACGATCGACGCCATGCGACGATTGCCGCCGCTACCGATGCGATCCCCAAGCCCACGGTCAGCGTCGTCCTAGAGAGGATGGAGAACACGGCCAAGAGCCAGGTCACTAGGCTGACTACGGAATAACCACCGACGAACGACAGCGCGATCCGTCCCGGGATACTGAGACTTCCCGGACGAAGGACTGCGGCAGTTACGAGGATTCCCGGGATCAGGACCACGAGAGCTTGAATCAGCAAGAGCTGCAGGTCACCTCGCATCCATCAGTCGCGCAAACGGGAACTTGTCTAGTGTCGCCTTCCGTGAGGCAACGACAGCGAAGGGTACATCACGCAAGAGACTCGCTTCGGACCTACGAAACGGACCTGTGAGTTCTAGATCTCTTGCAGTCCCTCGGCCCGGAGGGCAACCTGGAAGTCGTGAGCGCTGGTGGCGGCGTTCTTGGCGTCGTCCAGGGTGACGAGACCGTCTCGGTAGAGGCCGAGAAGAGCCTGGTCGAAGGTCTGCATCCCGTAGAAACCAGACTCCGCAAGGATCTCGTGCATCATGTGCGTCTTGTCGGAGTTGAGGATCAGGTCCCGGATGCGGCCGTTCATCACCATGATCTCGATGGCGGCGACCCGGCCCCCGCCCTTGCGAGGCAGCAGACGCTGCGAAACGATTCCACAGATGGTGCTCGCGAGTGCGACGCGAGCTTGTTTCTGCTGGTGGGGCGGAAAGAAGTCGATGACGCGGTTCACGGTCTCGGAGACATCCGTGGTGTGCATGGTCGCAACGACGAAGTGACCCGTCTCTGCTGCCTGAAGAGCGGCTCGAACGGTTTCCGTGTCGCGAATCTCGCCGACGAAGATCACGTCGGGGTCCTGCCGCATGGCCGCTCGCAGAGCGGTTGCGAAGTCCCCGGTGTCCATCCCGATCTCCCTCTGGGTCACCACTGACATCTGATCGTTGTGGAGGATTTCGATCGGGTCCTCGATGGTGAGGATGTGAGCGGGTCGGTTGGCGTTGATGTGACTGATGATCGATCCGGTCGTCGTCGTCTTTCCAGAGGAAGTGGGCCCGGTGACGAGCAGTAGACCGCGATGCTCGCCGGCGAGTTTCTCGACAGCGGGCGGAAGACCGAGTGAGCCAAACGACGGCACCGACGCGAGAACGAGTCGAGCTGCGATTGCGATGCTGCCTCGTTGCTTGTGGACGTTCACACGGAAACGACCGACACCCGGCTCGGAGTAGGCGAAGTCAACTTCGCCCTTCTCCTTCAGGGTGACGATGTGGTCCTCGGTCATCATCGCCATGGCGGCCTCTTCGGCGTCTGCGCCGTTCATGCGCGGGAACTCCGTTCTACCGAGGTTGCCCGAGGCGCGCACGCTCGGTGGAGATCCTGCCTTTATGTGTAGGTCTGAGGCGTTGTTCTCAACGACGAATCGCAAGAAATCATGGATGTCTGGCACATGTTGTCCATCGGCAGCCCCCAGGGGGCGATTGAGGCGGAATCCCTCGGTAATCCACGCAGCCGCCCCTGGGTGAGGCAACATTGTCTCGATGAGCAAGAAAATCGACCAAGAATTCATGGCTCAAGCAATAGATCTCTCGGCTGAGGCGCTTGACGACAACGTAGGGGGGCCGTTCGGTGCAGTTGTCGTCAGCGGCGACACGGTGATAGGGCGAGGGCGCAACAGGGTGCTGGCGGACAAGGACCCGACGGCTCACGCTGAGATGCTGGCTATCAAGGCTGCATGCCGGGCGGTTGGAGACCACCGGTTGCAAGGATGCGTGGTTTACACGAGCAGCGAACCTTGTCCCATGTGCATGGCCGCTCTCTATTGGGCGCGCGTCGAAAGGGTCTTCTACGCAAATGTACGTAGTGAAGCAGCCGCGATCGGATTCGACGACGAATGGCTGTATCTCGAGCTTGCATCCGACATGGACGATCGATCCTTGCACATGTCCCGCTTGTCCAGCGACGGGGCTCGGGCGGTGTTCGACAGGTGGTTCGCGCGCAAGGACCGCATCCCATACTGACGCGCTAGATCGACAGATAGGTTCCATCAATAGCGATGGATGATCGGGGTCGTCGGTGTCGCTCACCATCAGCTCCCGGGTCCATAGTGGTGTTGCGTCTCCAGGGGAGCGATGCCCCTTATCCTGAGTCCTATGCGCTACCTCGACTATGCGGCAACGACGCCGGTCCTCCCCGAGGTGACGGACGCGATGGTGGGCGTCCTCGGGGGAGATTTCGGCAATCCCTCTTCCGTGCATGCCTACGGACGGGCGGCGCGTGAGATCGTGGAGGACGCACGAGACCGAGTCGCCTCGGCGGTCGGTGCCAGTCCCGCAGAGATCGTGTTCACCGGGGGCGGCACCGAGGCAGACAACCTCGCGATCAAGGGGGCCACCCGCAAGCTGCGCGGGAACGGAAACCACATCATCACCACGGCATTCGAGCATCACGCCGTCCTGGACACGGTCGAGTGGTTGGGCCACAACGGATTCGAGACGACCGTCCTGCCCGTCGGACCCGACGGCATCGTCGATCCGGCCGAAGTGGCGGCGGCCGTCAGGCCCTCGACGCTTCTCGTTTCGGTGATGGCTGTCAACAACGAGATCGGCACGACGCAACCTCTCGCCGAGATCGTGCACGCCGTCAAAGATGTCAATCCGCCGACGCTTGTGCACACCGACGCGGTCCAGATGCTGGGCAACCTACCGGTCGACGTCCACGAGATGGGGCTCGACTTCGCCGCGTTCTCCGCGCACAAGTTCGGCGGGCCCAAAGGCGTCGGGTTTCTCTTCGCCCGCAGCCACACACCGGTCGAGGCATTGTTGCACGGAGGCGGACATGAGGGCGGACTGCGCTCGGGCACACTCAACGTCCCTGGCCTGGCTGGGTTGGGCGTCGCCGCCGAGATCGCCGTCAAGGAGGTCGACCACAAGATCGAACGGGTGGGGGCTCTCAGAACGAGGTTGTGGCAAGGGATCGAAGCCTCGATCGATGGAGTACGTCTCAACGGGCACCCGGCCAAGCGGATCCCTGGCACACTGAACGTCAGCTTCGAGGGCGCCGACGGAGAGACCCTCCTGTTGCTA